>ERZ1108166.204-NODE-204-length-69623-cov-16.202277_pt1 | contig 69623 bp, 71 predicted proteins | sample MGYA00403702_ERZ1108166 | MGnify/ENA primary metagenome ERZ1108166 (study PRJEB35170, sample SAMEA104062401) | human gut metagenome | biome: human gut; feature: human-associated habitat; material: faeces | place: Denmark | collected 2012-05-01 ...
CCACGATCTGGCCGATGAGGATTTCATCGCCGATAGTGATGATCGTTGCTTTCATAAGCGGTGTTTTTGACTCAGGACTCCGGCTGTTCGGAGTCGGGACCGGATTGCGCCGGAGTTCGGGATTCCGCAGGCGCCGGTTCTGCGTTTTCTGCGTTTTCGGGAGCCGGAGCCGTTGCGGCGGGCTGGGGCGTGTGTTCTGCGGGGAGTTGCTGCGCTGCGGGCTTTGCCGTTGTTTTTTCCGCTGCCGCCCTTTCCGCTGCCGCCCGCTCCGCCGCGGCTTTCGCTTCGGCGTCGGCGACGAGGGCGCGGCAGATGTCGCGCACCAGTCCGGGACCGTTGTAGATATAGCCGGTGTAGAGCTGCAGCAGGTCGGCTCCGGCGTCGAGCATCGCTTTCGCGTCGTCGGAGGTCATGATGCCGCCCACGCCGATGATCGGAAAATTGCCGCCCGAACGGGTGTGGATGCGGCGCACGACCTCCACGGCCCGCTGCGTGAGCGGCGCGCCGCTCAGCCGGCCGCTGCCGATCTTGTCGAGCGTCGTGCGGCTGGTGTGCAGCCCTTCGCGGTTGTGCGTGCCGTTGGTCGCCACGATGCCGTCGAGAGGCGTTTCGAGCAGAATGTCGCTGATTTCGTCGATCACGGCGTCCGGCATGTCGGGCGATACCTTGAGCATGATCGGACGGTATTGGTTTTGTCCCCGGCGGAAGTCGAACAGCGGGTCGAGAATCCGCAGGATATGTGCGCGCGTATGGGTCGCGCCTTCGCGGCACGAGTTGTCGCAGCTGATGTTCACGGTGAAGTAATCCGCGTACTGGTAGAGGTTGCGGAAGAGTTTGAGGTAGTCGGCCGCGGCGTTTTCGGCGGGGGTCGCGGTGTTGCGGCCGATGTTGCAGCCGACGATGAATCCTTCGTGGGGCCGGCGCAGGTGCTGGATGGTTTTTTCGAGACCGCGGTTCGAAAGCCCGATGCGGTTGATGATCGCCTCGTCCTTCGGGAGCCGGAAGACGCGGGGACGGGGATTGCCCGCCTGCGGACGCGGCGTCACGGTGCCGACCTCGACGAATCCGAAGCCGAGGGCCGCCAGTTCGCGGAACGCCTCGCCGTTGCGGTCGAAACCTGCGGCCAGCCCGACGGGGTTGGCGAATTTGATGCCGAAGACCTCGCGTTCGAGCGCGGGGTGTTCCACGGCGTAACACTTGCGGAGTAGCCACCGTCCGCCGGGAATCAGCCCGATGGCGCGCAGCAGTATCAATACGGCGCGGTGCGCCCGCTCGATGGTGAGCGAGAAGAGGATGGGCTTTATGATGCTACGGTACATGATCTCAAGTGGCGGTTTCGCTTATGGCCGCAAAGGTACTAAAAAAGAATTGATTTCGCTAAAAGTATTCGCGGCGGTAGCGGTAATGGTCGCGCATCGGCTCGAAATCCTCCGGCCGGGCCTTCAGGCCGCGGCTCTGGGCCTCGATGTCGAACGCGCCCCCGATGGTCGTGCAAAGCTCCTGCCACGAGATTGGCCGGGGCGTCGAAGGGGCGGCCTGAGGCGGGTACCATCCGGCGAGGGGCAGGCCGAAGAAACGGGCCAGCGTATCGACCGACATGGCCGTGGCATTGGCTTTGCCCTGCTCGGAGTAGCCCGCGATGTGCGGCGTGGCGAGCAGTGTGCGGGCGAGCAGCCGGCGGTCGATGGCGGGTTCGTGCTCCCAGACGTCGAGTGCGCAGGCAAGGCCGCTTCGCAGCAGGGCCGCGCCGTCCACGACCTCGCCCCGCGAGGAGTTCAGGATTACGGCGCCGGGTTTCATCCGTGCGAAAAGGGCGTCGCCGGCCATGTGGCGCGTCGTGTCGTCGAGCGGCGTGTGGAACGTCAGGATGTCGGCTTGGCGGGCGACCTCTTCCAGCGGCAGGAAGCCGCAGTGTTCGCGCGCCTCGCGCGGCGGGTCGCAGCAGAGGACCCGGAAACCCCACGTTTCGGCATACTCCTTTACGAGCGATCCGACGTGTCCCACGCCGACGACGCCCAGCGTACGCCCGGCGGGCTGCCAGCCCTGCGTGCGGGCGAGGTGGGCCAGCACCGCTCCCGCCCATTGGAGTACGCCTCTGGCGTTGCAGCCGGCGGCCGTGCAGACGCGGATGCCGTGCGCCGCGCACCACGCCGTGTCGATGTGGTCGAAACCGATGGTCGCCGTGGCGATCAGACGGACGCGGGAGCCGCCGAGCAGCCGCTCGTCGCAGCGGGTGCGCGTGCGGATAAGGAGGGCGTCGGCGTCGCGCACCTCCTCCGGCGCGATTTCCGCCCCCGGAAGATAACGCACCTCGGCCCACGGTTCGAGGACCCCCTGCAGGAAGGGTATGGCGCTGTCGGCGATGATTTTCATGGCTGATGGCTTTTTCCTGATTTCTACTCTTTACGGGAAGCAAATATAGGGAAAAATTAAAATTTTTGTACCTTTGACATTCAAAACGGATCTTATGGAACAGAAAACGTTCGATCCCGACGGGGTCGGTGTGGATAACGGGACCTATTTCGGGCTGCCTTTCGAACCGGAGACGGCCGAGCTGGTGATCGTCTCGGCGCCTTGGGACGTGACGGTATCCTACGGGGCGGGGACGGCTTACGCCCCCGATGCCATTATCGAGGCCTCGACGCAGCTCGATTTCCACGAACCGCTGGCTCCCGGCGCATGGCGCCGCGGCATCGCCACGGCCGACGTGGACTATTCGCTGCTGGACGAATCGCAGCGCCTGCGCGGCGATGCGGCGAAGGTGATCGACCACCTCGAAGGGGGCGGCAGTCCTGAGGACGACTATGTGGTGCGCAAAATCTGCCGCGTGAACGAAGGGTGTGCGGCCATGAACGCCAATATCGGGGCGCAGGCCGCGCGCTGGCTCGATGCGGGAAAACTCGTCGGGCTGGTCGGCGGCGACCATTCGACGCCTTACGGCCTGATCCGCGCGCTCGGCGAGCGGCATGCGGAGTTCGGAATCCTGCATATCGACGCCCACTGCGACCTGCGGGACGCCTACGAGGGGTTCGAGTTTTCGCACGCTTCGATCATGTTCAACGTGCTGCGCGACGTGCCTGCGGTGACGAAGATCGCCCAAGTCGCCGTGCGCGACTTCAGCGAGCGGGAGGCGGCGCTGGCCGCGTCGTCGGGCCGTGTCGTCCTGTTCGACGATCTGTCGCTGGCGGCCGCCGGGTTCCGCGGCGAAACGTGGGATGCGCAGTGTCTGCGTATCGTCGAAACGCTTCCGCAGGAGGTCTACGTGAGTTTCGACATCGACGGACTCTCCTACGAGAACTGTCCCCACACGGGGACTCCCGTCGCGGGCGGACTGGGTTTCAACCAAGCCGTCTGGCTGCTGGACACCCTCGTGCGTTCGGGCCGCCGCATCGTCGGGTTCGACGTGGTGGAGGTCACTCCGGCCCGCGAGGAGCGGATCGACGCCATAACGGGCGCACGGGTATTGTGGAAGTTGTGTAATTTAACTTTAAAATCAAACGTTCGATAAATGCGACTATTTTCGATGTACCGCTGGGTGCGCGAGCGCCACATGATCGGTATACGCGGCCGTAATTTCATGGAGGCCCCTTGGGCCGGGGGCATCGTGCTGCTCGGATGCGTGATCATCGCCATGCTGCTGGCCAATCTGCCTGCGACTTCGCTCTATTACCGTCATCTGCTGGAGACCGACCTCTCGCTGATGGTGCATAGCCCCGACGGGCTGATCGATTGGGTGTTCCCGCGCGGGATGACCGTCGAGAAACTGATCAACGACGGCCTGATGGTGATTTTTTTCTTCGCCGTGGGGCTTGAGATAAAACGCGAGATCGTCTGCGGACAGCTTTCGTCGGCCAAAAAGGCCCTCCTCCCGGTGCTGGCCGCGGCGGGCGGCATGCTCTTCCCGGCGATCATCTTCACCGCCTTCAACCACGGTACGATGGCCGCCAACGGCTGGGGTATTCCGACCGCCACCGACATCGCCTTCGCCATCGGCATCCTCTCGATGCTCGGCGACCGGGTCCCCGTGTCGCTCAAGATATTCCTCACGGCGCTGGCTATCGCCGACGACCTCGGAGCCATTCTGGTCATCGCGCTCTTCTACGGCGGGCAGGTGCAGATCGGATGTCTGCTGGCGGCGCTGGTCATCATGCTCGGCGTCTACTTCATGAAGGAGATGGGCGAGAAGCGCATGTTCTTCTATCTGGTGCCGGCCGTGGTGGTGTGGGGGCTGTTCTACTATTCGGGCGTCCACTCGACCATTTCGGGCGTGGCGATGGCCATGCTGATTCCGATGACGCCCCGTTACAGCAAGGAGTATTTCGTGCACAAGATGCGCCATCTGAAGGCGCTGATGCTCGCCGCCGGCACTTCGGGCGAGGATTTTCCCAACGAAAACCACCGGTTCTACCTGCGCCGCATGCGTAATCTCGCGGCCGACTCGGTGGGCATGAGCTACCGGCTGGAGCATGCGCTGGCGCCCTCGGTGACCTTCCTCGTGATGCCGATTTTCGCGCTGGCAAATGCCGGGGTCGAGATCACGTCGCTCGAATACCTCAATATTTTCCATATGTCGCCCGATATCGGATCGGTGGGGATGGGCGTCTTCTTCGGACTGCTCGTGGGAAAGCCGCTGGGCATATTTCTTGCGAGCTGGGGCGCCGTGAAGTCGGGGCTGGCCGAGCTGCCCGAAGGGGCGACGTGGCGCATGCTCTTCGCCGTGGGGTGTCTGGGCGGTATCGGGTTCACAATGTCGCTGTTCGTCGATGCGCTGGCCTACACCGAACCCGACCTGATCGACCGGGGTAAAATCGCGATCCTGATGGGCTCGACGGCCGCCGCCGTCGCGGGCAGCCTGCTGATACTGATTTTTTCGAAAAAACGAACCTGATATGCGTAAGACATTAGTTGTCCTGACGGCCGCGGCGCTGCTGGCCGGGGCCTGCTCCAAAAAGACGGGCGGGGGCGTGAAGCTCAAGACCGACACCGATTCGGTAGCCTATGTGATCGGTATGAACGTGGGCATGAACCTGATGAAGATGGATTCGACGATCAACGTGAACGCCGTATGCGAAGGCATCCGCGACGTGTTCCGCCAAGGGACCAAATTCTCGGCGGCCGACGCCGAGGTTTTCTACCTGCGCTATATGAATTATGCGCTGCCGGAGAAAGCCCGCGCCTACGAGGAGCAGTTCCTGCAGGATATCCTCAAGGCGAACCGCAACTACGCCCGCACCGCATCGGGCGTGACCTATACGGTCGAGGTGCTGGGCGATCAGGAGCAGATACCCGCTTCGGACCGTGACAGCATTGCGCTCCGCTACCTGATCCGCACGGCCGACGGCCGGGACGTCTACTCCTCCTATGAGCGGGGCGATACGCTGCGCACGACGCTCGGCGGCCTGCTCAAGGGCATGAAGGAGAGCGTCAAACTGGTCGGCAGGGGCGGAAAGATCAACGCGTGGATTCCCTCCTCGGCGGCTTACGGTACGGAGGGCGACAAAGAGCTGGGAATTCAGCCGAATACCACGCTGTATTACGAAATCGAGCTTGTCGATGTCGATAAATATGCGAATTGGTCGCGGCGCAGCAATTTACGCCGTTAATTTTAAACCATTATTCCAAATATTTTATAACTTTGCGCGGGTAAACCCCTAACAGGCACAAACGATTAAACATATTTGAAAAACAAAACAATGAAAAAAATTCTTTTTGCAGCGGCACTTGCAGGTGCTGCGTTCATGACCGCCTGCGGCGGCAAGGACGGCGGCGTTCGTATGGGCAGCCTTTCAGATTTCGACTCGCTTTCGTATTCGCTGGGTGCCAATATCGGCTACGGCATGAATCACGAGATGAAGGACATTCCCTTCGATTTCAAGGCCATCGACAAAGGTATCAAGGAAGGCGCCATGGGTAAGGCCGCGCAGGAGCACGACAAGTCGCTCGACATGCTGCGCGAATATTTCATGAGCAAGCGCGGCGAGCGTGCGCAGGAGATCGCGGCCAAGCGTGCCGAGCAGGACAGCATCCGTCTGGCCGGCGGCGACACGACCAAGGTCGAGTATCCCGCAGCCGATCCCGCCATGTTCGAGAGCGAGGAGGAGCGTGCCGAGATTTCGTATGCGTTCGGTAACGACATCGGTTACAACATCAGCCAGAGCGGCATGCCCATTCAGCTCGTATGGATCGGTCAGGCCATGCAGGACGTGCGCGACGGCAAGGCGAAGATGGCCGAGGATGCCGTGAACCAGTATTTGCAGTACTACTTCATGGTGAAGCGTCCGGCCGAGAACGCCGAGGCTTCGAAGGCGTGGCTGGAGAAGATCGAGAAGAAGTCGGGCGTGAAGAAGACCGAGTCGGGCCTGCTTTACAAGGTTACCAAGCAGGGCGACGCTTCGATGATGCCGAAGGATCCGCGCGACGTGGTGAAGGTGCATTACACGGGCCGCACGCGTGAAGGCAAGGTGTTCGACACTTCGAAATTCGCAAACCGCCCGAAAGAGCAGCAGGAGATGATCCGCAAGCAGAATCCCGACGGCTTCAACGAGGACGGCACGCCCAAGGAGGCCGATACGGAGGCCGAATTCCCGCTTAACCGCGTGATCAAGGGTTGGACCGAGGGTCTGCAGCTGGTCGGCAAGGGCGGCACGATTACGCTCTGGATTCCCGCCGATCTGGCTTACGGCGCACGCGGCGCCGGCCGTGACATCGGTCCCAACGAGGCGCTTGAGTTCGAGGTGGAGCTGATCGACGTCGTTCCCTTCGAGGAACCCGCTCCGGCGGATTCGACGGCGACGGCCGAGACTCCGGAGGTGGCCCCCGCAAAGTAGGCGGCTGAGATTCCGAATATGACAGGGCGGACCCCGTGCGGGGTCCGCCCTGTTTGTCATTGTGCCGGCATCGGGGGGGGGCGTTCGCTGCGGCCGCTGTTATAATAGGTATGTCATCGGGGTAAAACGGATTCCGTCCGTGACGCGTTCGGCGTCGGTTGCGGTGAATCCCAGTCTGCGGTATATTTCGACGGCATAGGGCGACGAGTTGACGGTGATGCGGGAAACCGCCGGATCGGTGCCGCAGAAGTCGCGTACGGCGTTGAACAAGGCGCGGGCGATGCCCTGCCGGTGACAGGATGCGTCCACGAAGAGCAGGCTGATGTGGCTACGGTTTCTGACCGCGGCGACGCCGGCCAGCGTATCCTGCCGGAATGCTCCCCATAGTTTCAGCGCGCCGGTGCGAAACTGTTCCGTCAGGGCTTCCGGGGCAATGAACCGGTGAAAGACGTCGATGCCTTCCTGCGCGTAATCGGGGGCTTCGAATTCTGCGAAAACGCGGCGGACGAGTGCGGAAGCCGCCCGGATTTCCGCTTCGCGGAGCGGCCGGATTTCGGTTGCGGGCGGGGGTGTTGTGTCGGGAACGGTCGGTTGCATGGCGGTGATTTTGAAATGAAAAAGGCGGCTGGAGATCCCAGCCGCCTTGTATGTTTTCCGTCCGCTTTAGAACGGCAGGTCGTCCACCTCGGCGGGCGACGATGCATAAGAGGGTTCCTCGGCGATGGGCGGCATGTCGGGCATCGGGCCTGCGCCGGGAACTTCGGCCTGTTTGGGCTGGAGGCGCCATGCGCGGATGTCGGTATACCAGCGGCCGTTGTATTCGCGCGACTCGATATTGACCGAGACGGTGTAGGCCGCACCCTCTTTCAGACGGGCCACGTCGTCGGGCTTGTTGAAAAACGTGACGCAGATCTTGCGGGCGAACGAACCTTCGTTCATCTCGAAGACCACGTCCTGACGCTGCCATTCGCCGCGTGCCGACGTTCCTTTTGTCACGGGCATTATTTTGTAAACTGTTCCTTCGAATTCCATGGTGATGCTGTGAATGGATTAATAATCTTATTTTCCGCAAAGGTAACAAAAAATCGGAAGAATCCCTGCACCCGCCGGCAAAATTCCCGCGCAAATTTCTCCGGCGGGGAGCTTCGGGGCGCCGCGATTTTTTGTATTTTGCGTCGCCGGACGGGAAAAACTGCGCAGGCATGTGACCGGAGAATTCTATGGATACCGAAATCGGGGATTCCATACGTGCCGATTGGCTGTTCGGTCGGATGTGCCCTGCAAATAAGACAAAAAAGACCTGCATTTCTGCAGATCTTTGATTTTCAGTGGACCCAGAGGGGCATGATCCCACGACCTTCGGATTATGAGTCCGCTGCTCTAACCGACTGAGCTATGGGTCCGTCCGGCGGCTGTGTGCCCAAACCGCGGGCACAAATATAGCAAAACAAATCCGAATTCCCAATATGACGCGGAGATTTTTTAGGTCCGGGCAGGCCGCGGCGGGGGCTTACTGACGGTCGAAAATGTCGTTGAGGACCTTGGCCAGCCGGTAGCCGGCTTTGGCGAGCTGCTCTTCGGCCAGCGGTTTGTATTTCAGGATGAAGTCGTGTCCCAGTTTGTCGCCCGGCTTCACGTCGTAGATGCATTTCGAGTTTGCGGCCGACTCGCGGCCCCAGTCGTAGATGTCGCCGGCGATCGCCGCCCGCTGCTGTTCTTCGGTGTAGCGGTCGAGCAGGAAGGCCAGATCGGAGAAGCTCCACGGGTGGGTCGTCGCTACGATCGGGGTGTCCCAGATCGTGTGGTAGCGGATTTCGCTGCCCTTGAGGACGACGTTGAAGTAGCCGATTTCCTGATTGTCCGGCCAGCGGACGTGTCCGGGGCAGTGCATGTCGCCCAGACAGTGGACGATGACCTGAATGCAGGCCAGCCGCGTGGAGTCGTTCATCTCGTGCATGCGGTTTTTCAGCTGGTCGGCAGCCTGCTCGACGTAATAGAGGCAGTTGGCCAGATATTTGTCGCCGGGCAGCCGGTTGCCGCGGATTACCTCGCCGCTTTCGTCCACCGAGAAGGTGTGGGGCAGCATGTGCATGCGGGGACCGTTGGTGGGCGTATAGCCCAGATCGACGAGCATTTGGGGCTTGTAATCGTCCATCCACGAAGCGTAATAGACGATCGAGCGGCCGTCGAGCAGTTTGTCCAGATTGGCTTTGGCCTTTTTCGTCAGGTGTTGCTCGGCCAGACGGGCGACGGCGGCGTGTCCCAGCCTGCCCCATGCGAAGGCGCCCTGAGCGGACGTCAGTGCGGCGAAGGCCGCGATGAGAAGGAGTCTCTTCATGTTTTAAGGTGTTTTGTTGTTTTGTCTCTCCGCCCCTTGCGCGGCGCGGAAGCTTGTCATAATATAATACCGTGCTGCGGGGCGAAACACCTATCCGGCGGCGGGAAATTTTCGGGATATTTTGTCGCGGGCCTTTGGGAGCCTTTCTGCGGGCTGTTTTTATCCGTCCGGCGCGGCCTTCGGCACGGGGCGTTCTCGCTGCGGAGGTAATGCGGAGATAAAAAGTTTCGCGGAAAATCGGGCGGAGTATTGTTTGTTGCAAATAAATTCGTACCTTTGTCCCGCTTAAGCAATCAATTAAAACAAAAACAACGAAATGAAAAAGGGTATTCATCCGGAGAATTATCGTTTGGTGGCGTTCAAGGACATGTCCAACGACCACGTGTTTTTGTGTCGGTCCGCCGTTTCGACAAAAGAGACCATCGAAGTGAACGGCGAAACCTATCCCGTGTATAAGATGGAAATTTCCAACACGTCGCACCCGTTTTACACCGGTAAGATGAAGTTGGTAGACACCGCCGGTCGCGTCGATAAGTTTATGAGCCGTTACGCAAAACGCTACGATAAGAAAGGCGCGAAATAGGCGCTTTCCGCACTGAGAGACAACGGGCTGCACTTGTGTGCGGCCCGTTTGTTTTTGGTGCGGTTTGTTGCAGGGAGAGCTATTTTGCGGTCGAGGGAGTGTCTGCGTGTAGGAACGGTTCTGCGGTCGAGGGCGTGTTTGGCGGGTGTAGGAACGTTTCTGCGGCCGGGGTGCGGATATGCCGGGGAAGGGCCGGCAGGTGCGGCCGGAATTTTCGTTCTGGGGCCGATTTTTTTGCACACGATATCGTTTTTATGTATATATTTGCCGCCGTAAGGCAAACAATGACTTAAACGTTAGAAAGTTATGAAGCATGTAATTGTCATGGCGCTGGGGGCTGCGCTGGCTCTGGCGTCGTGTGTGAGCAAAGGGACGGTCGTCAAGGTCGAGGAGCAGCGCGATTCGCTTTCGGTGGTCGTCAGCGCGAAAGACTCGCTGATCAATGCAGTTTTCGAAGATATCGGCTCCATTTCCGAGAATCTTGCGCTGATCAGGACGCGTGAGAATCTGATCTCGGTGGCAGGCGACGCCGAAGGCGGCCGCCGTCCCGTGGAGGAGATCAACAACGATATCGCCGCCATCGACCGGCTGCTGCGGGAAAACAAAGTCAAGATCGCTTCGCTGCAGAGCGCTGTCGCGCAATTGCGGAAAGCCAATCTGCGTCTCGACGGATTGGAAAAGATGATTCGGGACATGAGCGCGCAGCTTACCGAGAAGAAAAACGAAATTGCCCAGCTGCGGGAGAATCTCACCAAGATGGGCGTCGAGGTGGAGACCCTGACCGAGCAGGTGGCCGTGCGGAGCGAGCAGGTCGAGACCCTGAACACCGAGAAGATCGAACTGGAGAACCAGCTGAATACGGTGTATTACATCGTCGGGACCGAGAAAGAGTTGCGTGAGGCGCAGATCATCAACAAGCAGGGTTTCATCGGGCGTACGCTGACGGTCAATAAGACCGATAATCTGGCCAGTTTTACCAAGTCCGATTCTCGGTTGCTGTCGGAGGTGCCGATCGGGCAGAAAAAGGTTTCGGTCGTGACGACGCATCCCGAAGAGTCGTACGAGTTGGTGACGGATGCCGACAAGGTCGTGCTGAAACTGCTCATCACCGATCCCGTCCGCTTTTGGGAATCGTCTAAGATTCTGATCGTAAGCTATAAATAACGGGCGGAGGGCCGGATGATCCGGCGCCGCGCGGAAATGAGAGAGGCATCCCGGAATTTCCGGGATGCCTCTCTCGTTTGGCGAGCGAGTGAGTTCGACAAGGAAACCGAGATGGGGCGGATAATGGATGTATTTTGTCAGAGACGGGCGGTGTATGGCATGCCGGACACGTTTTTTGATTCGGATCGGAATGGAGACGAACCGTTATTTGCGATGCGCGGTGTTCTGTTTTGTCATTTTTATTTTTTTTACGTACATTTGGACAATAAAAAATATACATAGTTGTAATATGGATTATCAAATCAAACCGCAGTTTGTGGAGGCCGGTTTGAAAGAGAATTGCCCTGCGGATTGTAGTAGCTGTCCTACGTTTCCTGCGCCGTTTCGCCGCATAGGCGATTCGAATTACTGCCGTTTCGCGCAAATTTCTTTTTCAGCAGGAGAAGGGGTGACTTTTCCCGCAGACCGCATGGTGCGCATTCTTTTCGTGATGTCGGGTTCGCTGATGATGGAGCATGGGGATACGGTGCGGCTTGTGACGTCGAAACAATACGTATGTCTGGCGAGGGGCGAACGTTTCGTCACCACGGCGCAGGACGACGCCCATGTCGTCGTGCTTTCGCTGATTCACCGCATCGAGTTCTGCGAACAGGATATCTTCGATAAGGTGATGCCCTACGATACGGTCATCCCGACCGAAGCGGTGCCGCGGCTTTCGATGCATCCTACGATCGAACGCCTGCTCTGCGATCTGTTCGCCGTTCCGGAGCTGAGCGAGTGCGCCCGTTACCACAAAATGAAGGCTACGGAGCTTTTCATGATGATCAAGGTGCTGTATACGCCGACGGAGCATGCTTATTTCTTCCAGTCGATGATTCAGCCGCAGGATAACTTCCGCGTGTTCGTGTGCAACAATTACGACAAGGCGCAGGGCGTGGCAGAGCTGGCCGCGCTTGCGGGCATGAGCCTTTCGGTCTTCAAGCGCCGTTTCGCCGAGCACTTCAACGACAGCGTCTATCATTGGATGATGCGCCAGAAGGCGCTGAAGATCTTTACGGATATCCGCGACGGCGAGGACAGTACGAAGGTGCTGATGAACAAGTATGGATTCCGCCATTATACGCAGTTCAGCCGGTTCTGCAAAAATTACCTGCAGGCGACGCCCGCGCAGCTGATCGCATCCATAAAGGAGGGGTAGTAGGGGATTTGTCCCGTACCGTCCGCAGACGGAGAGCATATGCCGGCAGCTTGGGTTTGTTGTCGGATTGTGGAAACGGAGAGGCTGTGGGCTTCTCCGCTTCTTTTTCAGCGCTCCAGCAGGTAGACGTTCAGATCGACGAACTCCCCGTCGGAGAGTTGTTCGCCCCGGACTTCCACCCGGTCGAGCCGGAATCCGAGCCGCTGGGGAATGCGGTTGCTGCGGAGATTGCCCGGCGCGCAGCGTATTTCGATGCGTTCCATGCCCATCTCTTCGAAAGCGAGCCGGCAGAGCGCCTGCACGGCGGACGTCATGATTCCCCGGCCCTGAAACTCGCTGCGGAGCCAGTAGCCGATTTCGATGGTGCGCGTCGTGCCGTCCGCCGATTTGAAGCCGATCAGTCCTGCGAACGCATCTCCGCTCCGGATCGTGAAGACCGGGTTTGCCGTGTCGTTCAGCATCCCTGCGACGACCTCCTGCGTCTGCTCCACGCGGTGCGTCGCCGCCACGAACGGGAGCCAGCGTCCGAGGTGTTCGCGCTGGGTGTCTATGGCGCCGAAAATCGCCGGTGCGTCCCCGCTGCACAGCGAACGCAGCGAGAAGTCGTCGAACAGTGGAATCGTTTTCATGGTATATGCCGGTTTTGGCTGCAAAGGTAGTGAAAAATCGGGGAAGCTGTTTTTTATATATTAAATAGGTGTCGGAGCGTTTTGCACCCGCAGGAACTGTGGTTTGGGAGCGTGCAGGGGCGGAACGGTAATAACCTTGGGTGCGGAGGGTGATATTTTTTGCAGAAGCTGTTGTAAAATATAAAACTTTTCCTATCTTTGCACCCGATTTCACCCCTGTAAAAAAGGCGGTAGACCGACGTTCTTTGAGAAGAGTAAAAAAGTGAAAAATTTATTGGAAATAATTTGGCCGGTAAATTTTTTATGCCTACTTTTGCAATCCAAAACGGTTGATTTTGCCGATGTAGCTCAGTTGGCCAGAGCAGCTGATTTGTAATCAGCTGGTCGGGGGTTCGAATCCCTCCATCGGCTCGGACAGCCGATGCGAGAGAAGCGGAAAGACGAAGGTCTTCCGGAACACGAGCAGCGGCGCAACGAAAGCCTCACGGGAAAGACCCGCGCAAAAAGCGAGCCGATCTTTCAGGGGCAGACAACTTGGGAAGTTACCAGAGTGGCCAAATGGGGCAGACTGTAAATCTGCTGGCTTACGCCTTCGGTGGTTCGAATCCATCACTTCCCACTAAGAAAGAGTGCCGGTTGGAGTTGCAAGATCTTCGGCGGTGTCCGATCGACGGACGGCGCGGAGGAAAGGGTAGACTCTGATACGGTATATTTTTGCGGAAGTAGCTCAGTTGATAGAGCATCAGCCTTCCAAGCTGAGGGTCGCGAGTTTGAGCCTCGTCTTCCGCTCAAGACGCAGAAGCGTGTGATACGGACGTCTCCTATCGGTTGATAGGGGAGTTTGTGTCGCCCGCTCGTTCTGCGAAATGAATTTTTAAAACTTTAAAGCAATTTTTAACAATACTTTAAATACTTAATACTATGGCAAAAGAAAAATTCGACCGTTCGAAACCGCATGTGAACATCGGTACCATCGGACACGTTGACCACGGTAAGACCACCCTTACCGCTGCTATCACGACCGTTCTGGCTAAGAAAGGTCTGTCGGAGCTTCGTTCGTTCGACTCCATCGACAACGCTCCTGAGGAGAAAGAGCGTGGTATCACGATCAACACCTCGCACGTTGAGTACCAGACGGCCAACCGCCACTATGCTCACGTAGACTGCCCCGGACACGCCGACTATGTGAAGAACATGGTTACCGGTGCCGCTCAGATGGACGGTGCCATTCTGGTAGTTGCCGCAACGGACGGCCCGATGCCCCAGACCAACGAGCACGTGCTGCTCGCCCGTCAGGTGAACGTTCCCCGCATCGTTGTTTTCCTGAACAAGTGCGACATGGTGGACGACCCCGAAATGCTCGACCTCGTCGAGATGGAGGTTCGCGACCTGCTTTCGAAATACGAATATGACGGCGACAACGCTCCCGTTATCCGCGGTTCCGCACTCGGCGGCCTGAACGGCGAGCCGGCATGGGAGGACAAGATCATGGAGCTGATGAACGCTGTTGACGAGTATATTCCGATCCCGCAGCGTGAGAACGAGAAGCCGTTCCTGATGCCTGTCGAGGACGTGTTCTCGATCACCGGCCGCGGTACCGTTGTAACGGGCCGTATCGAGACCGGTATCATCCACGTAGGCGATCCCGTCGAGATCGTAGGTCTTGAGGAGAAGACCCTGACTTCGACCTGTACGGGTGTCGAGATGTTCCGCAAGCTGCTCGACGAGGGCGAGGCCGGCGACAACGTAGGTCTGCTGCTCCGCGGTATCGACAAGAAAGAGGTTAAGCGCGGTATGGTAGTCGCTAAACCCGGCTCGATCACCCCGCACACCGAGTTCGAGGCTGAGGTCTACATCCTGAAGAAGGAAGAGGGTGGCCGTCACACGCCGTTCCACAACAACTATCGTCCCCAGTTCTATCTGCGTACGATGGACGTGACCGGTGAGGTTCACCTGCCCGCAGGCGTAGACATGGTTATGCCCGGCGACCACGTGACCATCACCGTGAAGCTGATCTACCCGGTAGCTATCAACGAAGGTCTGCGTTTCGCAATCCGCGAGGGTGGCCGTACGGTAGGTGCAGGTCAGATCCTGAAGATCGTGAAATAATTTTCACAACCCATAGGGAAGCGGTGTTCCGCACCGCTTCCCGCTTTTAGGAGCATAGTTCAAGGGTAGAATAGCGGTCTCCAAAACCGTTGATGGGAGTTCGAATCTCTCTGCTCCTGCCAAAGAGTAAAAGAAAAAAAGTATGTTCAATTACGTTAAAGAATCCTACAACGAGCTTGTAAACAAGGTGACGTGGCCCACGTTTCCCCAGCTCCAAAGCTCTACGATCGTCGTGATGGTGGCTTCGGTCATTTTCGCCATTGTCGTGCTGGCTATGGACCTGACGTTCGAGAACCTGATGGCCGTCATTTACAAGACACTGGGTAATCTTGGCCGTTAATTGTTGCTGAAACGATGAGCGAGATTAAGAAGCAGTGGTATGTCGTCCGGGCTATCGGCGGTAAGGAAAACAAGGTCAAAGAGTATATCGAGGCCGAAATCCGCCATAATAATCTGGAGGAGTACATATCTCAGGTGCTGATTCCCACCGAAAAGGTATACACCATCCGCAACGGAAAGAAAGTCTCCAAGGAGAAGGTTTCTTATCCGGGCTACGTATTGGTGGAGGCCGCGTTTGTAGGTCAGATTCCGATTATAATTCGTAACACTCCCAATGTGCTGGGTTTCCTCGGCGATACCAAGGAAGACAGTCGCAAGATGAATGCCACGCCGCTACGTCCGCAGGAGGTGGCCCGCATCCTCGGCCGCGTCGACGAGATGAATGCCATGGAGGAGGAGAACGAAATACCATTCTTTGTCGGCGAGACCGTCAAGGTCACCGATGGCCCTTTCTCAAGCTTCCAGGGTACCATCGAGGCCGTCGACAACGAGCGCAAGAAACTCACGGTATCGGTGAAGATATTCGGGCGCAAGACTCCTATGGAGTTGGGTTTCACACAAGTAGAAAAAGAATAATTAACCAAGGAAAACTATGGCAAAAGAGGTTGCTGCATTTATTAAATTGCAGATCAAAGGTGGTGCCGCCAATCCTTCGCCCCCGGTTGGTCCCGCATTGGGTTCTAAGGGAGTCAATATCATGGACTTCTGTAAGCAGTTCAATGCGCGTACCCAGGACAAGGCAGGGAAGGTTCTCCCGGTCATCATCACGGTTTACAGCGATAAGTCGTTCGACTTTGTTGTAAAACAGCCGCCTGTAGCTATTCAGCTCAAGGAAGCAGCCAAAGTGCAGAAAGGTTCCGCACAGCCTAACCGCGACAAGGTCGGTCAGGTGACGTGGGATCAGGTGCGCGAGATCGCTCAGGACAAAATGCCTGATATGAACTGCTTTACCTTAGAGGCTGCTATGCGTATGATCGCTGGTACCGCTCGCAGTATGGGTATCAACGTCGTCGGTGAATTTCCTAATATGTAATCGAAGATGAGTAAGTTGACAAAAAATCAAAAGATCGCCTACGCCAAGGTGGAAGCCAATAAGGCTTACAAGCTCTCGGAGGCTGCCGCTCTTCTGAAGGAGATTACGTTCACGAAATTCGACGCTTCGGTTGATATCGACGTGCGTCTGGGAGTCGATCCCCGCAAGGCCAATCAGATGGTCCGCGGCGTTGTGACGCTGCCCCACGGTACGGGTAAGCAGGTGCGCGTGCTGGTGCTCTGTACTCCTGAGAAGGAGGCTGAGGCTCAGGCTGCCGGCGCCGATTACGTAGGTTTGGACGAGTTTGTTGATAAGATCAAGGGCGGCTGGACCGACGTTGACGTTATCATCTGCACGCCGAACGTAATGGGCAAGGTTGGTGCGCTGGGCCGTATTCTGGGTCCCCGCGGCCTGATGCCTAACCCCAAGACCGGTACGGTTACGATGGAGGTGGGCAAAGCCGTTCAGGAAGTGAAATCGGGTAAGATCGACTTCAAGGTCGACAAATTCGGTATCATTCACACTTCGGTAGGTAAGGTTTCGTTCTCGGCCGAGCAGATCGTGGACAACGCGAAAGAGGTGCTGAACATGATTCTCAAACTGAAACCGGCTGCTGCGAAAGGTTCTTATGTGAAGAGTATTTATCTCTCGACCACGATGAGTCCCGGCTTGCAGATTGATTCCAAATCAGTAGAAACCAAATAAGAAGGAGGAGAGAAGAGATGACAAAGGAAGAAAAACTGGTCGTTATTAACGCCATTGCCGAGCAGCTCCAAGCTTATCCTCACTTCTATATCGCCGACATCGCGGCGCTTGACGCAGAGCAGACCGCTGCCCTGCGCCGCAAGTGCTTCGAAAACGACGTCAAACTGGTAGTCGTGAAGAACACGCTGCTGGGCAAGGCGCTGGAGAAGGTGGAGAAGGCTGACGCTGATCTGGTAAAAGTATTGGAGGGTCCGACCTCGATTATGTTCGCCAACGTTGCGAAGGCTCCTGCGGTCCTGATCAAGGAATTCCGCAAGAAGTCCGACAAACCCGTTCTGAAGGCGGCTTTTGCCGAAGGATGCGTTTACGTGGGCGACGATCAGCTGGACGCTCTGTGTAACATCAAGTCGAAGGAGGAGCTTATCGGCGATATCATCGCACTGCTCCAGTCTCCTGCGAAGAATGTTATTTCTGCATTGCAGGCTAATGCAGGCCAAAAGATTGCGGGCATCGTGAAGACGCTCGAATCGAGAAACAACTAATCACAATCAAGAATTAAACAAAATTTAATAAGCTTACAACTATGGCAGACGTAAAGAAACTTGCTGAAGAACTGGTAAACCTCAAGGTTACCGAGGTAAACGAATTGGCTACCATCCTCAAGGAGGAGTATGGCATTGAACCGGCTGCTGCCGCTGTTGCCGTTGCAGCTCCCGCTGCTGGCGCAGGCGAGGCTGCTGCCGCCGAGAAGTCGACTTTCGACGTGATTCTGAAGACCGCCGGTCAGGCAAAACTTCAGGTTATCAAGGTCGTTAAGGACCTCGCCGGTCTTTCGCTGGGCGACGCTAAAGCTCTCGTTGACGGCGCTCCCAAGGCTGTTAAAGAGGGTGTCTCCAAGGAAGAGGCCGAGTCGATCAAGGCTCAGCTTGAGGAGGCTGGTGCTGAAGTTGAGCTTAAGTAGCATTGCTGCTTAAGTCGTTTCAGACGATTCAGGTATAGGGCTTACCGGCGTGTAAGCTCTATGCCTTTTCTTGGTCTAAAGACTGGAAGTGCCGAGCAGGAGCTGTGTCCACTCTTTGGAAGAAAGGATGCTCCCGGGGCGAAATACGCCTGCAAACGGGGGCATTGGCGGGATAATAAATACCCGGCAACGCGGGGGAGCGTAACCCACCAGAATTACACTTCAACATAATTTGGATTTTACGATGTCCACAGCAAAAACACAACAAAGAATTAGCTTTTCGACAGTCAAGAACCGGGTGCCTTATCCCGATCTGCTGGAGGTACAGCTTAAATCATTCCGGGACTTTTTCCAGATGGACACCACGGCCGAAAATCGTAAAAACGAGGGGCTGTACAAGGTGTTTCAGGAGAATTTCCCCATTACGGATACCCGGAACAATTTCGTTCTGGAGTTCATCGACTACTATATCGACCCGCCGCGCTACTCGATCGAGGAGTGTCTGGAGCGCGGGCTGACGTACAGCGTTCCCCTGAAAGCCAAACTCAAGCTTTACTGCACGGACGACGAGCACGAAGATTTCGGTGTCGTCGTTCAGGATGTGTACTTCGGTACGATTCCCTATATGACCGAACGCGGTACGTTCGTCATCAACGGTGCGGAGCGTGTCATCGTATCCCAGCTGCACCGTTCGCCGGGCGTGTTCTTCGGACAGAGCATGCACACCAACGGCACGAAGCTCTATTCGGCGCGTATCATTCCTTTCAAGGGTTCGTGGATCGAATTTGCAACGGACATCAACAACGTGATGTATGCCTACATCGACCGTAAGAAGAAGCTTCCCGTCACCACGCTGCTGCGCGCCATCGGCTACGAGGCGGACCAGCAGATTCTCGAAATCTTCGATCTGGCGGACGAAGTGAAGGTCACGAAGGCCAACCTCAAGAAGGCCGTGGGCCGCAAGCTCGCCGCACGTGTGCTTTCGACGTGGGTCGAGGACTTCGTGGACGAAGATACGGGCGAGGTGGTTTCCATCGAGCGCAACAATGTTATCGTGGACCGCGAGACGGTCCTCGAAGAGGAACATGTGGACCAGATTCTCGAAAGCGGCGCCAAGACGATCCTCCTGCACAAGGAGAGCTTGTCTGGCATCGACTTCTCGATCATATACAATACCCTGCAGAAAGACCCCTGCAACTCCGAGAAGGAGGCTGTCGTTTACATCTACAGGCAGCTGCGCGCTTCGGAGCCGCCCGATGAGGCGACGGCGCGCGACGTCATCGAGAAGCTGTTCTTCTCGGACAAGCGCTACGACTTGGGCGACGTGGGCCGCTACCGCATCAACAAGAAGCTGGATCTGGATACCGATCCGGCCATTCGCACGTTGACGCGCGAGGACATCATCGCCATTATCAAATACCTGATCCAGCTGATCAACTCCAAGGCCGACGTGGACGATATCGACCACTTGTCGAACCGCCGCGTGCGCACCGTGGGCGAACAGCTGTCGAATCAGTTCTCGGTAGGTTTCGTGCGTATGGCGCGTACGATCCGCGAGCGTATGAACGTGCGTGACAACGAGGTGTTTACGCCGGTGGACCTGATCAACGCCAAGACGTTGTCTTCGGTGATCAACTCGTTCTTCGGCACTTCGCAGCTCTCGCAGTTCATGGACCAGATCAACCCGCTGGCCGAAATTACGCACAAGCGCCGTCTGTCGGCCCTCGGCCCCGGCGGTCTGTCGCGTGACCGCGCCGGTTTCGAGGTGCGAGACGTACACTACACGCATTACGGCCGTCTCTGCCCGATCGAGTCGCCGGAAGGCCCGAACATCGGTCTGATTTCGTCGCTCTGCGTTTATGCGAAGATTTCGCCGATGGGATTCATCGAGACTCCCTACCGGAAGGTCGAGAACGGACAGATCGACATGAACAACGACGACATCCGCTACTACTCGGCCGAAGAGGAGGAGGGCAAGATCGTCGCGCAGGCGAACATGCCGATCGACGACGAAGGCCACTTCCTGCAGCCCGACCGTATCAAGGCGCGCGAAGGCGCCGACTTCCCGGTGGTTACCGCCGAGGAGGTGAATCTGATGGACGTGGCTCCGAACCAGATCGCTTCGATCGCCGCGAGCCTTATCCCGTTCCTCGAACACGATGACGCCAACCGCGCCCTGATGGGTTCGAACATGATGCGTCAGGCCGTGCCTCTGGTGACTACGGACGCTCCTATCGTCGGCACGGGCATCGAGAAGGACATGATCTCTGACAGCCGCATCCAGATCGTGGCCGAAGGCGACGGCGAAGTGACTTTCGCCGACGCGACGAAGATACAGATCAGGTACGAGCGTACGGAAGACGAGATTCTGGCGTCGTTCGAGCCGGAAGTGACCACATACGAGCTTCCGCGCTACCGCCGTACCAACCAGAATACTTCCATCACCCTGAAGCCCATCGTACTGACGGGCGACAAGGTCGTGAAGGGACAGATCCTTACCGAAGGCTATTCGACGCAGCACGGCGAGCTGGCTCTGGGCCGCAACCTGAAGGTGGCGTTCATGCCTTGGAAGGGTTACAACTTCGAGGACGCCATCGTGATTTCGGAGCGTATCCAGCGTGAGGACATCTTCACGTCGGTGCACGTCGACGAGTACATCATGGAGGTGCGCGACACCAAGCGCGGTGTCGAGGAGCTGACTTCGGACATTCCGAACGTGAGCGAGGACGCTACCAAGGACCTCGACGCGAACGGTATCATCCGTATCGGCGCCAACGTGCATCCGGGCGACATCCTGATCGGCAAGATCACCCCGAAGGGCGAAAGCGATCCTTCGCCTGAGGAGAAGCTGCTCCGCGCCATCTTCGGCGACAAGGCCGGCGACGTGAAGGACGCCTCGCTCAAGGCGCAGCCTTCGCTGCACGGCGTGGTGATCGACACGAAGCTCTACAGCCGCGCCAACAAGGAGGGCAAGAAGGGCAAGAGCGCCGAGAAGGTGCAGATCGAGAAACTCGACGAGAAGTTCGCAGCCGAGATTGCGGAGCTGACCAAACGGCTGGTGGCCAAGTTGTGGACCCTGCTTCAGGGCAAGACCACGACCGGCGTCACCGACTATTTCGGTGTGGAACTCTATCCCGCAGGTACGAAATTCTCGCAGAAGATGCTGGAGGAGATCGCCCGCAAGACCACGGACGAGAAGACCGGCGTGGTGATGGGTTATCTGAATCTCGGCACCTGCAAGTGGACGGGCGACGCCCACACCGACGCGCTGATCGAAGCTACCATTAACAATTATACCATCGAATGGAAGAAGGCCGACGCCGCCATCAAGCGTGAGAAGTACAACATCACCAACGGCGACGAGCTTCCGCAGACGGGCGTCATTCAGATGGCCAAGGTCTACATCGCCAAGAAGCGCAAGCTCAAGGTGGGCGACAAGATGGCAGGACGCCACGGCAACAAGGGTATCGTAGCCCGTATCGTGCGCGACGAGGACATGCCGTTCCTCGAAGACGGTACGATCGTCGATATCTGTCTGAACCCGCTGGGCGTGCCTTCGCGAATGAACCTCGGACAGATTTACGAGACCGTGCTCGGATGGGCGGGCCGTGAACTGGGCCTGAAGTTCGCAACGCCGATCTTCGACGGTGCGTCGCTCGACCAGATCAACGAGTACACGGCCAAGGCGGGTATTCCGCACAGCGGCCGTACGTACCTCTACGACGGCGGCACGGGCGAAATGTTCGACCAGCCGGCGACGGTGGGCGTGATCTACATGCTCAAGCTCGGCCACATGATCGACGACAAGATGCACGCCCGTTCGATCGGTCCCTACTCGCTCATCACGCAGCAGCCGCTCGGCGGTAAGGCCCAGTTCGGCGGCCAGCGTTTCGGTGAGATGGAGGTTTGGGCGCTCGAAGGCTTCGGCGCCGCCAACATCCTGCAGGAGATCCTGACCATCAAGTCCGACGACGTGATGGGCCGCGCCAAGGCTTACGAGGCGATCGTCAAGGGCGAGAACCTGCCCAAACCGGGTATTCCGGAGGCTATGAACGTGCTGCTGCACGAGCTTCGCGGTCTGGCCCTGTCGGTCAAACTCGAATAAGGTATAATTTGAGGATAAGAAAAACGAAGAACAAATATGTCAATTTCCAAAGACAATAAGACGAACAATGGTTACAGCCGCATTTCGATTGGCTTGGCCTCCCCTGAGGAGATTCTGGCCCAGTCGAGCGGCGAGGTGCTCAAGCCCGAAACCATTAACTATCGTACCTACAAGCCTGAGCGCGACGGTCTGTTCTGCGAACGCATTTTCGGTCCCGTCAAGGACTACGAATGCCATTGCGGCAAGTACAAGCGTATCCGCTACAAGGGTATCGTCTGCGACCGCTGCGGTGTGGAGGTGACCGAGAAGAAGGTGCGCCGCGAGCGTATGGGCCACATTTCGCTGGTCGTGCCCGTGGTTCACATCTGGTACTTCCGTTCGCTGCCCTCGAAGATCGGTTACCTGCTGGGTATTCCGTCGAAGAAGCTGGAGGCGATCATCTATTACGAGCGTTATGTCGTGATCAACGCCGGCGCCGCCGCCGAGCAGGGCATCGAGCGTCTGGCCACGCTTTCGGAGAAGGAGTATCTCGACGTGCTGGCCGCGCTGCCGAAGGGCAATCAGGCGCTGGATGACAGCGATCCCAACAAGTTCGTCGCGCAGATGGGCGCCGAGGCGATCTACACGCTTCTGAAGACCGTGGACCTCGATTCGATGTCCTACGCGCTGCGTCACAAGGCTTCGACCGAGACTTCGCAGCAGCGTAAGAGCGAAGCCCTCAAGTGCCTGAACGTCATCGAGTCGTTCCGCGCGTCGGAGGGTAAGAACAAGCCCGAATGGATGGTGCTGAACGTCATCCCGGTCATTCCGCCCGAACTGCGTCCGCTGGTGCCGCTGGACGGCGGCCGTTTCGCCACGTCGGACCTGAACGACCTTTACCGTCGTGTCATCATCCGCAACAACCGTCTGAAGCGGCTCATCGAGATCAAGGCTCCGGAAGTGATCCTGCGCAACGAGAAGCGCATGCTGCAGGAGGCCGTCGATTCGTTGTTCGATAACTCGCGCAAGAGCAACGCCGTGAAGAACGAGTCGAACCGTCCGCTCAAGTCGCTGTCGGATTCGCTCAAAGGCAAGCAGGGCCGTTTCCGCCAGAACCTGCTGGGTAAGCGTGTCGATTATTCGGCCCGTTCGGTCATCGTCGTCGGCCCTGAGCTGAAGATGCACGAGATGGGTATTCCGAAGGACATGGCGGCCGAGCTTTACAAGCCGTTCGTGATCCGCAAGCTCATCGAGCGCGGCATCGTGAAGACGGTGAAATCCGCGAAGAAGATCATCGACCGGAAAGACCCCGTGATCTGGGGTATTCTGGAGAATGTCATAAAGGGACACCCCGTGCTGATGAACCGTGCCCCGACTCTGCACCGTCTGGGTATTCAGGCGTTCCAGCCCAAGCTGATCGAGGGCAAGGCAATGCAGCTCCACCCGCTGGCATGTACGGCGTTCAACGCCGACTTCGACGGCGACCAGATGGCCGTGCACCTTCCGCTGGGCAATGCCGCCATTCTGGAGGCCCAGCTGCTGATGCTCGGTTCGCACAACGTCCTTAACCCGGCCAACGGCGCGCCTATCACCGTGCCGTCGCAGGACATGGTCCTCGGTCTGTACTACATCACCAAACCCCGCAAGGGCGTGAAGGGCGAAGGCCGCGTATTCTACGGTCCTGAGGAGGCTATCATCGCCTACAACGAGCGTCAGGCGGACCTGCACGCCATCGTGAAGTGTCTGGTGGACGACATCGACGAGAACGGCAATCCGATTACCGAATTGAAGGAGACGACCATCGGCCGCATCCTCTTCAATCAGGTGGTGCCCAAGGAGGTCGGTTATATCAACGAAATCCTCACGAAGCGTTCGCTGCGCGACATCATCGCCGTGGTGATGAAGAAGGCCGGTGCCGACAAGGTGGCCGCTTTCCTCGACGATATCAAGCATATGGGTTACCAGATGGCCTTCCGCGGCGGTCTGTCGTTCAACCTCGACGCCGTGATTATCCCCGAAGAGAAGGAGAAACTCGTGCAGGAGGGTTACGAGCGTTCGGACTCCATCATGGAGGACTACAACATGGGTCTGATCACCAACAACGAACGTTACAACCAGATCATCGACGTCTGGACGAACATCAATACAAAGCTCACGAAGGTCGTGATCGACACGCTGATCAAGGACGACGACGGTTTCAACCCGGTATACATGATGCTCGACTCAGGCGCCCGCGGTTCGAAGGAGCAGATTCGTCAGCTGAGCGGTATGCGTGGTCTTATGGCCAAGCCGCAGAAGTCGGGCGTCGAGGGCGGTCAGCAGGTCATCGAGAACCCGATCCTCTCGAACTTCAAGGAGGGACTTTCGGTGCTGGAGTACTTCATTTCGACGCACGGTGCCCGTAAGGGTCTTGCCGATACCGCGCTTAAGACCGCCGACGCAGGTTATCTGACCCGTCGTCTGGTGGACGTTGCGCAGGACGTGATTATCAACGAAGAGGACTGCGGTACGCTCCGCGGCCTGACGGCGACGGCCATCAAGCGCAACGACGACGTCGTGCAGACCCTCTACGACCGTATTCTCGGCCGTACGGCCCTGAACGACGTGATCCATCCGCTTACGGGCGAAGTGATCTGCAAGGCCGGCGAGGAGATTACCGAGTCGATTGCCGAAGCGATCGAGAAGTCGCCGCTGGAGTCGGTCGAGATCCGCTCGGTGCTGACCTGCGAGGCGCGCCGCGGCGTATGCGCCAAATGCTACGGCCGCAACCTTGCCACTGCCCGCATGGTGCAGAAGGGCGAAGTGGTCGGCGTGATCGCCGCCCAGTCGATCGGCGAGCCGGGTACGCAGCTTACGCTCCGTACGTTCCACGTCGGCGGTGTGGCCGGCGGTACGGCCGTCGAGACCAATGTCGTTTCGAAATACGAAGGCCGTCTGGAAATCGACGAGCTGCGCACCGTCAAGGGCAAGAACGCCATGGGCGAGGCGATCGACATCGTTATTTCGCGTCAGTCGGAGTTCCGCATCGTCGATCCCAAGACCGAAATCGTTCTTTATACGCACAACCTGCCTTACGGCGCGACGCTCTTCATGGCGGACGGCGCCGAAGTCAAGAAGGGCGACATGATCTGCGAGTGGGACCCCTACAACGCCGTTATTATTTCGGAGTACGAGGGCCGCGCCGTTTACGAAAACATCATCGAGGGCGTTACCTACCGCGATGAGCGCGACGAGCAGACCGGACTTTCGGAGAAGGTGGTCACCGAGTCGAAGGACAAGACCAAGAACCCCGTCATCAAGATCGTCAACAAGGAGGGCGAGGAGGTCAAGCAGTACAACCTGCCCGTTTCGGCCCACGTCGTGGTGAAGGACAACGCCAAGATCAAGGCCGGCGATATCCTGATCAAGATTCCGCGTGCCGTCGGCAAGTCGGGCGGCGACATCACCGGCGGTCTGCCGCGTGTTACCGAGCTGTTCGAAGCCCGCAACCCGTCGAACCCCGCCATCGTTTCGGAAATCGACGGCGAGGTGTCGTTCGGCAAGATCAAGCGCGGTAACCGTGAGATCATCATCACCTCGAAACAGGGCGATATGAAGCGTTACCTCGTGCCCCTGTCGCGTCAGATCATCGTGCAGGAGAACGACTACGTGAAGGCCGGAAGTCCGCTGTCGGACGGCGCCATCACTCCGAGCGACATCCTCAATATCCTCGGCCCGACGAAGGTGCAGGAGTACATCGTCAACGAGGTGCAGGAGGTGTACCGCATGCAGGGTGTGAAGATCAACGACAAGCACTTCGAGGTCATCGTCCGCCAGATGATGAACAAGGTGCGGATCGAGGATCCGGGAGACACCCGTTTCTTCGAGGACCAGACCGTCGACAAGTGGGAGTTCATGGACGTCAACGACGAACTTTACGACAAGGTGGTCGTTACCGACGCCGGCGATTCGACGTCGCTGCAGCCCGGACAGATCGTTTCGCTGCGCAAGCTCCGCGACGAGAATTCGAGCCTCAAGCGCCGCGACATGAAGCCCGTGCAGGTGCGCGATATTATTCCCGCAACTTCGACGCAGGTGCTGCAGGGTATTACCCGCGCCGCGCTGCAGACTTCGAGCTTCATCTCTGCCGCATCGTTCCAAGAGACCACCAAGGTGCTCAACGAAGCTGCCATCCAAGCGAAGGTCGATCCGCTGGAGAACCTCAAGGAGAACGTCATCTGCGGTCATCTGATCCCCGGCGGTACGGGTCTGCGCGAGTACGACAACCTCGTGGTCGGTTCGAAAGCCGAGCTGGAATCGCTTCAGCAGGCGCAGTAAACCTACGTTATATATACGATTCGAAAGAAGCCGTTCCAGAAGGAACGGCTTCTTTTTTACCTTGTCCGGATTTTTTCATTGTCTTTATCACGTCACTGTCCCGATAATTATGCGTAAATCGAAATGGTTCATAATCCCGGCGGCTTGGCTGGCCGTTTTCTTATCGGTCGGATGCGTTGGCTGCTCCAAACCGGGTGTTTCGGCGCAAGCGGAGATGACCGCTGACGGAGTTGCTGCGAATAGCTGAAAACCCTGTACGCTGCAGCGAAGCGTGCTTGGCGCTGTTCGAACTTACGGGACCGGCGAAAACCTGCCAAGCAGAGAGCTGGCAGACCGGAACTGCCGAAAAAGAGTGCGAGGAGTGGAGAGGATGCGCAGGCCGGGATGTCGGCGTTGCTGCCCTGTGATGCCGCAGGCCGGATCGTTATTTTCATACGATGACGCCGGGCGGCTGACGCGGACCCATGCGAATCCCGGCCCGCAAAAACTGCGGGTTCCTGCCGGGGAGAGCCTGTCCGGGTTATTTTTTGTCGTTGTAACGCTTGGCGAGACCTCCGGTCGATGTTTCGCGGTAGAGACTCGGCAGGTTGTGGCCGGTTTCGTTCATCACCTCCACGACCTTGTCGAAACTGACCATATGCGAACCGTCGGAGAGCGTGGCGTAGGCGTTGGCGTCGAAGGCTCTGGCCGCGGCGATCGCGTTGCGTTCGATGCAGGGGACCTGCACAAGTCCGCAGACGGGGTCGCAGGTCAATCCCAGATGGTGCTCGAGTCCCATCTCCGCGGCGTATTCGATCTGCGCAGGCGTGCCGCCGAACAACTGGCAGGCCGCGGCGGCAGCCATGGCGCAGGCCACGCCGACCTCACCTTGACAGCCGACTTCGGCGCCCGAAATCGAAGCGTTGGTCTTGGCGACGTTGCCGAAGAGTCCCGCCGTGGCCAGCGCCCGCAGGATGCGGATGCGCAGGAAGTTGCGCGAATTGGCCAGATGGTAGAGCACCGCCGGGACGACACCGCACGAGCCGCACGTCGGGGCCGTTACGACGGTGCCGCCGGAAGCGTTCTCTTCCGAAGTCGCCAGCGCATAGGCGTAAATCTGGGCGCGGGATTTCAGCGAATCGGTGTAGCTCTTCGATTTGACCCAGTAGGTGCTGGCTTTGCGGGCGACTTTAAGCCCTCCGGGCAGTACGCCGTCGTTGTTCAGGCCGCGCTGGATCGTCTCGCACATCACGGTCCATATCTCGTCGAGGTAATCCCAGATTTCGGGACCTTCGCAGTCGGTTACGTATTCCCAGTAAGTCTTGCCTTCGTGGCTGCACCACGCTTTGATCTCGCTGACGGTAGTAAGCGGGTAGATGCTGTGCGGCGTTTCGAGACGCGACGTCTCGTTTGCCAGCGCACCTCCGCCGATGCTGTAGATGGTCCAGCTGTCCGCGACATTGCCTGCCTTCAGCCCTTCGAACAGCATGCCGTTGGGGTGGAAGGGCAGCACGACTTCCGGTTTCCAGACGATTTCGGTCGGAGCGAGAGGCTCCAGCACCGAGAGGATCGCGGCGTCGGTAAGGTGGCCTTTGCCGGTGGCGGCCAACGACCCGTACAGCGTCACGCGGTAGGCGTCCGCATCGTGACAGCGTTCGGCGAAGCGTTCGGCGGCTTTCTTGGGACCCATCGTGTGGCTGCTCGACGGGCCGTTGCCTATTTTGTACAACTCCTTGAGTGATTCCATCGTATCGTTGTTTTCGGGGCAAAGACAGTGCAGGCCGGGCGCAGAGACGAATTTATTCGAACCGTGCCGGGACGCCGCCTGTCTGAGCGGAGGTTTATCCGCCGCAAAGATAATGTAAATGTCGGAATTTTCTCTTCCCGAAAGAGATTTGAAGAGATCGGAGGCCTGCCCGGCGGGTTTATAAAACAGGAGAGAAACCTCGGTTTCTCTCCTTGTAGTCTCACCGCGACTCGAACGCGAATCTAGGGTTTAGGAAACCCTCGTTCTATCCCTTGAACTATGAGACCCTGAAAAAAGCGGTGCACTTCCGACGAAGCGCACCGCAAAGATAATAATTTTTCCCGTTTTTAGAAACTGAAACCTACGCCGATCGAGAACGTGTGGGCGCGGGCGGTGTAATTACCCGAAAAATCGGCGATCGGGCTGGTGAGCTGGCTTTCGGGAATGCCTGCCGCCGTCAGTTTTTCGTTTACGATGCCCAGCACCGAATTGGTGTAGGGATAGGAGCCTGTGCGCTCCGGATCGGCCGAATTGACATAGCCGTAGGCGATGTCGATGTTCATCCATTTGATCGGGCGGAAGGTGACGCCGGCCGTATAGGCGAGTTTGGTCATCGACGGGGTTTCGGGATTGAGGTAGTCGCTGCGCACGGGGCTTTCGTCCACGTACATACCCATGCGGGCCGTCAGCCAGTCGAGAGCGTGGTACTGGCCGCCGAAGCGGAACGCCAGCGTATTGGAGTATTTCTTGTCGCTGACCGGAATGTTCAGCACGGGCGTATTGCTGTCAGGGTCGAGAATCCGGACGTCGAGCTGGTCGTAGGCGCTCCAGAGCACATATTGCAGATCGACGGCGAATTCCCACTTCGGAACGGGGCGGAAGCTGACGCCCCACGTCAGCGACGCCGGCAGGGGCAGTTCGGTCTTCACGACGGCCGACGTGAGTTTGGCAGGGTCGAGACCCAGCTGGGGCAGGAGCTGGCCGATTGCCTGAGCGATCTGGGCGTTGTCGATCATACGCAGGTCGATCGAACCCGAATTGACCTTCATTTTGAGTTTCGAACGGTAGGTGAAGCCCAGCGACCACTGTTCGTTGATGTCCCACATCATGCCGAGGTTTACGCCGACGGCCATCTTGGCTTTGCCTTCGAGGCCCAGCGACATCAGGTTTTTGTCCCCGGCCATTTCGAAGAGGTTGGGCATTTGCGGATTGAGCATTTGCAATGCGCCCATGAGCGCCTTGTTCTGCGCGTTGTCCGCACCGATAGGCAGCAGCGAACGCGAAAGGTCGAATTTACCCCATGTCATCATCAGACCGCCGCCGACGGAGAGGTGCTCGCAGAGTTTGAACGAGACGGTCGGCTGGACGTTGTATGCCTTGAGATTGATCGACTGCACGAGCTGCGCTCCCGGCCAGTTGTTGCCCCAGTCCATCGAGGAGCCGAACGGCGTGTTGAAGGCCAGACCGACCGACATCCAGTCGAGGGGTTTGTAGTTGAAGTAGGCGTAAAGCGGAGTGGCTATGCTGTTGTCCGAAGTGTAGTGCTGCGGTTTGGTCTTGCCCGTATAGTCGGGGAGCGACGTATAGGTAGCCTTCGAAGCGATACCCGTGATGCCGACCGAAATGTCGAACTCGGAGTCCTGAAACGAAGCGGCGGCGGGGTTGAACCAGATCGATTCGGAGTTGAGTTTCATGGCTGTACCCACATGGCCCATACCGTTCTGCTTCGAGGAGAGGTTGTTCACCTGATATCCTTCGGCGTATGCTCCGGAGGCGGCGGCAGCGGCGGCCAGAAGTAGGAAGATTTTTTTCATAACGTATTGGTTTGGTTTATACTGTCCGCACTGCGGAGTGCGAAAAATCGAGGGCAAAAGTATAAAAACTATTCCCGCCGCCCAAACTTTTTGGCCTAAAATTCCTGAAAATTGACCTGAATGGTATAGGATTGGCCGAAAGGACGGATGGGGCGGGGGAGGCGCTGCCGCATGAAAAAAGTGCGGCATGTGTCATGCCGCACCTGAGTCTTCGTTCCATGCCGGATTATTTCCGGTTGTTGTACGCTTCGAGCGCCTTGCCCAGAATGAGCAGCGAGCGTTCGAGGTCCTCTTTTTTGAGGACATAGGCGATGCGGACCTCGTTGCGGCCGCGGGTCGGGTCGGAGTAGAAGCCCGAAGCCGGGGCGAGCATGACGGTCTCCCCCTCGTATTCGAAATCCGAAAGACACCATGCGCAGAAGTCGTCGCTGTCTTCGACCGGGAGCCGCGCCACGGTGTAAAAGGCGCCCATCGGAATCGGCGAGTAGACGCCCGGAATGCGGTTGAGACCGTCGATCAGGCACTTGCGGCGTTCGATATACTCTTCGTAGACTTCGGTGCTGTAGGAGCGCGGAGCGTCGATCGAAGCTTCGGCGACGATCTGGCCGATCAGCGGCGGCGAGAGCCGCGCCTGACAGAATTTCATTACCGCGTCGCGCAGTTTTTTGTTCTTGGTGATGAGCGCGCCGATGCGGATGCCGCATTCGGAGTAGCGTTTCGACACCGAGTCGATCAGCACGACGTTCTGTTCGACGCCTTCGAGGTGGCAGGCCGAAATATAGGGCGATCCCGTATAGATGAATTCGCGGTAAACTTCGTCGGAGAAGAGGAAAAGATCGTATTTCTTCACCAGATCGCGGATGCGCTCCATCTCTTTGCGGGTGTAGAGGTAACCCGTGGGGTTGTTGGGGTTGCAGATCAGGATGCCGCGCGTGCGCTCGTTGATCAGTTTTTCGAACTCCGCGACGTCGGGCAGCGCAAAGCCTTGTTCGATCGACGAGACGACCGGACGGATCACGGCGCCCGCCGAGATGGCGAAAGCCATGTAGTTGGCATAGGCCGGTTCGGGCACGATGATCTCGTCGCCGGGGTTCAGGCACGACATGAAGGCGAACAGCACCGCTTCGGAACCTCCCGTGGTGACGATGATCTCTTCGGGCGAAAGTTTGATCTGGTATTGCTGGTAGTAGCCCGCCAGCTTTTCGCGGAGCGACCGGTAACCGTCGCTGGGGCTGTATTCGAGTACTTTGCGGTCGATCTTCTTCAACGCTGCGAGTCCCGTCTGGGGCGACGGCAGATCGGGCTGGCCGATGTTGAGGTGGTAGATTCTGATTCCCCGCGACCGGGCGGCTTCCGCCAGCGGAACGAGTTTGCGTATCGGAGATGCCGGCATCAGCTCGGCGCGTTGTGAGATTTCGGGCATGCGTGAAAAGGTTTTTGAATGACGCAGGAGACTATTCAAGCTCGATCGTCGGACGGAATTTGACAGCCTTGCGGGGCGGGATCTTCACGGCCGCACCCGTACGGGGATTGCGGCCTATGCGCGCGGCTTTCTGCTGCACGCTGAACGTTCCGAGACCCGTGAGGGTAAGACGCTCCCCTTCGCGGAGCGACTGTACGGTCACCCGGATAATGGCATCGACGGCTTTGCGCGCGTCGATTTTCGAAATGTTCGCATCGAGAGCGATAGCCTCGACCAACTGCGCTTTGTTCATATTATTTGAGTGTGAAAGTTGCGTCTCTTCCTAACCTATTGGCAAAGATATGCAATTTTCCTAAAAGTCAAAAATTATAGTGCGGAATTGGAACTTTGCCGCCCTCCGTCGGGAATAAACGGGATAAAGATTTGGCAGAATGGAAAATCCGTGCTACTTTTGTCCCCGGAAAGATGGCAGAGTGGTCGATTGCGGCGGTCTTGAAAACCGTTGAGCTGCGAGGCTCCGGGGGTTCGAATCCCTCTCTTTCCGCCAAAGTACTACGAATAAAAAAGCGATGCACTGTAAAATCCACATTTACAGTGCATTTTGTTTTTGGCCTCAAACAGGAAAATGCAGTTTTAAGCAGATTACTTGTGTCTTATTCGGTGTACCTAAATATGGCTGAAAAAAGTACACCGATTTGGCTGTAATTTTCTGATATGCATTTGCTTGCGCCGTTTTACTTCTTGCCTTTTGACACTTGGGATTTTAATTTTGCAACTTAAAACCTATGTCTATGGAAAGGACTACTTTCGGCCTGCTGTTTTATATTCGCAGGACCAAACTCAACAAGTCGGGCGAGGCTTCGATTTTTTTGCGTATTACTGTCAATGGTGAGCGTGCAGACGCTTCGATCAAACGTTCCATCGAACCCCGTTTATGGAATACGGCCAAAGGTAAAGCTGTTGAAAACGGGCGTGGATGCAAAGACCTGAATCTTTATCTGGATGCTATTTCCGCTAATATTTTTCGTATTCAGCGTGATGTCGAATTGGAAGGCTTGGAATTATCCCCTCATATTGTTCTTGATCGCTATTTGGGGAAGAAACGTCCCGAACGTCATACTTTGATAGAGGTCTTTATAGAACACAATGAAAAACAGAAAAAATTATCGGGGATAGACATTGCTCCGGCAACGGTTGTACGTTATGAAACCTGCAGGAAATTGATCACACAGTTTTTGCGATCTGCCTATCGTCGGGAGGATATTTATTTGGATGAATTGTCCCGTCAGTTCATCGAAGATTATGAGTTCTTTTTGAAGACCGAGCGGAAATGCAGCCATAATACGACGATTCAATATCTCAAGAATCTGAAAAAGATAACCCGTATCGCCATGACGAAAGGGTGGTTGAAGACAGATCCCTATGTTGGAATTCGATTTCACAAAGAGCAGGTGGAACGTGATTTTCTTGACAAGTCCGAGCTGAAAAAATTACTCGATAAGCAGATCGACATTCCCCGATTGTCGCAGATACGGGACGTATTCGCGTTTTGTTGCCTGACAGGACTGGCATTTTCGGATGTAAAACAACTGCGGCCGGAACATATTGCGGTGGACATAAATGGTGTGAATTGGATTCGTAAGCCACGCCAGAAAACCGGGAGTATGTGTAATATACCTATAATAAGTGCGGCGCAGGAGATTTTATCCCGTTACAGCGACAATGACTATTGTCAAATGCATGGAGTATTATTGCCTGTGTGCAGTAATCAGAAGATGAATGCTTATTTGAAAGAGTTGGCCGATGTATGCGGCATCCGAAAACTCCTTTCGACTCATACCGCGCGACATACGTTCGCAACATTGACGCTTGCAAGTGGAGCAACCATCGAAAACGTCGCCAAGATGCTCGGACACTCTGATACGAAAATGACCCGCCACTATGCCCGGATTTTGGATTCATCAATCTTGCGGGATATGCAGATTGTAGCCAAAAATATGGCCTTGTAATATCGTACGTCCTTTAACGCCCGGTGAGAGTCAGAGCTATCTTGCCGGGTGTTTTGGGGGCGTCGCGATGTTACAATATCGAGATAGTCATTCAAGCTGCCCCCCCCCAATCTATAAAAGGACCCAACCGATGGTTGCTCAATGAGGCAATATACTTAAATAAAAGCGGGTAAGTGTATTCTCATCCTGATAAGACCTTTCTGAAAATCAAGACATGATGTTAGAACGTTGATATATAATTATATACGTGTCTGAATTGCCTGTGCCTTTGTGGTATCTTTGCGTCAGAATCATTCGTGATAGTTACTGCTATGGACCGCATGGAAGAAATTCTGGAAATCGTGCGAGAAATCCGCGAGGATGTCTCCTTTATGAAACGCCACCGTAATATGCTTTGCGGGATGCCTATTCTGGAAGTCGACGAAGTATGCGACTTGTTGAAGATGAGCGATCGTCAACTGCGCCGTTATCGCACTTCGGGTCAGCTCGTCGGTTTCCATTTCGGTCGTCGTCTGATGTTTTCGACGGCTGAAATCAACCGCTTCATAGAGCGTGTTGAACTGGAACATAAGCAGAAAAAGTCTTTGAGAAAAGCTATCCATAATCTTTAACACATAATACTATGTCTGAAACAACAGAAAGATCTTATTATCTGGTGGAGTCCATGTATTTCGAGAAACTGCTCCGCACGCATTTCATGCTGACACAATCCACGCTGCTCTTCGAACACCTGTTGAGCCACAGCGACCGCCCGATGTTCCTCTCGGCCCGCAAGGTCTGCGAGGTATTGGGTATGGATCGCCACCAGCTCGAACAATGTCGTAAAAAGCGGATGATCCGCGCCCGTGCCGTCAACGGACAGATGCTCTACGATGCCTACGAGCTGATCGCGCTTACGGAACACTTCTACCGCCGGAAGTTGCGGAAGACCCTCTCCCGGATACCACAGTTCGCAGTGCGCTGACCGAAAGGGATTGACTGCATTCGCAGCAGTCCCTTTTTGTTTTGAGACAGCTCGAATAATCATCAAAATCCTTTTGTGATCGCCGTCTCCGGGGCAAGATAGCGTCAGGGTCTTACGCCCTTTTCGGCTTTTTCGCACGATCTCCACCCTTCGGGTCGTATCGCGCGAAAAAGTCCGACTGCGGGCTGCCCCTGCCGCTGAATTTTCTGCCCCGAAGCCGGCTTCTCACTTTCATAGTGGGTATTTGCCGGCCGTATGTCAAACCAAAATTCATTTCGAAGATGAAAAATCAGAAGTTCGAAATTGCGGTAGCAGGTTACGACTACCGCTTCAAGACCTACGCCCGGGATGGCGTGGAGGCATCGGTAAAGGTGAAATGTTTTCTCGGACGACCCGATGCCGAGTGTACGATCCTTATTCCGACGTTGAACGACTATCTGCGGGAAACGGAATCCTGCCGCAGGCAGGCTGTACAGCGATGAGGAAGTGGATTGATCAGTCGACCTTTGACGAGTTGTTGCTCGCCAATGCCGAGGATAACGTAGAGCGGACTATTCAAAGCGCATTGGCCGTATTGGAAGCGGTGCAGGAGTTCGTTCCGGAAGCAGCCTTGTTCTACCGTGTCACACACGCCGCAGACAGCCTGAATAACTATTTCGAGGAAGCGTGTACCGGTTTCCTAAGAAACGGCATCCTGGTTCTTGTTCGGAAATACACCTATCCGAAAACCTATTACGAGCTCCGTTGCGATTGGTCGTTTTTCCGATATGCGGACAACTACTCCTACGGCAAGGCCTTCGACAAGCGATCCGAACCGAATCGTATCGGGGTCTTCACCAAAAAGAAGATCGACGATTGGGTGGAATACCTCACGCAGGGTTTCCGGAACCTCGAACGTATCAATGCGGAGAACGAACGAAAAATGACGGGGTATCGCAATCGGTTGGAGGCAATACCCGATGTCGTCTGGAACAAAGACAAAAGCCGCGGCCATATCATTCGACACGGCCTGACCTATACTTTCGAGATCCGGCAGACGGATTACAGTGAAAAGATCTTTATGGATTATCGCTGCCGCACGCTCGATGATTTCCTTGCACTCTCCGACAACAAACTCATACTTAAATCTTGATTGACTACAGCTATGAGTAAGACGAAAGCGATCTACTTGCAAAAACTTATCTGGGAAGGCTGGACAGTGCAGCATTTCATTGAAAGTCTGGCCCCGGAGGTCGAACGGATTATGGCTGGTAAAAGCTGGCGCAAACCTTTTGCCTCGAAGCAGGAACTTGCCGCATGGTGCAAGGACCAGCCTTACTACAAAAAGCGGATTCCGGGTGTGAACAACTATTTCGCCCGGTTGTATAACCTAAAATGAAGGCGACTATGGAACGAAACATTATTATCGAAAATATCTGCTCCGCATGCCACTGCGGCGAACGACGCGCCGAGGAATATTTGGCCGCGGAACTTCGCAACCTGCGGGAACTGCGGGATGCCGGCGCGCTGTGCTACGGCGATCTTGAAACGGCCTGTTCGGGGCTGGGACTGGACTTCGATTATACGGACTATTTCTGCCGGGCCTTGTCACTGAACTAATTCCTATTTCTGATGAACAATCTTTGTTTCAACCGTTTCACACTGCGGACGGACGATGTGGAAACCCGCCGCAAAATCCTTAGCTGGCTGGCGCTCAATTACCGTTTGTACGAATACCTCCCCTCAGACGCAGAGGTTCGCGGACGGTTCATCTCGTGCAAACCCTTTCCCGCCGAGGCGTTCCGGCGTCAAATCGGGAAATTGTACGGCGACAGGACGCTGTTCCTGCGGATTGTCTCTACGGACTTATACTCGCTCTATGTGGAAGGTAATGTCTACCTGCTCGGAGCATGGTACCGAATCTTTCTTTAATAACCTGCCGCCTGCTCCGAAAAGAGCGGGCGGCATTATTTCAATAGTATGGCATACGAATCATCCATCCCTTTCGCGGATATCCGGGATTTTCGCGCCGCCGAGATCAACGGTATCCCGGCTCTTTTCACCATGTCTCGCCTCGATTACGAAACCCTTCCCGCAGATTTTCACTCGTGCGAGGTTATGGGCGGTCGGGGCAGCGATTTTCAGTGGCTCGTTCCGTTGGCTCTTGCAAACTTCACCGGAACGTTCGTCTCCCGGCAGCCCCTCCTTCAAGCAGGACAGGCATACGCCGAAATACGCCGGTACGGCATCTACGATGCGACGGCTTTCGACGAATGGTCTGAAAACAACAACGATAACTCTTAAACATTATGCAACGAATGAACATGCAGGAATCTGATTTCCGGCGTGCGCTGGAAATCATCACCCGAAACAACCGGATCACGGTGTCGTTCAACACACCGATCGCCGACAACTACTCCCAAGTCTATCCGCTTCTTATCCATGAGAGCAACGCTTCGGTACTGAAACAGCTCCATGAGGCGGGCTTCCCGATGAGCATGACGAAAAAAGGACTGGAAGTATCGAAGTATTAACCTCAAATAATATTTTATCGAAATCAAAAAATTACTGTCATAGATTGCCGGTATTTCAGTATTGAAGCTGAGAATCTCGAAACGGCTGTCCGGAAAATCAAGGACCTGTGTGCTGACGGTCAACTCGACGAACTGTCAAATGATCCGACATATCAGGAAGATGCTGCTTATCAGATTCCCGGAACGGAATATCCACTGGACATAGAAAACAATAACGGGATCCTACGGTTATGATTTACTCGGCCGCAGATGGAAACCGTATCACGGACAACCTTCTGAAAAGAACTAACGAATGCGTGTCGACACCTGCAAGTCGTGATGAAACGGACAATCCGCAGAGGTGCAAATCCGAATCCGGAAAGAGTCTGCCGGATGACTCCCCGGTGCAAATCCGATCTGCATTGCGGACATCGACCTGATGTCCGCAGAAATACAATAACTCAAACCGAGAACTTTTTAATCAACGAAAACATGAATCTACACGAATATTACCGTAACCATAAGGACGCTATCAACGCGTCGATCATGGAAATTGCCTGCGATCTGGCCGTCGGACGACTGCTGAACGCGCACGATGCACCTTTCGAAACATTTGTCGAAGCCGATGACCCTGACGATCCCGACAGCGGAACCCATTACAAGGAGGAGTTTCAAAAGGAATACGACAAATATTACGACGAGGAGTACGCCCGTGTCGCAAAGCTGATGCGCTTCGACTATTGTGCGAAAGACGGAGTTGCGGTCTTGTCCGAAGATACGAATGTCTAAACTTATATACTTATGATCGATATTCCTTTGGCCCTGCGTGTTCCTCCGCAGGGCCGTTATAACCGAGGTATTTATACCTGTTATGAATGTGGTTTCGAACCGCCGCACTATAACGTAGTAACTTGCATGCTGGGCCTTGCCGAGACCTCTGCCGGTACGGTGGTCGTCTGGGAATGTCCCCGGTGCGGCCAGAAATGGATGTTTCATTATCGGGCCCAAAATTCCCGTGAAGCTCACGATTACGCTGCTCAACTCCTCGCATAACGCAATGGCGATCCCGATTGGCGTATGAAGCTGAATCCCGACTGGATTGCGGCGCAGCGGCATAAAAAAGAGCAACCCTAAAACCTGATCCAATGAAAATCTTTGAAAGAATCACAAAACGCTATGCGCTCCAGAATTACTATCTGCGGCGCAATTTCTACTGGTCGGATACGCTGCCGGAGATTCTCGACTACTGGCAGCAACACGATGAATTGCCGTTCCTCTATGGCGGCGATAACTGGCCCTACGATGCTATGTGCGAGCGGCAGCGCCGCAAGGGCGTCTATGCTTCGCAATACCTGCCCCCCCCCGACCGTACGGCGCGCCAGATGGCGGCGCTGGCCGTGCGTTATTTCGACAATGACAGCCGTATCGTGGACGCCTGCTGCGGTACGGGGCAGCTTACGCGCGCCCTGCTCCTCGAAGGCGTGCATCCGTCGGCAATCCTCGGCTTCGATGCCGATGCGGAGCTGGTTGATCTTTACGAACGCCTCTATCCCGATGCTACCGCACTGCGAATGCAGTTTCATGAGATTGACTTCCGCTGCGAGAATGTTATTTCCAATCCGCCGTTCGAGATTACGGAGTGTACATCTTTCCTGCAATGGCTTTCCCGCACGCAAAACTCAGGCGACCGATCCGTGCTGCTTCTGCCGTACGGCTTTATCGACAAACAACGGCCCAAATCCGTGCAGGAGATGATGCGACACTTTATCGTTCACTATCGGGCACCCATGCAGGAGACATTCGAACGCACGAACTGCCGCGCGGAGATCGTCGTAGTGGAACGGGCGTAGTGCATTCCGACGCGAGGATATCCCCGCGTGACTTTAAATTAAAAATTATAGTTAATGAAAACTAACACATTAACAAAATAACGCAAGATATTAAAGTTGTTCTTATTCTTTATTTTTGATATTCATCAGTAAATCTATGGTTTCTTGAAATCCGGAGAAATCAGCATTATCACTAATACTATTCGAAAAGTTCACCTTATTGCCTGCTTTAAAACTGTATTTAGATGGAGTTGTATCAGGAATATAATCTCTGTTGGCTTCTGGAATGTCATTATCCTGCAATAACAACTCAACCGATAAATAGCAATATTTTGCTTGCCTATGAACCCAACGCCTCCTAAAATTAGGAGCTATTAACTTTGTAACATATACATTGTATTTTTTGTGTTTCAAGATTGAAGTTCCCTCGATTTCAATCGTATAATATGATTTCTCGTAATCTTTTGCTATTTTATCGTATTGTTCTACCCCTTCTTTATCATTGTCAAAAACAGCTATAATCTTTTTACCATTCAATGCGTCCCCGATTTTAGGAATATGGGAGTAAAGAAATCCGGCCAATGCATTGGCCCCTTCTCCTACTACTGCCCCGCCTTTCTTTTGCTCTGCAGGTTCTGAATATATGAAATCGTGCCGTTCCTTAGGATATAATTTTGCGAATGCTTTCTGAAATAATATCCGATCTGATTCTCCTTCAAATAAAAGTAACGGTTTTTCTGCATGTTTGATAATATCTATATTTGCGGAAATAAGTTCTCGTTCCTTTTGGTAATTATCATATACTTCCTGTAGTCCATTCAGTAACGACAATATGCCCAATTCGGATTTTAACTCTTCTTGTTCAAACAATTCAGTATTGATAAGACGAATATGTGATTTATTATCTTTACTAAACACTCGATACCTACTCACGTTATCGCCAGCCAATGAAATAAAATGAAAAGAATGGGATGCTATGAATATTTGATTCTTCATAGCATATTTCAATACAAAATCATTGGCTAATACCGCAGATTTAGAATATTCACACGAAGTTTCAGGCTCATCAATGGCCCATATATGCCATTTGTTATTTTCTAAATCAGAAATAAAATTAAGAATCGCTGGAATGTAATGCATTCTTATACCATCGCCTCGATTAAATAACGGTATTATATCTTCTCCATTTGCATCTGCATAAGTGGAAACCGCCAATCGTTTAGCCAAATCTCCTGCAGTTGTAGGAATTGCAACTGTAGAACGAATTCCCGCTGTTTTTAAGAAAAAGTCGGATAGTTCCTGTGATAACTTGGCAAGTTTACTATTAAAATCAGACAATGTTCCTTCAAATTCTTCGGCTGTTCCAGCTTTATTGTCTACAATGGCATTATATAATTCAACCAAAAGAATATTAAAGCATGAATTTTCTTTAATAGCCGGAATATATTTGAATCGGAACTTATTAAGATACATTGATAATGCTGTTCTTACTTGAGTTGAAGAAATTCCGTCTTGTGTTTTTCTCCAAGTTTCCGTGTCATCTGTTTGAGAAGACATTTCGCCACTCTTATCCCATGTTCTTTTTACAAAAAATGTTGGCGGTAGATTCTTATAAGTATCATTGATGAAAAATACTTTTACACTAATAACTTGTTTTTGGCGTAATTGTTTGATCTCGGCTTTTCGTTCTATATTAAATTCTTCATAGAAATCAATGTTTCTCTTATTGAAAAACATATCCAATGCACGCAACACATTGGATTTTCCGACATCGTTACAGCCCGAAAATACATTCAACTCGGATAATTTGCTTACGATTTCCGTTTTGATAGACCGAAAGTTTTTGATTTCTATTTTAGAGATTCTTTTCATGTTTTTTAATTTGATTCTCAAAGATATATAATCCATATTAACTTTCCAATCGCAACTTTGACATTTTGCTGACTGGGTAACTTAAGGATTTATCCCCAATTTGGCCCTTTCTATAACTTTCTATAAATTGTTGTGACACATAAATCTGTTTTAACTCATTTTATTTCTGCCATGGAAGATGACAATAAGAAATGATTTCGTTAAAATTGTTAGATGGTTCCGAGCAGAATAATGGAAATTGGACTATTGCATGGAATAAGTGTATGTATATGAAAATAACATTGTTCCCGATTCATCTTTCATTTGAATTGGCTCCTCCGTTCATGTCTTACTATCAATAAAGGTCGTCATGTATCCATCTTAACGGAACTAAAAATACCAAATCGATATCAAGTGGATAATCATATTAATCTTGTTCCTGTATCTGATATTTTATGTTTTTACTTGCTTTTATAAATACTTTTTCAGAATTTTTTCCATCTTGCGTTAAATGAACGTAAGGATTTTCGATGTAAATATGATTTATTTCTTGGTACATATTGCTATTACGAATTTTGTTTTCCATATAGCCTATTCTTGATTGTTCATAACGTTCATATTCTTTCGGAGAAAACGAGCTCCAAGATGGTCTGCTCGCATTCTCTTTCAATGCCTCATATTCAAAACAAAGAGGTGCAGATATCGAAAACAAAGAAGATAGTACATCGCAATGTCCTGTCGTTTTATCGCTTTCAATTACCGGAAGAGCAATATTTTCTAAAAATTTTCTTCCATATGGAAAATCGGCGCTTTTATGGGTGGAAGAATAAATGACGCCCCATGGTAGATCGGTTTTGCTTTTACCTTGTTCCAAATTTCGTCTATTATTGCAAATGATTGTTTCGATCAATAGTTGAGGAATGATATATTCTGGCTTAAATTGAGCATTCTCATTTTTAACTCTAATTTGACAGGCTATGATTAACGGTAACCGCAAAAGTGTTTTTTGTAATCTTTCGGGAGTATAATCGTCCACAGTAGGAACTGTTAAATCATATACAGTAAACCCTTTTATTACTTTGAATCCAGAAATCATTAAATCGTCAAAATGTGGCCTATGCATCTCTTCCCAACAAGCATAAACTGTGGTCCCGAGATACAGACACGGGTAACCGGGAACACTATATCGTTGAGTTGTTACCTTTCCTCTTTGATCAAAAGGAATGTGAAACATATCCAGAGATTTTTGATTTCGTTTATCATTAAAAACTCGGGCCCTGAAAAATATTGTATCTCTTTCGCCTATTTCTTTATCCTCTATATTTATTTTAACGGACGGATCTATTTTATAGTAGCTTATTCTATTCAAAATACCAGTCTCTCCATTCATTTGCTTTTGAAAAAGATCGTATGCTTCACTATGCCTTCCTTGAAAAGAGTATTTTACAACTGTTTCAAGCGTATCTATTTGCACTTTAATTTGAGAAATGATCTCGTCTCTGTCTTTCGGTTCGTTGAATGCAGCAACATCCAAAGCCTGTATGAGATTAAAATAACTTTGCAACTCATTTTTTAGATCGGCTTTGAAGTCCTCTTGTTCAGTCGACCGAGTGACAGGTAGCATTGCATCAATCGCTTCGTATAAGGTCTGGATATCCATAGCGCGAATTTATAAAATATTAAATTAGGATTATTGTTCATATGTAAAGATAGTATTAATGTTCTATAGAACAAATGTTATGTGCTCATAAATCAACGCTGTAAATAGCAAATCTCGGTTGCCCTCGGGAAAGATAAGTCCGGGCCGGTCGGCTGCGCCTCCCTCTCCGGCTCCGGGGCGGAAAAATCATCCTCGCCGGGGCTTCGGTATTTTTCCGTCCCTGCGCCTGCGCCGCGGGCTTATGACTCTTCCCGAGGCAACCGACCCGTTCGGGATATAAAGCCTCATAACATATTATTCATTTGCTTGCGCGATAAAGACAATAAAATTCGTGTGAGCGGAAAACACGTGAGACACACGGTAAAAACTGTTCGATGTTATGCAGACTACGAAATTGAACACGCAACCGAAGAAGAGCGGTAAGAGCGCAAACCGCAAGACGGCTGTTCCCGACATTGCCGGACTGGAAGCACGGGATGCGGCTCGTGCCGAGATTCCCGAAGAAGCGCCTATCGAATCGCAAAAAACGGCTGATGAAGAATGTCCGTTCATAGACCAGCCGGAAGTTCATCCCGAGGCGAATGTACGGCTGCTGGACCTGAACAAGATCGTCAATTCGACCTACAATCCCCGGAAGAACTTCCGCGAAGAAACGCTGTTGGAACTTGCCGAAAGCATCAAACAGTCGGGCGTTCTTCAACCTATCTGCGTGCGTCCGAGGGACCAAGGTTTCGAGATCGTCTACGGTGAGCGCCGTTACTGGGCCGCCGCTATGGCGGGCCTGCAATTCATCCCGGCCCTTATCCGGGATCTGTCGGACGCCGAGGCCGAGGATGCCGCCATCACGGAAAACCTGCAACGCGAGGACGTGCGGCCGCGCGAGGAAGCCGCAGCCTACAAGCGGGCTTTGCAGTCGGGACGGCATACGATCGAGAGCCTCGTGGGCAAGTTCGGCAAGTCGGAGGCCTACATCCGCTCACGACTGAAACTCTGCGAGTTGATCGACGCTTTGGCCGAAATGCTCGACCGGGAGGATATTTCGGTGGGCGTCGCTACGGAGATCGCCAAATATCCCGCCGACATCCAGCAGGAGGTCTACGACGAACATTTCGCCGAAGGGTGTTACAGCTCTTGGAAGACGGCGCGGATCAAGGAGATCGCCCGGCGGCTCTACGAGCGTTACATGACCAAACTGGAAAGCTACAACTTCGATAAGACGGAGTGCCTTTCCTGCCAGCACAACACGGCCAATCAGGTGTTGTTCAAGGATGAATGTACGGGCGGCTGCGCGGGCTGCCAGAACCGCGAGTGCATGGTCCGCAAGAACAATGAGTTCCTTGTGCAGAAAGCGGAGAAACTCCTCAAGGACGACCCGCGTACGACGCTGGCTACGGACGGCGCAACCCCTGCTGCGGTGCTCGAAGCACTTGAACAAGAGGGCTACCACGTTGAAGAGCTGGAATACCATATCGGTTACTACGACGAGGCCCCGCAGATGCCCGACGCCCCGCAGGCCGAAGAGTTCGAGTCGGAAGAGGATTTCACTGCGGCTAAGGAGGAGTACCAGGCTGAAATGACGGCATTCGCCGAAGAGACGCAACAGTTGGAATTCGACATCTCGGAAGGGCGGGTGCGCAAATATGCCATCATCGGCAACCTCGATATTGAAATCCGCTACGAAGAAATCGAGGACGAGGAGCGGGAAGTGACGGTAAACGAGGGGCAGGACGATGAGCATAAAGTCTTCGTCACCGTCGTCCCGCCTTCTCCGCTGGAAGGGCTGATGCAGCAGGATCGCCGCAACCGGGAAATCTGCTACGAGCATATCACGACCGATATGAAGCGGGTCTTCCTCGATGTGAAGGTTGCGAACAAGCCTTTGCAGAAAGAGGAGCAGCAGATGTTCTACTACGCCGTGATGCAGCGCGTAATGAGCGACTCAAAACTCCGTCAGTGCGGTTTCCGGCCCAAGGAGGGCTCTTACCTGACCGACCGGGAACAGTTCGCCGCGGCGGGACGTATCACGGCCAAGCAGCAGGCGGCGCTGGTCCGTGCGTTTCTGGTGGACTACTTCCGATCGGCAGCTCCGGACTTCCGTTGTACGGACGAAACGCTCGTGACAGGGATGATGTGCCGCTTTGCGGATCTGAACTTTTCGGAGCAGAGCCAGAAGGTGCAGCAGGAGTATCTGAAAGTCTACGAGCGTCGCAAAGCCCGCCTTCAAGAGCAGATCGACGCTTTGCAGGCAAAAGCCGAGGCTGAGGAGATGGCGGTCTCGATGCAGGAGGCTCCGGACGTCGAGACCGAGGAGCTTCCTGACCTGCTGCCGGACGAGACGCCCGACGCAGAGCCGTCGCCGGAGCCGCTGATTATTCCGATGGACCCGGATATCAAACCCGACACCCGGATGCCTGAGGAAATGAAAGCAGCAGCATAACGATAGTGCGAACGAGATGTCCAACCGACGGAGCAGGTCATGCCTGCTCCGTCTTTGCATTACTATAACAATGAATAAAAACCTAATTGAAAAGATCGCTCCGCAGCTGACGGAGCTGATGATAAAGAAAATGGAAACGCTCACCGAAGAGTGGCGCAAGCCGTGGATCGCCGACCTCGCGCACGGTCTTCCGCGCAACCTGCGCGGCACGCCCTACCGGGGCGGGAATACCCTGATGCTGCTGTTCCTCTCGGAGATCGCTGGCTACCGTACGCCGCTCTTTATGACCTTCAAGCAGGCCAAGGAGGAGGGCCTGAACATCCTCAAAGGCTCCGGTTCGTTCCCGGTCTTCTTCTGGAAACTCTACATCCGCCACAAAGAAACCCGTAAGAAGATTGAGTTGGCGGAATACTACCGCCTGCCGCAGGAGCAGCGGCGGCAATACGATGCGCTGCCTGTGATGCGTTATTATCCGGTCTTCAACATCGACCAAACGGATATGCCGAAGCGACAGCCGGAGCGTTACGCCGCGCTTACGACACCGACCGGGCCGAAAGACTATTCGGACGGTCTGACGTGCGAATCCCTCGACCGGATGCTGGCGGAGCAGTCGTGGCTCTGTCCCATCCTGCTCAAATCCGGTAACAGGGCTTCCTATTCGCCGACGCTCGACCGGATCGTCTGCCCCGAAAAACGGCAGTTTCCGGAGGGCGCGGCATTCTACACGACACTTCTCCACGAAGTCACGCACAGCACGGGGCGTGCGGAGCGTCTGAACCGTTCTTTTGGCGCGTGCTATGGCGATGCCGGTTATATCCGTGAGGAACTTGTCGCTGAACTTACGGCGGCCCTGTGTGGTGCGATGCTGGGCTTCGCCACGACGCCCCGCGAGGAGAGCGCCGCCTATATCAAGGACTGGCTGGCGGAGTTCCATAAAGAGCCGACCTACCTGTTCGACATTCTCACGGACGTGAACCGCGCAGCGCGGATGATCTCCGAACGCATGGCTGGCGAGGAAGAATCTGACTCTACGGAAGCGATTCCGGCCGAAGCTGCCTAAAACACGTAAAACAGATCGTTTAACCTGTGCCGCGGCCATTCGGCCGCGGCGCTTTCATTATCAGTAATATGCAACAAGATAAAACCAAAGATCGGTACAGCCGCGAAACGCTGCTGCCGATGAATACGTTTTACGACCATGAACATTGCCTGACGCAAGAGGATGTAGATGCCGCCAATGCTTTGGTTCGCCACATCGAACGTACCCGCAACCCACTTGTCCCGCAGGTCGGCGACCGGGTGCGCTATACCACGCGCTACGGAGACTTCTATGGCAACGCCTTGATCGAAGCCGTCCGTGAAGGCGGAACGCTTTCGATCTGCCTATGTCCGTACGTTCCCTTCGTGTGGAGGACAGCCGACGGTATCAGCTGCGCGGTGAGTGGAGGGCCTTTTACAGTCGTGGCGCCGAAAGTACTGCAACCGGCCGAAAGCGTGCAGGGGGATTTCTACGATTGGGGACATTGCGGCGCCTGCAGCAACGGTGCAGTCCGATTCTGCGCCGAGGTGCCGCTGTGGGAATACCGGGAATCGGAGCCGCTTTACGGCGATTTCACGACCGAGAAGTGGCGTAAGATCAGCCTTTACAAGGATACGGAAAACTTGCATGGCGACCTTTACCGGGGCGACTGTATTTCGTTCCGGACGGAGGAGGAGTTCCGACGGTTTCTCTCCGATTATGAAGGAACGGTATTCGCGGCTCTCGACCCGAAATCCGTCATCATTTGGTGTTATTGGGACAAGCAGACCGCCGTATCGCAAGAGAAATGGGATGCGCTCGATGCTCCCGTTTCCGAGCGGCGCATCTACAACATGCCCCAACCCGTGAAACTCGTCAAGGACCACGGGCGGCATACCACGGTCTGCTATTTCGTCAGACCGGAAGACGACATCAGGCAACCGCAGGACATGACGCTCGAAGAGTTAATCTACGAAGAGTCATGCCCTACAAGCAAAGTTACAGCGTAGAATGATCCCGTCATCCGTATGCCACTCGATTTGGATGATGTGGACACGCAGACTTGCCGAATCATCGACCTCTGTGAGCGAGCCAGTGTTCAGGTCCCTGTGCATCCGAGGCTGCGCGATACAATGTATTAATATAATATCCATTTACCATGCATGAAGCAGAACAATATTTACGCAATCCAGAAACTCCGAACTCCCTGTACATCCAGTATCAAGGTCGACGCCGACGCCTGTTTTATAACCGCGATCAAAACATTTGCGGCATTATCGGTATCGGCAGACGAAGGTATGGCTTCGAGTTCGGCGACTGGGACGGCATCGAAAAGATTTTCAAACCGGCTCCGGACAAAGACCCTGAGGAAATCAATCGCCGTCTGATCCGCAAATTCCAGCGGGAAGCGGCCAAAGCGGGATTCACAAGCTCATTCATCCGCAATATCCAGAATGCCGATTACAGAAAAAGTCTCTATAAAAACGGGATCACGACCGGCACCTGCATCGACGGGCAGATCATTACGCTCGATGCCGTGCGGAGATACTGCGGCGAAACGACCTACCGGTGTTTCTGCGAGGCAGTCCATAGCCGCACGCCGTTCCACTCGGGCCGGTTTGACTTTCGGGGCTACGACGGTTCGCTATGGGTGGAGCCCTGCGATAAGGATGATGGCTACCACCGGGTTGGAGACCTGGCCGCAGGATTCTCCAAAGAGTACCGCGGATGCGGTAACGGTTATTACTACCTGCTTATCAACGAACAGACCTTCATTGGCTGCGATATAGACTAACCAAAATCCGGACTATTATGAAAATCATGTGTCAGGAACATTACGACAAGGTAGTGCAGTACGCCGAAAGTATCGGCGACAAGACGCTCCACGAGTGTCTGAAACGGCTCGAACGGCGGGAGCAAAATCCCCATCATCCGTGCGAGATCGAACTTTACAAAGACTTTGCTCCGTATTCATTCCTTTTCAAAGAGCGCTATCCCGACGGGCGTTTGGGCGTTGTCGGCGGATTGGTTTATCATGGCCGTCCGGACCGCTCGTGTTGTTTCATCGACGAGCCGTTTCACGGTTGGATGACTCATACCTGACAGGGCGCCATATTCAGCGGTAAGAGTCAAGATCAAGATTACATATGTCTGAATTTTCGAGTCTTCTACAAAGCCGAAGATACGAAAATTCAGGCATATGATCGAGTTGGCGTATACAGCTGTATTCTATTTTTGCTGATTTTGCAGATATGCATCATACATATCGAGTATCCATGCATCGTTCTCCTTGGCCTCTTTTTTATGCTCTTTCCCTTCGGGCCCTTTGAACCATTTTTTGCAGAAGTCTTTCAGGCCCGGATACTTTTTGTCCATCAGCACGGAGCTAACTAACATATACGGATAGACGATCTTGTCGGGATCATTATGGAAACGGATGCCGTACATGGTTTTCAACACCCGTCGGTCGGTGTTGCCGATCCGCTCGGTAGTCCATATCTTCCACCAGTAAGCCGTTGCGTTTTGGCCGGCCTTGTTCAGGCAAACCATGCGATGAAAAGAGCGGTTGCGATCCGAAAGGCCGGGAGAGGCGATATCGCGAGCTTCCCAACGGATACCGTCGGGATTGGCTTCGGTCTTTTCAACGTATTCGACGCTCTCCACATCATCGGCAGTATATTTGACCGGCTCCTTATCGTCGGGAGTCTTGGCAAGTTTGAACGAGTAGTTATCCTTTTTCAGTACGGACGACTCGGCGTGCCATCCCCTGTGCAGATAACCGTCGATCTTCTCTCCTGATTTAAGGGTTACCACTACGTGGCGGAATTCCTGATCCTGAGGTTTCTTGGCTTCCGCCCGATCCGTCGTGCCTAACATGATGAACATGGTGGCAGCGAAAAGTAAAAACTGTTTCATGTGCTTTGATATTAGGGTTAATTTCTGGTCGGATCGTAGTCATGCAGCATAAGGATCGTTTTATCCCGATAGGCATTGGATTGGCGTATACGCTCGGCCAGCGTGGGATCATCGTCTATGTAACGAGCGATACGCTCACGGAAAACGTCTTTCGACCGGCGGTAAGCGCTGCCGACGCATTGAAATTCACTGCTACCGTGTTTTTGCAGAAAGTAGGCCGCGCGCGACCGGCTGAACCATCTGCGTCGTTGCCAGACCTGTATACCGCCGTTGGTGTTGATGCCGTAACCTTTTTTCGAATATATGCAGGCTTTTATATATGGTGTCTCAACGTAAACCCACATCCATCCGGGTTTTGCCCCGAAGATGAATTTACGTGTGTGTTCCGGGCTTTTGGTGTGCCAACAGATCACCGAATCTATATCTCTGGCCGGTAATACCTCTTTGGTTTTAGTTTTTTGAAAAGCATCTCGGAATATTTTCAATCTGCCGGATTTTTTTGGCATTTTCAACCTGTCGTTGCCCGTACATTCGATGACCGAGCCGTTTTTCATGTAAATGCGTCCTTCGAGGAGGGATGCTGCCTGTAAGGTTGCTGGCGCGGTAAATAGAAACAGTGCCAGTAAAAAACGTTTCATAGGTACTTATGACATTGGAATTGATCGGGATGCAATATAATAATTTTTTTCGTATATCAGTACAACGCGGCATACCGTTATTGGGGCGGAATGTATATTCGTAAGGTAATAACATTTAGGAATGCTGGTACTGGCTGCCGATACAACATAGGCACGATATTTTCGTTTGTATTGCGAACGAACTCTGCAGGGAGTACCGAGGAAACGACGCAATTTCACACTACACAGCCGGCAGGAACCGGCAAAGCCCCGCTTAACTATTTGTCGAAACGACGACACGATGCCCGACTGCATTGCGTGCCGACACCCCGTATGCCCCTGCGCCTAATTATGCACGATGAATATTCATTTCGATATATACGGTCTTATAACGACGACCGTCAAATCGCTGCACTACGTCAGCGAGGGCATTCCGGCGGGATTCCCGTCGCCGGCCGCGGACTATATCGGCGACCGCATCGACCTGAACGAAGTCCTCATACTGAGTCCGGGTGCGACATACTATGCCCGCGTTCGGGATTACTACTTGGTCGAGGAGGAGCTGGAGCAGGGCGACGGCATCCTGTTCGACACGCGGCTTGCACCGCGCACCGGGGATCTGGCGTTTTGCGAGGTCTGCGGCGAACGGGTGCTGAAATATATCCGCAAACGGGGGCGTGAGCTATGGCTATTTGGCGGCGGTACGGACGACACGCTTCCTGTTGACAGCGAAACCGAAGCGCGGGTACTGGGCGTTGTTACGGTCGTCATCAAAATCCGGAGGTTCAAGCGACGGCGCACACGCCTTATCGACCGCCTGCTGCAGAAGGAACAGCCCGCGCTGTTCGAGCGGCGGGCGATCCGAGCCTCGTATTTTCCGCAGAGCGACGTTGCGGTCGAGGGGTTCGTCGACCTGAACGAAGAGCTGATTCCCAACCCGGTCAGCACATTCTTCGGGAAGGTGCGGGGCATCTCCCTGATCGACGACGACATCGAGGACAGCGACTCGGTGATCGTGGACCGGATGCTCGAACCCCGGTGGGGCGATCTTGCCGTATGCGTCACCTCCGAAGGCTTCACCATGAAATACGTCGAGGTGCACGACGACGGGGAGATCTGGCTGATGCCCGGCAACAAGGACTATGCTCCGATTCGGATTACCGGCGAGAACGAACGGTTGATATGGGGCATCGTCACTCACTCCATCCGGCAGCTGAGAACGAAGAAGGGAGGTGTGGGATGAGCCGGAAACTGTTGCCCCTGAATCCCCGCCAAATGGTCGGCCTTGCCGACGGGAATTCATTTTACTGCTCCTGCGAGGAGTCCATGCAGCCGTGGCTGCACGGAAAGCCCATTATCGTGGCCTCGAACAACGACGGCTGTGCGATAGCGATGAACAGATTAGCAAAGAAATACGTCAAAATGGGCGACGCACTATTCCAGATAGCAGACACCATCCGGGAACACGGCATCGTTACGTTCTCCTCGAACTACGAGCTCTACGGCGACATGAGCAACCGTATGCACAGCATTTGGGCCTCCTTCGTCCCCAACCTCGAAATGTACAGCATCGACGAAGCCTTCCTCGACTTCACGGGAATGGAGGGCTTCGATTTCGAGAAGCTGGGGCGCGAGATCATCCGCACCACCCGGCGCGGAATCGGCATCCCGATCTGTCTGGGCATTGCCCCGACGAAAGTACTGGCCAAGGCCGCCAACAAACTCGCCAAGACGGACGACGCCCGGCGGGGGCTCTATATTATCGACACGGAAGAAAAGCGCGTGGAGGCATTGAAAAAACTACCGATAGGCGATGTGTGGGGCATCGGTCGGCGGCATGAGAAGCGCCTGACGGCGATGGGCGTCCGCACGGCCTACGATTTCTCCGTCCTGCCGCGCGAGTGGGTGCGCAGGAACATGACCGTCGTCGGCGACCGCCTCTGGCGCGAGATGAACGGGACGCCCTGCATCAGTCTGGAACTGGCGCCGCCCGACAAGCAGGAGATATGCACATCGCGGGCATTCGGGAAAATGACCTCCGACTTCAACGAGGTGAAGGCTGCCGTGGTCCGTTACCTCAGCTCCTCGGCCCGCAAGCTCCGCGACCAGCATTCCTATGCCCGGCGCATCTACGTCGGCATCGAAACCAATCCCTTCAACGAGTACCAGCGTCAGACCTTCCGGGGGCTGCAAATCGAATTCCCTGTGCCGACGGACAATACGTTCGAGATGGTGCCTTACGCCATGACGCTGCTGCGGGCGATCTGGCCGGCCTACGCCCCCGGCGAACGTCCGTTCCTGTTCAAACGCGCTACCGTCACGTTGTCGGACCTTATTCCTGCCGAAGCGCTTCAGCTTAACATGTTTCATCATCGGCCCGATATCGGGCAACTGCGGCGTTTGCAGGTCGCGGTGGACGAGGTCAACGGACCGCTGAACCTCGACAGCCGCCTCGTGGTGCTGGGTGCGGAATTGACCGGGCAGAATAACACCCGGCTGCGTCGCGAGATGCTTTCGAAATGTCCAACGACCAAGTGGAGCGACCGTATCGACATCGCCTTATAGCCCATGCGGGCCGGAACCGAGCAGAGAAGCTATCCGCTCTTCCACCGATTCGTCGTATCGTTTCTTACGGAAATAAACCTGCCGGAAGATCGGACTCTGGTTGCCGCGTTGCAGCTTGAACCGATAAGACGAGTATTTCAGGTCGAGGCGGATGATGGCACGGTAGAACTGGCCGGGCGTGGCGTCGCAGCGTTCCTTGATCGCTTTGTACTGCACCTCCCGAATCGGACCTGCGGCAAGGGCGGTTTTCAGCTCCCGCTCCAGCCGGCGGTTGACCTTTCCTTTCAGCAGATGCTCCGGGGTGTGCCTACCGTCCGAGAGTAGGAATCCGAAGCCGCGGCGGCAGCAAAAATCCATGATACCCTCGGCCTTGGCCTGCACCCGATGGTCGAGCATGTCGGCCAGGGGCTTAACCTCGGCGATTACAAAATGCCGTGATCGGAGGTAAACGGCGAAATCCGGATAGGTCCGGGCCTTCAGCTTGCCCCGCCAGTATGGGATTTCGACGGGCTGCTCCCAATAAAAAAGCACATCTTCGCTGCCTTCCAGGTACTTTATGAAATCCAGTTCCAGCCCCGATTCGTACTGAATCTCCCGTCCGCATTTTTCGGAGTGGAAAACACCGCTTCGATACTGCGGCTTGTGCGACACCTGCCTGCGGGGTTGCAGTATCCCGAAGTAGTCGATGTCGAACCGGTTCCGGTTCTCGAACCAGAGGACTTTGCTGAAAAGAGACGTTTTTCTCACATACGGAAAACGGAAAGCCGGAGGCTCGTAGTACGTAGCCCGTCCCCTTCGAGGCGGAATGAAGGCATGGAGTTTGTCTCCGGTATTGAAAAACAAGAACATGTGCTTTTTCACCTCTTTATCGGCAAATGCCGCAGCTGTCGCCAAAAGGTACGGCAAACAACTGGATATCGTCGAAGCCGCGCGTCAGATTCTCGCCGAGCAGGAACGGGACGCAAGGGTCCGTCAGGACACCGGACCTGGACGCAGGATGAGCCTTTATGACGTTCGGCTGGCCGAGGAGATCTACGTCATTCCCGCCTATGCCGAGCCGCACTGCGTCATCGTTTCGGGCTCGGAGGAGCTTCAGGTCATGCAGTGGGGGCTGATTCCGCGGACGGCGAAGCCCGAAGAGGCGGAGCGTTACGACCGGGAGAATCTGTTCAAGAACGCACGGGCCGAGACGCTTTTCGAGAAATGGCCGTGGCGAATGCTGTGGCAGCATAACCGGTGCATCATCCCCGTAACCGGCTTTTTCGAGCCCCACCGGCTACCGGACGGAAAGGCGCAGTATTACTACACGACCTTGAAGGAGCAGGAGATATTCTCCATCGCTGGGCTGTGGGACGAGTGGACGCATCCGCAGAGCGGAGAAAAGGTGCTGTCGTTCGTGCTGATAACGACCGAAGCGAACGCCATGATGCGAAAAATACACAATGGCGGCGGCAATCCCTTTCGGATGCCGAAGATTCTCACTTCGGAGCAGGAACGTTTATGGCTCGATCCTACGATCGTTTCGGAGGAAGCCGTCGCGGCCCTGCTGACCGTATACCCCGAAAAGGAGATGACGGCATGGCCCGTGCGGCCGAAGTTCAACTACGGGGACCCTTATGACGAAGGCATTATAGAGCCGGTCGCGGAAATGCAGAAGCTCGGACTCGGAACGCAAAGCTGCCTGAATCATACAAAAAGAGAGGAGACCGATAACGGCCTCCCCTCCGGCAATGAGTCGCGTCACTCTTCTAATACATGAACTCTGCCAGGGCTTCGACGAGCAGCCTGAAGAGCTGATTGGCCGTCAGCGGGTAGGACGTTTTCCTGAATATGCGGTCCATCTTCGCGCGGAGGAGCTCAAAGAACCGGTTGGCTTCGTGAACCGGCATTTTCTTGACCGTCATCACCATCAGCCACAGCGAAACTTCGATATAGGGCGGCTGGATAAAGAGTTCGAGCAGTTCGTCGGATTGGTGCCTGTAATCCAGAAAACTGTTCTCGCAGACTCCGTACAGCGGCAGAATGACCAGCTCGTAGACGATGCGGTGCGTTCTGCGCATATCGCCTTCTTCATAAAACCATACGTCGATCTTTTTGGCGCCGACTATCCGGTACGGATTATAATTGTCCCTGCTCATTTCAGGAGATGCCTTTTATTTCCGAGTAAATGCTGTTGGCCATATAATCACGTAATTCGCCGCGGGTCGAGAGCCGGCAGAACCGGTATTGCGCCGGTAAACGCCGGCCTTTCGAAAAATGCTTCTGATCCGTCGAGCAAGATTCCAGTCGGATCGAGCCCCCGTCGTGCCTGTCGTAAAGACCCCATAAGGATTCCGCATCCGGACATCGGGGATCGTCGGTATGGAAAAGATATACCTCCCCGACTTTGAAATTACATTGTTTCACCGTCATTCGTTTGGGCTGTTTTATAGTTTGTGCGGCAAAGATGGATGAAACGTCGGGCCCTTGCAAGAACATGTGGAACCATTCCAATTTTTTATTATAACAGGTGCGTCTCGATGCGCGTTTAACGAAGAATTTACGGCGGTCGGTTTTGCCGGGTACTTACTCCGTAGTGCAGCGGATTTCGCGTTTTGGAAATCGATTTTCTCACAAAAACACCGGAAAAAATTTGGATGATAACGAAGAAATGACTATATTCGTGATAACAATAGAGCAATTTATCTGTTGTAAACTGTTTATCGTTTCGTAAGTCCCAACTTTTACCTCAATGGCGGATAAACAGTCAAGATCGTAATGCGCGGTCTTGACTGGTTTGCCATAACCTTTGGGACGGTACGAAGCAACCGGTCGAGAACCGCGCATATTTTTTGACATTGCGAATCAAAAGATGTGCCACTATGAATCGACCCGAATGTGAAAGCGAAAGGCTGATTTACAGTTTAGAAACAAGCCCCAAGTTACAACTTTTATTCGAAAATTCCGCTGTCGGTGAAACTTATTTGTTTCACCGGATTGCTTCGGATTGCCTGCGGATTCCCCGTTTTTCGATAAAGGCAACGGAACCGCTGTCCGTTCCGTATCGACCGCCTCCGATTCGTCTTCATTCTGATGGCACCGTCCGCTTTCGCCCGGCTGCCCGCAAAGCCGGCCCGCGAAGACTCGTGCGCACGGATCGCCGTTCCGGCATCGTCTGAATACGAACAAATTTTCCGAATCTCAAAATAATGGATTTTATGAACGGTTTTGAAAAGGATAACGAGAATTTCTATCGCCCTTATCGTGTGGTAAGCGTCAAAAAGATCGACCGCTGGTTTTTCGAGAAGCATGACCATCGCAGAACCCATGCGAAAATCTATGAAATGGTCATCCGGCCTAAGTTCGGGATTTGCGAAAACACGTTTCTCGACTACCGCCACGAATCCGACGAACTGCTGGAATTGTTCCGGCAATCTGTCAACGTCGAATTTTCGATGTGGCTTCCGACCATGGAGGCCAAGTACATGAGCCCTGTCGAAGCCGACCGGTTCAGCCTGATGCTTTGGGATGCGTTTGACAAGGCTTTTAAATGTATACTCAAAGAGGAACCGGCCTGCCGGATAAATGCCGAAAAGTTATTGAAATACCTGATAATCTGTTTGGGCGAGAAATCACCCGTCGGGGTGAGGTGACGCGACTCGTTAATGAAGGGAGGGGGCTGTCCGAATTTTCGGACAGCCCCCGGTATATAATGCGCAACCCTTATGGGTTGCGGATGCTCTTGGCCGCTATGGGCCGTGGCGCCACCGGAGCCGGGTGTTTATGCTGGTTCCGCGGGCCGCGGGCTTCCTCTGTGGCCTGTGTCCAGTGGACAGCGTCGGTGCAGGCGATCACTTCCGCCGAAGCGCTCCGGCGTGTCCCTACACGTTCTTCGGGGCAACTTAGAAATAGGTGCTCACGGCAAATTCGAACTGCTCGATAAATATTTTTTTAAAGGCCGAAAGGTTGTTTTGTTCGTAAAAGACGAGCATGGCCTTTTTATAATCGATGGAGTCCACGGTGCGGAATGATATCGGACAATAATCGTGGGCCATCAGCTCCGCGTTGCTGACGATTCGCGCGGTGCGCTTGTTGCCGTCGTTGAACGGCTGGATATAGGATATTAGAATCAGCAGCAGCAGAGCCTTTTCGAAAATATCATCACGGCGGTTGACGGAATCGCAAACGTCTTCAAGGGCCTCGCGAATCTGAAATTCGTTGTCCAGCGGCCGGTAGTTGGTGCCCGTGATACCCACACGCCGGGTGCGGATGTTCTTGTCGACGCCCAAATCCTGTATCAGGATGCTGTGAATGTTCTCGATTTTCGCTATGCTCAGCGGTTGGAGGTAATGCGGGTTTTCGATGATGTAGTCCAAAGCCTCTTTGTGATTGAGGAGCATGGTGGCTTCTTCCAGCGTCTTTCCCGAGGCTGTCTCTTTCTCCAGCAGCAGTCGCTCGGTCTCCAGCAGGGAATATGTGTTGCCCTCGATTTGAGAGGACTTCCAGCTCAGATCCACGGCCAGACGCTCCAGCTCCTTTTTGTATTGCGACGGGGTCAGTTTGACGACGTTGTCCCGGAACCGCTGCTGCAAACCGGTGAGTCTTTCATGCTCTGCACGGGTGAACAACGGAGCCTTGGCAAGAACGCCGAATAGTTCGAAATTGAAATGGTCGATGATTTTTCGTTGGTCGATTTCCCGGCTGAAATAGTATTCGACGTCGATCGGGGCGAATAGGTCGTAAGCCGGGGACACGAAATAACGGGTGCCCTTGTTCTGCCCCTCTGCCGTCAGTTTGTTCTCCGAGATCAGCCGCGCGAGTTCCCGCCGCAGGGTCGCCGACGAAATTGCCAGTCCGAGGCCGGATGTTATCTCCGACGAAGAGACGCCGGGGTGCTCCCGGACATACTGGATGATACGATCTGTTCGCTCGCTGTTCATGCTGTTTGAAGTTTATCGCTCGCAAATATAGTAAAATATCGCTCAGATAAGCCGATTTTTGAGCGATATTATTGCGATTTTTGAGCGATATCGGTATCATATGCGATGCGCTTTCCCTCTCGTTGTCGTCGGCCGCATTCGGCGTTTCGGTCCGTTGTTGGCCGCCATGTTCTTTTGCGTCTTGCGGTTTTGGGGCTGCAAGGAGGATTCCGGCATCGCCGCTTCCCCGTGCCCGATCTGTCGGGCGGCATTGCGGTTGCGGGAGGTAAATATACCGTCACGCTCATGAGCAATCTGGGTAGCGGCGTTTCGGTAATCGCCGTGATCAATGACGTCTGCAATCTTTTTCTGGTGTTTTCAAAAATCAGTCATTTTATAGCATCTTGGCTATTAAAAGTTCCCGGCTCGGTATTTCGATAGTCTGATGCCGGGCTCCGTTCTTCTCGATGATTTCCAGTAAGAGCACCTTATCGTCGGAAATGGTGAGTTTCGGCAGCGCGAATACCGTTCGCTGACGCTGATGTCCCCTCACGACGGCCGGATCGTTGCATACACGCAGGATTTCGAGCGTCGTCTGCTGTTGTGCCGTGCGCTTCGTGAGTTTGCGATCTGCTACGATGAATCGCCGTGAATCCACCTCGAAGGAGATATTCGTGTCGTTCGAGATGCAGGTGTGCATGTATATCACGTCATTGAACACGTAAATCCCCAGCACTTCGACCACGATGCCGTACTTCTTCGTGCGAATGCCTTTCACGTCCGTACGGTTCTGGCGGTATATGTCGCTCAACATGCGTTTTATGGTTGCAGGCTTCTCGCGCCCTACTTCGCGCAGCAGCACCCAGCCCTCGAAAGCCGACGGCTGATAATCGCCTGCGGCATCCGGTTTCTGCACACCTTCTGTCTGCGGTTCCTGTCCTGTAAGATTGACGGTCGAGACAGCCGGATTCTCGGAATAATGGACATCGAAAGTGAAAAATCCGCCGTCTTCGGTGATGACCGTGAGGTTTGTTTCTGCTGCGAAATTCCGCACGGCGGCTTTCACCCGAACGACGTTCTCGGCTCCATCGGCCTTTCCGGCGATGATGTCTATCGAGCCGATGTCGATATACGTGACGGGCGACGGGAAAAGGATATGCACGGTTTTCGTAAATCCCGCTTCGATACGCTGGGGACGAATTTCCGCCGGCGTTTCCGGTGTCGTCTGTGCCGTGACTTTTGCCGCGGCGGTCACTGCGACAATCAGGAACAGATAAATAAGGTTTCTTTTCATATTACTGCTGTTTTGAAATCAATAATAGCTGATGGTTGGCTTTGAGGGTTATCTTCACCTCGCGGAGTTTCCCGGCGACATACTGCGACGAGGCCTGCAATCCTCCGCGCGCCAGCTCGGACAATATCTGCTGCCCGGCCGAGCGAGTGACGTTCACGCTCGTACCGGCTGTCTGCCCGACGGATGCCAGCGCCTCTTTGAGGGCCGTCCGTTCGCGGGAGTTCGGAACGTTGAGTCCCGGCTGGCCGTCGAGGTCGTAAGCCGCGGCTTCGACGGCGAAGATCCGCCCGCCGTATTCGACGGACGACACCGTGACTTGCAGCCGCATTCCGGCAATCGTCGCAAGACCGTATAACGGAGTGTTGCGGGGAATTAGCACTCCGTCGATGCGCACAGCTTCCAGCAGCCGCAGTTGCACGGTGCTTCCGGCACGTATGACCTGTGTCTGAGCTACGCAGGCCTTGACGGTCGGAATATCGGCATGCGCAACGCGACCTGCCGCCGTGAGAAATCCCAAATTACGTTCGACGGTGAAATCCGCCCGCGGGTCGAGCGTCGAAGCTTCGACCTCACCCTCCCGAACGGGCCGCATGACGGACAGGCGCGAATCCCTTCGCTGCTTCGTCGGCCCGGCCTCTTCGCCCGCGGCCGTTCCGCTGCCGAGATATTTTCGGGCGAGCTTGTACTGCTCCTCGGCCAGTTCCAGCGGGTCGGGCTGCTGCCGCTCGGCGTTGAGCTGGGATTGCAGGGCCGCGACCTGCTCTTTCAGGGCTTCGACCTCGGCATTGCGCAGCGGAGTGGCATAGAAGCCCTGCACCTGCCGCTGCATGGCCCGGTTGGCCTCGGCGGCCCGCAGTGCGGGGTTGTCCGCCGGTGCAGGCTCCTCGGCAGCTTTGAGCCCGTCGTCCAACAGCGAGAACGAGTTGTCGCCGAGTGTCATCATGCGTTTCTGCTGCTGTTCCTCGCTGCGGAGCTGTTCCGCGGCTTTGCGTTTGTCGCCGACGGTGGCCTGCGCCTTGCCGTCCGGAACCGACGTGTTGATCCCCGCGGCCCCCTCTTGGGGCTGGACGGGCGTAGGCCGGAATATGAACCACAGCACGACGAGGAATATGCATCCGAGGATCGCCGCGAAGAGCAGCACCTTGCGTTTGCGCTGCCGTTCGAACTCCGCCGAGGGGTCGTTGCCCGGATTCTTGTTTTCTGTCATAATGGTTTACGGTATCAGAGGTAAATATTCAAAATGTCCGATCTCCGGTTCCGGCACCATGTTCGTCGCGAACAGGAGCCAGAGGTAAAGTATCAGCAGCAGGACGAGCGTCGCGAGTACGATCCGTTCCCGGATGCGGGGCGCGAGCATGTCGTGCCGGCGCCGCAGCGACCGCCGCACCCAACGGATGCGGCAGCGCAGGGAGTGCGGTTTAGCGGTCATAGGTCGCGATGTCTTTGTTTTCGACGATGTTCAGCGCTTCGACCATAAATCCCTGCGGATTGTTGTCCGAGCGGGAGACGTTCACCAGACGGCATGTCGTGACGAGCGACCGCTCCGTGACGGTGCTCTCGCGGAGGATACGCTGCCGGGCAAAGGTCGTAACCTCGTAGGGATAACGGTCGAAATCGCAGCGGATGCTGTCGACCTTGACCATTTGCGAGACGTTGCCTGCGATCAGGCGGTTGAAGAATCCCTTCTCCTGCAAGACCTTGTAGTAGGACAAGGCGCTTTTGTCGGCCATCTGTAAAGCGCGTCCGACATTGGACTCGATTGCTGCCTTGTCGGGCGAGAGGGTGAAAAAGAGTTCGTGAAAGCGCCGCACATGCTCGCGGGCCTCTACGGGACGGTTCTGTGCGAGGTCCTGCGAGAGCGCCACCATCAGCGAGCGACCGTTGTCCAACACGTAGATCTTCTGCCGCTGCCGCTCAGCGAAGGAGTAGGACATCCAGACTGCCGCCACGGTTACGACGGCGCAGATTCCGGCGAAGACGAGCGCGTACATGCGCAGCTGCCGAAACGATGTTTCGATGTTCGTTAAACACTTGAATTCCATAATAACGGGTTATTTTATTTTCTGAAAATGAGCCGGGCGCCGTTCGTGATACCGCGCCCCACGGCCTTACCGCCCGATAATGCCGCCGAGCCGGCGCCTTTGGCCCCGGCCCATGTTTTGCCGGCCGTCCATCCGGCCCCGGCGCTTACGAGCGAGGTCATCTTCGAGACGGTCTTGTTGTAGGCGGCGAATCCGTTCGCCTGCACGACCCACGAGGCGATCGAGGGGATGCAGAGGTATCCGCACACGGCTACGAGCATGAAGATCAGGTTCAGGCTGCTCGACCAGTCCACATACCAGTTGTATCCTTGCTCCATGAGTTCGGTATCATGCCGCATGGCGAGGCTTTGCAGACGTGCGATGATCGCCGAGAAAAGATCCGAGATCGGCAGCCACAGGTAGATCGAGACATACTTCGTGAGCCATTGCGTCAGTGTGGACTGAAATCCGTCGAACACGGAGATGGCAAAGGCGATCGGCCCCAGCAGGCTCAATACGACCAGATAGAAAGTCCTCAGCACGTCGAGTATGACGCTCGCCGCCGCGAAGAGCAGTTCGAGTATCCATGCCAAGCCTTTGAAGATAAGTCCCTTTACAGACCATGAGGAGCGCTCCTCGTTCATGCGGTCAAGTGTCTGCTGTGTCTGGTCGTCCACGCCCAGCTCGCTGAGCTCGCGCTCCATCTCCTCGTCCTCGGCGTAGTAGCTGTCCGGGGGCATCTGCTCGCGGCCTTCGAGTTCGAGCCGCTCACGCCGCTCCTGCCACTGTTCCATGTCGAGCGTCTGCCCGGCCATAAGTGAATGTGTGGCCTTTACCAGCGGCGAGAGAATGCCGTTCAGGGAGCCCAGCACGAGCGTCGGAAAGAACAGGATGCAGATGCCGATGGCGAAGGGCCGCATGAGGGGAAAGAGGTCGATAGGTACGGCTTGGGCCATCGACTGCCAGACGCGGTAAGCGATGTAGAGCAGCGCCCCGATCCCTGCGATGGCCATTGCGACCTGCGACATCGGGTAGCACAGCACCATCATATCGTCGTATAACACCCGGAGAATCGTGTGCAGATTCTCCGTAAGGGAAAGCATGCGTACCATATTACCAGTAGCGCTGTTCGTCGGTTCCGTACAATGAGAGCACACCCTCCATGTCCCGCTTCCGGGCGGCCCGCAGCAGGGATATGGAGATGTTTTTGCGCGTGTAGTAGCGTGCCAGGTCGCGGTGGCGCCGCAAAACGCCGTAGACCCGCTGCACCACGTCGATACGGTCCTTGTCCGTCAGGGACATATCCGTAGGATTCACGATATCCTGCAACTCTTTCAATTCCCCGGTCGACTCCTCGATGATTTTGGCGTAGCCTGCGGCGATGGCAGCCAGCTCCACGGGCGTGAAATTCTTGTCGCCGACCATCCGACGATACCCGTCTACGTAGATGTCCGAGATTTCGCCGACCAGCAGGATGCACTGCTGCACCTTGCGGGCCGAGCGGACGAGGTTGCTGACGGATTTCAGGGCGTCGTAGTATTTGCGGCCCTGCTCATAAATCTTCACGGTTTCCTGAAAGCTCTGCAACATGGTCTGGCCGTTCTTGGCGGCTTCGACGACCTGCTTGGTGGAGTTGACGATGCCCTGCGCGAGGTTCGTGGGGTCCGAGACGACCCACTGGGCGTATGTGCTGCGGCCTGTGCAGACGAGGCACAGACACAGCAGGATGATTTTATGTTTCATTTTTAGGTTCGTTGATAATGTTTTTGAGAGGACAGCCCGTCCGAAAACAGGCATCAGCGTTTTATCCGACGGCCCGGAGCCGGTTGTCCGGTTTGCTCTTCCCTTGCAGAATTGATTTCTTTCTGCCGCACCCCGGAAGCATGTTTCTCCGGCTTCGGGCCTTTCTGCCGCAGGAAGTCGAACAGATCGTCCGCATAGGGCTGCCTCCCGGTCATGCGTACGAGCCGTGCGTCCAGTTCGCGGAAGGCTTTTTCGACCTGCCGGAATTGTTCTTCGCGGGGAATGTCCGGCTCGATACCGTATTTGTCGAGCAACTGCCGGTTAATACGGCTGTCGTCGATTCGCTCCGGGAAGCGTGCTAACCATCCCAAGGTCTGCAACTCGGCATCGAGTTTCTCGATGTAGGTTTGCCGCAGGGGAATTTCCGGATCACTCTCCAATATCCTCTCGGCTTCCCGCACCATGCGGTTCTCGGTCTTCCAGATTCGCTCCCGGAGCTGCTGCACCTGCTGCGGATTGTCCGCACATGCCGGACCGTCCAGCCGCCCGCGCATCTCCTGCAACCGGCCCATATCGGTATCCCAATCGTAAATTCGCACGACGTAACAGGAGGGCGTATAGCGTCCGGATGTTTCCGTCAGATGACGAAGCTCACGGAACGTCTCGGTGCGGAACTGCCAGTCGATAATATGCGCTGCTGCTTGCACCTCGGCCATCGGCGGCTGCCGGAGCTTGCTGTCGGGATGCTGCTCCAGATAGGCATCCAAGAGAAAGGTGTGCATGGCCAGCAGGCCGTGCAGGGAGTGGGCGGTGTCTTCCGGAACGTCCGCGAGGCGGCGCCCGATCTTTTTTGCGAGCGGCGTTTCGCGCAGGGTCTCCATCAGCTCCAGCATATCTTTTCCCGCTGCATCTTCGGGCGTTCTGAGAAAGCGGGATGTCGCTGTATTCATTGTCAGTCCGATTCCGGCAATGGTCAGATTAGATTTCCGGTGCCGTCGCACAAGGTCTGCAATACTGCTTATATCCCGTTCCCGGAGCAGGTTCTCAGCATGACGGGCAATGAGCGTGCGTCGATGTTCCCTTTCCCAATCCGGCTTGCGGCGGAATAACCGTCCGATCCTATCGCTCCATCCCATAACCGTCGTATTCAGGGTTGTGGAAGGAGTGCGTGCAAAGTCTGCCGAAGGGCTGCCCCTGCTTGCCGGGGCAGCCCGGAATTACCGAACGTGGTCCCATTATTCGGCCGGTTCGTTGAAGTCGCACGCTTCGGCACCGATGGCATCGTCTTCCTGCCGCTGGATGCTGTCCTCCGGAACGAATCGTCCGTAACAGCCGACGGTGAGCGTCTCGGTGGCAGCATCGTAGATCACGCGGTTGCCGTCGTCGGCGCCGAGCCACAGGCGGTGGCGGCGCAGCGCGATGATGCCGTCCTGCACGATACGTTTGTAGCAGAGCGCGTGGTCGAAGACGAGGATGCGCCACGTCCCCTCGCCGATGCGGCGTATCGAGGCCGAGAGGTTGTTTTCCGCCGAGAGCCACGCCCCGCAGATGCGGTCGGCGTCGAGTTGTTCCCGAAGGTCCGCCAAAGTGCGGATAACTTCGGTGCGGGTTCTGATCTCCTGCCGAAGGGCCGCTACGGCCGACGCAGGTGTCGGTTGGTTACTGTTCATAATCTTTGAGGTTTGAGATTCGTTTGAAAGCGCCGCCCGGTACGAGGAGCAGTGCATCGGCCGGGGGCGTGTAAAAGAGATCGACCCGGCGTCCGCCGTAGGCCGTATAATAGACGCAATCCTTGTAGTATAGGAGGTGCGTTTCGGACGTGCCGCGGCGCGTGATGGTGATCCGGAATTTATCACCGCACGGTTCGATTACCAGCCGCGTATCGTCGAGCGTCGAATGCCATTCGCCGCACAGGGGACGGATTTTGTGGTATTCATAATCGTAAAAGAGATGAAACGCTCCGAGCATGGCGGTAAACGTCAGCAGGATGCCGGCGCATATCCAAAGTATCGGTTTCATGGCGTCAGGAATTAAGATTCGCGTTCGTGGGCCAACTGCTGGATGGCGGCTTCGATGTCGCCGCCGAGCTTCCCGGCGAGTTCCATCACCTGCATCTTCTCCGACTCCTCAGTGGTGTAGGTCAAATATTCTTCGACCGAAGTTTCCGTGGCATAAACCGCCGACTGCACGCCTCCGAGTCCGATCCAGACCTCTTTATAGCGGCGTTTAGGATCGTTCGAGAGGTTGATCGAGAGAATCTGCGTCCGCTCCTTGTCCGTCAGACCCAGCAGACGTTGTATGCCGTCGAATTTCGAGAGGTATTTGCGTTGGTCCAAAAGGATTTTGCAGTCGGCGTTGTTGATGATCGACTCCTTGACGATGGGTGACGAGATGATGTCGTCCACCTCCTGCGTCACCACGACCGCCTCGCCGAAATACTTGCGAACGGTTTTGTACAAATATTTGATGTAGGCGCTCATATTAGCCGAGGTGAGGGCCTTCCAGCACTCCTCGATGAGGATCATCTTGCGGACGCCTTTCAGCCGCCGCATCTTCGAAATGAAGGTTTCCATGATGATGAGCGTCACCACCGGCAGCAGCGTACGGTTCGAGGAGATGTTGTCCAGTTCGAAGACGATGAAACGCTTGTCCAGCAAATCCAGCTGCTTGTCGGAGTTCAGCAGGTAGTCGTACTCGCCGCCCTTATAGTAAGGTTCCAGCACGTTCAGGAAATTTTCGAGGTCGAAATCCTTTTCCCGCACGCGCTTCTGTTCCAAAAGCCGCCGGTAGTCGGTTTCGACGAACTCGTAAAAGGTATCGAACGAGGGGACGATGGAGCGGTCGGTGCGGAGCTTCGAGAGGTAGAGGTTCACGGCGTTCGAGAGCGCCACCTCCTCCGAGCGTGTCGGCTCCTCGGATTCGCGCTTCCAGAGGGTCAGCAGCAGCGTCTTGAGCGACTCGCGCTTCTCTACGTCGTACACCCCGTCTTCGACATAGAAGGGATTGAAGGCGATGGGCGCCTCCTCGGTGTAGGTGAAATACACCCCGTCGTGGCCTTTGGTCTTGGCGTGAATCAGCGAGCAGAGCCCTTGATAGGAGTTGCCCGTGTCGACCAGCAGGATATGCGAACCCTGCTCCCAGTACTGACGGACCAGGTGGTTGGTGAAGAATGACTTTCCGGAGCCCGACGGTCCGAGGATGAATTTGTTGCGGTTGGTGATGACGCCGCGCTTCATCGGAAGGTCCGAAATGTCCAGATGGAGGGGTATGCCCGACAGGCGGTCGGACATCTTGATTCCGAAGGGCGAGAGCGACGAGCGGTAGTTGGTCTCCTCGTTGAAAAGACAGAGCGCCTGATCGAGAAAGGTGTAGAAACTCTCCTCGGCAGGGAAGTCGGCCTCGTTGCCGGGAATCGCCGCCCAGAACAACACCGGCACGTCTACCGTGTTGTGATGCGGCGTGCAGCCCATCAGCGCGAGCTGCGAGCCCACGTCGTTGCGGATGCACTTCAACTCCGCTTCGCTCTCGGCCCATGCCATGACGTTGCAGTGACAGCGTACGGAGCGCAACCCCTGCGAGTGCGCCTCATTGAGATACATTTCGATCCACTCCCGGTTGATGGCGTTCGAGCGCGAATAGGCCGCCAGCGAGTTCATGTTCCGGGCCGAGGCTTCGAGACGCTTGAGCGTTTCGTCGTGGTTGTCGAGGAAGATCACCTGATTGTAGACGTGGTTACAAGAGAGCAATAGCCCCACGGGTGCCGCGAACGAAAGGCGGCAGTCCGAGCGGTCGGTCGAAAGACGTTCGTAGCGGAAATCCGTCGCCACGCTCTGCGGCAGCATATCCAGATCCGAGAGCGTGTGCATCGAGAGATACTTGTCTCCAATGCGCATCACGCCCGGGTCGAGACGGATATCCTCGTTTACGACCGGACGCCGCTCGTCCGAGAGGGCGAAGTAGCGGGCCAGCAGCCCGGCGTCGTCCGCCGTGCCGACGATCTCCGCTTCCGAGAGCCGCTCGACGCGCACGAGGCCCAAATCGTTCAGAATACGTTCCATCTGTTCCGCGGCTTCCAGAAAGCGTGTCACGGCATCCGTGTCGCGCATCTCCCGCGGGACGATGAAACCCCGGCACAAGACGGACGAAGCGCTCGTCTGACGCATCCGTTCGGATGTGGTCTTCGTAACGAACAGGTAGCACGTGTGGCGCAGGTAGGGCCGCTCGTTGAAGTGGCGTTCGTAGGAGCGGGCGAGAAAGCTCCGCTCGGAGCCCTCCTCCGGCGCCATGTATCGCTCCTCGGTAAAGAAGTCCTGCTTGTGGACGACGGTGTAATCCGGCAGCACCTTCAGGGCTTTGAGCCATGCGCCGTGCAGCGCTTCGTACTCCTCGCCCGTAAGGGTGAAGAGTTCGGGCAGCGAGACGCGGTAGGCTGCGGTGATGTCGGCGAACTTGGAGATGATGCAGTTGTTCTCGACTCTCAGAAGTGGGAATTTCGATTCCAAGGTCAAGGTTTTCAATGTTCCGCGCATAGGATTACGGTTTTACGGTTCGACGAAAGCGCAACAGCCGTCCGACGGCCCGGCGATGGACGATGCGCCGCGGATGCCGGCGCGAGGCCATGAGCTTTTGAAGCCCGTGGGAACCGAAGCGGCGGCTCAGGTAGAAGGTGCAGCCCGTGACGCCAAGGCCGGCTGCGAGAGCGAAGAGGATGCAGAAGCCCTGCGGGATGCCGCTCATGTACATTCCGGCGAAGCAGACGAAGACGCCCAGAAGTCCCGCGACGAACAGCACGAGGTACTGCGCCGTGAGACCCTGAAATTCGACCTGACGGCCGACCCCTTTGTTTATTTGGTATTCGCCCATCGCTTAGAGGAAGAACGAACGTAAGACCGTACCGACGATCACCAGAAAGACGCACGAGAGAAACAGCGCTGTGGCTGATTTCGAAGCGTCCGGATCGCCCGACGAGAACTTCGAGTAGACGCGCACGCCGCCGACCAGTCCGAGGATCGCCGCCACGGCGAAGATCAGTTTCGTCAGCGGGTCGAAATAGGACGTTACCATGTTTGTGGCTTCGCTGATGCCGGCCATGCCGTTGCCCTGCGCAAAGGAGGCGACTGCGGAGCACAGGGACAGAATCGTGAAAATTGCTCTTTTTTTCATAAAACAGGTAGTTTGGTTATGGGTAAGAAAAAGGCCGCAGACTGCCCCTGAAAACAGATTGCGACCGGAAAGATGATGTTTCCTGCTGCGAGAAAGGCGTTAGCCGTATTCGTTATTCCATTTCATCTCGTAGATAGTTTAATATCAGGCAAAGGCCCGGATGTCGAAGTTGGCGATGGCCTGCCGCTCCTCGGCCGTGGCGTCGCCCATGACGGCGTCCTCTCCGAAGTCCAGCTCTCCGAGCATCGCATGAACCTCCGCGTCGCGGAGGTCTGCTTTGGCGGGGAGAGCCGGAAGAGGAGGTCGGGTGTCGGCAGGCGCTTCGGGCTCTGCAAGTTCGCCGTCTTCGCCGATCGGGGGCTGTACGACAAGGGTGTTCCACCCCTGCATCGTGGACTTCTCTTCCGAAACCGGGGCAAATATAGCATCTCCGCCTGCCGGGGCGGTGCCGATGTCCGCTTCAGTCCGCTCCAGTCCGCTCCGATAGGATTTTGACACGAGAATTTCGGAACTCGGAACCAGGGATTTGGCATGTGGTGGCTCCGATCTGGAAGTCCTCAGTTTGGACGGTTTCTCCCGACTCTGTCCGGGAAGACCGAAAAAATGTCGTTGGAAAAGTACGAAGCCGGCACATAGTAGGCTGATTACAATTGCGAGCATATTCATCATTATAAAAGTTCTTTTGTGTTTTGCTCTTTGTGAATGCGGTTGATATCGTCTTTATACAATTCGAGATGCTGCCGCAGGATATTCTCGACATAAGAAGTTGCGGTCATATACTCCCCGCCGATTTTCTTTACGACTTCCAGAATTTTACGTTTGGTTCCGATGCTGACATAGAGTGCTGCACGCTGCCTGATCTCCATTAAGTTCATAAAGGTCTGTTCGAAATCGGGGACGGCAATCCTCCGACGCCGGGATTTCGGCGCCTTTGCCACCGCACCGCCGGGTTTTACATGCGCAGTGCCGGCAATGCCCTGCCCGGAGGAGGCTGCTTTCGTCATGGTTTTAAGACAGGCTGCCGCCGAAGGAATCCTAATGGCAGGTGTTTTAGTTGCGACCGCAGGCCGGAGAACGGATGAGGTTGTCATGGCAGCTTGCCGTAAGGAAAAAGCCGGAAGCCTCCGAATAAAAATTGATGCGAAAAGCAGTGCCGTGAGGGTCGGAATACCGAACAGGTGCGGCTCGGAAAAAAGATCGTAATACATGATTCGAAAGTTTTTGGATTGTTAAACGATATTTTTGGGATTGCGTTTTTTGTAGATGCGGTTTATCTCCTCGCGGAAAACTTCGATATGATGCCGCAGGATATTGTCTATATAGGCTGTTGCGGTTAGACGCTCCCCGCCGATTCTTTTGAATATTTCCAGAAGTTTGCGCTTGGTTGTCGTACCGACATACAGCGAGGCCCTGTTGTCAAAGTTTGCCGGAGCGAGAAAAGTCCGTTCGTAATCGGGGGCGGGAATCATTCGCCGATGCCGGGATTCAGACCCGTCGTCCGAGGATGGCGATTGTTCTTCTGCATCCGGGGTCTCCCGGGGCGCATCGTGAGTATCTTCAGGTTCGTCGTCGGGGATTCGCCGGACGACTTTCGAGGTAAGAGGCGCCTGCCCGGCGATCATCTGGCGCATGAGGTCTTCGTCGACTTCGATTTTGGGTTTCTTGGCCATAATTATCGTATTTTAAGGATTTCGAGGATTTCTGCCGCCAGTATCTCGATCTGCGCTTCGCGGGCGAAGGTACGCTCCGGTGCCAGAAGTGTCGAACGACAGATACCCGAGCCGTCGGGTAACAGCTCTTTGTTGAATTTCGAACGGTAGGGAACATGCGTCGCCATGAGCGACAATCCGAGTTTATGAATGATCGCCTCATACTGATCGTAAAGAGGAGTACGCTCCCGACGGTCGATCATCGTCCAGAAAAGATGGGCGGCCTGCAATGAGGTGTCCTTGTCCTGAACGAATCCATGCTCTATTCCCCGTGCGAACGTAAGGGAACTCTCCATGACGAGTTTGTCGGCCTTCAGAGGAATGAAGACGGCATCCAGGGAGGAAAGTATCCGGATCACGCCCCCGGCATTTACGGTTCCCGGCAGGTCGTAGAGAATTACGCGCGGCAGATAACCGTTTTGCCGGATGCGCTCCACCTCTTCGGGAGCCTCGGGAGGCATACACTTCAGCAAGGGCCACAATTTCCGACCCGTAGCCTTGAACTGGCGTACCATCATCAGCTTGTAGTAGTCGCTGTGCTCCACGACTGCCAGTTCGCGTTCGCGCTGGGCATGGATCGACCATTGTGGATAGTCGCAGTCTACGACAAGAACGTCATGCCCCAAAGTGTAATGCAGGTAGCTGGCCAGCAATACCGTGAATGTGGATTTTCCGATGCCGCCTTTCTGATTGCAGATTGAAATGTTTACAGGTTCCATCATTTGAATATGTTAAGAATTATTTATATGGGTAATGTTTTCTATTGATGCCTGCTTCGATAAACTATCGTACATATATGGGTTTATTTATATATTTATTTTTTTAATTCTGCTCTTCTCCGCTTCCTTATCGAATCGTCTGTTTGATTGAGTAGCGAACCCGATAAATATCGACTTAATCATCCGTTTGTTTATCCGAATAATTCTTTCTGCCGCAATATACATCTTCATTTTCCAGCCCGGCTCCGATGTCCGCTCACGACCGCTCCAGTCCGCACCGAGAGCTTTTTTTGGCGCCCGCACGGTTGTAATATTGCACACAGGAAAGACCCGGCCTCAGGAGCCGTATCGGGGAATTCAGAGAACTTCGGTTAGAGACTCTCCGGTGCGGATTTTTCCCATCGCCAGATGGGAGCGAGCTGTGTTTTTGTCCGACAACCTTCGGTTTGTCCGACAAAAACGCTCGCT
>ERZ1108166.219-NODE-219-length-67577-cov-10.362045_pt1 | contig 67577 bp, 89 predicted proteins | sample MGYA00403702_ERZ1108166 | MGnify/ENA primary metagenome ERZ1108166 (study PRJEB35170, sample SAMEA104062401) | human gut metagenome | biome: human gut; feature: human-associated habitat; material: faeces | place: Denmark | collected 2012-05-01 ...
AAAAAATCACTTGGGAATGGTTTTAGTTTTTTGTGTAACATTTTATTTCCTCCTTGTTTTTACGGCTTTATTATACCTTAAAGTAATGTAAATGGAACCGTTTTCCAAAATATGAAAAAAGCACTAAAGAGGGATGGTAAAATCAAAGATTTACTAAGTGTAAGGGTAATACATATTGGCTAAATATAACCTTTAAAAATGAAAAATATGCATTTTATTCTAATAATTGCTTTATTTTATAAACTAGAGAAAAATTTTTTTATCTTGGACTAATGTGATGAATTTGTTATAATTGTAATCGTAAGAGATTTTTGTATATTTCTTTATCAAAAGTATATTATCATGGAGAGCAAGAAAGTTATTATTATTAATTTAAATTAATGTAGCTTAAATTGGACATTTTTTTAATTTATCATAGTCTGATATGGTCTGCAAAAATATGGCATGATAGAGTATAGTAAAATGGTAGAATAAAGAAAAAGGGAGAATTAACATGGAAAGTTTAGAAAACATAGCCGAGAGAATTAGTACGACTAAGAAGTCCTTAGAAGAGCACCCAAGACAAAATCTAGAAATTGCAATTAAGGAATTATTGGAAATTAGCAAAGAGCTGGATCTGGTAAAGAAATCGATTAAATAAAATTACTAAACGGTTAATAGAAAAGAGCAGGATATTTAATTATTTTGCTCTTTTTTTATTTAAATATTTGGATTGAAGAATTAAAGTATTTTTATTTCCACTAGATTAGACAAAAAAGTAATGCAATATATGGTTAAGTATAGTAGTAATGTTTTATTTAACTGACATAATAAATTATTTAGAGCATATATATGTGTTAGTTATTGTGATTTAGATAGTATCAAAGCATGAGTGAATGGCAATACTAGGAGGTATGGTTGAATGTTACTTAAACCATTAATATTAGGTGTATCAATAGATTTCGGATTGTTATCAATTGCTTTAACATTAAGATTTATAATTTATCCACTATATCAGTCTTGGATTAGTCAAAAAAATCTGGTTAATGAAAAAACAATTGTAGAGGATTTAGAAAAAACGATTGAGATACGAATTGAAGAAATTGATGGATCTAATCACTATAAACAATATTTAAAGATTTGAAAGGAGTTTTAGTATGTGTAGTTTACAGGTTGACAGCCAATATTTTGATAAAATCTGTAACGGTGTGATTAACCATTTAGTTGTTTGTAAAGAAGAGGGAATTGAGCAGGGGGATTGTGTTTCTTTACGAAAACTAGGAAAAACAAATATCAGTTGTGTAGTAAAAGTTGAGTATGTTGATTGTGAAGGCTCAGGTGTAGATGAAAATTATTGTATTCTTGGAGTTAAAAGAATATAAAAAGCCCTTATTGCAGGGCTTCCCATTCTTCCATTAAAGTATTTAACTGATTTTCTAATTCGGAAATTTCATCATTGATCTGATTATATTTCTGATAATCATTTAGAACTTCTTCACTATGAAGCTGTTCAGTTAAAGTGTTGATCTTGGTTTCTAGTATAGAAATATTAGTTTCTATCTTTTTTATTTTATTTTGCTGTTTACGATAAAGAGCATTTTGCTGTTTCATATCAAGATAATCAACATTTTCTTTTTTGAGCGGCTTAGCAACGCTTTTATGATTTAAATAAGTATCGTAATTACCATCGTAACTGATGGCTTTTGTGCTCGTTAATTCGATCACACGAGTTGCTACTTTATTAATGAAATAGCGGTCATGGCTAATAAAGAAGATTGTTCCTTCAAATTGGTTTAAGGCATCTTCAAGAACTTCTTTAGAAGCAATGTCTAAGTGGTTGGTTGGTTCGTCTAAAATTAAAAGATTTGCTTGTTTTAATAATATTTCAGTAAGTACAACACGTCCTTTTTCACCACCAGAAAGTAAAGAGATTTCTTTAAAAACATCATCGCCTTTGAAGTTAAATAAGGCAAGACTGTTGCGAATCTCAGTATTAGTCATCTTAGGAAAATTATCACTAATTTCATTAAAAATAGTTTTATCCATTGCTAGTGTGCTATGTTCTTGATCATAGTAAGCAAGGTCTACTTTACTACCAAATTTAATTTTACCTTGATAAGCATTTAGCTGATCGAGGATAGTTTTAAAAAGAGTTGTTTTACCCACACCGTTATCCCCGACAAGAGCAATACGCTCTTGTTTTTTTATATCGATATCAATGTTTTTAAATAAAATTTCATCAAATTTAACAGCTAGGTTCTCTATTTTTAAAACATCAAAACCGGACTCACGTTTTGGTTTAAAATTAATCGTGATTGTATCTGGCAAGTTCTCAGGCTTGTCAATACGTTCAATTTTAGCTAACTGCTTTTCTTTAGATTCGGCTCGTTTAACTTGTTTTTCACGGTTATATGATTTTAGTGTATCGATACTCTCTTGAATTCTTTTAATTTCTTTTTGTTGATTTAAATAATGTTTTAAATCAACAGCTCTTTGCTTTTTCTTTAAAATTGAATATTCGTTATATTTACATTTATAGCTTTTGGATTTTCCATTTTCGACTTCTACAATTTTATTAGAAACTTGATCAATAAAGTAACGATCATGGCTGACTGTGATGATTGCATGAGGATAATTTTTTAAATATCCTTCTAAGAAATTAATAGCACTATTATCTAAATGGTTAGTAGGTTCGTCAAGTAACAATAGCTTTGGTTCTTGAAGCAGCATTTTAGCAAGAGCTAAACGTGTTTTTTGACCACCAGATAGCATTGAAACTTTTAAATTGAATTCTTCTTCGCTAAAGCCCAGTCCCTTTAAAACGCCGGTTAATTTACTGGGATAACTATATCCATCTTTATCATGAAATGATTGAGTTAGACGATCATATTCATTTAAAATACGTTCACTATGATCAGTTGTCATTTCATTCTCTAATTGACGTAGTCGATTTTCAATTGTGATCAATGGTGCAAAAACATCAAGGCCAACATCGTAAACTGTTTTATCCATCGCTAAGTCATGCTGTTGTTTTAAATAACCTAGTGTTAATTCTTTATTACAAAAAAGGTCACCGCTATCATAGTTTTCTTCGCCCGCAATAATTTTTAGAATAGTAGTTTTACCAGCACCATTAACTCCGATAATTGCGACTTTATCATGATCATCAATTTTAAAGGTTATATCTTTTAATAAGGGAATCCCTTGAAATGATTTTGTTATATTTGAACATTCTATTAACATATTTTATCACCCAATGTATTCTAACATATTTTCATTGATATTTATAGTAAGGCTTTTGTTTTAAGAAGAAAAGTAGATATTTTATTTTAGGAATTCACAAATTTATTATTAAAAAAGTGTAATTAAAAATTACTCGATTAAATCAAGTAAATAATAGATTTTTATTAAAGTGTTTTATTTTTAGTACATCTTGTGGTAAAATTTGTTCCAAAGGGTTGTAATCAAGATTGTTTTTTTGTATAATTGTATGCAATATAAGAATAATGGGGGTATATCGTGATGGGTATGAATTTAGCATACAAAATTTTAAGTAGTAAACTTAAAGATGGAAATCTTGTTCCAGGAGAACAAATTGGAATTCAAATTGATCAAACACTAACACAAGATTCAACAGGTACAATGGCTTATCTTCAACTAGAAGCAATGAATATTAAACATGTTGCAGTAGAGAAAGCAGTGGCATATATTGATCACAACATGTTACAAACAGGATTTGAAAATATGGATGATCATGAATTTATCCGCAGTGTGGCTAAAAAGCATGGGATTGTTTTTTCAAAACCAGGTAATGGAGTTTGTCATCAATTACAATTAGAAAACTTCTCAAAACCAGGAAAGACTCTAGTTGGATCAGATTCACATACACCAACTTGTGGAGCAATGGGTATGATTGCTATTGGGGCAGGGGGATTAGATGTCGCAGTAGCGATGGCAACAGGTAAATATTACTTACAATGTCCTAGTGTTGTTAAAGTTAATTTGACTGGAAAAAAAGCACCATGGGTAAGTGCAAAAGACATTATTTTATATATTCTTCAGCAATTAACGGTTAAGGGTGGCGTTAATAAGATTATTGAATATACGGGAGATGGAGTTGCTTCATTATCATTGACTGATCGTGCTACGATTTGTAATATGGGGGCTGAATTGGGAGCCACTACATCAGTTTTCCCGACCGATGAAAGAACAAAAGAATATTTAGCACAACAAGGGCGAGTAGATGATTACATTGAAATGAAAGCTGATGAAGATGCTACATATGATCAAGAATTAGATGTTGATTTAAGTGCATTAGTGCCAATGACTGCTAAGCCTCATAGTCCAGATGCGGTAGTACCAGTAAAAGAACTTGAAGGAATGAAAGTAAATCAAGTTGTGATAGGAAGTTGTACTAACTCATCTTTTGCTGACATGATGAAGGCAGCTAAGATTTTAAAAGGACGCAAAGTTGCGGATCATGTTTCTTTAGTTATTGCGCCAGGATCAAGTTCAATTCTTGCGATGCTTTCACAAAATGGAGCATTAGCTGATATGGTTCAAGCTGGAGCAAGGATTCTTGAATGTGGTTGTGGACCATGTATTGGAATGGGTCAAGCACCGCTCTCAAAAGGGATTTCATTAAGAACGATTAATCGTAATTTCAAGGGACGTTCAGGAACAAATGATGCAAGCGTATACTTAGTATCACCGGAAATTGCGGCATTGAGCGCAATTAAAGGGTACATGTCAGAAGAATTTGAAGATGATATGTATTTAGAAGAAGTGCCAAATACCCCATTTATTAAAAATGGAAATTTCTTCATTGATGAATATGACGAAAATAATGAAGTATATATGGGACCTAATATTAAACCGGTTCCACGTGGAGAAAAAATTACAGATGAAATTAGTGGAAAAGTTGTTTTAAAAGTTGGTGATAATATTTCGACAGATCATATTGTTCCTTCAGATAGCAAATTATTGCCATATCGTTCAAATGTGCCACATTTAGCAAAATTTTCATTCAGTAAAGTAGATCCTGAATTCTATGATCGTGCAATTGCTAATAATGGGGGATTCATCGTTGGTGGTGATAATTATGGTCAAGGAAGTTCCCGTGAACATGCGGCTTTAGTACCAAACTATTTAAAGATTAAAGCAATCTTTGCAGTATCATTTGCGAGAATTCATCGTTCCAATTTAATTAATAATGGTATTTTACCTTTAGTTATTGAAGCTAAAGACCAAGATTTCTTCAATGACCAAGATAGTTATAAAATCGTTAATATCAAAGATGTTGTTGAACATAATGGTAAAGTAAAAGTAATTAATGAAACTACTAATGATTCAATCGAGGCTGAATTAACATTATCACCTCGTGAAAAAGTAATGATTAATTACGGTGGTTTATTAAATGCAATTAAAGAATTGGGAGGTGAATTTTAATGAAAGCTGTTTTAATCCCTGGTGATGGAATTGGAAAAGAAATATCAAAGAGTGTCGTTGATATCACTAAAGCGATGAAGCTTGACATTGAATGGGTGGAATATCAGGCTGGTGCTGAATATGCAGCTACAACGAAAGAAGTTTTTGAACCAGGACTTGTTGATGCTATTAAAGAATATAAATGGGCTTTAAAAGGTCCGACAGCAACGCCGATTGGAACGGGATTTAGAAGTGTCAATGTTGCCTTGCGACAACAGTTTGCAACTTATGCTAATGTTCGTCCAATCAAATCATTTAAAGGAATCAATTCTCGTTATGAAGACATTGATCTGGTTATGATTCGTGAAAATACCGAAGATTTATATAAAGGGATTGAGTATATGATCAATCCAAATATGGCAAATGGAATTAAATTAATTACTCGTGAAGCGAGTGAAAAGATTTGTCGTTATGCTTTTGAATATGCTAAGAACAATAGACGTAAAAAAGTGACAGCAGTTCATAAAGCGAATATTATGAAATATACAGATGGATTATTTTTAGAAGCGTTTAGAGATGTGGCTAAAGATTATCCAGATATTGAGCCACAAGAGGTTATTGTTGATAACATGTGTATGCAATTAGTAATTCGTCCAGAAACTTTTGATGTTTTAGTTGCACCAAATTTATATGGTGATATTGTTTCTGATTTATGTGCTGGATTAGTTGGCGGTCTAGGATTTGCACCAAGTGGGAATATTGGTGATGAATTTAGAATTTATGAAGCTGTTCATGGAAGTGCACCAGATATTGCTGGTAAGGGTATCGCTAATCCGAGTGCATTATTATTAGCATTTGCATTAATGTTAGAGGCATTAGGGAAATTAGATGATGCTAATAAATTGCGTGAGGCTTTAGCAGCTGTAGTTGAAGAAGGAACTATTGTAACACCTGATATTGGGGGTAGTGCTTCAACAGACGAGTTCACCGCAGCCATCATCAGAAAGTTAGGTTAAACAATGACAAAGAATTTATTAGAAAATACCGGACATGGGTCGCTTGGAAATAAAATTTTCACCGTTTTGCGTGATAAAATCTTAAATGAGGAATATACTCAAGGACAAAAATTAAATGAAGTTGCTTTGTCTAAAGAGTTGAATATTTCTAGAACTCCAATTCGTGAGGCTCTAAAACAGTTGGAATTAGAAGGTTTGGTTAAAAGTATTCCTAATAAAGGAGTTTATGTACTAGGGTTTTCTCATCGTGATATCGATGATATGTTGGAAATTCGTTATGCTTTAGAAGGGCTAGCAATCCAATTAGCAATTGAGCGAATTAATGATGAGGAACTTGAAAAGATAAAAGAAGTGTATGATTTAATGGAATTTTATGCTGAAAAAGGTGATCAAGAGAAGTTTAATGAAATTAATATTGCTTTTCATGAGGCTATTTATCGTTGTACCCAATCAAAGTATTTTGAGCAATTATTAACAGATATTAATTATTATATTCATGTAACTTCAAGGCATTCAATTCGTCAACCGGATCGTTTAATTTCAGCAGCACAGGAGCATCGAGAAATTTATGAGGCAATTTTAGCTCGTGATAAGGATTTAGCTAAAGAAAAAATTCAAAATCATATTCGTAAAACACAAGTGCTGGTAAGAAATTACTATGAAAAAAAGCAACAGGATAAGGCCTAAGGGCCTTTTTTAATTAGTCAAAAAAGGTTTTATCAAGTATAATAAATAAATGAGGTGTAAAGATGAAAATAGGTATACTAGATGATGAGCGGTCAATGCTACTTAGAATCAGAGGGTATGTAGAGGAGGCTAGAATTAAGGAACCATATACAGTTGAACTTTTTCAAGATGTTGAAGAGTTTTTTAATTGTGGTAAAAACTTTGATATTCTTTTATTAGATATCGATATGCCAACAATGAGTGGAATACAGGTAGCAAAAAAATTATTGAAACAAAATACGATCATAATATATATAACTAATTATGAAAATAAAATGCAGGAGGCGTTTGATATTAATATAGCAGGATATTTACTTAAATCAGAATTAGAAACAAAGTTAACGCCAACCTTGCTTAAAGCGATAAATCGTAGACAACAAAATGATGATATCTGGATCAAGAAAAAGGGAGAGATTTTTCATTTTCGAAGTAGAAATATTATTTATATCGAATCAGTAAAAAGATACTTACATTTTTATACTAATGATAATAATTTCTATATTCCTTATATGACGCTTGAAGAAGTTAATCAGTATTTACCAGATAATTTTGTCCAAATAAATAAAAGTCAGATAATCAATATTAATATGGTTGTTTCGATGAATGGATATATTTTAAAATTAAAAGGTATTGATGAATCGCTAGAAATTAGTAGAAGAAGAAAAAAAGATGTATTTAATCTTTTAATGCAGGAGATCAAAGAGTGATGATTAATTTTTTTATTGAGTATTTATATACATTGATATATGTTGTTGCTTTAAGTTATGTTATTTCATTAACCTATCCATATATTCGTAAAGAAAACATGCTTAGAAATATTATGGTTATATTAAGTTATACGTTTGTTTTGAATATTGTTACGTATACTTCACCACATAATGGCTGGTTATATGTAATTGGTAATTTAATGTGTATTAGTTTGGATTTTATTTATTGTGGGGTATTGGTTAAGAGATTTAGGCTTAATAATTTGTTTATCACTACAATTTATTATTCAATTCAAATTATTGTCGGCTCAGTTATGATTGCAGTGGCGCTAGAAATTTTTGACAATACATATTTGGATATCGTATGGGGGAGTATGCGAGTTGTTTTTCCTTTAGGAAACTATATATCATCAGCATTGATATGCAAATATGCGGTTCAAAAACGTGATTTTGTGGAACATCAGTTACCTAAAAAATTTTTATATTCGTTTTGTTTGATCAATATTGTTGAAGTGATTATTGTACTGATTTTAAACGTATTATCAGTTGAACAGGGGGATATTTATATCTTTTTTATATTGATCTTAGCAGGTGTTCAAATGATTTTGGTAAATAATTATATCATCAATTCTTCCCGTATGTATTTACGTAATAAGGAGTTAGAGTTAGCAAATTATTCATATGCTACAACTCGCCGTCATATTAGTGAATTAGAAAAAGAACAAGAACGTCTTTATAAGTTTAAGCATGACATTAATAATCATTTACAAGTCCTAGAAGAAGTAGTCGAAACAGAATCAGTCGCTAACCAATATTTAAAAGCAATTAAAGAAGATTTAAATGCTCCAGTTAAATTGATACGTACGGGAAATATTTTTGTAGATGCTTGTTTAAATGCGAAGATTCGCAATAACGATGAAGTTAATTATGTTGTAGATGCAGTGATTGATCGCAATGTTAATATTGCTCAAGACAAATTATGTTCTCTATTATTTAATCTGATAGATAATGCTACTGAAGCTGCTTTAAAAACAGCGGAGAAGATAGTTGAAATCAAAATTTTTAGTAAAGGCAATATGCTTTTGATCAGCATAATAAATTCGACTAATAGACCTCTTAATTATGAAAGTAAAAAAGGAAGAGATCATGGAAAAGGATTAATAATCATTAAAGAGGTTGTAGAAACCTATCATGGAACAATGGAATATTTCTATGAAAATAACAAGGTGCATTGCGATATTTTACTGAATGTTGATAATTAAAAAGCCGTTTATGTCATAATATTGACCGTTAGTGTAGAAAAAAAGGATAAAACCGCAAGCTGTTAGGTTGTGTAGTATAATAGATTATGGGAGAGATGTAATAATAATAAAATAAAAAGTATTGTCTTTCTATACATAATCTCCAAGTTATAATATTACTACATGGCCGCAAGTAATATTTATAGCTATTTCTCACAAACGTCTATTGGATAGAAGTTTGAATTAATAATCTAATCTCTTTTTTTAAAGCTTTGTGCTATTGTCCGGCACAAAGTTTTAATTTTTTTAGAAGTATTTAATAACAAAATAGGACCGGTTAGTACATTGAAAATATTTTTAGGAAGATTTAATAGTATAATGGACATGGAGGATAGATATGAAACGTTTTTGTGAAAAAATAAGCAGATTTTTATTAGATGTTGATAATGTGACTGAGGATGAAATTGATGAAGTAAGATTTGGTATTGAACTCATTTTGACTCAAATGATTTTATTTTTTTTGTTGTTAGCAATCGGCATTTTTAGAAATATGGTACTAGAAACAATAATATTTATTATTGCATTAGTTGGATTACGGACATTTGTAGACGGTTATCATGCTGATAGTTTTTATCGCTGTATGTTTTTAACGACTTTGTTATATCTTGGTACGCTCTATTTTGCGGATTTTGAAAATAGCTATCTTCTAATTATGGCAATACTTATTGCTGCTAAAGCATTTATGTGGCAAGAAAATCATGAAGCACGGAATGTGAAAATAAGTAAATTAATTTTTTGGGGATGTCTGGCTGTGATTGGATTAATTTATCCTATAGAACCACGACTAAGCATGATAATTGGTTTTACTTTATTTTTTACAGGTGTAAGTATGGAGGTGAAAAAACATGGCTATAAAGAAAAAAGTAGTTTCATTAGTGAAAAAAGTATCTAAAAAATATGCAGATAATTATTCACCGGGTGGGATGTACAAACCAACAAGAAATAAGAAATAACAAAATAAAAGATGCTTTTCCATTTGGTAAAGCATCTTTTATTATACCATTGCGTAATTTAATGAATTATTGGTAGGATATTGTGCTGGATTTTCAGTACCATTTAGAGCTTCTAAACGTACTTTCATTGGTACCTTATTATTAAATCTTTCGTTATTGTAGAAGTCAATATAAGTTTCAATTGCTTTTTTTAATTCATTGAAAGAATTAAATTTGTTAAGATAATACATCTCACTTTTAATAATTCTCCAAAATCTTTTAGCAGAACCGTTATCGATACATTTTCCAACTCTTGACATACTTTGAGTAATATTAGATTCCTTCAACTTTTTTAAGATAATATTTTTTTCTTTAAGTTCAGATTGGTGTTTTAAACGTTCATTTTCATATTGTAATTTTTCTAACTCATTTAATTGTGATTCATCTTTGCACTTACCTCTATTGTATTTTAGACCTTCTTCACCTAATTCTAAATATTTCTTTACCCATTGATATACTTGTGAGTAAGAAACCTCAAAAAGTTCAGCTGCTGATTTATATTCTTTCTCATAATCTAAATAATATTATACAATTTTAATTATTTCTTCTAATGTTGCTTTTTTTGATTTGGTCATGTAGACATCTCCTTTAGGATCATAATCTGTTAATTTTTAGTGACTATTATAACTGATAGCCCAACTTCATAAAGATGAAGAAGAATGAGTATTGTATTTATTGCTTAAATCTCTCAAAGAATCTTTACTATTTAAATGCTCTTGAATTATTATTTGTTTTATTTCTTTAATTCTGTTCTTATACTCTAAAACTGCTTGTATCTTTTTTTATTGTATATTACGTGCCATAAGAAAAGATCCCTCTTTTCATGGACAACTTTATTTAAGTTGTCTATTTTAGAGAGATCATATCAAATTCACGAATTTTTTATTTAGTCTAAATCTCTAGCGATTTCATCTTTTACTGTAACACCAGCTGCTTCTAATTCAGCGATCTTATCAGCAAATTGTGGTAAGTGTTTTTTATGAGCAATTAATAATTCATCTAAAACACGTTTAGCATTTTCACCAGAAGGAATTTGTGGATTTAAGATAAATGCTTGTAAAGCTAATCCATAATCACCAGTTACAGCAGCTTCTTCAACACATAATTCCATATTTTTCATGCATTGTAACCAACCACGTTGAGCAGGTTCTAATGGTCCAAAAGCGATAGCTAAAGCTCCAGCTGAACCGATATGAGCAGATACTTCTACAGCACAATCAGCAGGAAGATCAGGTACAGCACCATTGTTTTTAGTAGTTACAACAAGGTGAGTATTTTTATTAGCATAGATTGATGCGATAGTTTCACATGCAGCATCTGAATAGTGAGTACCACCACGTTTAGTTAATTGTTCAGGTTTGTAATTTAAATTTGGATCTTTATATAATTCAAATAATTCTGCTTCAGTTTGTTTTACTTGTTGTCCACGAGTTCCAATTCCATTATATTCTTCAAGCCCATGAGCTAACATTTCTTGTTGACGATAGTAATATCTATGATATCCACAAGGAATTAAATTCATTTGTTTTAATTGTTCTTTAAAGAATGGGATATCATGAATATTTGCAGGAATACCAGAATCTTTACCTTCATACATTGCATCAATGATTTTTCCAGTTACATCTGTACCGTCTAAATCAAAAACGCGGTGCCAGTGGAAATGGTTTAATCCAGCAAATTTATAAATTAATTTATCTAAAGTTGTTCCGATTGTTTCTGGTTCAGCCATCATAGCCCCAACTGGTACGTTACATAAACCAATTACACGATCCCATTTACCATATTTCATAACTGCCTCAGTAACCATACCACTAGGATTTGTGAAGTTTACTAACCATGCATTTGGACATAATTCTTTCATGTCTTCAACAATGCTAAGGATTACAGGAATTGTTCTAAATGCCTTGAAGATTCCTCCAGCTCCATTTGTTTCTTGTCCTAACATACCATAAGAGAATGGAATTCTTTCATCTTTAATACGAGCGTTTAATAAACCAACTCTGAATTGAGTAGTAACGAAATCAGCATCTTTTAAAGCTTCACGACGATCTAAAGTTAAATGTACTTTAACATCGTAAGGAGAAGCGTCCCACATACGTTGTGCCATAGCACCAACGATTTCTAGTTTTTCTTTACCAGCTTCAATATCTACTAACCAAATTTCTTTGATTGGAAGTTCATCATATCTTTTAATAAATCCTTCCATTAATTCAGGAGTATAACTACTACCTCCACCAATTGTTACAATTTTTACAGGTTTCTTTTCCATCTTATTTCCTCCGTATATTTATTTTACACATAAAGCATACACGTTTATTCAAATAAATGTTTTGTTTTTTCAAGACTTGAAAATATCTATCCATCTTATTGACGATAAATCAAGGGTTTCAAGCGATTAGAAGCAGTTAAATGTACCTCGTAAGTAACAAATAAGTAACAAAAAATCAAGGCTTAGGCACCTTGATTTTGTTGATTTCTTTATATAATGTTTCAATTACGGTAGATGTATAAGTATCAAAGGTTATATCTTTCATTTTGTGACCAAGAATACGTTTTCTTATAAACAGATCAACGTTGTTAGACTGACATAATGTTGCAAATGTATCCCTAGTATCATGTATTGTATGCTTCATATTATGATCAGTTAAAAAAGAGGAGAACATAGATGAAAACTGATAGTAGGTACAGTCAATTATTCTTTTCTTTCTCTTCATCAACAGCTGTTTAACAAAAGGTTCGATAAAAGTATGAATGGGAATTACTCGATTTTTACCTGCATCAGTTTTTGATCCAGATACTAAATAGGGGAATTCTGTGTTTAAACAAATATTTTTACGCGGGATATTCAGCAGTTCATTTGCTCTTAAACCGGTGAAAATATAAATAAGTATTATTTTAGCCGTATCGCTGTTATCGCTCATCAATGCTCTTATTTCGTCATTTGAGAAAGCATAATGTTTAGTGCTTTCTTTTGCTTTGCCACATTTTATATATTCAGTGTAATCATCGTCACGATTTATATATTTGTGAATAACTGCATATTCAAATATTTTGCTAACTAAAACTTTCATATGTACTTTTGTACCGTAACCAGCTTTATCACGATCAAATATTTCCTGCAGATCGGCCAGACTTATTTGACTGATCTTGTGGTGGTATATACTGTTAAAATGTTTAATCCACGATCTATAACCTTGAGCAGCACTTTTCGATAATGTGCACAATTCTTCCTGATATATAATATCAAAGATTTCTTTAAAGGTAGGCATATTCTTTTCACGCTGATCAACAAGCTTCTGGAATGTATCGGGTGCAAGTGCTTCAGCTTCCGTATCAGTAATCTTATTTTTTTGACCAAGCCTGTATAAAGTCAAAGCATCATCGGCTTCATCCCAAGTTTCAAAAGTTCCTAAAACTGTTTGTATCTGCCTACCGGTAATAATATCTTTTCCAGTAGTTATTTTAGCGCACCAGGGCCTTCTACGTTTACCTGATAGTTTTATTACTGTTCCTGCTTTGTTCGGTCTGCGCTTAAAAGTCTGTTTTCTAGCCATAATAAAAGCACGTCCTTTCTATAATTTGCCTTAGACGTGTTTAAATGATATAATTAAGCACGTAAAAGGACTTTTGAGAGAGTCTTTTATAACTATGAAGTATTGGTAGTACTTCATTCAAACTTCACTGTTGGTAGCAGTGGAGTTTTTTTGTTTATGTTATCTTACTTTAATTTTTACAGAATCTGATCCAATTGATGGAGTGAATTTTAGTACTAATTCACCTTCAATAGCAGTTTCAAAAGCAATTTCACCAGCGGCTTTTTCTCCAGGCGCTACAGTGGTATCTAAATTGCCATTTAAGTTAGCAGCTACACTCATCTCTGCTTTTCTGCCTTCACCGTCTTTTAGTTCATAGCATAATATGCTACTAGAGCTAAATTCATCGTCTTTAGTATTTTCTAAACTAATGTCCATTACAAAATATTGTTTTCCTTCATTTGCAGGAACAATACCCTCATCAACACGTGTACCATTTACTGTGATTTTGATACCTTCTACTTCTGCAGTTTCCCCAACAGCATATGTATCTTTCTTTTCTTCTTTTTGTTCTGTTTTTTTGTCATCGGAACCAGAATCATCTCCTCCACATCCTGCTAGTCCAAAGCAAAGCCCTAGAACTAATAATAAACTTAATACTTTCTTCATAATTTTATTCTCCCTTCGTATTTTATTTATATAAACACTATGAAGTGTGTTTACCGTATTTGGTTATGTAATAAAATTCATTACTGAATGCCATACTTTTAATGGAATTCCCATTTCCATTGCGATGAAATCGATATTTTCTTCATTTTTTATATTAATATCACTCATTAGAAGCTTGCAGGCAAAACTGTTAGCTTCTTTTTCTATTTTAGTTTTGTATACCCTTGTGAGGTAATTAAAGCTTATATCACATTGATAATGTAACAAGTAGTGGCCAAGCTCGTGAGCCTTTAAAAACTGTTCGTAATTCTCATCTAAATCTGGCTGAATAAAGATTGTTGCTTTCCCATAAAAGTCTATTACCAATCTTGATTCAACCGTTTTCCCTCTCAGTTCTTTATGTATTATGTCTATGTCAAAATAATCTAATGTCTCGTTCAATCCGTTTTGATTGTAATATTCAATTACTTCATGAACTTCCATCATTATTTTTTCCTGTGTTTCTTTGCCATGATTTGTAGCATTTCGGATAGATCCTCAGCCATTTCAATTATTTCTTCTTCAGACATAGTATCGAGGTCGTAACCACAGTTATTTGCTACTACAGGAACTCTTAGAATAAATTCCATTGCATCAGTTACCGATTCGAAGTGGTCGGGGATGTAATTAGAATTAAATCGACTTCTATCTTCAACTAAATCGGATTTTTCAACTCCAAAATAATTTGCTAACATTTCAATTTTATCTATTCGAGGATATGTTTTTGCATTTACCCAATCAGAAAAAGTCGAGGGTTTAAACTTTAACGTGTTACAAATGTCTGTTTGTGTAACGTTATTTAGTTCCATAAGTCTTTTTATATTTTTTGCCATTATTTCTTTATTTCCTAAGTCACTCAATTTAATCACCTCTTCTTACTGATATTATACGGTTTTTACGTAATATAATCAAGATAAAATAAAAAGTTTACGGCAAAACCGTTGACGATACGGTTTAACCGTAGTAGAATAAATGTGTCAATAGGGAGGTGGTAGCGTTGGACAAGACAACAGGAGTGAAATTCACTCTAAAAACGATTAGGGAAATGCGTGGATTATCTCAAATAGATGCAGCCAAAGCCATTGGAATCAGCGTTGATACTTTAAGTAATTACGAACGTGGTAAGTCGTATCCAGATATTCCAGTCTTACGCAAAATTGAAAAGACTTATAACATTAAGTATAATCAGCTTATTTTTTTACCATTGGATTACGGTTTAACCGTAGACGATTAAAACAGATTAGGAGGGGTGGCAGGGATGATACATCATTATATAACGAAGTATATAGAGAACAGTGAATTATATGTTGAATCATGGATTCAAGTTAATATTTTTTCACTGGTATGGTGTTTTTCTAAGAGGAAGATAAAAATCCCAAAGCAGTAGAGTGCTAAGGGATGGTAGATTATATTTTTTTCCATTTTCTACCTTTTTCTTGGGTTGGTGGTAATCTATCGCCAGGATCTATTGAAACAACTCTAGGCTTAGGTACTTCACCACCACGGGGACCGACTTCTTTATATTTTCCTTTTGGTTCATTATCGGTACCGGGTTTTACTAATTTAGTCATTATATTTTACCTCCTTTCAAGCTAATTATAGCACGAAAGGGGCAGAAGAAAAAAAGGAGGAAGTTATGGAAGAGAAAAAGTTTGAATGTAGAAGATTGGATAGTTTAACAGTTCAAAAAGTAATAGTTATTAAATTACTTAGAGGTGATGGAACAAGAGAAGATATGTGTCGAATTGTAACACAGTTTTGGGATATTGATGGAAATTTTCTAATTGAGATTGATCCGTATAAAAAAGAAAAAGAGTAATTATTTACTACTCTTTCGTTGCTGTTCTTTTGTTTCTGATATTGAGTTGATGTCTGAAAAGAGTTTTTCTTGTTCGTGACGATTTATATACCAATCTTTTATTAGAAATTCAATCAGTAGTAAAAGTCTTTCAGCTTCATTTGGCTCAATGTCAACTATTAAATTAATATCACGCTCCATATGTGCGCCAATATTTCCAATTTTTCTAACGCTATCAATAACTCTCCACAATTGTGGAGAAACCTTGTTTTGAAGTGATGTGATTTCAGCGTTTAGATTTTTGCCATGAATATTCCAAAAGTCATGAATCATGCCTTGTAGGCATCGTCGTGCGAGTGTTGCTGATGATTTTGGACTGAGATTTAGTATAGCATAGGCTTCTTTATAATCTTGTCGAATTTGTTTTGGTACATACTCTGGGAACTGTTTAGCCAAGGAAATAGGTTTAATGAAAGTTTGACTCAAAGATGACACTTTGCTACCTATCCCTTCATATGAAATTAAAATTTCATTGCAGTTTGGACATTTATAAAACGAAATTTTTATTTCATCAGGGTAACAGTCATTATCTGGATCAAAAGCATTAATTTTCCTTGGAGTTTGCGAACGAGAAATATAGTTCTCGAAACTAGGGAATCTAGTGCGATATGTATCGTTAATTAATGGAAAAACTTGATTGCAGTATGGGCATGTAAAACTGTTAGGCATTTAATTTCACCTCGCTTTCAATACTGATTATAACACAAGGTGAAGAGATATATCAAAGGAGGTGAGAAAGATGGAAAAGAGGATAAGCACGAGTGAAGCAGCTAGAAGACTAGGGACAACTGATTATTTTGTTCGACAGGGGATTATCAATGGAACTATTCCAGGTTCGTATATAACAGGTCCGTCAGGGAGAAACAGCTTTATTATTATAGAAGAAAAATTTGAGAACTGGCGTAAAGAGAATCCTGTAATTGTTGATAGACAGTATGTCGACGAACTGAAAAAAGAAATCTCCAGTGATCTTAGGAAGGAACTCGATGCTATTAAAAAAGTAGTTATAGAAATACAGAAAAAAGGCACTGCGCCAACAGTACCTAACAAAATTAAACCATCTTCATTATAGAAGATATTTAGGAGGAAGTCAAAGTGGAAAGTATTACTTTAAGGCGGTTATTAAATATTATGCCTTCAGAAGAATTTGTAAAGCCAAGCATTCGTTTAGAGGAAAAAAACGAATTTGATAATCAAGCTATTTTTAAAGTTGATGAACTAAAAAAAACCAATAGTCCGTTATTAGATTATGGAATAGCCATATCTTATCCAGCTGAAGATATTTTAGTTATTACTGCTAAGGATGGTACATTGAGCAGTAATAAACAGTTATATACGATGATTGTTTTAAAGAAGGGTAACTGTTAAATGGAAAGACTAAACGCTAAAGGAATTTTAACCATTGTAGCAGTTGTTTACATATTTGTTGAATTATTAACGGGAGTTATAGGGATGCTCTTATGAAAGATAAAACATTTCAATTAATTCTTAGCATACTTTTAGTTCTGTTTATTGTGCTAAGTGTTTACCAGGTATTAGTAATTAGAAATTTAAAGTCCAGTCTCGAGACAGTAACAAAGGATCGGGACTGGGTGATTGAAAAATATAACCAAAAGGAGAAGAAATATGGAAGATAAAATCAAGGAATTAATCGAATCAGCAATGGAATCAGGAGCTGATATAAAAGTAGTAAAGATTAACGGCAACAAAAGCAAATCAATAAAAAAACTATTAGATGAAATTGAAGAAAATATGGATCCGAAAACGCTGATACAGTATGAATTTAAAATCAGTCCTATTGAAAATTCAATCTGCGGAAGTCTTAGGTTTGCCATGCTCAAGTATGTTGAAGATATCAGTACCCTTACAAAAGAAGATATAATTGAAATTTTCAAACCAGTTGAGGATGTATTAAAAGAATGTGGAAAACAATTTATAGAAAAATTAAATGCAAATAAAAGAGTTTCATCATCTGAAGAAGTAAGAAAAATTATGGATGAACTGTTGGGGGATAACAAAGATGTCAACTAACTTCAACCATAACATGTTCAGTAAGAATCTTAATGACGCTTATTTTGAAATAATCGAACAGAAGCGTGAGGATCTAAATATCCGCTGTCGTGTAGAAACGAATGTAAATGACGAGACTGTAAAAGTTTATGTCATCAAAAAGAATAAGATTATCAAAATCATTACTTTTAAGGAAGGTAAGAGACATTGCTATAACACAGTTAAGGGAGGAAATAAGAATGTCGATTAAAATTAATCAAATGAAATTAACCAACTTCCAGGGAATCAGGAACCTGGAATTAAATTTTGATGGATTAAACAAATCCATTAGAGGAGATAACGGTACTGGTAAAACAACGATCATTAATGCCTATTATTATTTATTGACTGATAAGCCGTCAGTTACTATGGCAGATTATAGTCCTAAAACAAAAGGAGTCGAAGGAGATCTTCATAATCTAGAACATACTGTTGAATGTACATTTGATGTTAATGGAATCGTTAAAGTTTTAAAGAAAACTTACAAAGAAAAATGGACACAAAAACGTGGCAATAAAAATAAGGAGCTTACTGGCAATACCATTTCATATGAAGTAGATGGTCTTCCTGTTAAGGAAAAAGACTACAACAGGGAGATTGAGGAGTTATTTGGTCCTCGTGAAATTATACAAATGCTCATTAGCCCAACTTATTTTAGTGATGTATTGTCTTGGAAAGATAGACGTAAATATCTTACTGATATTTGTGGTGATTATACTGATGAAGAAATTATTAATGTAGTAGCAGAACTGGAACCTTTAAATGAGATTTTGCTATTAAACGGATCAACAACCCAAAAACGCAGTATCGATGATCAGATTAAGCTTTTAAAAACCAATATGAGCAGTATTAACAAAGAATTAAAACAGATTCCAAGTCGAATCGATGAAGCTGAAAGAGCGATTCCAGAAACAGCAGGGAGCAAAGCGGATTATGAAAATCAGCTATTTGAAGCAAGAAAAGAAATAAGCAGTCTGAATGACCGCAAGTTAGCAGCTAAGTCCGGTAATTCAGCAGCTGTTGAAAAATCAAACCGTATCGCTGAAATCAAGCAGAAAGAACGCGAGGCACGTATTGCACATATTAATAGTTTTGATGAAGTAAATAGATTGATAAAGGAATCTATAAATAACCTTATAAATAAGAAAAATCTACTTAATGACACAATCAGCAGCAATGATATTAGAATTTCCAGATACAAAAACGATATTGACTATATGTCAAAAATGAGAAATGAACTGCTTAATGATTATAAAACTGTATCAGCAATGGAATTTGATGAGAATAGAAGAGTTTGTCAAACCTGTGGACAGTCACTGCCAGCAGATCAGCAGGAAAAAATATTTGCTACTTTTAATATTAACAAGTCAAAGAAACTTGAAGAACTTCAAAAAAAGGGTGCAGATGTAAGTAAAGACAAAATTGCTTCTAAAGAGCTTGAACTGAATAATCTTATTCATGAAAATGAACAGTTAGGTATTAAAGTAATGGATTTGGCAAGTCAAATTGAAACTGAAAAAAGTAAGATTACTGCTGTTACACCGTTTGAAGATACTGAAGAATACAGAGTTATTAAGAAGCAGCTTGCAGATCTTGAAAACACTGATAATGAAATAGATAAAGTAATTGAAGAAATTGATAAAGAAATTCATGAATGCAATGTTAAAGTCGCTACTTTAAATACTCATATAAGCCGATTCCAGTTAGCCGAAGAACAACAGAAGAGAATTGAAGAACTGGAAGCAAGACAAGGTGAATTAGCAGATGATTATGATCGCTTTGAATATGAGTTGAGCCTATGTGAGAAGTTCATTATTGAAAAAGTTAAACGGATTACTGAAAAGGTTAATCAAAGATTCAGGACTGTTAATTTTGAACTGTTTGAAAAACAAATTACAAATGATGCGATTATTGAGTGCTGTAATGTTTTAGTACCTAATGAAAAAAGCATGGTTCCATACAAGATGGCCAACAACGCAAGTCGTATTAATGCAGGTATTGAGATCATTGATACCTTATCAGAGCACTTTAATATCAGGATGCCAATATTTGTAGATAATGCAGAATCAGTTACAAAGATTACAGCGACAGATAATCAGCTGATCAGGCTGGTTGTTGATGAAGATTATAAAACTTTAACAATGGTGGAGGAATAGGAAATGAGTGAAAAGAAAGATACGGCAGCAGCTAATGCAGTTGCTAAAGCTAACACGGATTTTAAGGGGTATATGATGTCTAAAGTTGATGGAGTAGCTGCTTCATCAGGTACACAGTTAAGTCCTCGGGATAAAACTTTTGCAAATGATATTATCTTAAATACGTATAAAAAGATGATGGAGGAAGGAATAAATCCCAATGAAATTAACTTCATTGGGTGTAATTTCCCTGGACAGGTAAAAAGATTTGCACGCCTGGGATTATCTTTGAATGATAAAGAAATCTGGCTGGATATTAGAAATAATACCAAAGCTGGAAAAAAAGATATCAATATTAAAATTCAATATCAGGGCGAAGAAAAACTTTTATCTAAATTTTGTAAGAAGAATCAAGGTGTTAAAAACATTATTAAGGATGTAGTTCTTGAAGGTGAAGAACTTGTTCAAAAAAGAGATTTTAAAACTGGTGATTATGAAATCATTGATCACAAGATTCCAGATATTTTAAATCGTAACATTGATTTTAAAAATAAAGATAAAGTAAAAGGTGCATATGCAGTTGCTTATCATAATGATGGCAGTCAAACAGCGATTATCATTGATAAAGATAGAATTGATAGAGCTATGAAAGCAGCTAAAACGGCAATGGTATGGCAGTCGGATTTCAAAAAGATGGTATTGAAAACAGTTGTTCATGAGCTTTATCAGGAACTTGCAAAATTTAATGTTATTCCCGATGAACTGTTAAAAGATTACAGTGAAATGGTAATTGCTAAAGATGAAGTACAGTCAGAAATCAATACAAATGCTAACAAAGAATTTATCGATGCTGATTTTATTGAAAATGATGCTGCACCGGAATTGAATGCACCAAAACCACAAAAAGAACCGGAGCCGGCAACCGCACAGGCTAGTGAAAAAGCTGCTCAAACTTCTATGGATCCGTTCTAATGAAGATAACATGTATTGCCAGCGGTTCAAAAGGGAACGCCTATCTAATAAATGATGGCGTTTCCACTCTGCTGGTGGAGTGCGGTGTAAAGCTGGACATGATCAAGAAAGCTACGAATTACAAACTTAGCGGACTGGCTGGATGTCTTATCAGCCATGAGCACAATGATCATGCCAAATGTTATAAGGATTTGCTGCTTCGAGGTATCAGGATATTTGCATCAAAAGGTACTTTAGAGGGAATCGGTATATACGGACAAAGAGGCACATTTGCTTTAGATACTAATATCACCGCCGAAACAACTGTAAAAACGTTCAGCATCAGGGCGTTTAAAGTTCATCACGATGCTAAGGAACCAACTGGTTTTTTGATCCATTCAAATGAAACAAATGAGAATTTATTATTTATTACAGATTCATACTATTGCGATTATTCGTTTAAGAATTTAGATTACATCATGATTGAATGTAATTATATCAGTGAAAGGTTGGAACATCAGCTTAACAATCCAAACAGAAATCCTTTTGTTGATACTCATATTAAACGGCTTATGAGAAGTCATATGAATCTTAATACATGTATTGATTTTCTTAAATCGTGCGAACTGTACAGAACTAAGGAAATAATGCTGTTGCATCTTAGCGATGCTAATGCAGATGAAGAATTTATGAAGTCAGAGGTCCAAAAGGCCACCGGCAAGATAGTAAGAGTATTTTAACAAAAAGGTGCATATGCGACGTGTATAGAAACGTTTTAGTATTCAGTTATAAGATTACCCATTTGTACAGTTTGTTATAAAGGATGTGTCTATAAGCGTTGAAAAAGCCAAAGGAGTGATGTTATGGATGGAAACATGTTTGAAAAAATGGTTAAGGACTCAGCCGGGAAGAGAGTTAGCAGAGCCAAGGCAATAAGATACAAGTGTCTTGACTGCTGCGGTTTCCAATCAAACGAAGTAAGAGAATGTCCTGCTGTAGAGTGCCCGCTATGGCGTTACCGTATGGGACATGAAGAACGGGATGAATTTTATACCCCAAGAATAACAAATAAAAAGGAAGAAGAGGAAATTAAAAATGATTAGACAAGCAATTGAAAAAGTAGTTGAATTAGCAAATGCGAAAGAAAACGCTCAATTAGAGCAGGCAGAAATTAAAGGTATGCTTCATACGAAATTCGGAGGCAGTTTAAGAAGGGTTACAACACCAGGTATTGAAAGTATCGATACGCGTTCATTAAGCGGACTTGTTGAAATTATCAAGTCATACATCGATGTTGAAGCAAAGAATTTAAACATTCAGCTGCCGCTGATTATTCAAGCGGATGGTAATGAGATCAAAGTACTCAGTAGCGTAGATGATACATATGAACGTCAGATACTTATTCACTGTAAACCTATTGTACCCAGACTTATTTTAAATGAATGGATATCACCTGAAGAAATGATCATCAACTTAAATACATGCTATGTCCCTACAGACAATACGGATAAATTAATCTCCACTGTAAGCAATCTGTACAATTCAAAAACTGTTAAACAGGTCGACAATGGCATTGGTGTTAACCTGGTAGTTGAGAGTGATGCATTTGCCGGCGGTGCAGGCAAGGTGACTATTAACCCAATCGTTACGCTTACACCGGTTGCTACCTATCCTGAACTTATTCAGGTGGAACGTAAATTTAATCTTCGAGTTGATCAGCATGGCCGTGTTGCACTATTCGTTGCAGATAGAGGCTACTTTGAAAAAGAAGTACAAAAACTTATCAAACAGTATCTTACTGCGGAACTGCCAAAAGAACTTATTGGCAAAGATGTTGTACTGGCATTTTAGGGGGATATGAAAATGGAAGCAAAATATACACGAAGTATTTTAGATATAAATAACGGTTCTATTGTTAAGCTTATTGATGAAGAATTAAAAAAAGTAATGGTTAATATGTTTGACGAAGGAACTGATGATAAGGCACGAACATTAACAGTTAAACTTACTTTCATACCTAAAAATGATAAAAAGGAAATGAGTGTTAAGCCGGTTATTACTTCTAAATTAAGTCCTAAAAAAAGTGAAGAAATTCATTTGTTTAATCAGGTTCAGTATGATAAGGATACTGGCGAAGTTACTGGATTCAGACTTCAGGAGTTTACAGGAGTAGTTGCAGGACAGCTGGATTTATCAGGTGATGTAGCAGAACCGACACAGCCAGTTTGCATTGAAATCAAGCCAAAGGAAAAGTAGTTTTCTACTTTTTCCTTAATGCTTTATAGAAAGAGTTCTATTAGTGGATAATGATACATTTATTAAACTGTTTCGCAGTTTTACATCATGGGAATGGTACACTGATCAGAATACTAAAGATGTCTTTATCCACTGTCTTTTAATGGCAAACTGGAAAGATAAAAAGTGGAAAGGCACAGTGATCCCCAGAGGCAGTTTTATAACATCAATTGCACGATTATCGTCTGATTTAAAGCTTTCAGAAAAGAAAATTAGAACAGCAATAAATCATTTAAAACAGTCAAACGATTTAGCAGTCAAAACGACAAACCAATATTCCCTTATAACCGTTGTAAAATATGACGTTTATCAAATCACCACAAACAAAAAGGCAAACGAATTGATAGATACAATGGCAAACGAGGGGCAAGCGGAGGGCAAACAAAAGGCAAACAAAGGGCAACAACTAAAGAAAGATATAACAATAGAAGATAAAAGATATAAGATAAAAGATAAAAGCACTTGCGTGCCTGAATTAAAAATTCATTACCTGACCGAAAGACTTTTATTTAAAAATCTTATTGCTGAAAACGAAACAGAAATCTTTGATGAAATCATTCGTGAATATCTTGCTGAGTATGATGCCGTTGATGTGAGTGTTAAAGCTGATTACGTTCTTGGACTGATGAAGGACAAGCAGATTGATAACCGTATGGCATATTTCAAAAGTGCCATGAATAAAAATCTCAAATACTCGTATCTGCCTGAAGTGGAAGATACTAACACACCAGTTTTTGATGAAGAAGTTGATCTTGATGAACTGGATGAATTTTTAGCAGAGTTTGAATAGGAGGAAAATAATGGCGAATAAAGAAAATGCTCTTATTGTAAAACATAAAGACAAAAACACAGTTTTACAGTTGGATGGTGATTATGAAGTGGTTGGCTTCATTCCAACTACTGAAACAAGAATATGCGTTATTCTATCACGCAAGGAGGTAACTGAAGATGATTAATCGAGTAGTTCTTGTAGGACGAATGACTAGAAATCCTGAACTTAGAAGAACTCAACAAGGCGACGCGGTTACCTCGTTTACTTTAGCGGTAAATCGTAATTTTACAAGCGGAGACGGTCAACGACAAGCAGATTTTATTAATTGTGTTGTATGGCGCAAACCTGCTGAAAATGTTGAAAGATATTGTTCTAAGGGAAGCTTAGTCGGTGTTGAAGGAAAAATTCAAACCCGAACATACGATGATAAAGACGGTAAAACAGTATTTGTTGTTGAGGTTAGATGCGATAGCGTGCAGTTCCTTGATACTAGAAATCAAAATGAGGCACCTATGGATACTCAAAAAGTTCAGCAGATGGCCAACGATAATTATTTTCATAATGGATCGTCAAGTCCGAGTGATTTTATGGAAGATGTTAATACATACGACATCATGGAGAAGGATATCCAATTTTAATGGTTGATTACCCAAATGGACGGAAATATAGTCCTCAACCTGAACAACATGAGCAGAAAAAAATTAAACGAAGCAAATATCATGCGGTTAAAACTGTTCTTGATGATGTCAAGTTTGACAGCAAAAAAGAGGCTAAACGGTATATTCAACTAAAACAGATGGAAAGAGCTGGGCTTATCGAAAATCTCCAGCTCCAGGTTCCATTTGTACTTGTTGATAAGAGCTGTTATGGTCGTGAAATAAAATATATTGCTGATTTTGTTTATGTTGAAAATGATGTAGAAATTGTTGAAGATGTCAGAGGGGTTAAGACACCGGTATATCGTTTGAAGAAAAGATTACTAGCTGAGCGTTACGGAATAAAGATCAAGGAAACATAATTAACCGAGGAGGAAATAGGAAATGATTGAAGATCTGAAAGGCGAGATATGGAAACAGTATCGCGACACACCATATTTTGCTTCTACGTATGGACGTGTTAAAAGAATCTACAAGAATGGGAAAGAGCGATTATTAAATTCTTGGGTGAAAAAGAACAGAAGCGGTTCATGTTATATGCTTATAAAAATACATTGTAAGGAAACTAAAGTGAGTTATGTTGTATGGGAAGCATTTAACGGTCTCGTGCCTGATGGTCATGCAGTTACTCATAGAAATAAGTGCTATGGTGATAATGCTTTAGTGAATCTTAAAATTGTTACAAGAAAGGAATTAGGTGAGCTTTACGGTGGTCGAACAAGTATTCGTAGGTTGATTTACTGTTATGATAACAATCGCATTTACAAAGGCACCAGGGAAGCAGCTAATGACTTGTATATCAGCCGGCAGACCGTCAGTGACTACTGCAATAGAAAGATTCAGAAACCTATGTTTCGATTGCGCTGGATGAGAGAAGGAGAATAGTAACACGTTAATAAAAGTTAAGATTGTACGTATAGGAGGAATAGCGTATGGAAAATAAAGAAGAGTTATCGAAAGCAGTTAATGATTTAGAAATGACTAAACAAGAACTCATGAAGGAGCTGTTGGATCGTTACCAGCAGCTTGATTCGCTTGAAGGATGCAAAAGTGCTAAGGACACAGTCGTATTGTATATACGCAAGCTGGAAGTTAAACTTAAAGAAATGCTGTAGGAGGGGAATGGATGGACTACAACGAAAAAGTAGAATATTTAAAATCATACCGTGATAAATGTGACAGGATTGCATTCATAGATAATCAGATGATGGGAATCAAAGCGATTAATTATGGTCCATCATTGGGCGGTCATAAAACAATTAGTCAGTATATGGCGGAGAAGCAGGGATTAATGAATGAAATGGAAGAAATAGAGAGTGCTATTGACACTGTAAGCAACGAGAAAGCTCGTTTGGTACTTGGATATAGGTTTTTGCAGTTTCGCTCCTTAAACGAAACTTCTAAGCTTATAAACTACAGTTATTCACAAACAAAGAGATTTTACAAAGAGGGAATAAAGCTGATTGAAATATAAAAAACTCCTACTCTTCGTCGGAGTGGGAGTTATTTGGATCTTTGAGTAAAAAACCACATACTGTGTTTTCACTAATAGTTTTTTCGTACAAATTTTGAGACACTAAATATTCTTTACTTATAATTTTATCATTTACTGCATTATTTATTTCAAATAAATAGGAGTGGAGTCTTTCGTCATCTTGATAAATTATATCATCTTTGTTGTTAGAATGCGGGAAGGGGATATATAAATTTTTTGAAAGCATTAGTGATAATTTTTGAAAATCAATATCAGACATCTTCCCATCCTGGTACATAGAGTTTAGTTCTTTAATTCTTAGGTTATTCCACTCATTATAAGTAAGATCAGACTGTATTGTTTCGGGACTTAAGTATTTGTCCTTTATGCTTTTTAAGTATTCTAACGTTTCTAGTCTACCACCGGTTGTTATTTCTTTACAAATTTTAATTATTTCTATTAAAAGGCCATCTTCTGTATCTATAAATTCATCGGATTCAAATTCGTGTAATTCTTCCTTTGTCCAACTCGGTTGGTACCCATCTAATCCAAGAATATATTGAGGCGGTACGCCTAATACATCGGAAATAGGAATTAGAATATCGCTTTTAATAGTAGCATTATCTCTTTTAGTAATCCCATACAGTGTATTGATTGAAACACCCGACATCAAAGATAGTTCTTTAACAGTTACATTTTTCTCATCTAATAATTTTTTTAATCTAGTTCCTGCACCCATTTCTATCATCCTTTCATATATAATTTTACCATTTATTTAAAAAAAAGTACATAAGTACTAAAAATACATTGACAATAGTACATAAGTACTATAAAATTAATTTGTGATTAGTACTTAAGTACTAAAAAGAAAGGGGGTAAAGCTAAATGAAGAGAATAGGTTGCATGATTGAACATGATTTGTTTAAGAAAGTAAAACTAAAATGCTTAGAATTAGATATAACAATCACTGAATATCTAACAAATCTCATCAAAAAAGATTTAGAAACAAAAAAAGACATTCGTTAATCCGGCAAGATTAGAGACGAATGTCAACCTGTTAGGCACTTGTATTATACTATAAATGAGGTATATTGTATACCTTTTATTTAGTAAATATGGTGCCTCTGGAAAATTAACATATTTAGGAAAGACAGAGGAAAAAATAATGATAGTAGTGATTAAAAAAGGCGGAGTACACAGCTTCGTGATTAGAGATAGAAAAACAGGTGGGTTTGGAATAAACATTGCACCAGGGGATGACATGATCAAAGTATTTCAATGGGCTATTGATTTCTATAGACAAGGACAGCATGGTCTTGCCTTAGGAGGTGTCTGCAATGGATAACGGATTAATCATCAAAGATAGTGTTAAAGCAATTGATAGCAGAGAAGTGGCCAAGATGATTGAAATAGATCATAGAGATTTGCTGAAAAAGATACGAAAATATGAGTCGATTTTGGACAGGGAAAAATTACCCACTCCTCAATTCTTTGTAAAAAGCAGTTATGTTAATAGTCAAAATAAAGAGCAACCTTGTTATCTATTAACCAAAAAGGGTTGTGAAATGATTGCTAATAAAACAACTGGTGAAAAAGGAGTTCTGTTTACTTATCAGTATATCAACCGTTTTGAAGAAATGGAAAAGGAGTTAGCAGTTCCACAAATCAAAACTGATCCAATGTCATTGTTGAAGTTAACTTATGATGCTTTGGAGCAAACTAACGACAGGGTAGCAAAAGTAGAAACTGATGTAAAAGACATTAAAGAGAACCAGGCTATCACACCAGGTGAGTATAACTATATTAACAAGAAAGTGAAGAATAGAATTCGGTATGTCAAGGATGCTAGAAATCTTAATCTAACTAAGGAACAAAATTCTAAGCTATATAGTGCTTTAGGTAGAGATTTGGCATCATTCACTGGGGTAAGAACAAGAAGTCAAATTAGATCTAAAGATTTTGAAAAAGCGGTACAGTTTATTAATGACTGGGAGCCTTCATATACAGATTTAAAAATTATAAGTCAAATGGCATTGGATATTTAGAGTGGTTGAAAAACTACTCTTTTTAAATATGACCCATAATGAGCCACCATGAGCCTTTTATATATGTTATAGTGTATATGTGGAGTTTTTGGTAAAGCCCCACCCCAACGATTTCTTTTTGGTTGATTCGTGTTTCTTATACTTCCCCTTGATTATACAAATATGAAAAAGCTCATTCTCCCAGAGCTTTTTTTGTCTTCAGATAAAGCGGCATCACCTGGTGCTGATACGCCATTCATTTAATGCCTCCTTTCATTAATATTCGTGGTGTCGCTTTATGTGGGATAGTGTGGTATAATTAAATATCATAAAATATGGGGAGATAGAAAAATGGAAACTAAACCAGTAAAGAAAAGAATCAATTTTTATCAAATTCAAGCAAAGGAAGCAAATGATAAGAGTAAAGTAACTTTGACAAAAGATGAAATACGGCAATATTTAGAATCAATTTATAACAAATTGAAGGTTAATAGCAAAAACTATAAGTATGAACATTTTCAGGTTGGATATAATGATTATATTATAGAATTTTTGAAATATGATGAGTCAATGCTTTTCGCGCGTATAGGTAAACATGCAAATGAAAGTACTATTGGAAAGAGAGATATAGTAACCGGGGATTTAATTAATATAGAATTGCATGATAGTGAAAATATTGAAGCTTATACATACTTGTATTTGGATTTAAATAATTTAATATTATCTTATTTAGTTCTTTCTGGGTCACCAAGTAGAGGTAGCTTTTCAGGGTTTATGAATCAAATGGTTGATAATATAGTGTTTGAATGTGTTCCAATAACTACTGATAATGTATTGGAAAGACTAGCCAATAAGGATGTTTTAGGAACTATTGAATACGCCTATTGCAATCCCAAAGAGAATATTATAAAAGATATTCCGGGCATAGGTAGAAAATTTTTAGAATCTTTAAATGCAGAAAAAACAGTGATAACAGTGAGCCTAAGACCAGCAAGATCAAAATCTATAACTCATAAAATAAATACTATATTTGGGATAAAAGATGAATTAATGCAAACACATGGAGAAAATTTAAAATCTTTACGAATGAATGCTAAAAATCATGAGGAGGAGACAATTAATTATAATTTGTTAGATTATAATTTCGCATCTTATGCATACATTTCAATGTTAGAGATAAAAACAGAAGAAGATTTCTATAATATAATAACCAAAGAATATAAAAAAATGAGGTCTGTATTAGAGGATTTTACTCAATAAAAATAAAAAGAAAGAGGATGGTTGAAAATGTTAATTAAAATTCTATTTACATTTTTGTTGTTTATTATAGGTGCCATCTTCCTATTTGAATCTAGAAGACAAAACTTTAAAAAGAAATATTTATTTAAAATGATAGGATATTTGTTTTTTTATACATCGTTTTTTGTATTATTGTCAAAATATTTATCTATTAAGGATATAAAAGATAAATTGGATATATTTGTAACAATTTCAGCAACTCTAGCAGGATTTATTTTTGCAGGACTTTCAATAATATTTGCTTTGATAGAATTTGAACATATCAAAAATTTATTTAAGAATGATTTTTTAGATAATTTATTCTATAATGGCTATGGTAGTGTGATTTTGTGCATCTGTAATATTATATTATATTTTGTTATTATACAGTATAATTTGAATAATAAGTACTTATTATTATTTAATCAATATATGTTTGGTGCATCGTTATTATTGATGTTGTTGATGTTTATTGATTTTATTTTTTCAATAAAGCAATTAAAAATTTATCTAAATAGAAAATAGCTATTTAAATTTACAAATTTAGCAAGGCACTCGCGCAGTGCCTTTTATTATGGCAGGATATAGCAAGTAGCAGCTTACCAGGGTCCTTTCCTGGAGTTGGTGGTGCAATTCCACCTCCTGCAACCAGTTTAATATTATCAGCGGACAATAGTTCGCTTTTTTTGATTATAGAAAGTGAGGTGTCGTTTATGACCGAAAAACAAAAGATATTTGCAGATGAATATTTGATTGATCTAAACGGCACCAGAGCATATAAAGCTGCTTATCCTAATATCAAAAGCGATAATGCTGCTGCAGTTAGAGCAAATAAACTTTTGAAGAAAAAAGAAATCTGGGATTATATTCAGCAGCGTCTGGATGAAATCGCCAGTAAACGTGTTGCTAAACAACAGGAAGTCATGGAATATCTAACTTCAGTAATGCGTGGTGAATCAACTTCGAGTGTACTGGCCATGTGCGGTGACGGCATGCAGGAGGTTATTGAGAAACCGCCTGATGAAAAGGAAAGTCTAAGGGCTGCTGAACTATTAGGGAGACGTTATGGAATGTGGACTGAAAAGGTTGATGTTACTTCCAATGGCAAAACGATGATAGTTGATGATATAGATGGCTAAAAAAGTTAGTTTGAAGTCAATAATTGGTCCTGCGTTTTGGGATGTGCATAAACTGATTAAGGAGTGCGAATATACCCATTACTGGTTAAAAGGTGGTCGAGGGTCTCTTAAATCATCATTTATAGGAATTGAAATTCCTTTAGGCATTATGAGAGATGCACAAAATGGCCTAATGTCTAATGCAGTTGTTATTAGAAGGGTAAAGGATACTTTGAGAGGTTCAGTATATGAACAGATCAAATGGGGTATTTATATGCTTAACGCTCAGGAGGATTGGGAAATACCTGAATCCAAACTACAAATGACATATAAGCCAACAGGACAGGTTATTTTATTCAAGGGTGCTGATAACCCAAAGAAACTTAAATCTACAAAGGTATTTGTCGGATATGTGAAATATGTATGGTATGAAGAATGTGATGAGTTTGAATCCTACGATAAGATCAGGAATATTAATCAGTCTCTTTTGCGTGGTGGTCCTGAATATTGTGTATTCTACTCGTTTAATCCTCCTGAAAGTCAAAGAAACTGGTGTAATAAGCAAGTCCTTATCAAAAGACCAGATACTTACATAAGTCATACTACTTATCTTCAGGCGCCGAGAGAGTGGCTTGGCGAGCAGTTTCTTATTGAAGCGGAGCATTTAAAGGTTATTAATGAAGAAAAGTACAATCATGATTATCTTGGAGAAGTTACGGGCACTGGCGGTGAAGTGTTCACTAATCTTGATATTAGAGAAATCAGTGATGATGAGATTGCAGTATTTGATCGTTTGAAGAACGGACTTGATTTTGGTTATGCCGGTGATCCATTAGCTTATTTAAAAATGAATTATGACAAGACGAGAAGACGTCTTTTTATTTTTGGTGAGGTTTATGGTACACGTCTTTCAAACAAGAAAGCAGTAAAGAAAATAAAAAAACTAAATCCTTTAAACAAATTAGTTACAGCAGATAGTGCTGAACCTCGTACAATTAACGAATTCAAGTTGTTGGGATTAAATATCGTTGGTGCAAAGAAAGGGCCTGACAGTGTAGAAAACGGGATTAAATGGCTTCAGGATCTAGAACAGATAATTATAGACCCCACACGATGTCCTAACGCTGCTAGAGAGTTTAATGACTATGAAATTGAAAAGGATAGGGAGGGAAACTTAAAAGGTGAATTTCCTGATAAGAATAATCATACGATTGATGCAGCTCGTTATGGATGTGAAACAGATGTTATTAGAAATAAAGCAAGAGCAGGTAAAAACCGCTCTAAATATACAAATCAAGGAGGTAGCTGATGAAAAATTTTACAATCGATGCTAATGATTATGATGAAACAAATCTAAATAAAACGATGATTAGGGATTTAATTCGTAAGCACTCTAGCGTGGCATCTAAAATTAGAAAAAATCAGCGCTATTATGATGGTAAACATAAGGTTCAAGGGCGAACTAAAAAAATAAAGGGTTCCAGTAATAATAAAGTTGTATGTAATCACGCAAAGGATATAAGCGATACTGCGACGGGTTACTTTTTAAGCTCGGCTATATCATTTTCTACAAGTGACAAGAAAATGAATATTGATAAACTTACAGACGCATTTGATTTGGCTGATGTTGACGATGTTGATCATGACAATGCGCTTGATATGAGTGTTGCAGGTGTTGCGTATGAGTATGTCTATGTTAAAGAAAATGAGACAACACCAGTATCAAAAAATCTAGAACCGGAACATACATTTCTAGTATGTGATGATACTATTGAAGAAAATATTCTTTTTGGGGTTTATTACTATCGCTTTAAAGATGCTGTTACCGGAAAGTACAAATACAAGGCTACTGTTGGAACAGAAAATTATATCTATGAGCTGCTGCTTGAAGGAACTTATGAAAACAATGTTTATGTAGATGAAGAACCAAAAGAACATTTTTTAGGTGATGTCCCGATTATTCAGATTCTAAATAATAAAAATGGAGTTGGTGATTTTGAACAACAGATTAGTTTAATTGACGCTTACAACACGTTGATGAGTGACCGCGTAAATGACAAAGAACAGTTTGTTGAAGCGCTTCTTGTAGTTTATGGGGCTTTGATGGGCGATGATGAAGAAGAAGTCAGTGAGGTAGTTAAGATACTTAAAGAAAATGGTTTACTTGAGTTACCGCTTGATGCAAAAGCAGAATACATTGCTAGAACTTTTGATGAATCGGGAATGGAAGTATTAAGAAAAGCTATTAAAGAAGATATTTATACATTCAGCCATGTTCCTAATCTTACTGATGAAAACTTTGTTGGCAACAGTTCAGGTGTGGCAATGGAATATAAGTTACTTGGTCTTGAGATGATAACTAAAACTAAAGAGCGTTATTATAAAAAGGCACTTAAACAGCGTATAACATTGTATTGTAATTATCTTAATCTTAAAGCGATTTCGATTAATCCAACTGCAATCATTCCAACTTTTTCAAGAGGACTGCCTAAGAACTTGTTGGAGCTGTCTCAAATTATAACTAATTTAAAAGGTTTCGTATCACAGGAAACATTGTTGAATCAGCTTGATTTTGTTGAAGATGCCCAAACTGAAATTAAAAAAATTGATGAAGAGAACGACAAAGCAGTGGAACGTCAGCAAAAAATGTTTGGTGTAGCAGATAATGTACCGTTTAACAACTCAGGGGGTGAAGATGATGAAGAAGCTGATGGGGAAGATAAAAACAAAAATAAATAAACAGCTAAAAAAGATTCTGCTCCCAATAATAAAGCTGCTTAACAAATTTATGAAGTTTCTTATTGAGGTATTGGAGTGAGTAACTACTGGCGTAATAGACAGGCTGAACATATTCAAAGAGCTATGGAAATCGCAGAAGCCTCAAGTCAGGAACTGGCAAAGCTTTATCAAAAATCCTGTTATTATTTTAATGAACAAATCCAGGGTGTTTTTGATAAATACAGGAAAAAGCATAGTTTAAGTGAAGCTGAAGCCAAGGCTCTGTTAAATGATTTAACTGATCCAATTTCATATGATCAGATGCTTAAAAGATTAAAGGCAGGAGCTAAAGGTGAGGAAAGAAAAGAACTTCTTAAAGAACTAGAAGCTCCAGCGTATCGATATAGAATCAATAAGCTTCAGGACTCACAGAAGAATCTCGATGTGATGATGAGAGAAGTCTACAAGCGTGAAAAAGAAGTCAATACACTCACGTATATTGATGTAGCATATGATTCTTATTTTAACTCAATCTATAATCTCCATGAAAGAACCAGTATAGCCTTTAGCTTTGAAAATATTGATCCAGAGGTTACCGATAAATTACTTAATTCTAAATGGAGTGGTAAAAACTATAGCGAGCGTATCTGGGATAATACCCAGAATTTAGCAGACTCAGTCAAAGAAGAAATGCTGATGGGTGTGTTAACTGGTAAAAGTGAAAAACAGATGGCTGATACGATCGTTGAAAAGTTTGCTGTCGGTGCTTATAATTCCAGAAGACTTATTTGTACAGAGAGTGACTTTATTAGTAATGCTTTAGATATGGAAGCGTATCGAGAAGCTGATATTGAAATGGTACGTTTTTGTGCGGTGCATGATATGAAGACATCTCCAATCTGTCAAACACATGACCATTCAACTATACCGCTTGATAAAGCAGTGCAGGGGGTAAATGTTCCACCATTACATCCAAACTGCAGGTCATCAACTGAGCCGGTTATTAATAAGGCAATTGAAGCTAAGATGAAGCGTAGAGTTAGGGATCCAGTCACAGGTAAAGATAAAATTGTTAGTGCTAATCAAAACTACCAGGAGTGGTTAAGAAATCAGCAAAAAGAACATGGTAAAGATAACGTTGAAACCTTCAGAAAGAAAGTCTTAAATGCTAAAAAGGATCGTGAACAATTTAAGCGTTATAAGAGTGTTATTGGTGGTAAAGAGTTGCCAGAAACGTTCGCAAAATTTCAAGATTTGAAGTATAATGATGGTAAGGATTGGAAAGACTTAAAATTATTATACAAAGCGACAAATAACGGATGGATACTGCATAAACATCTTGATTATGTATGGCAAGGTGAGCAGGGATTTATCCCAACAGGTGCAGCTTTAACGAATACACATATTATCGCGGGAAAAGGTAGCGATAAAACTCTTAGAGCAGCAAAAAGATTATCGGAAAAATACGGCGGGAACATTGATAACTGGTCTAAAAAAGTTGCAAAAGTTACGTCAGATAAATATATATTTGATGTTCATTGGTATGAACATGATAAGCATCAATATGAACCAAAAGTGAAATTAAGAAAGGATAGAGATTAATATGAAAACTATAATGGTTTATCAGTGTGAACTTGATAAAGAAATAAAAATGGAATTGTATGGAAAGCTCAGATATATTGGTAAGTCATTTGGTGTTGACGGTTTAACTAACAATCAAGTTTACGATTGTGTTGGTGTTGATAGCGGAATGCTTCGCATTGTTGATGACAGTGAAGAAGATTATCTTTATCCTACGTCTCGCCCTAAAGCAGCTTATGATCATGAATATGAAGGCGGAAGATGGGAAGTTGTTGAAATTTATAATGATGCATTGAGAAAGGAACTTGAGTTATATGGCTAAAGACGACAGTTATACGAAAATAACAGAGCTAATGACAAGATGGAGTTATATTTCAAGATTAGACTAATTCTATTATTAATTTGGATAGCTATATGCACAGTATATTTGATTTATAAATTTATAAAACACGTTAATTGATTTGTAGCGTGTTTTTATTTTACCTAAAAGGAGGTGGTTAGATGGCAAAACTAAAAGTTGTAAAGAATATGATTGATAAGAATACTGGTCTTTCTTACCGTGAAGGAGCCTTAATGACAGTTGCTGATCCTAAACGCATTAAGGAGTTAGTCGATGCGGGTGTTGCAGTTGAAATCAAACAAGTCCAGAAAGAAAAATCAAATTAATTACGGTGAGAGAAATCTTGCCTTTTATTATGTCCAAAAACTTATGACAAAAAACTGTGGGATAGTCATACGGACTTAAAATGGAGGAATTTATGAGTAAAGATTTATTTAGAAAGTGGCCATTAGCGTATCCATTAAATATTCAATTGTTTGCTGATGAAGGCGCCAGTGATAGCGACAGTGAAGACTCTGGAAACGAAGATGGCGATGATGGTGAACATCAAGAAAATCCTAGAACATTCACTCAGGAAGAAGTAGATAAAATAATTAAAGGCAGAGTGGCTAAAGAACGTAAATCCTGGGAAAAACAACTTGCTGATCAGCAAACAGAGGCTGAAAAATTAGCAAGCATGAATGAAAAGGAAAAAAAGGCTTATCAGGAACAGAAAAGAATAAAGGATTTAGAAAACAGAGAAACAGCAATTACTAGAAGAGAGCTTACTGCACAGGCTAAAGAACAGTTGGCTGATAAAGGGCTTCCGGTTACATTAGCTGAGATTTTGAATTTTTCTGATGCTGAAAGCTGCAACAAATCAATCGAAACTGTAGAAAAGGCATTTCAAGCTGCAGTAGAAAAAGCAGTAGAAGATCGTATCAAGGGTGGTAAGCCAATTAAAAAAGCACCTTCTTCATCTGCAGGTATTACGGTTGATTCAATAAAATCAATGACAGCTGAAGAAATCAATGCAAATTGGGATGAAGTGCAAAATGTATTAAAAGCAAATAGATAGAAAGAAGAGGTAATTATATGTCAGTAGAAAATTTTATTCCAACTATTTGGAGTGCACGCCTTTTGAGACATTTAGATAAAAGACACGTTTATTTAAATTTATTAAATCGTGATTATGAAGGTGAAATTAAAAACTTTGGTGATACTGTAAAGGTAAATCAAATTGGTGAAGTAACAATTAAAGATTATGAAAAGGGAAAAGATATTGATGCTCCTGAAGATTTAAGTGGAGAACAACAAGAATTAAAGATTGATCAGGCAAAATATTTTAACTTTTCTGTTGACGATGTTGATAATGCGCAAACAAATCCAAAATTAATGGATAAAGCAATGGAAAGAGCAGCATATGGTATGAATGATGTTGTAGATGCATTTGCTGCTAATCTTTTAGCTATTAATGTTCATGCTGATAACTGTATCGGCAGTGAAGAAACACCAAAAACGCCTACTAAAGAAACAGCTTATGATTTATTAGTTGACTTAGGAGTTAAATTAACAGAAGCTAATGTCCCAACTGTTGGAAGATGGGTTGTTATTCCTGCATGGTATCACGGGTTATTATTAAAAGATGACAGATTCGTCGGTAATGGTACGGATTACAACAAAGCAATTTTAGAAGGTGGTGAAGTTGGTAAGGGAGCAGGCTTTACTATTTATGTTTCTAATAATGTTCCAAATATTGCCAAAACTAAATATAAATTAATTGCTGGAACCGATGAAGCTGGTTCATATGCTGAACAAATTCTACAAACAGAAGCGTACAGACCTGAAAAACGTTTTTCAGATGCGGTAAAAGGTTTACATGTATACGGTGCAAAAGTATTCCAATCAAAATGTATTGCTATGTTAACTGCAAATCCTACTGTGGAATAAGGAGAAAATTATGGCACATATTTATAATATTAAAAATAAGGTTATTACTGAATGTTTGAATAAAGATGTAATTAAAATTTGTACTAAGGATCCTTTAAATTATATTGTAAGGGATAATCTTGAAGATTTAAGAAAAGAAATTAATGTCATTGAATCGAAAATTTCATATGCCGAACAAACTGAAGATAAAAAAGTTCCATTATCTAAAATGAAACTTGATGATTTAAAGGCGTTAGCTGAGGAACTTGATTTAGAACATGACGGTTTAAACTGCGATGAGCTTCGTAAAATTATTAAAGATGCACAAGGAGCATAGTAATGACTGTCGAAGAAAAATTTAAGAAACTTACAGGAGAGACTGATGAATCATTAGTTTCTCTTTTTCTTAGCAAAGCTGAAATCAAAGTTCTAGAAAAGACTAATCGTGTAGAAATGATTGCGGAACTTGAATCATTTAAGCTTGATCTTGCTGTTGCAAGATATGAGCGAGATGGTGAGTCTGGTTCATCAAGTCACAGTGAAGGTGGTGTAAGTCGCAGTTATCGCAGTGAAGATGAGATACTTTCGGGTATCGATAAATATAGACTTAGTGCTGTTGCTAGGAGGCGATTAAATGCTAAGAAGAAAGATGAAGAAATTCAAACTTAGAAAATATATCGTAAAAAAAGATACTGAACGTAATACAGCTTTAGAATATCTTGATCCTGTTGCAGGTGAAGCGGTAATCTGGCCAGCTGGTGGAAAAGTACAAGCGGAACTTTATGGGCTAAGACTAGCCTATATGCTTAACATGAATTATTATGGTGATTTAAATATAAGTGAAAATGATGCTATATGTATAAATATTGATGAGCCGGAATATAAGGTGGTTTCAATTAAGAGCTATCCCAAATTTAAATTCATTGAGTTGGAAAAATTAAGATGACATTTCAAAATGCGGATAAACTCATAAAAAAGCTTAATTTGATGTCTAATGAAGTTCAGGGTGAAATCTTAAAGAAATCAGTAAAGCGAGGTGGTCTACTTGTACAAAAGCAGGCACGTCTTTTGGTTAATTCTAAGAGCGGTAATTTAGGTAGGTCAATCAAGGAAAGAACAGAACAGAGGCCTAGTGGAGCAAGCAGTACTGTTTACACTAATCTTGATTATGGCATTTACTATGAGCTTGGAACAGGTCCCAATGGTCAGGAAAACCATGCTGGTATTTCTCCAAATGTTAATCCTAAATATTCACAAACTGGATGGATGATACCTGCTGATGCTATGAGTGTTGATGATGCTGAGTATTATGGCTTGGGTGTTGTAGAAAGCGGTGGTGAAGTTATCGGATACCGTACTAATGGTATGCCGGCACGGCCGTATCTCTATCCAGCGCTGCATGATCAGAAAAAAGATATTACTAAAGAGATGAATAGATATATTGGAAAGGAAATAGTCAAGGTGATGAAAAAATGATCAATATTAAAGATAAGATAGTTGAGCAGCTTGAAAAAGTTGTTGATAATCTGAGCGATACGTATCCTCAGGATTTCACAAATTTTCCAGCAGTCAGCTACTGCGAGGAAGAGAACTGTGTTTATGAAGTTACCGATGAAGGTGAAGCTTCATCACTAATTCGCATTAGGATTGATATCTGGAGCAATAAGAGTACTTCATCGACTGCAGTTGATATTGATAAGGTTATTGCTGAATTTGGTTTTAAACGTATTTCATGTTCAGATATTGGCGAGCCTTCGGGCATGAAGCATAAACTTATGAGATATGAAGCGATTGTAGATACAAATAAAATTTTTGCGTATCATAAAAATTAATGAAAGAGAGGTATTTATATGTTAGCAAATGGAGCAACTTTAGAGTATAAGAAAAAATCTGCTACTGAAAGTAATTATACAAAATTAAAAGGATTAAAAGAAATTCCTGAAATGGGTGTTGATCCTGAAAAAGTAGAGAATACAGATCTTGATGATACCGTTAAACAGTATGAAATGGGTATCGGTGATGCAGGTGATATCACCTATAAATTTAAATATGAAAATACATCAACAGACAGTCCATATCGTTTGATGAGAGCTTTGGAGGAGAGTGGGGAGATCGCTACTTTTAAAGAAACATTAAAGGATGGAACTACAACTGAATTTGATGGTCAGGTTTCTGTTAAAAGAACTGGCGGTGGAGTTAATGGTGTTATTGAGTTTAACTTAAACATTGCACTTCAAAGTAAATTGACAATCACTGACCCGGAAATTGCATAAGGAGGCAGCTATGGAAGAAAATAAAAGAATCCCATGGGCTACGTGGGAAGTCGATGGAGTTGAGTATAAATTAAAACTCACAACAAGTGTAATTACTAAACTTGAAGAACAGTTTAAGACTAATCTTGTTAACGTCCTGGATAATGGTGTTCCAGCGTTAAAGATTATGCTTACAATTACACATGGTGCTATGCAAAAATTTCACCACGGTATCAAATATAAGGATGTAGAAGAAATGTTTGAAAAATATGTGGATGAGGGAGGATCACAAACTGCATTCATGACAGATGTGTTTTTCCCGATTTATCAAGCGTCGGGTTTTTTCTCTGGTTCAATGGCAGAAATGATGAGCGAGAAGTTGGACGAAGCCAAAGAACAACTGTAACTAATATATCAGACTTAATAAATGGGATTTACCCAAATGCAGTTGACTGCGGGATAGATCCTTTTTATTTTTGGGAACTAAGTTTAGATGAAATCAAGGATATTATTGATTCTTTTAATCGAAAAGAGATAATGAAACAAAAACAACGGGCTATAGATAACTCTATTCTGGCTGACCAAATCATCAGAGGAATTGGATTATTATTTTCTCAAAAAGAAGACAATGTTGAAATTAAGCAAATATGGGATTACTATCCTGACTTATTTGAGGAAGAAAAGAAAAAAGCAGAGGAGCAAAAAGAAATAAACGAATTAGAGGAATTTAAAGAAAAAAGAAAAAGGTTCGCTTATAACCATAATAAACAGATTGGGGCTGATGACTAAGGACAGTAGAAGAATTAAAAGTAATAATCAACGCTGAAACAAAGCAGTTTAGAGATGAACTTGCAAAAGTTCAAACTCAAATGAAATCAGCTACCCAGAATGTTACTGTGCAGACATCTAAAATAAAATCAGCTATATCAGGTATAAAATCAGCACTTGTAGGATTAGCGGTTGGAACTGGACTGTTAAAACTTGGTAAAGAGGCTTTACAGGTTGCAAGTGATCTTACTGAAGTGCAAAACATTGTAGATGTAGCGTTTGGCTCCATGGCGTGGAAAGCTGAAAAGTTTTCTAAATCAGCACTTGAAGCATTTGGGATGAGCGAGTTAAGCGCCAAGAAAACATCGGGCACTTACATGACTATGGCTAAAAGTGCCGGTATAAATGAAAACGCAGCCAGTGATATGGCGGTCACTTTGGCAGGTTTAACAGGTGATGTCGCATCATTTTATAACATATCTCAAGATCTTGCTGATGTGCGTTTAAAATCTGTTTTTACAGGTGAGACAGAAACTTTAAAAGAGCTAGGTGTTGTAATGACTCAAACAAATCTCCAGGCTTATGCATTGTCACAAGGTATTAATAAAAATATAAGTGATATGAATCAGGCAGAGCAAACAACTTTAAGATATAACTTTGTTTTGGATAGATTAGCCTTTGTTCAAGGCGATTTCGCAAGAACAAGCAGCAGCTGGGCTAATCAAATTCGTATTCTTCAAGAACGTTTTAAACAGCTTTTAGGAATTATCGGAAATGGCTTGATTTCTGCATTAACACCTGTTGTTCAATTTCTTAATATGATCATTAGTAAACTTATTACATTCGCGAATGTTGTAAGTGCAGTTTTTGGTAGGTTATTTGGAAAGAAGAGTGGAGGAGAACAAGCGGCAACTGGTTTTTCCGCGGCTGATAATGCAGCTAAAAGCGCTACATCTTCTGCAGGAGGATTAAATAATGCCCTAAAGGGTACTGAGGGTCAAGCCAAGAAAACGGCTAAGGCGCTAGGCTCATTAGCTGGATTTGATGAATTAAACACGATCAGTGCAAGTGATTCAAGTGCAGGGGCTGGTAGTGGTGCCGATTCAGGAGGTATTGGAGGCGGTGGCTATGCAATTGATTGGGACAGTGCTTTTAAAGAACCTGACACAAGCGGTATCGAGGCTACTGTCGATAAAGTGATGGGCTATATCGATAGGCTTAAAACCTTTCTTAAGACCAATGCTCCTGTTATAACAAGTCTGTTGGCTGGAGTTTTAGCAGGTTTTGTTGCTTTTGAGGTAATAAAGAACTGGGCAGCGTTAACAGGTCCGATAAAGAGTTTATTCACTAATATAGGCGCATTATTTGCTTTATTTAAGGATGTAGGTGTAATAGAAACATTAAGTGTTATGCTTACAGGACTAAGCGCGCCAATGCTTGCGATAGCCGGTACGGTAGCAGCAGTTACAGCAGCGCTTGTTTATCTATATCAGACAAGCGAATCATTTAGAAATCTTGTAAATGAAGCAGTCGGAGCATTACTTGGAATACTTCAAAATTTCTATACAGGTTGCCTTCTGCCTATTTTTGATACACTGGTGATGTTGTTTAATACAGTACTGCTTCCGTTGGGAAGTTTGTTAACGGATGTATTTTTAACTGTGGTAGAAGCTATAGCAAGTATTGTTTTATCATTCTGGACTAACATTTTAGCACCAATAGCTGACTTTCTTGTCAGTGTTTTAGGTATAGCTATACAGGGTGTATGTGATGTTATTCAGGGCTGGATGCCAGCGATTAATACTGTTATTGGTATTTTATCAAAGCTGTGGAACACGATGCTTAAACCGATTGTTACGTTTATTCAAACGGCATTCATAACCGTTTTTGAAATTGCAGGTGGGATTATAACCACTGTTGCAAATGATATTTTAGAAGCTTTCCAGTTTGTTATTGATTTCTTTGTTGGGGTATTTACTCTTGATATAGAAAAAATGTGGGATTCTGTCTGTGGCCTTTTTGGCTGGGCATGGGATACTATATGTTTAATATTCTCGCCAATTGGTGATTTCTTTACAGACCAATGGGAAAATATTCAGGAAGCATTTTCAAGTGTAGGCGAATGGTTCAAAAATACATTTCAGGGAGCATGGGATAAAGTTTGCAGTGTGTTTTCAGGTGTCGGTAAATTTTTTGGAGACGTTTGGTCAAACATTACCAAAGCATTTGGCGATGTTGCAGGCTGGTTTAGAGGCAAATTCAGCGATGCATGGACAGCAGTTAAAAATGTATTTAGTACAGGAGGTGCTGTATTTGATGGTATCAAAGACGGTATTCTAAATGGCTTAAAGGCTGTTGTAAATGCAATTATTAAAGGAATCAATAAAGTAATTAAAATTCCATTCGATGGTATAAACAGTGCATTAAAATCAATAAAAAAAGTAAGTATTTTAGGACTTAAACCTTTTGACTGGATTAGCACGATAAGCGTACCACAAATTCCTTTGCTAGCTGAAGGAACAGTGGTAAACAAACCAACTTTAGGTATTTTTGGTGAGGCAGGTACTGAGGCTGTAATTCCATTGAAACGTAATACCCGGGGACTTGATCTGATTGCTGAAAAATTAGCAGATAGATTATCTTTTGATGGGGATAGTGGAAATGGAGCAACTTATGTCATTAATTTTGTTTTGGAAAATGGGAAGGTACTGACCAAGATGGTAATTGATAATATTAAAGAATATGAGGTACAAACTGGTAAACCAGTGTTTGATTATTAAGAGGAGGGTATATATGGCAAATGAAGCATTGATTAAAGTGAATGGTGTAGCTTTGTCTACACCTTCTGATATTAAAGTTGAAATTCAGGATTTGGACGGTGAAAGTGTTAGACCAGTGGCTACAGGTGTTCTAAGAAGAAATAGAATTAGATCAAATATGTTAAAAGTCACATTGACATGGAACATAACACCAACAATCGACATCATGAATATTCTCAATGCGGTAACTCCTGCTGAGTTTGACGCAGAACTATTTATTCCAACTCATGGAATCCGTGCCACTAGAAAAATGTATGCGGGAAACAAAAGTTATAATTACATTAGGACGAAAGAGGGACTTAAAGCTAAGTCCTTTTCTTTTGCATTGATTGAGGTGTAGTCATGCTAATTAAATACGGAAACTTAGATGTGACAAGTCGACTGCTTGACTATAAGATTTCAAGTTCTTTTGCGGAGGGGTATCTTATTGGTAATGTTCCAACAATCCAGCTGAATCTTAAGTTTGATAACTATGATGGAATTTTTGATAATCTCGATACTGAAGTGTATTGGGAAATTCAAGAAACTAATGCTTCAGATAAAAGATATTTTAAGATATATGATCAACCCGAAAAGTATACTAAATCGTTGAGTCTAAAACTGTATGACAATAACTATTCTCTAGATATTGCGTATGATACAAAACTTACATATCCAGTACAAATAAAAGACCAGTTGGATGAAATAGAAAGTCTAACTGGTTTTTCTATAATCAGAACTAATATTCCTGATTATGTATTGAATAAAGAAGTTGCGTGGTATGACAATACAATTGTTATAAGAAGTTATCTGGGCTGGATAGCTGAACTTTGCGGAGCTAACGTGTTTGCAAAGGGAATTAATTCGCTTGAATTTGTAAAAGTTACAAAGGATGTATTTGCAAACACAGATACCTTAACAAATTATGAAAAGAATGAAGTTTATAAAGTGACTCGTATATATGCAGAGAACGGATTGAATTCACTTGAAGCCGGTAATGAAACAGGAAATACGATGTTTCTTGATGCAAATAATCTTTACCTCGATGAACAATTGATTGTAGATTCTCTATACGAACAGTTCGATGGTTTAACATTCTATTCAGTAAAATCTGTAAAGATGATTTCTATTGATAATTTGTTACCAGGTAAATTGATTAATTATAATGATGAATTCAATTTTATGGTAATTGATTTATCAAATACATTTAAGGGTGGAAATTTTCTATTATCTGATATAGATGGAACCGTAACTACCAAAAATGAAGAACGTGTTATCAAGAGAATAAACAATACAACACGCATACGAAAGCTGCAGATAACGCAAGATCAAGAATCACTTAAACTGGATGTCATCGCAAAAGAGCAAGAAGGGCTTAATGAAAAAGTCGGGCAGCTTACAATTACTAATGAAGAAATTAACACTAAGATAGAAGAAATCAATACTAAGATAGAGGACATTGATACTTCTTTATATAGAGCTTTTATGATATCAGATGCAACTGTTTTAAATGAACAAAATAAATCAATTGTCCTGTCTTGTCAAGTTGTTAACGGGACTACTGATATTACACCTGACCAGACTGATATACAATTTCAATGGTATAAAAATGAAGAAAAATTTAAAACTGGCAAATCAGTGACATTGACAGGCAATGATATTGATGTAAGTGCTAATTTTAAGTGTATAGTTTCTATAAGCGGAATTGAATTAAATACAGGAAGTGTAACTATAACTGATAATAATGACATTGCTAATTTAGGCAACAGTTTTCTTGATGTTACCGGTTCACAGTTAGTACAGATTTTAAATACTGACGGAACTTATAGTCCTAACTGGGAAATTAACAATATTACGATTACTCCAGCAGTTTTAGATGGATTATTAAATGTGGATTTAAGTAATTGTGATATTGTCTTTAAAAAGATAATCAACAGTTCAGAAACTGGACTTACGAATGGTGAGAATGTTAGCAATGGAATATTGAATGTAAGTAAAAATATTATGACCAAGGCTAATCCGGCGGTTACATATGTCTGTTATGTATCGTATAAAAACACAAGTATTAAACTGTTTACGTCATTTAGTTTAAATGTACTGGGTAAGGACGGTGCTGACGGTAGTGATGGAAAAGATGGAGCAGTGGGACCGCAAGGTCCAACTGGGGATGATGGTGTTAGTGTGATTAGTATCACACCTTACTTTGCAGTTAATGCCAGCAGTACGACACCACCTGACAGCGGATGGATAACTGCTCAACCGGTTAGAGCAAATGGGCAGTATCTATGGCGCAAAGATACGACAAAATTTAGTAATAATACTACCTCAACAACAATTCCATTCGTCATTACCGGAGATAAAGGCGATACTGGTCCACAAGGGCTTCAGGGACTTCAGGGTCCACAAGGTAATCAGGGAATTCAAGGACCGGCTGGACCTAAAGGAAATGATGGTTCTAGTGGAAAGACTTCGTATTTTCACATTAAATATAGCAGTGTTGCCAATCCGACAAGCTCTAGTCAAATGACGGAAACTCCGTCGGTTTATATTGGTACTTATGTTGATTACACTGAAACCGACAGTACAGATCCAACAAAATATACATGGGCGAGATTTCAGGGAATTCAGGGAGCTCAGGGGACACAAGGAATACCGGGAACTAATGGTGTAGATGGCAAGACTTCTTATCTCCATATAAAATATTCTAATGATGGCGGGAAGTCGTTTACTGCAAACAGTGGGGAGACAGCAGGTGATTATATTGGACAGTGTGTAGACTTTAATTCTAATGATCCTACAAATGTTGACAGTTACACATGGTCTAAAATCAAAGGTGAACAAGGACCTCAGGGAATTAAGGGGGTTGCTGGAGCAGATGGAGTAAGTTCTTATTTCCATATAAGATACTCTCAAAATGCTAATGGTAACCCGATGACTGACAGTGCTGAGAATGCTGTTTATATTGGTACATGCTCAACAACATCAAATACAGCTCCGAGCTCATATGTTTCATATAAATGGAGCAAGATCAAAGGAGATACTGGAAGCAAAGGAGAACAAGGAATTCAGGGACCGAAGGGAAGCGATGGACAAACTTCGTATCTACATATTAAGTACAGTGATGACGGAAAAACTTTTACCTCAAATAATGGAGAAACACCAGGTAAATATATTGGAACATATGTGGATTTTTCTGAAGCTGAAAGTGCAGTTTTTAATAAATACTCATGGGTTAAAATAGAAGGACCACAGGGCGTACAGGGACCTAAAGGAGTAGATGGGAAGCAGTATTATACATGGCTTAAATATGCGGATACACCTACAAGTGGTATGAGTGACAGCCCAACTGGAAAAGCATATATTGGTTTAGCGTATAATAAGACCACTGCAACAGAAAGCAGTAATTATTCAGATTATACATGGTCTTTAATCAAAGGTGAGAAAGGTGATACTGGTATTCAGGGACCAAAGGGTACAGATGGTAAAACAACCTATACATGGGTTAAGTATGCAACAAGTGCCAGTGGTGCTAATATGTCTGATGATCCATCGGGTAAAACATACATAGGTTTAGCTTACAACAAGACAACCCTTACGGAATCAACTTCAGCCAGTGATTATACATGGAGTTTGATTAAAGGTGATAAGGGTGACAAAGGTGACGATGGTACGGTTCATAGTGCTACTGCACCTAGTGATAAAACTAAGTTATGGTTTGATACAACTGATAATCTTCTAAAATACTGGAACGGTACTACATGGGAAGTGACTAATGATTTTGCTGGTGATATAAATGACATGAAGCAGAATATTACTACTGAATATACTTCTGCGATCAACCAGCTTAAAGAATCGCTGACTACACTGGTTGAAAAACTACAGACTACCACTACTGACAATTCAACTTTGATAGAGCAGTTATCATCACAGATTGTTCAAAATTCTAGTTCTATATCGCTGGTTACAAACAGTATTAAAAGTATTACCGACAATATAAGTGGTCTGGCTACGAAAGAAGAAATTTCACAGTGGGCACGTTTTGAAAATGGAGTATTGGAGTTGGGTGCAAGTAACAGTCCCTTTGCTGTTAAATTATCTAATACGGAATTAGGATTCTATCAGAATGGAAGCAGAATAGCATATCTGTCAAACCAACAGCTTAACATTGAATATGCCATTGTAATGACAAAATTAAATATCGGAACATTCAGCTTGAGTTATGATGTTACTGATGGTCTGACATTAACCTAGGAGGTGTGTGAATGGCAACTTTTGGAACAGGTAATAAATATATAAACTACAGTGTTAACAGTCAGGAGCTGAGCTATGACATAAATTCAAACACCTCTGTTGTTAGAGTTTGGATAGACGTATGGCGAACAAACACTGGTTATACTACATATGGAACAGGAACAGTGTATGCTCGCATAAACGGCGGAGTATACAGTGCTGGTATAAGTACTGGACAGAAAATAACATCAACACCGATTCGCTTAGGTACATGGGATGTTACTGTCGGTCATAATGCTGACGGTTCAAAAGCTATAAGCGTTACTGGGTGGATAAGTCATAGTCAGTTCAGTTCAAGCGAGCAGGGCTATACACATACATTAACTACTATCCCAAGGCAGGCTAACATTACAGAAAGTAGCAATTTCACAGATGTTCAAAATCCAACTATTAAATTCAGTAATCCGGGTGGCTTTAATATGAGCGTCTGGTTAGAGCCTAACCCAAACGGACCGCATCTTGCAGTTAGGGATAATATTCCCAACACGGGGAGTTATACATGGGAATTAACTGATGAAGAACGAAACCAGTTAAGAGAAGCGTGTAAAGGGAAAACTTGTACTATTCGTATAGGGTTATATTCTAACAATAAGCAGTGGGCAAGCTATCACGATAGAACATATACTATAACCAACGCTAATCCCAGCTTTACAAGTATTACTGCAACACCGGTAAATCCATTTGGTTCGTTGTATTTGCAAGGTAAATCAAGTATTAAATTAACAGTAAATGGTGCTAAGGGGATATATGGAAGTACTATAACCACTTACAGTATAAAAGGTGGGGATTACAGTTATAGTGGTGAATCGAACACCTATACTACCGATGTTTTAAGTAAATCAGGTGATATAACATTCACCGCAACAATTACAGACAGCAGAGGATTTACAGCAAGTAAAACGGTTAAAGTCACAATTACTGCCTATACACTGCCGACATTAACGTTTGAAACATACAGATGCGACAGTTCGGGAACTAAAGATATAATCAAGGGTACTTATATTTATGTTAAGCCTACATTTACTTATTGTGTTATAACTGGGAATGCAATAAAAACTAAAAGTATAAAAATCAACAATACAAGTAAATCAACTGCGTTTAACAGTGGACAAGGATATGTATTTAGTGGTTATGCGTTAAATACTACCCATGAAGTAGAAGTTTCCATTACTGATAATGTTGGAAATACAGTAACTGTAATTCATGATATAGATATTGGTAAAGTTATACTTAATATTCCCCCTCACAAAAACGGTGTCGGCTGGGGACGCTATTGCAATAAAGAAGGTGAATTTCAAATTGAGTATGACTTGAATGTATTTGGAGGATTTTTAATCGACGATACAGAACAGCCCGTCTTTGAACTGGTTGAAACTGTTGAAGTGGAAATATAGGTAAAAAATATGACAAGAGTAAGTAAAAAAATAGAATTTATAAAGGATAAGGTAGGAAAATACTTTATTAAGGCCAACTCCATTGTAACCGCTAATAACATTCCACTTGATGAAACCGTTACAATTCTATTTGAGGGCGATACAACAAGTAATTTTACTTTAGCAGATTACTGTACGAACTATGATTATATAGAAGTGATTTGGAGACCACACCCTAGCTTAGGGCAATGTAGTGATAGGATGATTCCATCTAAAGGGGATGGGCTTCATTTGGAACGTGCTCATTCCATAAATGGAGTTACCACTGTTTATCGGTGTCAGCTGACCTTTAGTGGAAAGAGTGTAACCCTTTCAGGTCGTACTCAAGTCATTAACGGCAATGGAATTGATGCGGTAGAAGAACATATTTTAAGGGTTATTGGATATAAGTATTGAAAAGAAAGGACGGCATGAAATTATGATTAAAACACATGAATTAGACGTTACGGCAAGTAAATTTAGTGAACTTTTGGAATCAAATTACAAAATTTTAAAACAAAATGATTACGAGCAGAATGATTATATTTTATTTAGAGAAATCGAAACTGTCGAAGAAGAAGTTAGTTATACTTCGAAATCACAGTTAACGCAGATTAAACAGATTATTAATGATGAAGGTATCAAGGAAGGCTATGTATTAGCTGTACTTAATAAAATTTAAGGAGGAAACTGTTATGAAGATTAATTGGAAAGTAAGAATTGCTAACAAACAATTTTGGCTGAGTGTTATTCCAGCAGTATTGTTAGTTATTCAGGTAGTGGGAGCGGTGTTTGGCTATACACTAGATTTTGGCGATTTAGGTAATAAGTTATTAGCTGTAGTAAATGCCGTATTTGCATTACTTGTTATTTTGGGAGTTGTTGTTGATCCTACAACTCAAGGGGTTAGTGATTCCGAACGTGCTCAACAATATGACAAACCAGTTAAGTAGGTGATTGTATGAGCGATGTAGTAGTTACCGCTATTATAAGTGGTTTGTGCGTTGCTATCCCATCAGTAATAGCAACGATGAGCAGTAATAACAAATCAAATGCGTTGATGAATTATAGAATTGATGAATTGACTAAGGAGGTCGAAAAACATAATTCTGTAGTCGAACGTATGGCTGTTGTAGAAAACAGCCTAAAATCAGCACATCATCGTATTGATGAATTAAAAAAGTAATGAGCCTTGAGCCTACTTTTAAATAAGGAGGTTTTTATTTATGTCAAAAACAGCAAATGAATTAGTAAATTTCGCAAAATCTAAATTAGGTACTAACTATGTATACGGGATGAAAGGAGCTGTATTAACAGATTCTAAATTAAGATCGTTAGCTAACAGCTATCCAAAATATCTTACATATAATAAGGAAAAAGGAAAAATCGGAACAGTGTGTACTGACTGTAGCGGACTTATTAGCTGGTGCACTGGTAAAGTAAGAGGATCTAGTCAATATAAAGAAACTGCTACACGCATTGAACCTATAAGCAATATAAGCGGTGCAGTAGCTGGTTGTGCTTTATGGCAGCAAGGACATATTGGTATTTATATCGGAAATGGAGAATGTATCGAAGCTCGTGGAAGTGCATATGGTACAGTTAAAACAAAAGTAGCAAACAGAAAATTCACACATATATTATGGTTATGTGATATTGATTATGATAATTCTGTTCAGGTTCCACAAGAGCCTAGTGGGGTTAGTTATAAAGTTAAAGTCGATACGCCAAGTAGTGTAAACTGTCGTAATGCTCCAAACGGTGCAAAGGTTAAGGCTTATGCCAATGGTACAGAATTAACCATCTCTAAAGAGGAAAATGGTTGGGGCTATACAGGTGAAGGCTGGGTATCTCTACAATATTGCAAAGTTCAAGATAGTGTAGCACAAAATTTAGGGACTTATGAAGTAACTGCCAGTGATTTAAGTGTTCGTACTGGTCCGGGAGAAAACTTTAGAAGAAAAACATATAATGAATTAACTGAAGATGCAAAAAAACATGATTATGATAAAGACGGATGCATCAACGAAGGTACAAGAGTAACTGTTAAAGAATGGTCGAACGGATGGGCTAGAATTCCTAGTGGTTGGGTGTCTGGAAAATACTTAAGAAAGGTGTAAAGTAGTAATGGTTAAGGTTAAAGTAGTTAGAGGAGCTGTAGATATAGACGGGGATAAACTCCCGTTCTATCTATGGGGTGAATATTTTACTGTAATTGAAGAAATGCCAACATATAGCATCATAATGACTGGTAATAGAACATTTAAATTTAAAAATGAATTTATTATAAAGGAAGGTAAATAGCATGGTAAAAGTAATAGCGGATGCATTAAATGTTAGAAGTGAAAATCGAGTTAATGAAAGAAATGTAATTGGTATTGTCTATAAAGGTGATGAATTAGAAGTAATTAAACAAGGACCGAAGTGGACAGAGATAAAATACAAAGATAAAAAGGCATATGTAATGAATGAATTTATTGAAAAAATCTAGAGCATTAGATCTAGATTTTTTTAGTAGCTTGATGTGTGCTTAATTATACGCTTTTGTTTTTCTATATCGTGTTTCAAAGAAATCGTGGTCTTGTTCAAGATGGTGTAGTAGGATCTAATACATGGGACTGGTTATTAAAAGGAACTAAAATGTAAAGATTATGGAAAAGGTATACTTAAAAATAAATGCTGAAGATATTCAGGGGAACTGTTTAAACACAAGGATAGAGTATACCCTTTTGTATATGGGGCTATCTCATAGTATTATTAATAATGGGTATCGCGATATACACGTAAACAATAAATATATAAAATTCAAGCCTAGGTCATACACATTGATCTAGGCTTTTTTGTATAAAGAAAAACACAGTGACATGGGAATGAACACTGTGTTTTTAGCATAATTTTGGAATACGTACTATGCTTAATAAAAGTATATAATAATAAGTAATTATTTTCAATAAACTTTATATAAAAAGAGCACAAGCCCAAAACGGGAGAGGTGAACTTGTACTCTTTGTATACTTTCGAATATTGTTAATGGGAGAGGAACAATATTCTATTGTACAAAAATAATATTTGTACGCAATCTATTCTACTACATTATACAAAATATGCAAATGTATTAAACTTTTAAATAAAAGAGCACAAGGCTCTACCGAGGAGATATCTTTTTTGTGCTCTTGGTTGGGTATGGCTAAGGGGAAAGGAGGACCATACCCTATTATACAACTATTGGAATTATAGTGGGGATCAATAATTGTACAATATCAATTATAGTTATTTGTCATTTTTTATCAACTCATATACTTAATACTCAATATTTGATTGAATAAGTAATACTTTTTAGTATGGAAAAACATATTGTAAAATATAGTTATTTATTATATAGTAAACACATAAAGGAGGATTTACAATGGCTAAAATTACAGTAAATGAATCTTGTATTGGGTGTGGAACTTGTGTAGGTGTTGCACCAGATGTTTTTGAAATGAATGATGAGGGGTTATCATCTGTTATTGGTGATGATGTTGATTCAGCTAAAGAAGCTGCTGAATCTTGCCCTGTAGAAGCAATCGAAGTGGAAGATTAATCAAAAAATAGAGAGTTATAGTGATAAAGGAGTGTTCGATTAGAGCGCTCCTTTAAGCATTGTAGCTATTAGTAACTTACATATTTATTCTAGATAACTTGTGGTATGGCTTATAATTCTTTTTTGTTTTTCAATATCATGCTTGCAATTAATGATCATTTCATCTTTATTTGGTATGTCAGATATTTCTAAAAGCTTCAGTTTTTCTTCTAATGCTGTTAATTTTATTTTCGCTTCTTGTAATTTTCTTTCTTTTAAGTTCGTATTTAACACCTCATTCTTATTATAAATATTTTGTGTATAAAAGTCATTTATGATGTAATCCAAAACCTAATTATTGATTAAATGTTTAATTTTTATTTATTTGTGCTATTATCGATATTAGGGGATGGATTTGTCATAAATATACGTATACACAAACCGTTAACACTAAGCTTTTTAATCCTCCCTTAATGTCTGGAACTCCTTAAACTCCAGACATTTTATTACATGATAGAGAGGTGTTTGGAGAATAATTTTTAGCCTGAAGAAACAATATAAAATGTACTAAACAAGTAACAAATAAGTAACAAATTGCCTGAAACCCGCATTCTAGCGTGTGTTTTTTTTCAAGACTTGAAATTTTTTCATGGTTTATTAAAAATAATGAGCTTTACGATTAGTCCGTTAATCGGTTAAATGACTAGTATTTATTAGGATTTGTATTATTTTTATAGATTTTGTAAATATCATTAGAACTTAGATAATATAAAGATTATTTAAAATAAAAAAATATTTTTATGATATAATAGCTTGTGGAGGAGAGGATAATGCAACAATTAAAGAAATTTATTTGTTTATTACTATTTCTTTTTATAATGACAGCCTGTCAAGAAAAAATAGCATATGATAAGGAATGGGCGGCAAATTTTGCACAGCAGCAAGTTAAGGCTATGGATGGATATCGTCTGGAGGGAGTATATTTTTATCAAGGAAATCATATTAGGGTAAATGATCAAAAGGTTGGTAAGGCAGTTGTCGTGAAAGCAGTAGTTAGATACTATGATGTTTTTAAGGATCCAAACAAATATGAGCTTGTTTCTGTTTTTGATGAATCAAACATTGATTTAGCAGGACAAGGATATATTTACGGTGAAGATGGAGATAGGTTATTAGGGGTCGATCAAATAGATGTTTATGATTCCAATCAACCAATTAAGTATCTTCGGGCTATGGATGATAAAGACATTAGTGAAGTTAATCGAAAATTAAATACTGTGCAAATAAAATAAAAAAGCATCTTTAAATTGTTCCCTATAGAGTAAACACGATAAATGTGTTTTCTATAGGGTCAGTTTAGTATGATGCTTTTAGTTTACCAATTTTTTATAATGCCTTTTACTAAAGTAACTAGGTCTTTTTCTGCTTTATTAGCCGCTTCTACAACTTCTTGGTGATTTAATTCTTGGTTTGAAAGTCCTGCGGCTTTATTAGTGATCAACGAAATTCCCAGAGTTTTCATATCACAGTGACGAGCAACAATGGCTTCTGGTACAGTGGACATTCCCACTGCATCAGCACCTAAGGCTCTATATGCTAATATTTCTGCTGGTGTTTCATACATTGGGCCTTTAAAAAAAGCATAGACACCATCTTTTAAACTAATATTATTGTCATCGGCGACTTGATGAGCAAGTTTTCCTAATTTTCGATTATAGACTTCACTCATATCTTTAAAACGAGGGCCGAATTCATCGAGATTAGGACCACGTAGTGGGCTTGGGGCAAATAAACCAATATGATCTTTAATCAGCATAATTTGTCCAGGATTTAAATCTTCACGGATTCCTCCGCAAGCATTAGTTAAAATTAAATTATCAATTCCCAGTCTTTTAAATACACGAATTGGCAGTGTAACAATATCCATGTCATTGCCTTCATAATAATGAAAACGTCCTTTCATGGCAATTACTGTTTTATTTTCTAATGTACCGATAATTAACTTGCCGGCATGTCCAATGAGATTAGAAATCGGGAAATGGGGGATATCGCGATAATCTAATTCGATAGGATTTTCAATTTCATCTGCAAGTGGGCCTAGACCTGAACCGAGAATGATTGCTAAATCAATTTTTCCATGATATTGGGTCTTAATATAGTTTGTTGCTTCATTGATTTTAATGTACATATGTCATACCTCCTAGACTCAATTATAGCATAAACTTTTAAGATGTATTATAATGAAAATAGAAAAAGTGGTGAGAACGTGGAACGAAAATTAAAGACTCGACATTTATATCGACATTTCAAAGACAAACTATATTATGTTATGAATATTGGGTTAGATAGTGAAACATTGGAGGAAGTTGTTATTTATCAAGCTATGTATGATGATAAAAAACATTTATTCGTCCTTTAGAAATGTTTTTATCAAAAGTTGATATAAAGAAGTACCCAAATGTAGAATAAACATATCGTTTTGAGGAATACGAGGAGGAAGACTGATGAATCAAGCGGCATATCGATTAGAACAGACGAAATTAACAGATAGTAAGGTTTTTCGTGATGCAGTACATAATTATATTCATGTAGATCAACCATTGATATTAGATTTAATCAATAGTCATGAAATGCAGCGACTTCGGAGAATCAAGCAATTAGGCGGGACGCATCAGGTCTATCAAAGTGCGGAACATTCGCGTTTTTGTCATTCTTTAGGGGTTTACTTTATTGCTCGAAAAATGATTTTTAATAGTGCAATCGGAGCCTATTTAAATGATTATGATAAGTTAACAGTAATGTGTGCAGCTTTACTCCATGATATTGGTCATGGTCCATTTTCGCATTGTTTTGAAGATGCCTTTGATTTAAACCACGAAGCATATACAATTAAAATTATTAACGGAAAGACCGAAGTACATGATCTTTTAGAAAAATTTGATCATGGTTTTTCACATGGAGTAAGTAGTGTTATTGAAAAAACACATCCTAATAAAATTTTAGTACAGATGGTTTCGAGTCAACTTGATGCTGATCGGATGGATTATTTACTTAGAGATTCTTATTTTAGTGGTACTACTTATGGGCAATTCGATTTATCCCGAATTTTACGAGTGATGGCTGTTTGTGATGGAAAGATCGTTTTTAAGAATTCTGGTGTACAAGCAATCGAGAATTATATTTTAGCCAGATATCATATGTATTGGCAAGTTTATTATCACCCCACAGCCCGGAGTTATGAACAGGTATTAATTAGTATTTTTAGGAGAATGAAAGATCTTTATGCAGCTGGTTATGATTTTGGAGATATTCGTTATTTAAAGCCGTTTCTTGATGGACATGTCGATGAAAATGATTATACTAAATTAGATGAGGGGATCGTTTTTTATTATTTTACAGTCTTAAAAGAAGGCAATGACGAGATTTTGAAAGATTTATGTACACGCTTTTTAGATCGACGATTGTTTATTTATCATGATCTGCTCGATCAACATGAAAAACAATTAGCTGAATCATTTTATGAAAAAAAAGGCTATGATCCTCGTTATTATGTTGTAAGTGATGATCAAAGCCAAGTTCCCTATCGTTATTATGGAAATACTGAAGAACTCAGTGAAATTGAAATATTAATTGATGAAGAACTCCGGTTTTTACCAGAAGTATCAGAAATTGTTGGGGCAATTGTAAATTCTAAGAAAAATAAAAATGATCATAAGATTTTCTATCCCGAAGTGTAAACTTCGGGATTAGTCTTTTTTAAACCAATAGACTGTACCATTTTCATCAAAATCACCGGTTAGTGGATTGATTGCAATCTGCTGTAGGTCTTCGGTTGGCTGATACCATGTAACATCTTTGTTTTCATTGGTATAGTTTAAAACATCGATAACGGTTTTTTTAGCAACAGTTTTGTCATCAGCTGTTTCCATTTTACGATTGTCATCGTAGCCGACCCAGCTGGCAACCAGGACTTGTGGATTATAAGCTACAGTCAGGTTATCAACATCGGTACTACCAGTTTTACAGGCGTTGATATTATCAAGTTGATAAGAAGCCATTGTTGCTTGAAGATAGGTACTAAATGTACTATTAAATGTAGATGTTAATAGCTGTGATAATTCTAAACAACTATCTTGCTCCAGCAATTGTTTATCTTCTTGTTCGTGCTGGTAAAGGACTTTACCAGCATCATTAGTAATTTTTTCAATTGTATAGAGATGATTGTATTTTCCTTCACTAGCGAGACAATTATACATATTGGCAAGATTATATATGTTTGTATTTAAAGTCCCAAGTGCCAGTGAGGCATTTGCTTTGACGTCCTTGATTCCAAATTTTTTGATTAATGAAGCTAAGTTATCAGTTCCTAAAAATAGATGTGTTTTAACGGCGAAAATATTATCAGATACAGCAATAGCTTGAGCTAACGTAACATCTTTATATGCATATTTATCGTTAAAATTACTAGGACTGTAAGTGCTGTTATCGTCAAGTTTAAAGGTAGTAGGTTCACATAAAAATGTGGTTGCCGGAGTGAAACCGTTTTCTAGCGCCAGGTAGTATAACAAAGGTTTGATTGTACTGCCGATTTGTCGATTAGCTTGAGTGGCACGATTGAATTGTGAGCTGGCATAGTCTTTACCGCCGATAATAGCAAGGATTTTACTGGTATATGGTTCAACAACGATACTCGAGGTTTCGACTTTACTATCCTTAGTATATTCACTAGCACTTTTTTCCACTACTTTTTGGTAATCTTGATTAAAACTTGTATACACATTTAAACCTTGATTCAAATATGTATTGTTGTAGTAACCAAGTTCTTCGAGTTCATCAATAACGGTATCTTTATAGTAATTATTAGCCATATTATCATCTACTTTATGCGTTTCAGCAAGATTAAGATCACTATCAAGAACCTGCTGTTTTTGAGTTACGGTAATTTCCTTACAGTCGATTAGAGCGTTTAAAACGATTGACTGTCGTTTTCGAGCTGCTTTAGCATCATTTAAGGGTGAGTAATAGGTTGGGCCATTAACTACTCCAGCCAACATACTGCTTTCATTTAAATCTAGTTCTTTAGCACTTTTACCATAAAAATATTGTGCAGCATTTTCAATACCATAAATTCCATGACCAAAATAAACGTTATTAATATATCCCTCGAGAATTTCATCTTTTGATAAACGTGTTTCTAACTGCATTGTCAAAAAAGCTTCTTTAATTTTTCGCGACCAGGATTTTTCGTTAGTTAAGTACAATAAGCGTGCATATTGCTGAGTTATCGTACTCGCTCCTTGAGATTTTTTTTGATTTGTGAAGTTTACTTTGAGGGCTCTCATGATTCCAATTGGATCAAAACCCCGATGGTCATAAAAGCGTTGATCTTCAATAGCTACAATACTTTCTTTAAAATAATTACTAACATTATTTAAAGTTACATAATGACCGGTATAGTCGTTGATCGACTGATAATAAATTTCTTGATTATCATCGTATAATTTTAAATAACGATTCTTGTTTAGATCCGGTTCCCCCATGCAATATGCAATAACATATAGTGATAGAAGTATGCCGGCTAAACTTGCTAAAATAGTTACAAATATTTTTACTAATTTTTTCATCATATCACCAAAAGTATTCTTGACGGATTTGTGTTATAATATGCACGGTGATAGAATGAAAAAAATAATTAAAGTAAATTATCGAAGTATTTTTAAATATGAAGAACATCAAGAAACTGTTAAATATGATGGTTCTGGTCATCTGGAGATAGGTGATGATAAAATTGTAGTCAGTTATCAAGATGAAAATAAAATAAAAATTGAATTAAGTGAAAATGAAGTTAAACTTCATAATGGGGCTAGTGTTTTGCATTTAGTAAGAGATCGTGATATTTTAAATCAATATGAAACTCCATATGGAGCAATTGCTTTAAAAACTAGATTAATTAGTTATGATAACGGGGATAATGTGAAAATAAAGTATGAATTATATGATGGAACTAATTTGATTAGTCAAGTATATGTCATGCTCAATTATTTAATATTGGAGAACTAAGATGAAAATACTAAAGTTTTTATCAAACCGGATCGTTGTATCGATTATTTTAATATGTGTTCAGATATTATGGCTAGCTTTATTTATGCGCTATATTTTTACTGATGCGACCTTATTAAAAGGAGTTTTTATTTTTTTAAGTGTGATCGTAACTTTATATATTATCAACAATGACGATGATGACCCCAGTTATAAGATTATTTGGTTAATTCCCATCTTATCTTTTCCGGTTTTTGGTGGTTTGTTGTATGTTGTTTTTGGTAATAAAAAGCCAGCTAAAAAGCTTCAAGAAGCCTTTGCTAATCAAGAAGAAGCTATTAGACCATTTATTTATCCAAATAAGATGGTTGAACAAATTGAGGATTTGATTGCAAAAGGACAAGCTAATTATTTAGTTCAAGAAAATTTTCCTATTTATAATAATAGTGAGATTAAATATTACCCTTTAGGTGATGATACATATCCAGATTTGTTGAAAGAATTAGCTAAAGCAAAACATTTTATTTTTATGGAATATTTTATTGTTGAAGAAGGTGAGATGTTTAATACAGTCTTAACGATATTAAAGCAAAAAGTTAAAGAGGGTGTGGAAGTACGATTTATGTATGATGATATGGGCTCTTTGACAATGCTGCCATTTCGTTATTATCAAAAATTGGAAAGTTATGGAATCAAGTGTATAGCATTTAATCATTTTGTTCCATTTATTTCGGCAGTAATGAATACCCGTGATCATCGTAAAATTACGGTGATTGATGGAAATGTTGGTTTTAGTGGTGGTTTTAATCTGGCTGATGAGTATATTAATGCTAAAGTGAAATATGGACATTGGAAAGATACGGGGGTAATGATCAAGGGTGAGGCTGTATGGAATTTAACACTGATGTTCCTAACAACGTGGAATGCATCATTAAATACATTTGAAGATTATGATAAATATCATCCTCGTCATTATATATGTCCCGAAATAAGTCCAAATGGGTATATTTTACCATACGGCGATTCACCATTGGATAATAAGCCGGTGGGGAAAAACGTTTATTTAAATATGATTAATCAAGCACAAAAATATATTTATATTGATACGCCCTATTTAATCATTAATGATGAAATTAAAAATGCTTTGTGTTTAGCTGTTCGCCGGGGAGTAGATGTAAGGATCATCACACCTGGAATTCCAGACAAAAAAATGGTCTTTAAAGTAACACGCTCTTACTATGAACCACTTGTAAATGGCGGAGTACGAATTTACGAGTATACTCCTGGGTTTATTCATGCTAAGAACTTTGTTTGTGATGATAAAATTGCTACTGTTGGAACAATTAATTTGGATTATCGCAGTCTTTATCTGCACTTTGAATGTGGAGTCTATATGTATGATGTTCCAGCAATTAAAGATATTAAAAAGGACTTCTTGAAAACGATCGCTGTGAGTAAGGAAATGACCCCTGAAGATGTCGTTAAAGGGCGCTTTAGAGGGTGGCTAGAAGCAATCTTAAGATTATTTGCACCATTGTTATAAAAACATTGACTTCATGAGGGTTTAATGGTAATTTAATTAAGATATAGTGATTAAAAGATAGGAGGGCAATGATGGCAATTAATAAAATTGAAGCGACTTTAAAAGGGGCGCTTAAACAAGCAATAATAGCGTGTGGATTTGTTGAAGAATATGATCAAGAAAGTATTACAATTGAAATTCCTAAAGATAAATCACATGGGGATTATTCAACTAATCTAGCAATGCAGCTAACAAAATTATTAAAGAGAAATCCTCGCCAAATTGCTGAGGCAATTATTGAGGCTTTAGATAAAGAAAATGCCAATATTGAAAAAGTAGAGATTGCGGGACCGGGATTTATTAACCTATTCTTGGCAAAAGATGCAATGACATCAATCATTAAAGAAGTTTTAGAAGAAAAAGAAGCATATGGTACCACAACATATGGTCAAGGAACTAAATATAATGTTGAATTTGTTTCAGCTAATCCAACTGGCGATTTACATCTAGGACATGCTAAAGGGGCAGCAGTGGGTGATAGTATCTGCCGAATTATGAGTGCTGCTGGCTATGATGTGACTCGTGAATATTATATTAATGATGCAGGGAATCAAATTCATAATTTAGCGTTATCTCTATACGCTCGTTATAAACAAGCATTTGGACAAGATGTTACAATGCCTGAAGATGGTTATCATGGTAAAGATATTATTGATATTGCAACAAAGATCAAAGAGATCGATGGTGATAAATATCTTGAAATGGATGAAGGTAAAGCAATTGCTTTCTTTAGAAATAAAGGAACAGAATATGAATTACAAAAGATTAAAGATATTTTAAATGAATTTAGAGTGTCGTTTGATGTTTGGTTTTCTGAAACATCATTATATGAAAATGATCGGGTCGTACCAACAATTGAAAAATTAAAAGCTGCTGGTTATACATATGAAGAAGAAGGGGCTTTATGGTTCAAATCAACTGAATTTGGTGATGATAAAGACCGGGTCTTAATTAAAAGTGATGGATCGTATACATATTTGACGCCTGATATTGCTTATCATCTAAATAAATTAGATCGTGGATACGAATATTTAGTTGATTTATTAGGGGCTGATCATCATGGTTATATTAATCGAATGAAAGCAGCTATTCAAGCTTTAGGTTATAATGCTGACCAGTTAAATATTGATATTATTCAAATGGTTAGAATGATGAATAATGGTGAACCAGTAAAAATGTCAAAACGAACTGGAAATGCTGTTACTATTAAAGACTTAATCGAAGAAATTGGTGTTGATGCTACACGTTATTTCTTTGTTTCTAAAGCTGCTAATACACCATTTGATTTTGATATTGGACTTGCTAAATCAAAGTCTAATGAAAATCCAGTTTATTATGCTCAATACGCTCATGCTAGAATGTGTTCGATTAAAGCACAGGCTGCTAAAGCAAACATTGATTATAGTGATAAGTATGATTTATTAGTTAATCCTAAAGAAATTGAATTAGTAAAGCATATTAATGAGTTTAGAAACGTAATTATTGATAGTGCGATCAATCGTACGCCTCACAAAATTACAAATTATGTTCAAAGACTTGCACAATTATTCCATAGTTTTTATAATGAATGTTATGTAATCGATGAAGATAATCTTGAATTAAGTGGACAAAGATTAGCTTTAGTTGAAGCTACAAGAATTACAATGGCTAATGCTTTAAATTTAATCGGTGTTAGTGCCCCAGAAAAGATGTAGGAGGATAATCAAGAATGGATAGTATGGATAAATATTATAATATGTCTATGGTTGATGTAGCATATGAATTAATGTCTAAAAAGAAATCAGCAGTTAATTTTTTCAAATTATGGGAAGAAGTATGTCAAATGAAGAAATTTGATGACGAACAAAAAGAAGATAAAGAATCTTTGTTTTATACTAATATTACCTTAGACGGACGTTTTATCACGGTTGGTGAAAATGCCTGGGATTTAAGAAGTCGTCATAAATTTAGTGATGTTCATATTGATATGAATGATATTTATGCTGATGAAGAAGAAACAGAAGAATTAGAAGAGGATGTCGATTCTACGATTGAAGATGATTATAATTAAGCAAAACGAAAGTTTTGCTTTTTGTTTAGAATTTTTTAAGAATTATTGTTAGTTTAGTTTTAGGATAGTCTTTTATTATTTAAGTATAGAAAGGCGGAACGACTTATGCTTAAATCAATAAAAAAGACAAATTTGCTCATGATGTCATCAATTATTTTGTTCATGGCATTTATTACAATATATTTATTTAGAAACTGCGATTTTAATGATGTTATTTATGAGATTGAAACACTGCCATATTTTACTAAAGTTTCAGCAATGATTGCTTTAATTGCTCTGCAGATCTTTTTAGCATTTTTACCTGGAGAACCTTTGGAGCTGGCTAGTGGATATATTTTTGGTTCATTTCAAGGAACAATCGTTTGTTTGATCGGGTCAATGATTGGAACGATTATTGTTTACTATTTAGCACGAATCTTTCAACACTCAATCATTGATAAAATGTTTGATCAAAGTAAAGTTGCAGAAGTGAAAAAATTATTTTCTTCTAAAAAAAGTAAGTTTTGGCTATTTATTATTTTTTTGATTCCTGGAAGTCCTAAAGATATTATGACTTATTTAGTTAGCTTAACAGATATTGATATAAAACAATGGCTATTGCTTACAACGATTGGAAGAATTCCAAGTATTGTGACATCTACATATTTAACGGGAGCATTAAAAGACGGCAATATTGTATTGGCTGTTTCAATCTTTGCGGTAACTGTTATACTAGTAATTACCGGTGCCGTTTATTATAAAAAAATAGTTAATTCTAATTAGAAAAAGGGAGAAAATTATGGAACATACAATTTTAATTGTTGAAGATGAAAAAGGAATCAGAGAAACAGTAACAGTTTTTTTGAAGAATCAAGGATATAATGTTTTACAAGCTAGTAATGGTGAAGAAGGGTTAGCATTAATCGAAGCAAATGAAATACATTTAGCAGTGGTTGATATTATGATGCCAGTTATGGATGGAATTACAATGGTACTAAAACTACGAGAAAACTATGATTTTCCAGTTATTTTCTTAAGTGCAAAGTCTGAAGATATTGATAAAATAACCGGGCTTAATATTGGTGGTGATGATTATATTACTAAGCCGTTTGAGGCGATGGAATTGATAGCTCGAGTTAATTCGAATCTTCGAAGATATAATCAAATTTTAGCTTTAAAAGAAAATCGTAATCTTAATAATAATCAACAGCGCTTAGTCGTGGGTGGATTAGAGCTGGATAAGTTTACTAAAGAAGTGTTTGTTAATGATCGAGGTGTTCGTTTAACGGCTAAAGAATTTCAAATACTTGAATTATTAATGTCTTATCCGGGAAGAGTCTATTCAGCTGAGGAGATTTATGAAGCTGTTTGGAAAGAAGAAGCCATAAATACTGAGACAATTATGGTGCATGTGCGAAAATTGCGTGAGAAAATAGAAGCTAATCCTAAAAAACCAGAATATTTAAAAGTAGTTTGGGGAATAGGATATAAAATTGAAAAAGGAGTGTAAAAAATGACAAAAGCTAAAAGAATTTTTGGTGTGATTTTTGCATCAATATTACTATTAATGTCCGTTGTTGTTATATCCTTATATGATAATGTTAGAGAAAATACCCCTCGTGATGATAATTTAACGGGAATTTTAGAAGATGATCTACAGCTTTTTACTATTGCGATGGCTAAGACCCTTGATTCTAATTATGAAGCAGTAAGCTTTGATGATAGTGTTGATGAACAGACAAGACAAATATTTTTAGATGTTTTTGACGATTATTTAAAGGGAATAACATCATTGTTTAATAATGATGGAGATTTTATTTATAAAGCTGTTAATACTAATACCAATCAAATGATTTCGCAACATAGTGAAAAAATTACAACTAATGATGATCAAAGTAAATATAGTTTCTATACTGAGGCGAGCTATGATCAAAATGGTCTAGTTTCATGTAATAGGGATTTAAGTAGTGATAAACTATCATATTTTAATATTGCTAACCTTTTAAGCTCATTTGCACATTATGATGGTGAAAATACTATATATATTGACAACTGGATGTTTGATACAAATGCAATCAAGATTAATGTTCCTAAGAATCTTCAAATTACATATATTATTCCAGAAACACCAGCCAGTCATGGATATGCTTCACAATATGTTAATTCATGGGAAAACTATAATTATTTTTCAGCTATTGCGTTATTAAGTTGTTCAGCTATATTAGTCTTATTTATTTTATTTTATCCAATTAAAATTGTAGAAGATGTTAATCCGTTTTTGTCAGTAAAGAGATGGAAAGCAGAAATAAATCTAGCTGTTTTAACGCTTATGATTACTTTTGGCGTTATGGGCTGTATGATCGTGACGGGTTATACACTTAATAATTCACTTTTAGAATTATTAAAAAGATATGACATCATGTATGTAGATTACATCGTTATAGTTATTAATTTTGTGATTTGGATACTGACGCTTTTAGTTATTTCATTAGGAATCTTCCAATTAAAGTACATTTTTGCTCGAGGATTCTGGCGTTATTTAAAAGAAGATACGTTAATTGGTAGTGGAGTACGCAGTATCAAAAATAAACTTAATCAAATTGCCGATATTGATCTATCAAAGTCGTTAAATCAAACAATCATGAAATATATTTTGATTAATACAGCAATCATTATGATCATGATTACTTTTTGGGGTTTTGGATATTTCCTAGCTATTATTTATGCATTTTTAGTATTTTTTTGGGTCAAAGATAAAGTGCTGAAGGTGCAAGATGACTATGATAAATTATTGACTGCAACAAAAGAATTAAGCAAAGGTAATTTTGATGTAGAGATAGATGGTGATTTAGGTATTTTTAATGCTTTAAATGATGAATTTAAAAATATTCGAATTGGTTTTGAAACTGCTGTTAAAGAGGAAACTAAGTCTCAGAATATGAAAAATGAATTAGTAAGTAATGTTTCTCATGACTTAAAAACACCATTGACATGTATTAAAAATTATATTGTTTTATTGCAAGATGATAATTTACCAATAGAGACAAGACATGAATATTTAGATAATTTAAATCAGTATTCTAATCGTTTAACGAATTTAATTGAAGATTTATTTGAAGTTAGTAAAGTTAATAGTGGTAATATCAAGTTAAATTTAATGGAACTTAATATTGTTGCATTAATTGAGCAGGCGCATGCTGAATGTAGTGAAATATTAGATGCGCATCAATTAACTGTTATTACTAATTATCCACATAATGATATAATCCTCAAATTAGATGGTGATAAGACGTATCGTATTTTTGAGAATCTATTCACTAATATTTCTAAATATGCTCTATTTAATAGCCGTGTATATGTTGATTTAACGGAGGAAACTGAGGATATTACTATTATTTTTAAAAATATTTCACAAGAGCAGATGAATTTTAGTCCTCAAGAAATTACAGAAAGATTTGTTCGTGGTGATAAATCGCGTCATGAAAGTGGCAGTGGTTTAGGATTAGCAATAGCTAAAAGTTTTGTTGAAGCACAGGGGGGGACTTTTAATATTGCAATCGATGGGGATCTATTTAAAGCAATAATTACTTTTAAAAAGATTGCTAAGTAGTCGTAATTGAAGCTATACTAAAGGAGTAGTCCTTTGAAAGTAGGTGGAATTAGGATGAAAATATTATTTGTTGGGAATTCGCATACGTATATGAATGATATGCCAGAAATGGTGCGAATCAATAGTAGTGAAAAGTTAGAAGTGACAATGTTGGCCCGTCCTGCAATTACCTTTCACGATCATTTAGAGTCAATGGAATTACAGTTCGCTTTAAAACAAGGATATGATTTTGTTATTTTTCAACAGGCAGCACATGAGCCTTGTCCAAGTAAAGAAGCAACATTGCATGATGCTAAAGCATTGATTGAATTGGCACGTAGCTGTGGTGTTATGCCATACATTATGATTCCTTGGAGCCAACGGAATTATGATGATGATTTTAAAACAACCAAAGATATTTATCATCAAGTAATGATGGATAATTTAGTTGATGGAATACCAGTGGGTTATGTCATTAATCGTTTAAGCCATCAAAATCCCGAATTAGAATTGTTCCAAAGTGACAATCAGCATTTAACTTCATTAGGGAGTTATCTTGAAAGCATTACGATTTTAAATACAATTTTCTTTGAAACAAAGTTTCCTGGTAAACTCATTTATCCTAACCAAAGTAGTTTTGAAGAACATCAATTGGATGAAAGACTTATTGATTTTTTAACTAAAGAAGTAGTTCATACTGTAGAACGATTTAAGAGTAATTATTGTGTTTGTGGAAAGCGAGAGATTTTAGATGATTAGAAGTGTCACTAAAAATGACTATGAAGAGATTGCTAAACTGATGGTTGAAGCATTTAAAAATCCTCCTTGGAATGAGGTATGGAGTTATGAAAGATCATACCAGCGAATTGAACAGTTAGACGACGGAAAATATACAAGGTGTTTTGTGTATATGTTAGATAACAAAATAGCTGGTGTTGTTTGTGGGAAATTAATAACATATGTTAATGATCTTGATTTTATGATTGAAGATTTTTATATTGATCCTCATTGTCAAAGAAGGGGATTAGGAAAGAAAATGATGGAGGCATTAGAGGAATGTTTACCTGAAGTTGATAATTTAACTTTGTTGACAGGACGAGAATTTTACAGTGCTGATTTTTATCAGAAAAATGGTTTTAAGATTAATGATGACATGGTATTTATGGTAAAAAAATTAAAGTCTTAATAAATCTAAATTATGCCGAATTATGTTGACAATATGTGATTATCTCCTTATATTATATGTAGATTGATAAAGGGGATATAAGATGCTGAATAAGTTTAAGGGATTAAAATTAAAGTGGTATCATTTTGTAGTATTTTGGCTACCAGGTGGAATGCTATTATTAACAGGTTTATTAGCATATCAATATCGTAATTCAAAAATAGTATGATTATTTAGCTTGTACAAATTATTAAATGAAAATAGATTTTAAAGACAATAGTTTGATTTAGAAGGGAAATATGTTTCCCTTCTTTTTATATTTTAGGATAGCTGATTTTTATATATTTGGTTGATCTAGACAGTTATATATTAAAAAATGACTAACTGATAATAAAATGAACCTCCATTATTTGTGATGCGTACCCTCTTTACTGGACAAACCAGTAAGGAGGGTTTTTATATGAAATATGATTATGGATTTAAGTTGAAGTGTGTTGAACTATATAAAAATGGTCGATGGCATGAAACACCAGAAGGAATTGGAC
>ERZ1108166.220-NODE-220-length-67251-cov-7.124412_pt1 | contig 67251 bp, 65 predicted proteins | sample MGYA00403702_ERZ1108166 | MGnify/ENA primary metagenome ERZ1108166 (study PRJEB35170, sample SAMEA104062401) | human gut metagenome | biome: human gut; feature: human-associated habitat; material: faeces | place: Denmark | collected 2012-05-01 ...
CAATTATACATCATTCTACAGAGGGTGTCCTTATTTTGTGCAATTTTTTACATTTGCTCATTTATAGTAAGTAAAATAAAATCGGTCAGTACCAAGGAAAGGGGGTTGATTTTTTCATAATCCGCTTTACACTACCCTTTTTCTCTCCGCTTCTGGCAAATACTTCGCCAATTCCTCCACCAACTCATAAACCTTCGTCCCCGGTGCTATCTCTGTCGGTGTTTTCCCCTGTCGCTCTTTTATAATTCGCTTCGCATATCGTATCGCCAATTTGGGACTTCCATACTCCATTAACAGCTCAAAAATATTAGCCATATTTTTCTCATACTTTCCAATCCCTAGCACTTGAAATTTCTCATTAAGAAACTTCTTATACTCAGATCTGTGATTGTTTGAAGTATAATATGCAAAATGCAGGAGAAACCAAAACTCTATGCACTCGTTACTCCATGCCGCATGATATTGTAACTCTGGATTCTGTTTATTCAATTTCTCAGCACGTTCAACCACACCATTAAAATGTTGCGCTGGAAAACTATCTTTATCATACACACACCATATCTGCCCTTTTTGAAGTCGGTTTTTTTTCACATATTCTTCTGCCATTCCGATTACACGCATGGTCTCCGCCTGACAAGGCTCTATTTCAATCAAAACCATGTCTTTGTAAATCGGATTTTCTTCAATCCATTTTTTGAACCCTTGGAAATAATTCGGTTCCGTTTCCTGACCTTCACAGAAAATGTAATATCTGTATTTTTTCATTTCCAAATGCTCTTGGCGGCGCTTCTTTCTCCACGCTTCTGTTCTGGCTTTCTTAGGCATTAACCTTCCCCCAATCTATAATTCTTCTGAGGTATGGATCTGCACCGTACTTACCTTCAAGATACTGTTTATCAAATTTGGCATCTTTACGAACAGACTCGCCCTTCTCATTTTTAAACTCTACAAGAGAATATAATTGAGAATTCTGTGCATTTCCTTTCGCCACAAACCAGATTTCATCCCTGCGAAATACCTCACTATTCATTGTAGATAAATCATGAGATGTAAAAATCAGCTGTGCCTTTTTCTTATTGATACTCATGTCATTGAACATCATAATTATATGGCGTAATAACACAGGATGAATTTTTGCATCTAGTTCATCAATTACCAGTGTTGCTCCGGATAATAAGCTGTCAGCAATAAATGGCATTAACCCAAACAATTTCTTTGTACCGCTGGATTCATCAAACAAATTTAGTTCTGCTTCGTATCCCTCTACCATGTGTTTTGTATACACATCAATTCGATCGTTTTCATCTTTCACAACTCGGAAATCCACAATGTCCAAATCCATTTCCTGAATCATATCCAACATTAACTGCTTTACATCCTCTGAATTTGATACTGCCATACGAAGTTCTTCAATCGGATTCCCATAGTTTAGGAAATCAATGCCGTATTCAAACCATTCTAAAACGTCTTTTACCACCTCATTTTTCTTATAGGTAATTCCTAAATAAGATAATAATGGCAATGTTTCAGAAAGTTCGTCACTAATCTTTAATTTTGCAAACACACCCCTTAATATTGTTTCCTCTACATTTCGCTCAAAAAGAGCTGAACGTCTTCCCGTCTCCAATTTCACACGATCCAGGCATTCATATACAACAATCTCTCTTTTCACATGAAGAATATATCTATACTCTGCCAGTTCTGTTCGGAAGAAAACTTCAAATTCTGTCGGTTCACTTTTCATTTCTTCTGAAAACGCAAAGGGCTCAATCAGTAATTTTTTCTGAAGAAAAACACGTTCCTCGTTATCTCCTGTTGCATACAACGGGCGTAACACTTTTGCTGCCACAGTATGCAATGCTTCCAAGACATTTGATTTTCCACCACCATTTGGACCATATATTGCAGAAACCGGCAAAAACTGCTCCCCATTTTTATCCATTATCACTTTATCTTCATGCTCCGAAATAGCCGCCGCCTGCATATCAAACGTCATCTCATCTCGTATACTCTTATAATTCTTAACTGTAAATTGACATAACATACCGTTACCTCCATTTCAGATTTTATCTTCTTTACTCCTTATTATACTCTATTTTTCATTTTTGTAAACAATATATGAGATTTTCTCTCATATATTGATTTGTAATTTCTTTTTCTGCATTTTTCATCGTTAAGAATAGAGAATTTTATTTCGCTTCCTGCTTGTCCTCTTCCGAACTTTCCTCAACCACCTCCTGCATTATTCGTTCCACTTTCTTCACATTCACCTCAATAAATACTTTTAATATGTAATCGGCGGTCACTTCCGCTGTATTTGGATTATGAAAACGATAATTCAGTTTTTGTTTCTTCATAGCGGTGCTCCCACCTCCCTTTTCTCTTTGTCCATTACTATGAAAATACCTATTAAAATAGACCTTAACCATCATCTGTTCGTAATTACTCTGACATTGGCGGCTGGCAAAGGTATCTATAAAGACTGCCAACGCCAAAGTAGTTTTTTTCCAATGTCATCCTTTATTCTGTTATTAACGCAACTGTTTTTCTTCCCTGACACCAGTCGTAGCTCAATCTGTTTTCCAGCTGCTTTCTTGCATCTCTTCCTGTTCTGGAAGAAATCCCATAGGCTAGCAGTTCTGCCTCTAATTCTTCTAAACACATTACTTTCCGTTTGGTTAATAACTCCAGGATCAGCTTCTGTGCCTTTTCCAGTTTCGTTTCCTTTTTCGTTCCTGCCTTCCCCATCAGAAGATCTTCAATGGATATATCGTATTCTCCTAACCATTTTAAGCCTTCTTCTCCTAAAGAAAACGCTACCGGATTTTCCTTCTTAGCAAAAGAATCCTTTTGCTGATATACCACTCGGATATCCTGTTCCTTCTCTTTTTCCACCTTTTCTACAAATAAGATGCTTCGTACTGCCGCTGCGATATCAATGGATCCCAGGGAACGGTAATCGCTCTGACTTCCCGATGACTTATTCAAATGTCCAATGAGAACAATAGCACATCCAGTTCTCTCTGCAATCGTACTGAGATGTCGAAATAAGGGACGGATCTCATTTGCCCGGTTCATATCCACATTGGCTCCCAGATAAGCCTGTATGGGACCATGATCATGAGTCGTACATTATTCTGTCGAATGGCTTTTTCAATCCGATCGTCCGTCATAGAAAGTTGTTTTTCATCTTCATTGATGAATCGCACCCTTGTCATATCTGCACCACATTTTGCTAATCTAGGCTTAATGGTATCTGCTATCCCATCCTCTGCTGTTTGATACAATACATTAAAGGGTTCTATGGGAAGTGCATTGGGAAGTTCTTTTCCATTCGTACAGTATGCGGCGATTGCCATTGCAAGCCATGTTTTTCCTTTTCCCGGATTCCCCTGGATCAAAGTAACCTTTGCAGTACTGTTTTCATCCTGGAGATATTTCACCTCCGGATCTTTTGTCAGTCTTCCCATTAAGATTGTTTTGTTCATGTAGTTTCTCCTTTCGTTTTTTGTTTGTTCTTGAATCAGACCCGATTCTTTTAAGGCAAATATAATTTGTTCCTCATATATCAGAACGTAGAGAGGACTTTTTACAAATAAAAATGAATTTTATTTTTTTGCCTTCACATAACAAAAGGCTCAGAGGGGAAAATACAGGGTGGAAAAGGAAATTTTTTATTTTTCTGCACAAAAAACAACCATATGACTTCACATTGAATTCATATGGTTGTAGATACCTTTTCACCTATTTAACAAATCAAGATTACTTAATACATACACTAAACAAGATGCAGTTTTCTAAAAAATCATCTGATTTTTCAACTTGTTATGTTCTCTTTTTTCTCTTTTCTGTAATGTATCAGCAAAGTAATATAAATCAAATCAAACACACAGCAAAATAATCCACAAATAAGCACAACTGGATTAAAAGTAATAATTCCCATCAAAATAGTCGGTGCAAGTGTCCCAATCCACTTAGCAAATGCCAAAATCAATGATGTTCCTTCCATACTGTTTCGCTTCAAAAACAAACTGATAAACAAAACAGACATTAAAAGATTTTGTAGAAACGCAGAATATTGAGCTGCCATTACAAAACCAAATTCCTGAATAAACACGAACTGCAATGCCATGCTACATACAAGGACAAGTAAACTATACGGAACAAAAAAGCAACTTTTAACCTGTTTTGCCCATTCTTTTCTACCGTATTTAAAATATGTATAAAGTATTACACAATCAAAAATAACCCAAAAAATATTGACAATCGTCTGTGCTAATAGCATTCCTCCCATTTCTCCGTGTGCACCAAGAAAAATATCCGAATAAGTATAAGTTATTTCCCAGGTTATGTTCAATGCTAAAGCCCAAAATGGCATAGCATAAGTTTTCTCTTTAAGTCCCAGACGAATACACTCTTCATATACAATAATCCATCCTATACCAGACAATAACGTTAAAAATAATTCCATGATAAGCGCCTCCTTGACACGTGTCAGTATTATAGGTATAGTAAAGAAAAACAGACTACTCGTCAATACTATTTCAATAAGACATACAGATATCCATTTCTGTCAGTCTTTTATGGAGACTTATTATATGTATCACGGAACGAATCCATCTGCACTGAGATCTAGGGCTTGTATCACAGAAGCGTTGCTCACACTCCTCAAAAAGGAAAGATATACAGATATAACAATAAAAAATATCTGCCGGGAAGCAGATTTGTCGAGGCAAACTTTTTATCAGATTTTCGAGTCGAAAGATGAAGTAATAGAATATCTGTTTAGCGATTTATTTTCAGAATTTGAGGAACAATGTAATTATTTTCTCGATATGACTCTCTCGAAATTATGTTGCTCCTTTTTTGAATTTTTTCAAGAACATGAAAATTTTATTTCGATTCTGATAGATAACAATATGGCTTATTTATTAGAACAGGAATTTGAACACTATTTACCCAAAATCGAATTATTTAAAAAAATCAATGACACTGAAGCATATCCTGACTACTCTGTATGCTATATGGCAGGTGCATTATCACAAATATTAATTCATTGGTATAAAAACGGTATGAATATTCCTGTTGAAGTCATAGGTAATATGACTGAAAATATGGCTTCTGGGAAAATATTTACACTTACAACAAAAGAGGAGGACTCTGACAATGTTTAATTATGAAACAGTTCAATCATTCAATGATTTAGAATTAATCGTTTATAAATACATATTAAGCCATAAAAATGAAATCAAATACATGACAATTCGCGAATTAGCGGATGCTGTGCATGTATCTACTTCAACCATTGTTCGCTTTTGCAAAAAAAATGGCTGTGATGGATATTCAGAATTTAAGGCACAGCTTAAAATTTTTCTAAAAGAAGAAAAGGTTCATAGTAATGTAAAACTTAACGATGATGGCATTGATGAAATCATGCGTTTTTTCCATATGGTGACTTCCACCGAGTATGAACAGCTTATTCAAAAAACCGCTGAAGCAATTGCCAACGCAAAGCAGTTAATATTCATTGGAATCGGTACTTCCGGAATATTAGGCAAATATGGTGCCCGCTATTTTTCTAATCTTGGAAAATTCAGTCAATATATCGAAGACCCTTATTACCCGATTGGACATGACATGGAGTCCGCACTTGTAATTGCCCTGTCAGAATCCGGTGAAACTGAACAGATTATTAAGCAAGCAGAGCGATTTCGTCATCATAATTGCAAACTACTGAGCATTACGAATAAAGAATCTTGTACATTAGCTAAAATGTCCGATTTTCATTTAACATACTATATCAGCAGACGGCTTGTACAAAATGAATATAATATCACGACTCAGGTACCTGTAATATATTTATTGGAAACGCTTGGAAGACGAATCAACTAAGATACACCCTGTTTCTCTCATGAAACAAATTTCTATCGTGTGTACATATTCCAGAAAGCTCCAAATCTATGGTTTTTTTTTAGATATACGATATAATCAGAATCAGATAGCAACCGGTGCTAAAAAGCGAAAGGAGCAATTATTATGGCGATAGATTATCGAATTACCGCAAAAGAACTTGTAAAAGAATTAGGCGGCGACGCAAACATTACTAAAGTTACTCATTGTGCAACAAGACTTCGTTTTATTTTAAAAGATGAATCAATAGTAGACTCTTCCAAAGTAACTAAAATTCCAGGGGTGATTACTACGGTACAGGCTGGTGGACAATATCAGGTTGTCATCGGAAATCATGTGAAAGATGCCTTCAATTTTGTTATGGAACTGATTACTGTAGATGAAACAAAAGCTGATACTCCACAGCCAAAAACAGGGTTATTTAATCGCATCATTGATATTATTTCCAGCATTTTTGCACCATTTTTATATACTCTTGCTGCATGTGGTATTTTGCAAGGTATTCTTGGTATTTTTGTAGCACTTAATATGATCGATACTACTGGTGGTACTTATCAGGTTTTAAACTTTATTTCATGGACTGCCTTTACCTTTTTACCGGTACTGATTTCCATTACAGCATCAAAAAAATTTAATGTAAATACATTTGTTGCCGTTGTAATCGCATGTGCCTTGGTGTGTCCCGATTACATGAATATGGTATCTGCTGGAGATCCTGTTTATTTTCTAGGAATGCGAATCCAATTATTAAGTTATACCTCTTCTGTAATTCCAATTATTCTTGCAATTTGGATTGCTTCCTACGTACAGAAATTTTTTGATAAATATCTTCCAATCGTAGTGAGAAATCTGTTCTCTCCTATGCTCACAATCACAATCATGGTGCCTCTGACACTTCTTGCATTTGGTCCTGTCGGAAATACCATTGGCGGTGCAATTGGTGACATATACAATTATTTATATAATCTGAGCCCTATTATCGCTGGTCTGATTGTTGGAGGACTTTGGGAAGTACTTGTGATCTTCGGTGTTCATTGGGGAATCACTCCGGTAACAGTAGGAAATTACGCTTCTCTCGGATATGATACTTTTACCGGGCTTCAGGCATCCGCTGTCTTTTCACAGGCAGGTGCAGCTCTCGGTGTATTCTTAAAAACAAAAGACAAAGATATGAAAGGTGTTTCCCTTTCTGCCGCCATTACTGGATTATTCGGCATCACGGAACCGGCCATTTACGGTGTCAACCTTCGTTTAAAGAAACCGATGATTTGCGGTTGTATTGCAGGTGCTATCGGTGGTGCTATCGGCGGTGCTTTCCATGCAGTATCCTGGGGATATAATATGCCCGGAATCGCAACAATACCAGCTTACTTTAAAGCAGGACATATGTCACAGTTTATTGGTTTTCTTATTTCAATTGCTGTTTCTTTTGTACTTGGTATTCTTCTTACATGCTTGACTAAATTTGAAAATGCGGATACAAAAGAAGTAAAAAATGAATCAACTGAAAACCCTAAAGTAACAGAAGCATGTACACCTGACATTAATCTCGAAATTGCATGTCCAGTAAAAGGAACTGTTATTCCTGTAACAGAAGTAAAGGATGAAGCTTTCGCATCCCAGGGAATGGGTGATGGAATCGGAATCATCCCTCAGGATGGAAATATTTATGCCCCATTTGACGGAACTATTGAAGCTGTCTTTCCTACTGGTCATGCTATAGGACTTTCCTCAAACGGTGTCTCTCTGCTAATTCATATCGGAATTGATACAGTCAAGCTAAATGGAGAAGGTTTCCATCTCATGGTAAATCAAGACGATTGTGTAAAAAAAGGAGATTTACTTGTTTCCTTCGATCAGAAGTTACTTGAAGAAAAAGGCTATGATTCAACTGTCATCTGTATTGTTACAGAAATGGATGAACAAGCTCACTTGAATATTGAATCTCATTGTGAGAAAAATGCGATGGAACAGGTTATGGTTGTTAAAAACAGTCAGGAGGAATAATTATGGATTATCAATTACCAGATACATTTCTTTGGGGTGGTGCTGTTGCAGCTCATCAAGTAGAAGGCGGATGGAATGAAGGCGGAAAAGGAATCAGTATCGTAGATGTATTGACTGCAGGTTCTCATGGTGTAGACCGCATTATTACAGACGGAATTCAGGATGGATACTATTATCCAAATCATGAAGCGGTTGATTTCTATCATAGATATAACGAAGACATAAAATTATTTGCAGAGATGGGCTTTAAATGTTTTCGTACCTCCATTGCCTGGACAAGAATCTTTCCAAAAGGAGATGAGGAGACTCCGAATGAAGAGGGACTTCAATTTTACGATGACTTATTTGACGAGTTATTAAAATACGGAATCCAACCTGTTGTTACACTATCTCATTTTGAAATGCCTTATTATCTTGTCAAAAAGTACGGTGGCTGGAAAAATCGAAAACTCATTGATTTTTTTGTAAAATATGCACTTACAGTCATGGATCGTTACAAACATAAAGTCAAATACTGGATGACATTTAATGAAATCAATAACCAGAAAAATTATAAATATCCTTTGTTTGGTTATACTTGTTCCGGCGTAATTTTTACAGAAGATGAAAATCCAGAGGAATGTATGTATCAAGTTGTTCATCATGAACTAATTGCCAGTGCAATAATCGTAAAAGAAGGTCATAAAATAAATCCTGATTTCCAGATTGGCTGTATGATTGCTTGTGTACCTCTCTATCCTTATTCCTGTCATCCCGAAGATATGATGTATTCTGCATTAGCTATGCATGATCGTTATCTGTTTGGTGATGTACATGTAAGAGGCGAATATCCATCTTATATTTTGAAAGAGTGGCAACGCAAAGGCTTTTCCATTAAACAGGAAAAAGATGACGCAGAAATATTACGTCAGGGAAAAGTCGATTTTGTTGGATTAAGCTATTATATGACGAATGCAGTAAAAGCAAACAATGTCGTAGAAGGAAACGGATTAGACGGATTCCCGGGCAGCGTTAGCAACCCTTACGTGCAGAAAAGCGACTGGGGATGGCAGATTGATCCAATTGGTCTGAGATATGCACTGAATCTTCTCTATGAAAGATATCAAAAACCTCTTTTTATCGTAGAAAACGGTTTCGGAGCTATTGATCATATAGATTCTGATGGAAATATCAACGATGACTATAGAATTGCCTATCTAAAAGCCCATATCGAAGAAATGAAAAAAGCAGTTGTTTTAGATGGCGTTGATCTCATGGGTTATACACCTTGGGGATGTATTGATTGTGTTTCTTTTACAACTGGTGAGATGGAAAAAAGATATGGTATGATTTACGTTGATCGAGATAATCAAGGAAATGGAACTTTAGAAAGGAAACGAAAAAAATCATTTTATTGGTATAAAAAAGTCATTGCCAGCAATGGGGAAGAACTCTAAAACAAAAACTCATAAGTCATGTTTATTTTTATCATGACTTATGAGCTTTTTATTTGCTTTAACTTCTACCACAAAACACCTCTTTTGTTACATCTATATGTACCGTACTTTTGCTGATTCCAAACTTCTTCGCCGTCTGCCGAACAGTCGCCTTTGTCTTTATAATATAATCACCAATTTCTACTGCTCTTTCTTCGATATAATCTTTCACAAAAATTCCCCTGGATACATCTTTTTACAATGTATGCAGGGGAAATAAAGATTATGTTAGAACAGTTCAAACAGGGATGGTGCATCAAAAAATATATCATTGGGCAAACACAAACCATATATTTTTGCAAATTCATTTATAAATTGATTTGACGGTTCTTTATTTTCTTCATAATCTTTTTCAAGAACTCTCTTAATTTCCTCGAATTTTTCATAAGCTTCTTCCTGACTGCAATAAATAATTCCATACATGATTCCATAGGAAACATAAATTTCATACTGATTATTATCTGCCGAAAATATACTCACTTCAACAGCTTCATCATAAACTTCACATATTTCTAAATATGTATTTGAATAATGCCTTCTTTCTTCCGAAAAAGTATCAGTCACATTTCTCCAAATTCCCATACCATTCTAGCTCCTTCCTATATTTTTTCTTCTTGAATTTTTCTCATTAGAAAATCATCTTATCTATACCGAAATCCATATTCTTTTTTCAGTCTCTCATATATCTCAAACGCTACCGGACAGACTTCCACCGCATTCAGCACACTATACAGACTCTGCAATCTATCCGGTTGATCCGTATAAGGATATTTTTTACAACTCTCCGGTCTGCATTCTCCTAATTTGCAATTACCGTCCTCTTGCAGAAAATCGCACGGCTTATTCTTTGTCTCATATGTATCTTCTACTTCATTTTTAATCAAATACCTCTCAACAAATTGCTCTTTTGTCAAATCCAAAATTTCCGCATCTCTTTCCAAATCTTCACTTGGAATACTTCCATGATACATTTTACAACAGTTTCTACATCTGCTACAATCATAAGTTGAAAACAATTCATCGTGAAGTCTTTTAAACTGTTTGTCCAATTCCGTTTCATCCGCATGGCATTTTAAAAATGTACGAAATTCCAGATTCTCATTTTCTTTTTTCTTTGCTTCAAATCTTACTTTTCTCGGTGCAATCATCAATTTTCTCCTTCCTTTTTCTCTTCTGTAATACAAAATGCAATCTCCAACAGCTCCGCCGCCACCTGATGGTTTTTAATACGCATCAAATTATCCCAAGCCTCTTCCTTTCCCAGCAGATTCATACCTCCATGCCACACCAGCTCCTCATCTATGACTGCAAATCGTTCCTCTACTTCTTCTTTTGTTACAATATTGATAGCCACATTCTGCATCTCCCGGATCAGCTCATAACACATATCTGCATTGCCATATATAACTTTCTCTGGGGCCGTTGTAATGATTGTAACACTCACACCATTTTCCTGGCATTCTTTTACCAATACTAACAACCTGTCAATCTTCTCCTGCCGGATATTGGGACTGGAAATCACGATTGATTTTTCTGCCTCCACTAAATCCTGCTCAAATTTTTCCGTATAATTGCCAGAATCAAATATCGCATGAACAACCTGTTTCTCTTGCAAGTCTCCTGTCCAAACAGAAAATCCTGTTTTCTTATAGGTTCGAAGTCTTTTCCCATACATTTTATTAAACTTTCTCATATGTGCATCAATATAATCATACACGCAAACCGCTTCTTTTCCCTCGTAATCACGATTCAGTCTTCCTATATACTGTTCCAAACGCCCTTCAAGTAACCGAACAATCTTCTTCAAAGTTTCCGTATCATATGCTTCTATATTCATACCGCCACCTGCAATTCTCAACACACAAGTTCTACTTTATATATACGGTTTTATCGTAAACACCGTCTGCTCTCCGACCTTTTCACTTGCCAATTCAAATAGATTTTCTTTCGTTGCGAACAGATTTTTAGGATTTCTTCCGATAATCAGATACTGATTTCTATCATCTAACGAAATATACTTCCGTGTATCATCATTCAACAAAATATCTGCATTATCAATGACAATCAGCTTTCCCTCTGCCTGGCGGATTATTTCCTTTACATCTTTCTGATAATCATAATTATCCAAACACAAAATCTTAGGATTAACTGCCATACATTCTCTGATAAATGAAAATGTTGCTGTTTTCCCTGTTCCTGAATCTCCCATTAAGATTGTTATATTATTGGTAAAAGTAAAGTCCACCACAAACGAAGTATGCACTGTTGAAAAGTGTTCCATTACAACCGGTTTACTCTTCATTTTCCCACCACTCCTTTAGTTCTTCGTAATCCTCGATCACTTGACATTCTCTACTAGTCTGAGCCTTCACACGTTCCATGTTAAACGGAATCATTGCATATTCACTATATACATATCCCGCTTCGAAACTATACAATATTTCCAAAGCATTATTTCCACATTCTTTTAAGCAAAACACCTTGTCCGGAAAATACAGTACATTCAATACGGTTTTACATCCTGTGGAAAGTTGATCCGTATTCAATGTAATATCTTCAAAGCGTGAGCGAATTTTATATTTGCTGATAAGTTCCGAACCATCTATCAGTTGAATATACTTTGCCGCTCTGTCATCCAGTTTCGTTGCTGTATTCTGATTAAAAAATATATCATTCAATTCTATATATTCTTTATCCCGAGGTATGTCTTTCTTGTTTTTAAAAATCGTTATCATGCCATTACCTCCAATCCGACTTTCGGAAACTGTAGTTTCAATGAACTTCCCATATAAATTCGTTTCATTTTATCAAATGCAGATAGTCTGCTATTATCTAACCCACAGATGTCGTCTTCCTGCCGTTCTTTCCATTCACAACATGACTTTATCCAACATTCGCCAATCACACCTTTTGACACTTCAAATCCGGTATTTCTTGTCAAATCGAATAGTAACTTTGCCGATAATTGCTCAATATTATGTTCTTCAATATTTTTATCATAATCTACAATTTCTCGTATTCCTTTATAATCAAAATTATCCTCCTGCAGAGATTCTACAAGTTTGTGTCTTGCCTTAACTACTCTGGCTCTCTTTTGTAAGAATTCATCCTCCGGAGCATAAATCCATTCTATCAATTCTTGAAATTCTAAAAGAATATACTCAAAACAAATAATGTCCAACAGAAAAACATTTTCTTTCTCATTCACATATTTCTTCAATCGTTTCTGTTCCATAACAATCTGCAAATTATCAAAAGAATTATCAAAAACAATGATGTATCTATTCTCATCATTCTGTAATGTTCTTACGGCCTTTACCAGCTCACTGTTATTCTTTTTACTTTCAACGATTACCTCTGGACAAAGTTGTTTCATGAAGTTTTCCCAAAATCTATAACTTGCTTTTCCTTTTCTATCTTCTATCCACAAAAAAGTTTTAGTCATGATTTTTCCACCTGCTTTCTTTGTTCTATTTTAACCGATTTCCTTCCATAACACAATAAAATCACCAAAAAGAAAAAGACCGCATTTCTACGATCTTTCTCATCCCATTTCTCTCTCATTCATCCTTCCCTCCTGTACTCTCCCGGTGTCTGCCCACATTCCCTTAAAAATATTTTTCCAAAATATGCGCTTGTGGAAAATCCTGTTTCCAGAGCAATAGAAGTAATTGTCATATCTGTAGATGTCAGAAGCTTTTTCGCCTGCTGAATGCGATAATGAATCAGGTAATGAAAAGGAGATTCTCCAAGCCCAGTCTGAAAACACCGAAGGCATTCCCTTCTGCTGACAGAAGCGGAAGCTGCAATTTCTTCCAGGGTCAGCTTTCTTTTATAATTTTCATGAATATAAGAAAGCATTGTAAAAATCCTGTCCTGATTTACAGAATTGGGAACTGTATGCTCCCTGTCCGAATCTTTTATTTCCTCCAATAACAAAAGCCATATTTCTGAGAGAAAATTTCTCGTCTGAAATTCTACATTTTCCTTATCCTGCAGTCTGCCAAGACTGCGGAGTTTTTTCAGTATTTCCTTCTGTCTGGCATTTACACCCCGAAATGCAATGATTTCTGTTGTTTTATCCTGCAAAACCGGATTCAGATATTTTGTCTCAAATATGCTCTTATAATGCCCGCCCAGAAAAACAGATGCAAATAAATGAGATTCCAGAACACAGGATTCGATTTTTTTCATTGTACAAAGTACATTTCTGTTAATAAAAAATCCCTCTCCTTCCTGAAATTCCCAAACCTGAGATGTTGTACGAACCTGAAGTGTGCCTTCCAGAATATAAATAAATTCCAGTTCTTCATGCCAGTGCCAGGGGATTTCATCTTTTCCTAAATCTACCCTGTGAAGAGTGTAAGGATACGACGGCTTTAATCCTTCTATTTCTTCCATCTGATTTTCTGTTATCTTTATTTTCATTTCTCTCCCTCTTATCTTCCTGCGCTATTATCATATGATACCATATTTCTGTCTGTATAGTTATATATTATGTCTTTATTTTTGTTTTTTCAACTGCTGTATTGCTATATTATAATATCAGATACAGAATTGCAAAAGCACGAAATACAGAGGAGGTTTCCATATGATTTACGATATATTTCATACTTTGCTTAAAATCAAAGAACTTTATCCGGAGAAAGAAATCTCTTCTCTGTCCCCGGATGAATTGGAACAGCTTCTTAAAAATTTTCCAGAGGAGAATAAATCATTATCCAACCCCGTCTCCATTTTTAATATTTCTTAAAAATCCCTATTTTCAATAACTTGTTTCCATGATAAAGTTATCTGAAGGAGGAATTTATTATGAACTATCAGATACTTGTTCTGGACCTTGACGGTACTTTGACAAATTCAAAAAAAGAGCTCACAGAGCCTACAAGAAAAGCCCTTATTGAGATTCAGGAAGCCGGAAAGAAAATTGTTCTTGCAAGCGGACGGCCTATTAACGGAGTTGCCCCTCTTGCAGAAAAACTTGAACTTTCCAAATACGGCGGATATATGCTTTCTTTTAACGGTGCAAGAATTACACAATGCTCTACAGGCGAAATTATTTACAACAAAACTCTTCCCTGTGAAGTAATTCAGCCCGTGTACGATATTATAAAAGAATATAAGGGAGTCGACCTTATTACTTATGACGGAAATTCTATTTATTCCGGACTTGACACAAATGAATATACAGAAAAAGAATCTTTTATTAACAGCATGGAAATCCTTCATAAAGAAAACTTTGTAGAAAGTCTGAGCTTCCCTGTAAACAAGCTTCTTGTCCCGGGAGAGCCTGAAATTCTTCAGGAAATTATGCCGGTTCTTCAGAAAAGATTCCATAAGCTTTTAAGCATTTATTTATCTGAACCTTTTTTCCTGGAAATCATGCCTCAGAATATTGACAAAGCCCATTCTCTCCAGAAGCTCTTAAACAGCATCGGACTGACCGCTGATTCTATGATTTGCTGCGGCGATGGATTTAATGATATTTCCATGATTGAATACGCAGGTCTTGGCGTTGCTATGGAAAATGCTCAGCCCATTGTAAAAGAATCTGCTGACTTTATTACAAAATCAAATGATGAAGATGGTATTATTCACGTAATCAATACCTTCCTGCGATAATAAAACCTGCTTTTATAGAACTGCAGAAAAACCATACTTTAAAGCAATACGTATAATACGGGAGGCATGAGCCTCCCGTATCTTTTATGTCTGCTTATTCTTCTGCTGCTTCTTCTGCGTCTGCGCTGTCTTCAAAAGGAATCACTGCACCGTCATATGTCTCATTAATGTACTCTTTAATCTCGTCTGACTTGAGAACCTCAACAAGGGCTTTTATTGCTTCGCTGTCTTCATTTCCCTCTTTTACTGCAATCAGGTTTACATATGTTTTTGCTGCTTCAGAATCAGATTTTTCATATGCAAGCGAATCCTTTGCAACAGAATAGTCTGCCTGAAGAGCATAGTTTCCATTTAATACCACATAGGACATATCCTGTACCACACGCGGAATCTGGGCAGCTTCCAGTTCTATAATCTCTACATCATGAGGATTTTCCTCAATATCATTTTTTGTTGCTTCCAGTCCCACTCCTTCTTTTAACTTAATAATGCCGTTGTCCTGAAGGAGAAGAAGCGCTCTCGCCTCATTTGTAGTATCGTTTGGCACTGCAATTGTATCGCCTTCTTCGATGTCGTCAAGGCTGTCTTTTTTGCCCGGATAAATTCCAAAAGGCTCATAATGAATATCTCCTGCATCTACAAGATGTGTTCCCTTTTCCTCATTAAAGCTTTCCAGGTAAGGAATATGCTGGAAATAGTTTGCATCGAAATCTCCGCTTTCTACTACTTCATTTGGAATAATATAATCCTCAAATATTTTTACCTCAAGTTCATATCCTTTTTCTTCAAGAAGAGGTTTTGCCTGCTCAAGAATCTCTGCATGAGGAGTTGCGGACGCTGCCACACTGATTGTCTTGTCCTCATCTGCAAATACATTTACGCTGAAAGCTCCTGTCAAAATAGCTCCTGTTAAAACTGCTGCAATTATTTTTCTGTTCATTTTCTTTTCCTCCAATTTTTATTATTTTTTATTTTCTCTTATCCAGTCTGGATGCAACGTGCATTCCCACAGACTGAAAAATCTGAAACAGCACAATAAGCAAAATAACTGTGACTATCATAATTCCTGTTTCGTATCTGTAATATCCGTACTGAATGGCAATTGCGCCAAGACCGCCGCCACCGCAACATCCTGCCATTGCGGAATATCCGAGAATTGTACCAACAGCTATGGTTGCTCCTGTTAAAAGCGAAGTTCTTCCTTCCACAAGAAGCACCTTCCACACAATCTGGAAAGTTCCTGCTCCCATAGACCTTGCCGCCTCCACAACCCCTTCATCTACTTCCTTCAGAGAAGATTCCACCATACGTCCGATAAACGGAATCGCCGCTACAGTCAGAGAAACGATAGTAGCCGTCGGACCGTAAATCTTTCCTACGATTAATCTTGTAAATGGGATAAGTACAATTAAAAGTATAAGAAACGGTACGCTTCGCACAATATTTGCAATGACATCCAGCACCTTATAAAGCACTTTATTCGGCTTTAATCCTCCCTTATCGGAAATGGTTAAAAGCACACCCATAGGAAGACCGAAAACATAACCGATAATTGTTGCGCAGAGAGTCATATAAAGTGTTTCTCCCACTCCTGTTATTATCATCTGAATTACTTCATCTGTCCACATACTCCGGCGCCTCCTCTACTGCAAGTCCTCTCTCTTCAAGGTACTTTTTCATTTCTTCTACATTTTTGCTGTCCTTCATAAATTCCAGCACCATTTCTCCCTTTGCAACTCCTCCTACATTTTTCGTATCTGCCCGAAGGATGTTTACAGGTTCACGGAAATTTAATACAAGATTGGAAATTACCGGTTCAAATGCAGAGTTCTCAGAGAATACAATACGAATAATTGTTCCACTTTGTATCTCTCCGGGAAGTCCTGCTGGTTTTGTCTCCACATCTGTTCCTGCATCTCTTCGTATGATTTCTTTTGCCACTGCTGATTTTGGTCTTGAAAAAATCTCGGACACAAGCCCCTGCTCTACGACCTGTCCCTCATTCATAATGGCAACGTGGGTACAGATTTCCCGAACAACAGACATCTGATGGGTAATAATTACAATCGTAATTCCAAATTTTTTGTTGATGTCTTTTAAAAGCTCCAGAATCGATGAGGTAGTCTGTGGGTCAAGGGCACTTGTTGCCTCGTCACAGAGAAGAATTTTCGGGTCTGATGCAAGCGCCCTGGCAATTGCTACTCTCTGTTTCTGTCCTCCGGAAAGCTGAGACGGATACGCTTTTTTCTTTTCCTTCAGTCCTACGATTTCAAGAAGCTCCTCTGCCCGTTTTCTTGCTTCCTGTTTCTTCTTCCCCTGAATATAGAGAGGAAAACACACATTTTCCAGAACCGATTTCTGCATAAGAAGATTAAAATGCTGAAAAATCATTCCTATGCTTTCCCGCTGTTTTCGAAGCTCCTTCTCTGAAAAATCTCCCAGAGATTTGCCGTCTATTAATATCCTGCCCTCTGAGGGCTGTTCCAGAAAATTCATACACCGGACAAGTGTACTTTTTCCTGCGCCGGACATTCCGATAATACCATATATATCTCCTGACTCTATGGACAAGCTGATATTTTTTAACGCCTCTACTTTTCCATCCTTGGACGAAAAAGTCTTACATACATTTTCTATTACAATTCCTGCCATTTCTTTTCCTTCCCTTTTGTTGATACGCATACTATACTACGTTTTGAAAAAATGCGCTAATTCAAAAAAAATACAGCCAGCTATAGGATAAATCTATAACTGGCTTATTTTTCATTGCATTGCTCTATGTTTATATTTTGAAATCTCCTCAAGATATTTTTTCCCAAGAGAACTGATAGGCGCTCCCTTTCTCGCAAGATAGCCTATCGTCATGACTTCATCTGACTTTAATCTGACTGCGCAGTATTCTGAACCGTTCAGCTTCTCGCAGATAATTCCGGAACACAGCGTATAGCCGTTTAAACCCACCATCAGATTTAAAAAAGTAGCTCTGTCGTCTGCCTTAATCAGCCGTTTATACTCATATGTGCTTAGAACCTCCTCCGCAAAATAAAAAGAATTATACTCACCCTGTTCAAAAGAAAGACAGGGATACTCCAAAAGTTCGGAAAGCTCAATTTCCTCCCTGTCTGCAAGAGGGTGACCCTTCCACATATACACATAAATGCTGCACTTTAAAAGCTCATGAAATTCCAGATTATATTCATGGAAAAGCTTTGTAAGGACTTTGCTGTTAAAATCATTGAGATAAAGAATCCCTATTTCACTTTTAAAATTTTTTACATTCTCTATTACAGAATACGTTTTTGTCTCGTGGATAGCAAATTCGTATTCATCCATCCCAAACTGTTTTACCATCTCCACAAAAGCATCTACTGCAAATGTATAATGCTGCGTGGATACGCTGAATTTCTTTTTGGACGGTTTTTTGGAAATATATTTCGCCTCCATCAGTTCATACTGCTCCACTACCTGGCGGGCATATCCCAGAAATTCCTCTCCCTCCGGAGTAACAAAAATCCCGCGGTTGCTTCTTCTGAAAAGCTCCACGCCAATTTCTTCTTCCAGATCCTTCACTGTCGAGGACAGGCTTGGCTGTGAAATAAAAAGATTTCTTGCCGCCTCATTCATAGAGCCTGCATTTGCTATTGCGATTACATAGCGAAGTTGTGTCAGTGTCATTTTTTTCTCTCCCATCATAAACTACTCTCATTATAAAGCCAATGCTGATTTTTGTGAAGACTTTGTGAACTCTTATATTTTCTCTTGACTTTTAAAATCTATGTGTTATATTACATATAGAACAAGAGGAAAGGTATTAACAGAGAGGAGAATGACTTATGATGATGCCTAGTATTTTTGGAGAAAACTTATTTGATGACTGGATGGACTTCCCATTTGAAAATGAATTTTTCGGAAAGAAAAATCCTCTTTATGGAAAACATGCAAAGAACATGATGAAAACAGATGTCCGTGAAACAGACAACAGCTACGAGGTTGACATTGACCTGCCAGGCTTTAAGAAAGACGAAATTTCTGTTGAACTGAAAGACGGCTATCTTACCATAAACGCAACCAAAGGTCTTGATAAAGACCAGAAAGACAAAGACGGCAGCTACATTCGCCGGGAACGCTACGCCGGAAGTATGACAAGAAGTTTCTTTGTAGGAAACGGAATCACAAAAGAAGAGATTCATGCAAAATATGAAAATGGAATCCTGATGCTTTCCCTTCCTAAAAAAGCTGCAAAAGCAGTAGAAAATAATCACTATATTTCCATTGAGGGTTAAATTCCCTTTTAAATAATTTCTTCCCCCTATAACAGAGGACTCCGCCTGCGCGAAGTCCTCTTATTTCATTCTGCCGCTATTTCTTTGGAAGTATTGACTTCCCTTTCTCTTTTTTTCTTCCCGGTTAAAAGAATTCCACTTGTAAACGCTGTAAAAGGCGCTACTGTCACAAGCCCGAAGCTTCCCACAATCGTATCCAGAATTTCTGCAGAAACGTATTTATAATTTAAAATATTATCAATGGGCGTTCCCTGTGCCATAAAAGTCATAAGAAGAGCAATATATCCTCCAGAATATGCAAGAAGAAGGGTCGTAGTCATAGTTCCCATTGCAGCACGCCCAACATTCATTCCGGAGCGACTGGCCTCTCTCCAGGAAATGTCCGGTTTTTTCTCAATTACCTCATTTACCGCCGAAGTAATATCAACTGCAAGGTCCATCATCGCCCCGGACGCACCTATAAAAATACCGCTCATAAATATTTGTGTAAGATTCAGATTCTGATAACCGGCATACAGAAGACTTTCGGAATATGCCATAACCGCTCCGTGAATTTTGAATAAATCTGTAAAAATACAGCCGATAATACAGGTCATCAACACGCCGAGAAGCGCACCGCTGCTTGCAGCCGCCGTTTTTCTGTCAAACCCGTATACAAGGAAAATAATCAATACAGTAAGAAATGCCGTAATTAAAATTCCGCACCAGATAGGATTTACCCCTCCCAGATATGCCGGAACCATGATTTTCCATATAGTAAGCACAGTTATCACAAAAGAATACACTGCGCGAAGCCCTGTTTTCCCTGCAAAAAGTACGAGAAGCACAACGAACATGGCCGCAAGAAGAAGCTCTTTATCAAGCCGAAAATGATCTGACATCATAACAGAAAGAATTTCATCTCCATTGTGGCTTATCACAACCTGGGCTGTATCTCCCGCTTCAAACATCTTATCTGCCTCAAGGGAACCGCTTAACATATTGACGCCGTCTGTTTCCTGACCTTTAAATTTGCCGTCCATAATTTCAAGCTTACAATACTGCTCTCCTGACTGAATCAGACCGGAGCTTTTCACCGTACTCTCATCTGTAGAGAGAACTTTTGCTCTCACTCTTTCTGTTCCTTTATAAATAGCAGCATCCTCATAGCCGGTTGGAATGGCCATGAGGACAAGAATCAATAATACTGCTATAATGGAAACAGAACTTTTTCTAAGTCTGTTTGCCATATTATTTTACTCCTGTAAGAGCCGCCATCTTGTTAAAGATGTCCGTATTATCATAATAACCGCTGAAGTTTTCCTGACCTGCTCCCATAGCGAATACTTCAACAGGAAGTCCTGTATGTGCATAAGAGGAGAAATTCACACCTGATTTATTGTTCAGAATATGCGTGATTGTTACAGTGAGAGGCTCATAGCTTCCGTAAAGAAGATATTCTTCCTGACTGAATTCCTCTTCTTCCCCTGTGCGGCTCATTGTTTCTTCATAAGCTGCTTTTAATTTGTTGTACTCATAATCTGTCATTACAAGAGAGCCTGTATCTTCTGATTCCGGATGCTTGTCCTTACTGTCCGCTTTATTTGTGGACTCTGTTTCTCCCTGTGGAGCCTGAAGGCCAAAAAGCTCTGTTATATCTTTCATCACTGTATCAAAATCTGTCTTGTTTTCTTTGTATCCAGCTACATAATCCTCATCAAATTTCGCATAGGAAATCTTCTGATTCGCCATATTTGCAAGGAAGGTATCATAGTCTGTTCCTGCAAATCCCATAGAAAGACCGCCTGTCTCATGGTCTCCCGTTACAAGGATTAAAGTTTCGTCCGGGTGTTCATTATAAAATTCTACTGCTTTTCCAACAGCATCATCCATAGCCTTTGTATCTGTGATTGCTGCTGCCGCATCGTTTGCATGACATGCCCAGTCAATTTTTCCGCCCTCACACATCATAAAGAAACCATTGTCGTTATCAAGAACTTCAATTCCTTTTTCCACATAATCTGCAAGACCCCATTCTCCTTCTTCCAGATCCATAGAATAACTCATGGCATCACTGTCAGCAAGAGTTTCATCAATTACGATAGCTTTGCCGTCCTCTGCTGTGAGAGCCTCTGCGTCTGCCTTTGTATTGATTACTTTATATCCTGCTTCTTGTGCAAGCTGGTACAGGTCTGTCTTATCCTCTTCTGCTCCTGTTGTCTGAAGAAGACCGCCGCCTGCAAAGTAATCAAACTCGCTCGCAATCATTTCCTCGCCGATTTCATAGTAACTGTTTCTTGATGCCTGATGTGCATAAAAAGCAGCCGGTGTGGCATGATTTAAGTTTACGGAAGAAAGGATACCAATCTTATATCCAAGCTGGCTTTTCAGCTTTTCTGCAATTGTTTCATACGGTGTCTCCATTTTCTCGTCCATGTTAATAGTTCCGCTGTATGTTTTATGTCCTGTGGAAATAGAGGTTGCTGTAGAAGCAGAATCCGGACAGAAAGAGGTACTGTCATAAGTCTGTGCGGAACCTGCTACAGGAAAGTTCATCATATTCAGCTTGTTCTCACTTGTAAGAATATCATCTCCGTCATCTTCAATGGCATTCAGATAATAATTTGTTGTCTGGATCTGAGGATAGCTCATTCCATCTCCGATAAACAGAAAAATATATTTCGGAATCTTAGTCTCCGCTGCGGTATCACCTGCCGCTTCCTGGGAAGTCTCCTCTGCAAATACTTCCTGTGCCGGCACACTGCCTGCAAGAACTGCTGCAGCCATAAGTAAGGCGCTGATTTTCTTTACTTTCATAATCTTTTCTCCTCGTCATCTCTTTTTCAAAAATAATATTTCTTCGTTTCGACAAGAAGAATTATAGCGGATTCATATAAAACCTGCTGTCCTGCTTTTGTTAAATGAAGGTTAAACTTCGAAGGGGAATGTAAAATGTATCCGTGGTGAAGTTTACGGTACGCTTATCTGCCGCTGCTTATATTTGCACGACAAAAATTCCCGTGAAATAAAAATACAGCCGCAGACGGCGTACTTCTTCATTTTCTTATTCCATTAACTCCATCTGCACTTCCCCCAGATTATCCTCTGTTACTATCTTATAGGGAAGGCGGATATATTTCCCCTCTAAAAGCTCAAACTCCTCAGGAAGTGGTTTTTCTGTTTTTATAGAATAAGCAAGCTCCAACATTCCCCTCGCCTGTCCTCTGAAATCATTGAGAACCGTTCCCAGCATCTCCCCTTTCTTTACAGCGTCAAGCCCTACAACCGTTCCATCAATTCCGAGCACTACCGGCCAGTCCTCATCTGTCTCACTCATTCCGCAATCCTTCAGGGTATCGATAGCGCCCAGAGCCATATCGTCGTTATTGGCAAATACAACCTCGACCCCATCTCCATAAGCTTCCAGAAACTGCTTCATTTTATTCGCCGCCTGATCCCTGTTCCAGTTTGCTATTCCGTCCTCCAGCTTTTCCACAAGATACCCGCTGTCTGTAACTTCATTAATCACTGACATGCTCCGCACCATAGAATCATTATGACCTGGTTCTCCCTCAAGCATCACATACTGAAGAATGCCGTCCCCGTTTTTATCAATGTTTTCAAAATTTTTCTTACATTCTTCCACAAGAATTTCACCCTGCATTTCTCCTGACTCGAATGCGTCCGCACCTACATAATACAGCTTGTCCCATCGTTCCAGATCTTCCTCCACAAGCTCTCTGTTAAAGAAAATAACCGGAATATCGCTGCTCTTTGCTTTTTCAATAATAGTGGAAGCGTCTGTTCTGTCCACCAGGTTAATGCACACAATATCAAAATTATCCCCTATGAAATCATCCATCTGGTCGTTTTGTATAATCTGGCTGTTTTTTGCGCTTTTTATTTCCAGCGTAACAGGAATACCCCATTCTTTTTCCTTTTCCTTTGCGTACTCCTGAAAACTGGATACCATCTCAGATACAAACGTGTCATACTGGTCATACACACTGATTCCTATTTTGAGGCTTTCCTTTTCCTCCTCACCTGTTCCGGGCTTTCCGCAGCCACATATAAGCACCATGCCTGCAAAGACAGCAAAAATCCCTGCCCCTCTCTGCACCTTTTTCATATTCTTCCTCCTATTGATTAGAAAACAGAAGACGTTCGTTTTCCGACTCGTATAAAGTCTCCCTTGTAACAAGCTTATACATAATGTCATACTCTTCCGCCACGTACCCTTTTTTCTGCTTTTCCACAAGAGCTTTTATTCCATTGTACCCCATATTAAATTCATTCTGATACACAAGCGCTTCCGTCTTTCCATTATCAAGATCGCTGACAGTCTGCGCCGTATTTCCAATCCCGTAAACCTTTACCTTTCTTTTATCTGTGGAAACAGGAGCAACTGTGCGGTCAAACTCATAGCGGTACTGATCCCACGCCTTTGCCGCTTCTTCTGTTGTATATTTGTCAAGAGCTGCAATATAGCGGTATTCCCGCATTACTCCGCCAATATAAAGACTTAAGCTGAAGTCGCCTTCCTGACGGGAGCGCGCCACAGTTTCCACGCCCCCTGCATGAAGAGTATCCATAAGCCCTTCATACCTCTCCTTCACACTATTTCGTTCCATATATTCTCTTATGACAGCTACTGGTTCTTTTTTTCCCTCTGTCTCCATATCTTCGAGGATTTTTTCACCCAGCATCTGTCCCATAGCGTAATCATCTGCACTGATATGCACTTCTGTCTTTGGCATTTCGCTTTCTATTCCTGTCTCAACTGACACAAGCGGAACAGAAATCCCGCTGTTTTTCAGATGCACGCCAACGCCTTCGCTATCAACAGCAGCCAGAAGAATTCCGCTCGCACCCTCCTGGACCTCCCGGTTTATCATATCCATCTGCTCTTTTGCTGTCCTGGCATTTCCCATCGTCACATATCTTATGTCCACCTCGAAATCCTTCTCTGCCTGATCAATGCCTTCCATAAGCGTATTCCATTCGTTTGGACTGTCTTCATAAAGAACAACAGAATACAGCGGCTGTTCTGTGTTTTTGTTTTTGCCAACTGCGCCATAATAATACACAACGCCAAGTATAATCACTGCTGCCAGCACAGCGATAAAACCCCTCCAATATTTAAACCTTCCCATCTACTGCTCCTCTTTCTTCTTTTCTTCCACATTCTCTGTCTTCGGTAAATGAATGCGCACCATTGTTCCCTCATCAGGCTCGCTTAAAATCTCAAGCCCGTACTCTGTCCCAAAATAAAGCTGAATCCTCTGATGCACATTCCGGATTCCGATACCGGAGCCTTTGCTTCGAATTCTTGTTCCATCTGTAAGAAGACTTTCCACCTGTTCCTTTTGCATTCCGAGCCCATTGTCTTCTACCTCGATAAACAAATCCTGTTCTTTTGTATATGCCCTCACGTAAATCTCACCATCGCCGTCCATATACTCCATTCCGTAATAAATAGCATTTTCTATAAGAGGCTGAATAATCAATTTAATGGTTTTATACTTTTCAATGCCCTCCTCTATTTCAAAATAAGAGGTAAATTTATTTTTGTATCTGTACTTCTGAATATCCAGATAATTCTTTGCATGCTGCAGCTCCTCGCCTATTGTGATTATGTTTTTTCCTTTGGAAAGACTGATTCTGAAAAGTCTGGAAAGAGCCTGCACCATAGAAATCGCATCTTCATACTTCTCAGCCTCTATCATCCACATAATCGAATCCAGCGTATTATAAAGAAAATGGGGATTAATCTGGGATTGAAGCGCATCAAGCTCACTTTTCCTTTTCTCTTCCTGTTCCCTTACAATATCGTCTGTAAGCTGGCGCAGCTGCTCTACCATAGAGCGGATTGTCTCTCCCAGATGCTGAATTTCAGGCGGTCCTCCGATATAAATCTGAGGTTCTCTGTCTATGCCGATTCCAGTAAGAGAATCCTCCAGTTTTCTTAAAGGTTTTGCCACCCGTACTGCCACAAACTGGTTTGCAAAAATCATAACAAGAATCGCCACAATGATAATCATGACAGCCATTGTCCTTGTTCTGCTGAAATCTCCCAGAAACTTCTCCATAGGCATGACGCTTACAATCTTCCAGCCTGTATAGCCTACTGTTTTCACAGCAACCATTCGGTCTTCCCCTTCAAAAGTTTCTCTGTGAGCTCCGTCTTCATATGTTTTTGCCGCCTCATTATTTTCCTGTATCATATTGGAAAAAATAAGATTCTGTCTGGGGTGATAAATAATTTTCCCGTCACTGTCCATGAGATATACATATCCCATATTCTGGCTGTTTACCTTTGCAAAAAGCTGCCGGATACCACTGAAATCCATGTCTACAAGAAGAATCCCCTCCGACATTTTTCCGCTGTTTGTAAGCTCCACTCCTCGGCTTAAAGATATTACCCAATAATAACGGTTTGTACTGTTTTCAAAAATATTCTGGACATGCAGGTCTGAAAAATGGAGATTTTCCATCTTATCCTGCGCGTCCGTAAACCAGTTCTGTTTCGTCACATCCACATTTTCCTTCAGATTTCCCATCGGAACAGAACTTATCAATTCTCCTGTATCTGTGAAACATGCCAACCCTACAAGACTGTCCTTGTACACCTCATAAAGAAGATTCATTTCCTGGCTCATACTTTCTTCGTCCAGGTCTGTATTTTTTATTACATTATAATAAACGGCATCTGAAATGCGCATCATATTTCGAAGATACGTATTCAGATTAATCTCCACCTGATCAATCACCTGCTTGCTGTTATTTAAAACCATATCCTCTGCAGCGCTTCCATAGCCCTGATAAAGGAAAAATCCGATAAACCCCATTCCCAGGATTGCCACCAGAGTAAAAGAAGCAGCAATTACAAACTGTATTCCTTTATGATTAAAATATTCTCCAAGCAGTCTCAACTTTTCTTTTATATAATTCATACCCCATTCTCTTTCTTATCTGCTTCCAGCGCCATATTTGCACGGTATTTTGAAGGAGAAATTCCGTACTGCTTTTTAAAAACATAACTGAAATAATTCGGCTCCGTATATCCTACCGCCTCTGCAATCACATACGTTTTATCTTCCGTTGTTCTCAGAAGTTCAACTGCGTGTTCCAGTCTGATTTTTGTAAGGTATGCCACAAAACTCAAGCCCACCTCTTTCTTGAAGATAGTGGAAAAATAAGCTGCGCTTACATTTAACTGGCGGCACAGAGTTTCCGCAGAAAGGTCGTTTTCTTTATAATGCTCACTAATATATGCTTTTGCCTGTTCTGTGAGACGGATTGTGGAATCACTTCTCTCATGGCGAAGGGTATGGCGAAGATTATTACAGATTTCCCGAAGCCAGCTTTCCAGCTCATCCACCGAAAGATGCTTATAAAGCTCCTGCCAGGGAATGTGCTCTCCTGCCCCGAAAATCTGCTTTGTACGAAGCTTGTAAGAGCGTCCTATTTTCATAAGCTCTGTGGAAAGCTCCATACAGATAAGCTGGTACTGATTCGGCGTAATGCAGCCGTTTCTAAGACTGTTCATAAAAGACTGGATTGCTTCGTCCGTCTCTTTTCTGTCTCCGATTTTGACTGCCCGGACAAGATTCTGAAAATCATAATCCATAAATGACACAGAATCCTGAGGATTGGGCTCAATATCTTTAATATAAAGAACCTGACTTCCGCCTATAATAGTTCTGTATTCCATAGCTGTTTTGGCCTCCTGATAAGAAGACATCAACGTATCAGGAGAACTGCATGTCTGTCCTACCGCTCCTGTCACCTGCACGTCCAGAACACGGGAGCCCATCTTACATATCTGGTCAAGATGATACAGGACATTTTCTATTTCTTCTTTTTTCTGAAGCATAAATACAAGAATTACTTCATCAAGATAATTTATACAGTAAAAGGACATTTTTTCCTTCAGATAATCTTCTGCCATATCCCGAAGAGAAAGATTCAGAAGCTGTGTTGTTTTTCCTGTCTGCTCCTTTACATTCGCCTCTGCATAAAGATTTGCCACTACATAATAAGGAGAGTTTAAGTCAAGCTCATACATCTCCATCATATTTTTCAGACGTTCCCCTGTAATTTTCCCTTCCAGAACACCCATGACAAACTGCTCCTGCATAGCAGGAAGGCTTTTTCTGTAGTATTCGTAAAGCTTATTTACATTCCTGTGCTGATCAAATTCCTCGTCCAGTTTCTTCTTTATTTTTCCGAAAACATTTTCCATGTCCTTTGAACTGATTGGCTTTAAAAGATACTCCTCCGCCTCCAGATGAACAGCTTCTCTTGCAAACTCAAAATCATCAAATCCGGAATAAATCACCACCTTAATATTCCGATAATTCTCCTTTAATTTCTTACATAAAGTAAGTCCATCCATATACGGCATCTTAATATCTGTCATTACCACATCTATATGAAGCTGTTCCGCCATCTCAAGGGCTTCCTGCCCATTCTCTGCTGTTCCTGCAAGGCAAAATCCCAGTGCCTCCCAGTCAATCTTCTTCTTCATAGCCTCCAGCACGTCTGTCTCGTCGTCTACAAGCAAAATATTATATAACTCCATACACAATCCTCACTTAACTCAGTAAATTCACACTTATATTCCTTATTATACCACGATACCCCATATCATAAAACAAAAAATACGCCGTTTAACCCCCTTTACTTCCCCTTCACTTTATACCACAAAAATAAGCGATTTGGAAAAATCCAAACCGCTTATCCTGTTCTTTTAACCCTATTCCCTTCCCCTTTCCGAACTCACGCTTCCTTGCGTGCCCGAGAGGGGAGTTTGAGGGGGCGTGCGGGCTTCGCAACTTTGAGCCCGCCCCCTCAATTCCATTATTTCTTTGTAATGTATTTACGAATATCAAGTGCGATAGCAACAACGATAACGATACCCTGTGCGATATACTGATAGTTTGTATTTACTCCAAGGAACTGGAGAGCAGATTTCAGAAGCTCGAATACTGCTACACCGATGATAACACCGGATACTTTACCGATACCACCGTTTACAGATACACCACCGATTGTACAAGCTGCGATAGCTTCCAGCTCGTAACCCATACCCATGTTAACACTTGTTCCACCGGATTTACCACCGAGAAGGAAACCAGCGATTGCGTACATAGCTGCTGCTGTGATGTAAATGATAATTTTTGTTTTCTTAACATTAACACCGGAAACCTCTGCTGCAACTTCGTTTCCACCGATTGCATACATATATTTTCCGTGACGTGTGTAGTTATAAACAAACCAGAAAATAGCTGCTGCAATAATCAGGTAGATGAACAGTAACGGAATCGGTCCAACCTTACCCTGTGTAACTGCAATATAGTCTGCACGGTATCCACCGATCGGAACAGAGTTTGTTACAACAAGTGCGATACCATAAACAATAAGTTGCATACCAAGTGTACCAATGAATGCCGGTACATTCAGATAAGAAATAACAACACCGTTAATTACACCGAAAACTGCACAGATTGCAATAACAATAAGAAGAACTACCCATACGTTTAATACAGGGAAATTCGGCCAAATCTTACCAGGTGCATCCGGTTTCTGGAGCATAATACCGGCAAGGCAGGCACTTAAACCAACAACACGTCCTGCAGAAAGGTCTGTACCTTTTGTAATCAGGCAGGCGCTGACACCAAGAGCGATAATAACACGAGGCGCTGCGTTGATTGCAAGGTTCATAAGGTTTCTAAAGCTTCTGAATGTTGGTACTGTAATACTTACATAAAGTACCAGGATCATTAACAGTACAATAATACCGTTATCCAGTAAAAGTTTTTTCAAATCAAATTTTTTTGACTTATCCATTGTTTCTCCTCCCTCTTTTAGAACTGTGTTGCATAGTGCATAACATTTTCCTGTGTCATTTCATCACCGGAAACCTCACCTGTGATTTTTCCGTTACACATAACCATAACACGGTTTGATACACCAAGTAACTCAGGCATCTCAGAAGAAATCATGATGATTCCTTTTCCCTGTTTTGCCAGATCAATCATAATCTGGTAAATCTCATATTTTGCACCTACGTCAATACCACGAGTAGGCTCGTCCATAATAAGAACATCCGGGTTGTTTGCAAGCCAGCGGGAAATAATAACTTTCTGCTGGTTACCACCGGAAAGAGACTGAATCAGAGTCTTACTGCTTGGAGTTTTAATACTCAGTTTTGATACGTTATCCTGAACAAGCTCCTCGATTTTTTTCTTATTCAGTTTAATGCCTGCTTCCAGATACTGATTCAGGGAAGCAATAGATACGTTATCAGCAATGGACAGACATCCGAGAATACCGGAACCACGACGGTCTTCTGTAATCATACCAATACCGTTATTAATGGCATCCTGAGGACGTTTAATATCAAGAGTTTTGCCATTAAGTTTTACTTCTCCGCTTACAGTATGGCGAATACCGAAGATTGCTTCCATAAGCTCTGTACGCTGTGCGCCTACAAGTCCGCCGAATCCAAGGATTTCTCCTTTTCTCAGTTTAAAGGAACAGTTTTTGAAAGAACCGTCATGAATACTTGTAAAATTATTTACCTCAAGGAGAACGTCTCCCGGATTGTTATCAAGAGGAGGATAAATATTTGTAAGCTCACGGCCAACCATCTGTTTTACAATTTCATCATCACTAATATTCTTCATTTCCCATGTTCCAACGTAGCATCCGTCTCGCATGATTGTAATATCATCAGAAATCTGACGAAGCTCTGCCATTTTATGAGAAATAAATACAAAGGATACTCCTCTGTCACGTAAATCACGAACAATTCTGAACAGTGCTTCTACTTCATTATCAGTTAAGGAAGATGTCGGCTCATCAAGAATAATAAGCTTTGCTTCCTGTGAAACAGCTTTTGCAATTTCAATTGACTGCATCTGGGAAATGGATAAATGGCCCAGTTTCTTTCTTGGGTCAAATGGCATTTTTACGTTTTCCAGCCATTTTTTCGCCTCGTCATTCATTGTTTTATGATCGATTACTTTAATCGGTCCAAAAGATTTTACAGGGAAGCGACCAAGGTACATATTTTCTGCAATGGTACGCTCCGGAACCGGCTGCAATTCCTGGTGTACCATAGCAAGTCCTTTATGTAATGCTTCATCCGGATTCTGGATATTAACCTTCTCACCATCAACAAAGACTTCCCCTTCGTCCATGTGATAGATACCAAACAGACATTTCATGAGCGTGGATTTACCTGCACCGTTCTCTCCCATCAGAGCATGGACAGTTCCCGGACGTACTTTCAGATTAACTTTGTCCAGTGCCTTAACACCTGGGAAGCTTTTGCTTACTCCACGCATTTCCAATCTATATTCTGCCATCCCACTCTCTCCTTTCATATGTTTTCATAAAATCGGGTGTGTCTCTTTCAACACACCCGAAATTTTAATTCTGTTTAATTCATTCCCTCAAATATAATTATTTGATTTTCTCAAGAATTTCTGCTGCGTTGTCAGCAGTAACTTTTACATAGTCTACCATGTTAACTGGCTCAACTTCTTCACCTTTCAGGAAATTAACTGCCTGAGCTGCTGCTTCCTGAGCCTGGCTGAAGTGATCGTTGAATACTGTACCTGTAAAGTTTCCGTCTACGATGTTCTGAACAGCGTCTGTAAGAGCGTCAACACCAACAAGGTAGATGTCTTCGTTTATTGTTCTTCCAGCTGCCTGAATTGCCTGAAGAGCACCAAGAGCCATAGCGTCGTTGTTACAGAATACAACTTCTACCTGATCGCCGAACTGTGTAAGAGCGTCCTGTGTAATCTGCTGTCCTTTAGCCTGATCCCAGTCACCTCTCTGCATAAGAAGTTCTTCTACTTCCATACCGCCGTCTGTAAGAGCTTTTACAGAGAACTCTGTTCTGTACTGAGCATCTACGTTTTCCGGGTCACCCTGAATCATGATGTAGGAAACTTTTCCATCACCATTAATATCACCTTTAGTTTCTGTTTCAAGGATTTCTTCACCCTGGAATGTACCGGACTGTCTGGCGTCTGCACCAACGTATGTAGCTTTGATTCCTTCTTCTGCCCATCTGTCGGATTCTGTTTCGTCTGGCTGACGGTTGATGTAAACTACAGGGATTCCAGCTTCGTTACACATATCTGTAATCTGTGGAGCGGAAGAAGCCTGTACAAGGTTCAGAATCATAACGTCAACTTTATCTGTGATGAAGTTGTTGATCTGGTTTGTCTGCTCAGCCTGGTCATTTTTACCATCCTGCACGATGATGTTTTCCTCTTTGAATCCAAGGTCTTCTGTCAGGTAACGAACCAGCTCTGTACGATACAGTGTCATGAAGTTATCAGCGAACTGATAAATACTGATACCGATTTTTGTGTTTTCTACATCAACACCTTCCATGTCGATTGCTTCTGCTGTTTCTTCTGCTGCTTCCTCAGCAGCCTCTTCTGTTGTCTCTTCTGTAGTTTCCTCTGTTGTAGCTTCTGCCTCTTCTGCGAATACGCATGTAGCACCAGCAACTGTTGTTACGCCCATTGTTAAGCAAAGTAAGCTAGCCAGTAATTTTCTTTTCATTGTAAAACGTCCTCCTTTTTTTGCGGTTCTCTCCGCTTCATGTTTTATATTTTAGCAACTTCTATTCCAAAAGAACATACAAATTTTTTCTCACGTCCTATAAATTTCTTAACAGTTTTGGTTATCAGTTATAAAAATCTTCTTATATGTTGTGCATTCTGTACATCTCTTTTTCTGTTCTCTTTTTATTCCCTGTCCCCTATTTTGCCGGATATGTGCTATAATATTTTTCAGATGTCACAGAAAAGTGCGAACACGAAACAATTAATCAGCCCTTCTTTGACCTGACATCTTTTTACATAAATACAGGAGGCCACTATGAATAAAAAAGAAATATCTGAAATAAAAAAACAGTTTTCTCCAGATAACTGCTGTATTACCCGTATATGCGGCTGTTATGTTGACGGAGAAAAAAATAAAAAAACAGAACTGAAAGAAGCTTTTTTATCTCTATCTGAGGAAGAAATGTTCAAATACTTTGATATTTTCAAAAAAACTCTCTCCGGCACAATAGGAAAAAATCTCCTGAATATGGATTTTCCTCTTGAACAGGAACAGGAGGGAGGAACCCAGTATTTTCTTCGAAAGCTGAAAGAAAGTAAGCTGAAAGACGAAGCTCTTGTAGAAAGTTTCTATGACAAAATCATTGAAAATTATGAGTACGGGGAAAACTATTATATTATTCTTATTCATGCAGTTTATGATATTCCCGGAAAATCTTCTGACGGACAGGATATGTTTGATGCTTCCGATGAGATTTATGAACACATTCTCTGCAGTATCTGTCCTGTAAAGCTTTCCAAAGCAGGATTATGCTACAATGCCCAGACAAATAATATAGAAGACAGAGTCCGCGACTGGCTCGTGGAAATGCCGGATCTTGGTTTTCTCTTCCCTGTCTTTAACGACAGAAGCACAGACCTTCACAGCATTCTTTATTATACAAAAAACGCCGAAGAGCTTCGTTCTGTCTTTATAGACGAAATCTTCGGATGCACTGCTCCCCTTTCTGCCGGAGGCCAGAGAGATTCCTTCAATGCCCTTGTAGAAGAAACCCTGGGAGAGGACTGCGCCTATGACACTGTATTAAATATTCATGAACGCTTAAACGAAATTATCGAAGCGCAGAAAGACGAACCGGAACCTGTGGTTCTCACAAAACACGAGGTAAAACGTCTCTTTGAAGACTGCGGCGTAGAAGAAGAAAAGCTTGCCGGGTTCGACGAGCAGTATGAGCTTGCAGCAGGAGAGAAATCTGCTCTCATGGCATCTAATATTACAAACACAAGAAAATTTGAGATTAAAACCCCTGATGTTGTAATAAACGTTTCCCCCGACCGCGCAGACCTTGTGGAAACAAGAGTAATTGACGGCAGGAAATGTCTTGTCATTCCTATGGAAGACAATGTGGAAGTAAACGGTATCCGGGTAACTATGCAGGACTTTTCAAACTCACAGGAGGAAGATATATAATATGGAAGCAACAGATAAAAAAATACTCTTTTTCGATATTGATGGAACACTTTTAACACCTCCGCCCTTCTCCATTCCGGAAAGTACGGTAGTAGGACTGAAAAAAGCCCAGGAGCAGGGACACCTTACTTTTATCAACTCCGGCAGGACCCGTTTTCTTATTCCTGAAAATATAAGAGCCCTCGGTTTTGACGGTTATGTATGCGGCTGCGGTTCTCAGATTTATCTTCATGACGAACTGATTTTTGAACAGACCATTTCTCATGATATATGTGAGGAAACAGTGCGTCTTCTTCGGGAATGTAAAATCGGAACGATTTTCGAGCGTCCTACCGGGCTTCTTATGGACGGCGCTGCTCCGGTACAATGTTCCCTTACAAAAAATTTCATAGGAAAAGCACCTGTGGAAGACCTGTCTGTTTTCGAAGAAAAAGACACCTACACCTTTGATAAATTTTTAATTGAAGTTTTTCCTGATTCCGATTTTGAGACTTTCCGGAACTTCAGCAAAGATAAGTACCTTCTTTTCCAGCACAGAGAAAATATTTATGAAGTCACACGGAAAGATACAAGCAAAGCAACAGGGATTCAGTTTCTTCTTGATTATTTTAACCTTCCTCTTGAAAACAGCTATGCCTTCGGTGACAGCAATAATGACCTGCCCATGCTGAAATATGCAGGAAACAGCATTGCTATGGGAAATGCAATGAAAGAAATTCTGCCATTCTGCACATACCAGACAACAGATATTGAAGATAATGGAATTTACAATGCACTGAAACATTTTGGATTGATTGGGTAAAAAAGAATAAAACGGCAGAGGCGCTGCTTCACATTCAGATAACAACTGTGAAGCAGCGCCCCTTTTTAACCGTTTATTCTGTTCGTCTTCCTGTATTTCTTCATAACATAGATATAATATGGTATCAGCGGAATCAACGCCGCAATCCATGCAGCCGGGTCTGCAAGGCACACTCCTGCAAAGCTTGTTTTTCCCGCAATAAAGAAAACAATTCCTGCTCTTGCCACAAGCTCAAATATACCTCCAAGCATTGGAACAAGTCCATATCCCATACCCTGCAGGGCATTTCTGTAAAGGAAAATACTTCCAAGGAACGGATATGCCCAGAATACTGTCCTGAAATATGTAACAGATACGTCCAGCACCTCTGTTTCTGACGGGCTTACAAAAATACAAGTAAGGTATCTTCCAAAGAAAAATACCATTACCATAGAAATTACGCTCCAGCCGAGAATCATAAGCTGCGTACTTTTTACACCGGCTTTTACACGGTCCATCTTTCCGGCTCCCCGGTTCTGTCCTACAAATGTGGCTGCTGTTGCTCCAAATGCCACAAAAATTGTAGTCACAATATTCTGAAGCTTTCCTGCTGCGGAAAATCCTGCCATATGGACAGCTCCGTAAACATTAACAGCTCCCTGCACAATAATCGTTCCGATTGCTGTAATAGAAAACTGCAGTCCCATTGGAATACCAAGTGCAAGAAGTCTTTTAAAGCTGTTTACAGAAACTGCAAAATTTTTCTTCTCCAGGTGAAGAAGCGGCATTTTTTTCTTAATGTAAACGAGACACAGGAGTGCAGAAATTCCCTGAGCAATTACAGTTGCATATGCACATCCTTCTACTCCCATACCAAAGCACACAATAAACACAATATCCAGCACTATGTTAAGAAGTGCGGAGATAATAAGAAAATACAGGGGTGATTTGGAATCGCCCAGTGCGCGGAGAAAAGACGACAGGGCATTATAAGCCGCCGTGACTACAAGTCCGGCGTAAATAATCGCCATGTATTTGATTACATCCCCGATAACCTCGTCCGGCGTGTTCATCATGCGAAGAATCGGCGCATTTGCAATCTCAAAGCCAACTGTCATAGCAATTGTAAACGCTGCTGTCAGATAAATGGACATTGCCACATAATGGCGCATCTCATCGTATTTCTTTGCCCCGAAAAGCTGAGATACTAAAATTGCAAAACCGCTTGTCAGTCCATTCAGCCATCCTGTTACAAAAAACATCAGAGAGCCTGTGCTTCCAATGGCTGCCAGCGCATTTACACCAATAAACTGTCCTGCAATAATTGAATCCGCAATATTATAAAACTGCTGAAAAATATTTCCAAGACACATGGGAATCATAAACTGTATAATCAGTTTCACAGGACTTCCCACGGTCATATCATTTGTTGTACTCTTTCCCATGAATACTTCCCTTCCTGCTTATTTTAATTCGGCAAAACAGCACCGGAAAATCCGATGCCGTTCCATTTTTTTATTCTGCTGTTTCTGTCGGTTCCGGAGTTTCCGTTGCTTCTGCCTCTGCTTCTTCCGGAGCTTCTGTTACTTCTGCTTCAGCTTCTTCCGGAGCTTCTGTCGTTTCTGCCTCCGGTGTTTCTGTTACCTCCGGCATTTTCATTGTAAATTTATGAGTATCTGTGATTTTCAGTGTTTCAAGCACTTTATCGTCTGCCTTGATTTCTGCGTCCTCAAGCCACTTCTCTGTTGTCTCTGTGTAATACTCTGTTCTCTTTTCAGATTCCAGAGATTCTCTTTTAGACTCTGTTGCCTCTTCATCGAGCTTTTTATCAAGACGCACTACATAATAGCCTGTATCTGTCTCTATCACTTCAGGAGCCATTTCTCCTTCCTTCAGCCCGCGAAGGACTTCAAGAACCTCATTCGGATAGTAGGCGGAATCTTCGTCCTCTTCTTTGCTCTCTGCAGTTGTAAAGGTTCCGGTAAGAGCGCTGTAGCTTTCATCTGCAGCTTTTGCCACCTCGCTCATATCTCCAGTCGGGTCTTCTTTCATTTTATCCAGGATTTCCTGCGCCTGCTCTTTTTTCTGCTTTTTATCGTCTTCTGTGATCTCCTCTCCACTTGTGGAAATGCTTACATATGTGAAAGAAGACTGATTTGCTTCCTCGTCTGTCACTTCTACTTCTGCCTCATCCATAATTGCGTCATACATTCTCTGCCTATATGTCTGAAGCTCCAGATATGTTTTTACCTGCTCTTCTGTAACAGCCAGCTCCGCGATTGTTTCCTCGCTGTTTGCTTCTATAAATGCTTTTGCTGCCTCGGCAATCGCTTTTTCATCTTCTTCTGTTACTTCTACCTTATAATCCGCTGCCTTATCTTTCATAATATACATAAGCTCAACCTGATTTAAGGTATCCTTTACAGCCTGCTCTCCGTATGTTTCTCCGGATTCCTCATCCGCAACAGTATCCCAGATATTCACGCCGCTGCCTGTAAAACTTGCATACATAGCATCCATCTGTGCCTGCTGCTGTCTTGCTGCAATGCTTACAACACCCATCGGTATTTCTGTTCCGTCCACAGTTGCCACTGTTTTTGTTCCATCTAATTTTTCGTCTGATTTTCCCACACCGCATCCGGTAAGCATACCTGCTGTCAATACGCCTGCCAGCACTGCCGCTATAGTTCTTCCTGCTGCTCTTCTCATGTCTTCCTCCATTACTTCACGATTCTTCAGTCCTTCATTCTGTTACAGGACTGCACTATGGTAAGTATAAACTCTTTTTTCCTTTTCAGCAAGGTAAAATTTTGAAAAACACAAAATGTTCAGACTATTTTGTATCCTCTAATCCTCCACCAGTTTCTGCAGCTCTTCTGCAAATTCTGTGAGCGCCTCAACTGCCCTGCCCTGGGGTAAAAAGATAAATTTCGGCTCTTTATCTGTCTTAAACTGAAGACGTCTTCTGTACTTATCCATAAGAGCCGGAATCCCTGCAGGATTAAGCTTTGCCTTCTCATAAAGAGTGATTCTGATTTCTTTTCCCGTCTGCTTAATCTCAGTCACATATGCCTGATGCGCCATTGCTTTCATTTTCGCAATGGCGAGAAGATTTAAGACTGCCTTTGGCGGCTCGCCAAATCGGTCAAGAAGCTCCTCCAGCATATCATCGTAATCATTCTGATTTTCAATTCCTGCAATTCTCTTATAAATATCAAGCTTCTGAAACTCATTGCTGATATAAGTGTCGGGAATAAAGGCATCTATATTCAAATCAACAGACGTTTCAAAATCTTCCATTGTATGAATGCCCTTTGCCTCTTTCACCGCCTCACTTAACATTTTACAGTAAAGGTCGTATCCCACTGCATTCATATGTCCGTGCTGCTGTGCGCCCAGAAGATTTCCTGCTCCGCGAAGCTCAAGGTCTCTCATTGCAATCTTAAAGCCGCTTCCCAAATCTGTATACTCGCGGATGGCAGCAAGACGCTTTTCCGCTGTCTCCCGCAGTACCATATTTGGACGGTACATCAGGAAAGCATAAGAAGTTCTGTTGGAACGTCCGATTCTTCCTCGAAGCTGATAAAGCTGGGAAAGTCCATATCTGTCTGAATCATGGATAATCATGGTATTTACATTGGAAATATCAAGTCCCGTCTCAATAATAGTCGTAGATACAAGAACATCAATCTCTCCATTAATAAATCCGTACATTACCTGTTCCAGTTCCCGTTCACTCATCTGCCCATGAGCAAAATCTACCCTTGCATCCGGCACAAGCTTGGAAATCCGAAGAGCAACCTCCGCAATATCCGTTACCCTGTTATATACGTAGTAAACCTGTCCGCCGCGGCGAAGCTCCCTGTTAATTGCTTCCCGGACTGTCTCCTCATCGTATTCCATAACATATGTCTGAATGGGTATCCTGTCCATTGGCGGCTCTTCCAGAACGCTCATATCCCGGATTCCAATAAGGCTCATATGGAGGGTTCTCGGAATTGGCGTTGCCGTAAGAGTAAGAACGTCCACGTCTTTTTTTAACTGTTTGATTTTCTCTTTATGGGCAACGCCGAAACGCTGTTCCTCATCAATAATCAAAAGGCCAAGATTTTTAAACTCTATATCTTTGGAAAGAACCCGGTGCGTTCCTACTACAATATCAACCTGTCCTTTTTTTAATCCCTCGATTGCTTTTTTCTGCTGGGCAGGAGTGCGGAATCGACAGAGAAGCTCTACCTTTACCGGAAATTCCTTCATTCTCTGTACAAAAGTATTATAGTGCTGCTGTGCAAGAATCGTCGTAGGCACAAGATACACCACCTGCCTGCTTTCCTGAACTGCCTTAAAAGCAGCACGAAGAGCAACCTCTGTCTTGCCGTATCCCACATCTCCACACACAAGGCGGTCCATGATTTTTGTACTTTCCATATCCCGCTTTGTATCTTCTATGGCATTTAACTGGTCTTCTGTCTCTTCATATGGAAACATTTCCTCAAACTCTTTCTGCCACACTGTATCCGGTCCACATACATAGCCTTCCTTTTCCTGGCGCACTGCGTAAAGCTCCACAAGTTCCTTGGCAATGTTTTTTACTGCTCCCCGAACTCTGCTCTTTGTCTTATTCCATTCCTGTCCGCCAAGCTTATTTAATTTTGGCGCTTTTGCAGTGTCCGCTCCGGAATATTTCTGAAGGGCATCAAGCTGGGTCGCAAGAATATAAAGATTGCTTCCTCCCCTGTACTCGATTTTAATATAGTCTTTTACAATCTTATCTACCTCTACCTTTTCGATTCCCCGGTAAATTCCAAGACCGTGTTTTTCGTGTACCACAAAGTCTCCAATAGAAAGTTCTGCAAAATCCTGAATCCTCTGTCCATTATAATTCTTTTTCTTCTTCTTTTTTTTCTGCTCCTGACCGAAAATATCTGTTTCCGTCATAAGTGCAAATTTAATCAGCGGATATTCAAAACCTTTTTTGGCATGACCATAGGCAACCATAATCTCCCCCGGCTGAATGAGACGGTCATAATCTGTACTGTAGAAGGCGTTTAATCCTTCCTCCTGCAAATCCTTTGCAAGACGTTCCGCTCTCGTTCTTGAACCGGAGAGAAGAGCAATTTGAAACCCCTGCTTTTTATATTGAAAAAGGTCTTTTACAAGAAGCTCAAAGCTGCTGTTATAAGAATTTACTGTTTTTACTGTAATATCAAACTTTTCTGTAATTTTCCATTTTCCACGCTTCGGTTCAAGGGCACAAAAAGCCGCGCAGTTATACTGATTCAGTCTCTTTTGAAGCGTCTCAAATCTGCACAGCCAGTTATCCGGAAGCTTCTGCTCTCCTCTTTCTTCCCTGTGCTTACGGCTCTGGAGATACTCCTCCTCCACAGCCATTCCTTTTTCTGCAAGATGGTTCGGCTCATCAAGAAAAAGAATACTTTTTTCTCTGGAAAAATATTCCAGAAAAGATACCATATCTTTTTCCCCGATTTTTTCCACTGCAGGATAAATGGTAATCTCATCAAGATTTTCAAGAGAGCGCTGGCTTTCCGCATCAAAACTTCTTATAGAGTCAATTTCATCTCCCCATAACTCGATTCTCCAGGGATTTTCCTCTGTGAGAGAGTAAATATCAATAATGCCTCCCCGAACAGAAAACTGTCCGGGCATTTCCACCTGTCCAACTCTCTCATACCCAAGAGCAACAAGGGAATCCTTCAGCTTATCCAAGTCAATGGGACTGTCACTTTCATAATGAATCAGACTCTTTTTTATCTCCTCCAGAGGAAGCAGAAAGTCCATACATCCGTCTATGCTTGTGACAACTGTGATTTTCTCTTTTTCAAGAAGCGCTTTAATTACCTGCATTCTCTGTCGTATCAGAAGATTTCCGTGGATGTCCGCCTGAAAAAAAAGAAGGTCTTTTGCAGGATAATAATATACTTCTTTATCATAAAAGCGGTAATCCTCATAAATCTCCTTCGCCCGTTTCTCATCCTCTGCCAAAATCAGATGAGATGGAAAAAGCCCGGAAAGTCCATACATCATATGAACCTTCTGGGACTCTATACAGCCGGAGATTTCCAGAATACCTCTGTTTTCTCCGGCACATTTTTGTATCTGTTCAAACTCTGCAAGATTTTGCAGAGACTGTATAAATGCTTTCATATAAACCTCTCAGGCTTTTTTGCGATTATATTCATTCATAGCTGCATCCGTGCCCTGGGAAAGTATTTTTTCCACAGCGTCTCCGGCATTTTCAATTGCCTCATCCACAAGGCGTCTGTCGCTGTCTGCAAATCTGGAAAGCACATGGTCTGCCAAATCCCAGCCTTTCGGCTTCGCTCCCACGCCTACCTTAATGCGAAGGAATTTTTCTGTTCCAAGGCGGCGAATAATATCCTTGATTCCGTTATGTCCTCCTGCGCTTCCCTGCTTGCGGATTCGAATCTGCCCCGGCTCTAAATCAATATCGTCATAAATGACAATCATTTCTGTCTCCGGGTCTATCTTAAAATAACTTGCCATTTCCTGAACAGGGCCGCCGCTTAAATTCATAAAGGACAGCGGCTTCATAAGAATTACTTTTTCTCCTCCTATGATACCCTTTCCATACATGGCGTTGAATTTTACCCCTGCCTGGGGAATATTGTATTTCTCAATCAGATAATCAATGGTGTCAAACCCCATATTGTGGCGGGTAGCCTCGTACTGCTTACCGGGGTTGCCTAAACCAACAATTAAATACATTTTTTCTGTTCTCCTATCAGTTAAAGTAAACCATTTCTTCTTCAAGCGGGTCACAAATCTGCACATTTTCTGCATACAGGACAATTCCTTCCCCCTGGTATTCCATTCTTCTCTCAAAAGCTACTTTTGCTGTGACCTCTACCCATGCTCCCTCTGCAATTTTCGGGGTATAAGCGCTTTTGCACACATATCCCAGAAATGTAGTATCGTCTGCACAGCAGGTCATTGCCGTTCTTCCCGGCACAAAGAATTTACTTCCCATTCCTCTTGGCTTTAAGGCCCTTCCCTTAAAGCGTACAGTTTTTCCCACATAAGTTTCCGGATGGTCCATTGCGTCCACAAACCAGATTCCGTAATCCTCCGGAAGAATATCAATCACAGGCGCATTTATATCAAATGGCATCTCGTCTTCAAAAATATCGTCAAGCTCGCCCTGCTCATCTTCAAAAATAACCTCAGCTCTCTGATTTGCCACCTTGATTCCTCTTCTGTACGTGGGAAGCGGGTCGCCTTTTTGACAGCGGTTAAACACAACCATATCTGTATTGCGTACCATATCCATAAAAATAGATTTCATATTTGCCATATACACCTGGAAAGTACTTGCGTCTACACAGGTAATCTGCTGTTCTACACCCCAGCCGGAAGGAAGCTCCATTTTATCAAAATTACTTACAAGCCACATTCCGTTATACTCGATTACAACACGCTCCGGCTGATGGATAATCTCCATTGCAGTAAGACGTTCTGTCGTAAAATCTTCTTCTTTTTCGATGATTTCCACAACTGTATTTCTCTGTTTCAGAGACTCAAGGTCGTACTCTTCCTCTCCTTCCTCACAGAGAATAAGGAGGGTTTTTCCTTCAATCTCAAAATAATCCTGATTCAGAGTAAAATTAAGAAATGTTGTCTTTCCGCTTTCAAGAAAGCCTGTAATCAAATATATCGGCACTCTGATTTCGTCCATATTTCATTCCTCTCAGATTCCGAAAAGCTCTGCCAGCTTCTCTTCATTTAATTTAGAGCCGATTACACAAAGACGGCCTGTGTACTCCGGCGCACCTTCCCGGATTTCTGTTTCCTCCGGAACCATATCGAAGTAAATCCATGTATCATCCTCACAGGGAAGCATTCCCTTTGCACGAAGAATCATTCCATACTCCTCAGAACCGGACAGCTTATCAAGAATACCTGTAAGCTCTTCTTTTGTATATTTGCGGATAGTTTCTTTTCCCCAGCTTGTAAATACCTCGTCTGCATGGTGATGATGATGCTCATGTCCGCAGCCGCATTCATGCTCGTGGTGATGATGATGCTCATGATGATGCTCGTGACCGCAGCCGCACTCATGCTCGTGGTCATGATGATGCTCATGTTCCTCATGATGGCTATGCTCGTGATGATGCTCGTGCTCCTCATGATGATGGTGATGCTCATGTACATGTCCGCATTCAGGGCATACTTCCTCGTCCATCATTTCCTCTTCGAGAGATACCGGATGTTCCATAACCTCCACAAGCTTCTCTCCTGAAAGCTTTTCAATAGGAGTTGTAATGATAGCAGCTTTTTTATTAATGCTTCGAAGAAGCTCCATTGCCTCCTGCGCCTTCTTTTCATCTACAATATCTGTACGGCTCATAATAATAGCTCCGGCATACTCCACCTGGTTATTAAAGAATTCTCCAAAATTACGCATATACATACGGCACTTTTTAGCGTCTACCACTGTTGTATAGCTATTGAGCGCTATATCCACTTCTTCCTGAACACCCTGCACCGCTTTAATTACATCAGAAAGTTTTCCTACGCCGGAAGGCTCGATTACAATTCTGTCCGGATTATATTTCTCTACTACTTCTTTTAAGGAAGCGCCAAAATCTCCTACAAGAGAACAGCAGATACAGCCGGAATTCATCTCACGGATTTCAATTCCTGCCTCCTTTAAAAAACCACCGTCGATTCCGATTTCTCCAAATTCATTTTCAATCAGAACCACCTGCTCATTCTGAAAGCCCTCTTTCAGCAGTTTTTTAATCAGCGTTGTTTTTCCGGCTCCCAGAAAACCGGAAATAATATCAATTTTAACCATTTCAAATTCCTCCTAAAATAAAGAGGACATGACCCCGTCATGCCCCCGCTTTTTGTATCATCAGCTTTATCAGCCGTTAATCATAAAGTTCATTAATCTGTCAATATCTTCTTTCTCGTATGCAACGATTTCCAGTTCCGGAATTTCTCCGCCGGAGAAGATATTTGCAAGAGATACGTACTGGGATAATTTAGATTTCAGGTTCAGTCTGTCTCCTTCTCCTGTTACCAGTTCTACTCTTCCTTCACAGCTGTCTACTACCTCAAAAAATTTCTCTACGTCTTTAATGTTTGATACTTTCATGTTAATTCTCCTTTCTGGCTGCCGACGGCAAACCTAACATGTACTTTTTTCATTTTCCTGCTTTCGCGCTCATTATAACGCAGGCTTTCCAAAATTGCAAGAGCTTTTAATATAAAAATATTGCAATTCCGTAAGCAGGCAGCGGATATGCAAAAGAAAACGGTCTGTTGTCGCATTCCTTTTTCTCTGCTTTAAATATTTTCGGCTCTGCCATTCCGTTTTCATCAAGAATTAATTTATACTGTTTCTTCTTCGGTACTCCCACTCTGTAGTCCGGACGTGCAACCGGTGTAAAATTACATACAACAAGAATATTATTCCGTTTTGTTGGAGATTTCCGCACAAAGCTGAAAATACTTCTGTCTCCATCGTTTGCATTAATCCATTCAAATCCTTCCGGGTCATTGTCCCCTGCATAAAGCGCCGGATATTTTTTATATATATGAAGGAGATCCTTCACAAAACTCTTTAAGTTTCTGTGAGCATCTTCTCCAAGAAGAAACCAGTCAAGTTCTCTTTCCTCACTCCACTCACGAAGCTGTCCGAAATCCTGTCCCATAAAGAGAAGTTTCTTTCCGGGGTGACAGAACATGAAGGCATATCCTGCTTTCAGGTTTTTAAATTTCTCGTCCAATTCTCCCGGCATCTTACTTAACATGGAACATTTCAGATGAACTACCTCGTCATGGGAAAGAACAAGTATGTATTTCTCACTGTAGGCATATACCATAGAAAATGTCATTTTATTATGATTGAATTTTCGGAAATACGGGTCAAGCTTCATATATTCCAGGAAGTCGTTCATCCAGCCCATATTCCACTTCAGAGAAAATCCAAGTCCGTCTTCTTCTGCTTTTCCTGTTACTTTTGGCCATGCTGTGGATTCTTCTGCAATCATCATCGCTCCGTGATTTCTTCCCAGAACAACGGTGTTCAGATGTTTAAAAAATTCAATAGCTTCCAGATTCTTATTTTCTCCGTATTTATTTGCTACCCATTCTCCATCTCTCTTTCCGTAGTCAAGATAAAGCATGGATGCAACTGCATCTACACGAAGACCGTCTACATGACATTCCTCTATCCAGAAAAGTGCGTTTGCAATAAGGAAATTTTTTACCTCCGGTCTTCCGTAATTATAAATCTTTGTTCCCCAGTCAGGATGCTCTCCCTGCCTTGGGTCTTCATGTTCGTACACAGCCGTTCCGTCAAAATTTGCAAGACCGTGTGCATCTTTCGGGAAATGAGCAGGAACCCAGTCAAGAATGACACCTATTTTCTGTCTGTGAAGATAATCTACCAGATATTTGAAATCCTGCGGTGTTCCATATCTTGATGTGGGAGCAAAATATCCTGTCACCTGATAACCCCAGGAACCGTCAAAAGGATGCTCTGCAATTCCCATAAGCTCCACATGTGTGTAGCCCATTTCTTTTACGTATTCCGCAAGTCTTGGCGCAGCCTCTCTGTAAGTATAAAAACCTTCTTTATTTTCTTCGGTAGGAGAATGCTTCAGCCATGAGCCAAGATGCACCTCATAAATAGATACAGGCTGAACCTTTTCATCAAAGTTTTCTCTCTGTTTCATCCATTTGTCATCTGTCCATTTGTAATCTTCAATATCTGTAATTCTGGAGGCTGTTCCCGGACGCAGCTCTGCTGCATTTGCATAAGGATCTGCTTTATAAAGTTCTTCCCCATGAGCTCCCTCAATATAAAATTTGTAGAGCTGTCCTTCCTTTGCTCCCGGGACAAATACTTCATATACTCCTATATCCCCTGCTTTTTTCATGGGATTTGCCTCTGTATCCCAATCATTAAATTCACCGACAACAGAAACACTTTTTGCATTGGGTGCCCATACTGCAAAATAAACACCTTTTTTTCTTCTTACAGAAGTGGGATGTGCCCCCAGTTTTTTATATATTTCATAATGTGTTCCCTGTCCAAAAAGATACTGGTCAAGCTGTGTAAACTCCATTTTTTCTCCTCCCCGTTTTCCTTATTTAAACGCTGCTATCTCACTTTCATTTGGTTTCAGACGAATGCGGAGCATTCCGTTTTCTTCATGAATTTCTTCTCCGCTTAAAAGGCTTGTATACGTTTTTCCACAAGCAGGCACACGGATACAAAGCTCTGCGTCCTGTTCGTCATTATTTACTGCCACCAGAACTCCTTTTTCCTCCAGAATCCTCGCAAAAGCGTACTGTCTGTTTGTGAGAAGCAATTCCTGATATGTTCCCTCTGAAAGCGCTTTCTGCTCTTTGTGAATTTTTCCAAGCGTGCAAATCCATTCATACAGCTTTTTATCCGGCATATTTTCCTTCATTTCCTGAAGATCGAGCTTCGGACGAAGAGGCTCGTCATTTCCCCCTTCTTTTCTTCCCTGTACACCAAATTCAGAACCATAATATATAGAAGGAATACCCGGAAGTGTAAACAGAAGGGTATGAACCGGATAAATATGTCCCTGCACATTTAATTTGGAAGCAATTCTGTCTACGTCGTGATTATCCACAAAGGAATACAGCTTCATTCCCCTGTAAATTCCTCCGTTCTGGTCAAACTCTCTTCTTATTGTATGTGCAATCTCAAAATAATTGTGGTCGTTATGTCCGGAATAAAGCCCCTTATGAAGTTCATAATTTGTCACACTGTTTAATTTATCCGGAGAAATGTACCGGCTGTAATCTCCGTGAATCACTTCTCCCATAAGCCAGAAGTCTTTCTTTCTGGCATCTACGAAACGCCGCATTTCTTCCATAAAGGAAAATTCCAGACAGTCGGCACAGTCAAGGCGGATTCCGTCAATATCAAACTCCTCTATCCAGAATCCGATTACATCAAGAATATACTCCCGTACCTTCGGCTCCCAGTAATTTAAGTTTACCAGTTCAAAACAATTTCTCCATGCTTCATATCCAAACCCATCATTATAAGGGCTGTTCCATCCGAAATTGATTCCTTTATACCAGCTGCAGTACGGAGACTGCTCTCTGTTTTTGATAATATCCTGAAATGCAAAAAACTCCCGTCCTGTATGATTAAACACACCGTCTACAACAATGCGAATCCCCATCTCGTGCGCCATTTTCACAAACGCTTTAAAATCTTCATTATCTCCAAGACGTCTGTCTACTTTTTTGTAATCCTTTGTATCGTACCCATGTGTCGTGGATTCAAATAACGGCCCTATATAAACAGCCGTACATCCAAGAGACGCAACATGGGGAAGCCATTCTTTCAGTTCATCAAAACGATGAACTGTTTCCTCCTGCTCATTTCTTGCCGGCGCCCCTGTCATTCCTATCGGATACATATGATAAAATACTGCTTCTTCAAACCATTTTCCCATTTTGTCCTCGATTCCCTGCATCTGTTTAAATCTGCAATTTTATTCTAAATGACTTTCGGTCAATCATATATGGTTATATTATACCAATATGTACATATCACGTCAATTATTTTTGGTTGTTTTAACGACAAAACAGGGGCAGTTCCTGCTTTTTTATTCAGTACCCTGTCCCTGTCTTATCCCTGCAGCATAAGCTGCTATGTAGTATCGTATTTCTATATGAAATTTTATTAAACTTCTTCTCCCGAGCTTCCGTCCGACATTTCTTCTCCCGAACTATCGCCTTCTCCGCTTCCGTCCGCACTGCCTTCCGAGCCGTCTGATACGTCATCGCCGGTTCCGTCCTCAACAGTTCCCTGGGAATCATCTGATACTTCGTCCTCTGAGCCGCCTGTAAGAGAATCATCTCCTCCTTTATAACCGGCTACCAGACCATTGTCAAAACTGCTCTGCCAGAAATCTGAATAGCTTGCATTTTGAAGTTCTACACCTTTTGCCTCTGCCATTTCGCTTACTGTTACAAGCTTGTATCCCTTTGCAATTAAGTCAGGAATCAGCTTTAAAGCAGCCTGTACAGAAGGTTCGTGAATATCATGCATCAGAATAATAGAACCGTCTGTCAGATCACCATTCATAACCGCATCGTAATCTGCCTGGGCGTTCATAAGCTTCCAGTCAAGCGTATCAAGAGACCACATGAAGAACGGTTTCTGCACTATATCATAAACGTGCTGGTCAGCGCTTCCATAAGGCGCTCTTGCCACAGACGCAGGCTGACCGCAGGCTTTGATAAGGGCTTCGTCTGTCTTTGAAAACTGCTCTGCTATACCGTTTTCATCAAGTGTCATCAAATCCCAGTGATTCCAGGAATGACTTCCAATCTCGCAGCCTATTTCCTGCATTCTTTTTACTGTATCCGGATATAACTCCACATTCGGTCCCAGCATAAAGAAAGTCGCCTTTGCATTATTTTTTTCAAGACAGTCAAGAAGCTCATCTGTATACTCGCCCGGTCCATCGTCAAATGTCAGTGCAAGCATCGGGCGTTTCTTTTCTTTATTATAAGTTCCATCTTCGTTAAAGAAATAGTCGTTCACGCCCTTTGTCACCCAGCCGGTCTGTATATAACCGTTTTCGTCAAAGGAGTATTCTGCTCCGTCTATTTCCTGAAAACCATCTGCATAATACGTACCGTCTGCATTCTGATACCAGCGTCCCTCGTCACTTTCATGCCAGCCGGGAGTCATTACCGATACCTTACTGGCATCTCCCTTTCCCTTCAAAGGCTGGCGAATCGCTGCGTTAGGATTTGCTTCTGCTGTCTGAGCCTGTACTTCTATGGTTTCACCCTGAGATTTGTTGTCTTTTGCTCCATCTCCGCGGTTCATAATTGGAAAAATCACGCCTTTTACTACAAATACAACAACCAGTACTGCCGCTATTGCATATGTGGCAAGCCGGGTATATTTTCGTATCAGCATCTGGCGTTTTTTCTGCCGCATCCTCTCCTGTATAACTCTTTTATCCATTCTGTTTCTTTCCCCACTTTGTCTGCATCACTCATATTGTACATTTTTTGTACGGTTTTATTTTCCAAATCCATAATAGCTCATTTGACAGATAATTACAATGGTTTTCATCTAAAGATTTTATTAAATTTTACAGCACCTGTTTCAGTTCCAGATCATCTGTTATAAGAAGAATATCTGCATCTTTTCCGGGAGTGATGGAACCTGTCTCTTCATAAATCCCAATACTCTTTGCAGGGTTTCTTGTAGCTGCAAAAATTGCCTCTGCAAGAGGAACTCCAAATTCTACAGCCTTACACATACAGCCGTAAAGGTCTGTTGCAGAACCGGCAATTGTACCATTTTTCAGTGTGGCTTTTCTGTCTTTTACTGTAACTTCCTGTCCGCCAAGCTCGTATGTTCCGTTTGCCATGCCTGTCGCTCTCATGGAATCGCTCACAAGAACAACTCTCTCCGGTCCGAACATCTCAAATGTTGCACGCACAACGGAAGGGTGGATATGAATGCCGTCACAGATAAGCTCTGCCATACAATTTTCATCATCTCTCGCAGCGCCGATAAGACCCGGATCTCTGTGTGCAAACGGATTCATTGCATTAAAGAGATGGGTGACATGATGTGCGCCTCTTTTGATTGCTTCTTTTGCAGTTTCATAATCTGCCGCTGTATGTCCAAGAGAAATGCAGACTTCATCATGAACCTCGTCAATAAATTCCATTGCGCCTTCTACATTTGGAGCTAATGTCACAAGCTTTACCATATTTCCGGAATCTTCGTTCAGCTCTCTGAAAAATCCTGCCTCCGGTTTTTTAATATAACCTTCTACATGAGCGCCTTTTTTGTCAGGGTCAAGAAATGGTCCTTCCATATTAATGCCGCGTACATGAGCGCCTTCTTTAAAATCTCCCACTTCTTTTATTGTTGCAAAAATCTCTTTCAGCTGTTCCAGCGGAAGAGTCATAGAAGTTGGGCAATAAGAAGTAACGCCGCTTTTTTTCTCATATTCCAGGATTTTTTTCAGTCCCTCCACATCTGCATCACAGAAATCAAATCCTGCTGCTCCGTGGCTGTGCACATCAACAAGACCCGGAATTACTTTCAGACCGGAAGCATCCACTACCGTCTTATCTGTTACCAGGGACTCATCCTTCACAATTTTGTGGTTTTCAATGTACACATCTTTTACACAAAAAGTGCCGTCTTCCTGAAATACCTCTCCGTTTCTGATAATCATAATACTTGCCTCCCGTTTTATTTTAATTTATATTACTTACTGCTCTACTGTCGGAGTCTCTTCTTCCGCTGTTTCTTCTGGAGCTGTTTCGTCTGTCTGCTCCACAGCTTCTTCTCCTTCTGCAGAAACGCTTCCGTTCCCGCTCACTCCTACTGTTCCGTTTTCTGAAATCTTTTCTTCTACATTCGCATTCTCTACAATAAATCGTTCCACACGGATAAGCCCGATTGTTGTATCTACAGACGTCTGGCCATATGTGTCCACAAGAGCTGCAAGATCCTTCACTCCGTAATTTTGAATCAGCTCGTCCTGAACCGCAAGGCTTTCCTTATCTTCCAGAGTCATACCCTCTGCGTCCATGATTCCCTGAAGGATCAGATTCTGTTTTACCCTTGCCTCCGCATACTCCTGGCACTGTGTCTCAAATGCTTCCTTAGACACCTGCTGGCTTTCCAGATAATCTTCCAGCTCCATTCCGCCCTGTTTTGCATAAGACTTTATCTGCGTCTCAAATTCTGCGTATGCTTCTTCTACATCTTTCTCCGGATATTCCTTTACTTCAGAAGCTTCATAAACCTGATTCCATGCAGTCTGATAAAGAACGCTTTCCGCCATCTTTTCTGCACTTTCCTGAAGAAGCTTCTTCTTATCCTCTTTGTATTCTTCAACAGTCTTAAAGTCTGTATTCTTTGCCACCCAGTCGTCGTTTAATTCAGGAGCTCTCTTAAAGGACTGCAGAGTAATTTTAAATACCACATCTTTTCCGGACATGGACGGTTCAATATAGTCCTCCGGGAAAGTAAGAGGAACGTCTTTTGTCTCTCCCTTTTTCATTCCCAGAATGCCGTCCTCAAATCCCGGAATATAACCGCCGGAACCAATTGTGATTTCCTGATTTTCTGCAGAACCTCCGTTAAATTCTTTGCCGTTTTCTGTTCCTACATAGTTGACAACTACTGTATCCCCCTCTTCTACCACACCGTCTTTTACTTCTTCCTTAGTCATTGCAAGATCCTGGGAGATGCTTCCTTCTACCTCTGTATCTGTAATCGTTTCAACTACCTTCTCAAGAGAAAGCCCTTTATACTGTCCGATTGTAATATATTTATCTATATCCTTCACAGAAACAAGACGTGTTCCCTCTCCGGATTTCTTCGTATCTTCTTTCTCTTCTGTCTTTTCCTCAGAAATTTTTGTTTCCTCTGCTGCTTTTTCCTTTGTGCCGCAGGCTGTTCCTGCAAATGCAATACATAATGTTAAAATCATAAGATATACTTTTTTCTTCATGTCCGCTTCCTTTCTGCGTTGTTCTTTGTTCAAATCTTATAGTTAGACGATGCCTTACGAATTGTTTCGCACTTCGTGCTTCCACAATTCTGCTACATCTCCGGTACCGGTGTCGGTCTGGAAGAATCCCAGACTTCTGATACGTCAAATAAATCGCTCACCATATCCGGATTATAATACATTCTGTAACCGTCCAGATTTCTTCTTCCCTGACGGAAATATTCGTCTGTGATCTGGACCCAGTATTGGTTGGAATCCACATTGCAATAGTAATTATAACCCCTGCTCTTATAATATGCAAACTTTGGATTGTCCATAGAATAATTCTCCCAGTTTCCAATGTCTGCTCCAAAAGCAAAAATAATCATATCTGTTTTTCCCAGAATCGGCGCCACGTTTGCTTCCCATCTCTCGTTATCTGCCTTAAGTTCCTCTGCGCTTGACTCTGTAGCATTTTTATGCCCCCAGGTATGGCTTGCGAATTCCCAGCCGTTCTTCTTGAGTGCTTCTGCTATCTTCTTTGCATTTTCTACTTCTTCATCAAAATTGAAATCCGGATTGTTTTCCAGAAATTCTTTCTGATTATCCTGAAGATTTTCCCCTGTTTTATAGGCGCTGTCTGTCCTGTATCCAAACACACCGTTATACCCTGTCATTGCAAGGATTCCTTTTCTTCCGTGATAAGAAAAAGCTGGATTTGCCTTTACGAATCCATCAAGAAGCGGAACCATATCATAATCTCCCACCAGAGCCGTTCCATCGTCCTGAATATATTCACACTTCACATCTCCATTTTCGTCAAGCACCATTTTACTGGCAAATCCGTCTCCATCCATATAGTGATAATAACTCACATCGTCCTGCGAAAGAACAAAAGCTTTTTTTCCGGGCGGAAGCATAATTTTTCCTCTGGACATGGTTCCGTCCTCATTCACAACAGCCATATCATGAGGGCTGACAAGAACGTATCCTTTGTCATACATGCTCTGCATGATTTTATTAAACTCACTGACTGTTGTCATCATCTGATTATAGCCTGCCTCATCGGAATCTCCGTCAAATGCTTTGGAAGTATCTACAATCAGAGTATGGAAAAATACATGTGTCACTTCTTCTAACGGATATTCCACACAGGTTGCCTTTATATTTTCATACTGTACAACTGCGTCTTTATAAGCCTGTGTTGTCTCATATTCCGGCTGTTCCTTCAAATACTGGATCGCTCCGTCATAATCATACTGCACAGACATCAAATGTGCCTTATCAAGCACCTTCTGCATATTTGCCGCACTTTCATCTTCCTTCTGTTCCACCGGCACGTCTGTTGGCTCCGGTGTACTTTCTGAAGGTGTCTCCACTGCTGCTGTTTTTGCATCTGCCGCCTTCTGTCCATCCTTTGAATAAAATGCTTTTTCTTTAAAAGGAAGAACGCCGCAGCCGCCTAAAAAAACAGATGCACAGAGAACCGACAGAAAAATGCCAATTCCTCTCTTCTTCATTTTAAAATCCCCTTTCGTATTTATAATCCCCTTTGTACTTATTAACCCATAGGTTTTACCGGTGTCGGTCTTGCCGGGTCAAAAACTGCTTTTGCATCAAACAGATCCTCCAGCATCTCCGGATTGTAATACATGCGGTATCCGTCCAGATTTCTTCTTCCCTGGCGAAAATACCGGTCGCGTATCTGCACAAAATACTTTCTCGAATCCACATTACAGAAATAATTATATCCCTGGCTCTTAAAGTATTCGAATTTATCACCGGAGTAATCTGCATAATCTGTTAAATCTGTACCGAATGCAAAAATAATAATATCGGTTCCTCCAATGATCGGATCTACATTTTCCTTAAATCTCTTTGTATCTGCCTGAAGCTTTTCAAGGGGCGCAGTCCCCACATTCTGATGCCCCCAGGTATGGCTTGCAAACAGCCAGCCGTTTGCTTTCATTGCCCCGGCAACCTTCTTCGCTTCCTCTCTCTCTTTATCAAGGTCAAAATCCGGATTCTCTTCCAGCCATTTTACTTTATCTGCATCAAGGTCATCCGGCCGTGTCTCATAGCTTATATCTGTGCGGTATCCTAAAATCCCGTTATATCCGGTGAGAGCCACAATTCCCTTTGCCCCTCTGTAAGAAAAATCCGGATGCTTCTCCACAAATCGGTCAATTAAAGGAACCATATCATAATCTCCCACAGAAATACTTCCATCATCTTCTATATACTCATTTCGGACTTTCCCCTCCTCGTCCACAATAAGTTTTGACGGATAACCGTCCCCTGCCATATAGTGATAATAGCTCACATCATCCTGTGAAAGAACAAACGGAATTTTTCCCGGTGGAAGAAGAATCTCTCCCGGCGTCATATTGCCGTTTTCATCTGCCTTCGCCATGTCATAAATACTGACCATGACATATCCCCTGTCGTACATTTCCTGGGTTATCTTATTAAATTCATCAATAGTAGTCATAACCTGATTATAATCTGCTTCTTTATAATCTCCGTCAAAGGCTTTCTTCGGATCCACAATCATCGTGTGGTAAAATACATGCGTTACTTCCTCAAGCGGCCAGGATACGCAGGTTGCCTTTGTCTCCTCAAATTTCTTTACCGCCTCCTGCATTTTTTCATTTTTCTCATAATCCGCTTCCTTCTTTAACAGTTGAATTGCGCCGTCATAATCGTACTGTGCCGCAAGAAGCTCCGCTTTCTGAAGCACGCCGCCAGACTCCTTCAGTTTATCTTTTTTCTTCTTTGAATCTGTATTCTCTGCTTTCGCATTTTTTTCAGATGTATTATCCGTATTTACTGCCTGGGCTTCCTGATTTTCCTTTCCCTGTGTTTTCCCTTTTTCACGAATCCCCACATAAATACCGCCTGCTGCAATTACAACTGCAATTGTAGCAACAGCCGCAATCTGTATTCTCCTCTTTCTCCTTTGCTTTTGTCTTCGAAGCTCCATGCGCTTTTTCCGCATTTTCCTGCGTCTCTCATATTCCTCATCGGAAAACTCCTCCGAACCCCCCTCTGCCTTTTTTATTTCTTTTTCATCTCTGTGAATATCTTTCATTTTTTGTATTTACTCCTTCGTAAACGCTTTTCCTATAGTATTTGCTTCTGATGTATCTTATTATACCTTTTGAAGCCTTTAATTTCCACTGTTTTTGTCCCGAAAAGAAGCGTAATTAAGAATTGCCTTTTTTTATAAATAATGATAAAATAATCTGTATGAAATTATTTACATATTCAGGAGGATTCTTATGAGTACAGTAACAACCGTCCTTCTGGTCATTCTGGTCATTCTGGTCATTGCTCTTATTGCTCTCTATTTCTGGGGCAAAAAAGCACAGAAGAAGCAGGACGAACAGCAGGCTCAAATCGAAGCAACAAAACAGACCGTTTCCATGCTGGTAATTGATAAAAAGCGAATGCGTCTGAAAGAATCCGGACTTCCACAGATGGTTATCGACCAGACTCCAAAGATGCTGCGCCGTTCCAAACTTCCGATTGTAAAAGCAAAGGTTGGTCCTAAGATTTCTATTTTAATTGCAGATGAAAAAGTTTTCGAACTGATTCCTGTAAAAAAAGAAATTAAAGCAGAAGTAAGCGGTTTATATATTGTAGGCGTGAAGGGCATCCGCGGTTCTCTGGAAGCTCCGGCACCGAAGAAAAAAGGCTTTTTTGCCAGATTCAAGAAAAACAAAGATAACAACAAATAAAATAAAAGCTGGAGCACATCTTCTAAGATGCGTTCCAGCTTTTATTTTACAGAGAAAAATTCTCCGCATTTTTTGACTGCGCCTGTATAGAAAGATAACAGTCTGCAACGTGCTCCTCATTCATATCAAGGGCATAATCTACTTTCATATTCACTGCGCCTTCTGTTTCTTCCAACTCCAGGTTTGTAGCTGCAATCCCCATCTGAAGCGTACCGTACGGCGTAGTATAATAAGTCATATTCTTTTTTCCCTGTTCAAAAACCATATGTACATTAATCAGACCTTTTTTGCGTACCTCCACACCCTTATGTGACATTTTAATGTAATTCACAGTAGGAGGAGCTGACTCTTCCAGAATCTCCTCGAATCGAAGATAATGACTTCCGTTACGAAAATAATATTCTCCCGGAACAACAATCTCAACAGGCTCCTGTTCATCTGTACTGTCTATAAGCTGAAGCCCCTTTACATGTATTAACACTTCTTTTTCCATATGTATATCTCCTAATATTTCTCAATATCTATCTTCTTTGTCATTTCCACATCATACGGCAGAATCGAATTTGCAAAATCTTTAAATTTATCCGCCAAATCGCTGACAAAAAATCGATATGGAAATTCCTCATGTTCTGTCTCTGTGCTTAAAAGCTCTTTTTCCTTTAAAAGTCTTCCAAGCTCAAGTGCCGTCTCATACGCCGGATTCACAAGACGGACTCCCTCTCCCATCACCTGACGGATGGTAGAGCGCAGAAGCGGATAATGGGTACAGCCCAGAATCAATGTATCAATCTCTTTCTCCTGAAGCTCCTTTAAATATCTGGAAGCCACCTCTGTTGTTACAGGATCGTGAAGCCATCCTTCCTCAACAAGAGGAACAAAAAGAGGACAGGCCTTCCCAATTACCTGAATTTCCTTATCAAGACGTTTTAAATACTCCTCATGAATGCCGCTTCCTACCGTTCCTTCTGTTCCGATTACGCCAACACGCTTATTCTTCGTCTCTGCTGCCGCTACTTTTGCACCGGATTCAATCACCCCCAGTATGGGAATGTCAAGCTCATCTTTTACTGTATCAAGGGCAAAGGCGCTGGCTGTATTACACGCCACCACAATCGCCTTTACCTCCTGTTCCTGAAGAAAACGAATAATCTGGCGGGAATACCGGATTACCGTCTCCTTTGATTTACTGCCGTATGGCACTCTGGCAGTATCGCCAAAATATACTATCTTCTCCGAGGGGAGATTGCGCATAATCTCACGCGCAACAGTAAGTCCTCCCACTCCGGAATCAAACACGCCCACCGGCGCATTTCTGTCTGTCTTCATCTATCCTTCTCCATTTTCCGGTTTTGAATATCGTTTATTTATGATACCACCATTCCAGTTGTTTCGCAAGCCAGAAGGAAATCTTTACCTCTGCTTCTTCTTTTATATTGTCCTCCTCATTTTCCGCAAAGCAGAACTGAGGATACATACTTCCCCACCAGGCAAGAGCAGAAATATTTCTCTGCCCGCCTGCCCCTGTAACTGCTGTAAGAAAAAGCGCCGCTATCAAAGAAACGCATAACCGTTTTTTTCTATTTTTTAAATTCTCCATATTCACACCTCCAGTATCTGGAAGTATGCCCTGTATTTTTCTTTTTATTCAGGCGTCCGGCACTGCCTGAAGCTCATCACCTGCAACAACAAGTCCCGGAAGCTTCGGAAGTGTTCCGTTTTCGTATTTTTCATAATAAAGAGTCCGAAGAGTCACGCCCTTTTTCTTTCTCTTTCCACTGAAATCGTTCTCAAGAAGCCCTCGCAAATACTCTCCCACAGAGCTTCCCTGACCACCGTTCCATTTAAGGATTTCCTCTGCGTTTTCTGCCTGGAACACATAAATATCTTCTCCCACAAAAGGCTGTTTTTTTAGATACGAAAGAACGTCCTCCCATCTCCCGTCTGCAATCAGATCACTTCCTATTATAATTGCTTCCAGATGTCCCATATCCATAAACTTTTCCTGGGAACGCCCGTATCTTTCCTGGATTTCTTCAAATGTCCCTCCTTTTATGGTAAGCACTTCCTGCCCGTTTTCATCCGGCTTCTCCTGCCCGGTCGCCTCCGACATATTTGGTGTTCCGTATGTGACGGCAAATCCCTCCGGCGCCGCATCTATTCCAAGAGCGAGGGCGTACATACGCTCCTCCGGCTCTACCCCTGCACAGCCGCCCAGAAACAGGCAGAACACCAGAGCTACCACGCTCCCTGCAGCCTTTTTCAGCCTTCTGCCTCTTCCTCTTGCAATAAAGCACACCTGTATGATAAGAAGAACAGGCAGAAAAATATATGCCAGATAAAATCCGTAATATTCCTGAATTCCAAAGCCTCCCGGTTCCCAAAAAGACAGAAGATATATAACACCGGCAAGCCAGTACCTTCCTGTCCCAAGCTCTGTCTTCCTTATAATCTGATGTCCGTAATGAAGAAGACTTCCTATGGAAAACAGAAGACCGTAAATAAGAAAACCAAGCCACAACACATCAAATCTGGAAAGCACATTTCCTGGCATATCTGCCCCTGCAAGAAGAGGCAGAACCGGATATTTTTCGGTAACGACCCGATTCCATCCGAAAACTGCCGGAAGAATCATCTGCACCGCAAGAATCAATGCCCCAAGTGTGAGAACGCCAAACATTACTGTCTTTCCTGCACTTCCCTGTTTTTCCACATCTTCAAGGGCAAAGGGCAAAAGCCCAAGTCCTGAAAACGCACATAAAACTCCGTATCCTCCTGTGAAAACACCTCCCGTTTCAAAAGAAAACGGCATTTCCGATAAATATGACGCCTTTCCCTGAAAAGCAGATAAAACAAGCATAGCTCCAATACCAGCAAGAAAAATTCCTCCCGTTACTTCCGCAGCCCTTCCCCGCCTCTGCATTCCTCTGTGGGTTCCGATACTTGCACAGACAATGGCAAAAAAGGAGATCCACTCTCCGGAGACGCCTGACACAAGGCTTTTCGGAACAATCTCCTCAAGAATATCAAGAAGAAAAGAAGCAGTAAAAATTACATAAAATACAAAAAATACTCCCGCCGCTTTCCCGAAAAAGCGTCCCATTGGTTTTAAAGGACTTGAAAAATCAGGCGAAACGCGAATAAGAAAAATCACATAAAATAAAAGAAGGATAATTGCCAGAACTGTTCCCACAATCTTTTCTGCCCCCAGAAGCTTTCCTCCTCCGAAAAGACAGAGCAGAAAAGGCGCAGTCAAAGCGAGCATCATCTGTCTGTAAAGCTGTCTGTGGGAAATCCTGTTATTTTCCGCAAATGTCATAACTGTCCCTCCTTCCTTTTCAGGCGGACACTTTCTTCTTCTCTTGCATATGCAGGCCGCATTTTTCTTTTTCGGAAAGGAATCCGTAATATTTTATTTCCTACATTTCGTCTTCTCTCCTCTGATACAAATGGCACAAGATAGGGCAGACCATAGCTTAAAAGTCCGGAAAGATGCGCTACTGTAAGGTAAATTCCAAGGACAATCCCGTAAATCCCAAGATAGCCGCCCAGAAAAAGAAAGAAATATTTCAAAAGCCGAAACGCCGAGGCAAATTCCTCATTTGGAATGACAAGAGAACCAAGCGCAGTGAGCGCCACAATAATCACAACAACAGGGCTCACAATATTTGCCTCCACTGCTGCCTGTCCGATAATAAGTCCCCCTACAAGACCTATGGTATTTCCAAGCTCACCCGGAATCCTCACACCCGCCTCCCGGATAAGCTCAAAAGAAAGCTCCAGAAAGAAAAGCTCCGTTACGCTTGAAAAAGGAACGCCCTCCCTTGCCTGTGCAAAAGAAAGAATCAGATTTGTGGGAAGTACCTGCGTATGAAACCGGATAACAGCAAGATAAAGCCCTGGAAGAAGCGCTGCAGCCGCCATTGCAAAATACCTTAAAACCCTTAAAAAAGAAGCCATCTCAAACCGATTGTACCAGTCCTCGCTGCTTTCCATAAAGCTGTTGAAATTTCCCGGAAGAATCAGAGCCTCCGGCGAATTGTCACAGAGCAGCACAATTTTTCCATTGAGAAGCTCCTGTGCCGCCCTGTCGGGCCGCTCCGTTGTCTGGTACTGAGGAAAGGGAGAATACCAGGAATCTTCTGTAAGCTGCTCCAGCATTCCGCTGTCAAGAATCCCGTCAATCTCAAATTCATCCAGGCGTTTTTTCATTTCCTCAAGAAGCTCCTCATGTACAATATCCTCAATATAAAGCATCTGTACCATTGTATGGGAACGCACTCCAAGCTGCTTTTCTTCCACCTTAAGGCTGGTATCCCGAATCCGCTTTCGCACAAGGGCGGAGTTTGTTTTCACTGCATCGGAAAACCCTTCTCTTGAGCCCCGCAGCACCTTTTCCGCCTCAGCTTTTGAAACACCCATGTTGGGATAGCCTTTACTTGCTATTTTCATTGCCTTCGTATATCCATCCATAAAAAAAACGGCATTTCCCGCCAGCATGGCAGAAAAAGCCTCTTCCATATCCGAAAGTTTTTTTACGTCTGCAATCCCAAGGCTGTTATGCTTTAAAAACTCTTCTATCTCCTCCGGGGAAATCTCCCAGAAATGATTTATCATCTTCCCGATTGCAGAATCGTCCAGCATCATATTTGATACTGTAACCTCCAGATAAACCATAAGACAGTCTACCTTCCGCTCCCCGCCAAGACGCATGGGGCGTATCAGTATATCTGCACAGTTTTCGCATCTGCTTCGGATATATTCTTCGTTTTCCCGCAAAACAGCCGAAATTGCCGTTTTTTCTTTCGTCACCGATTTTGAAAATCCACTCAAGAGAGAGCTCCTTTCTCTGCTGTCCAGAATACTGGACAAACAGTCTGACATTTATACTCTGAGTGTTTCCAAAATCTATAAATATTATGCTGTTATTTCTTTTCCTTCCCTGCTTCTTCCGCCTCAATGGACTGAATGATTGCCCGTCTCTGGTTTTCTATATGGCGAAAAGAAATTTCCTGAGCCTTTTTTACATCTCTCTGTCGAATCGCTTTCGTAAGCTCCTCATGCTCCTTCACAAGAACATTTCTCGTCTCTTCTTCCTTCAGATATTCCACTCTGTATCTGTAAATCTGTTCTCTTAAATTATTTAATACCTGGTTCAGACGCTTATTGTCAGATGCTCTGTAAATGATTTCATGAAACGCCACATCTGCCTCTGCAAGACGTACAAGGTTTCCCTCTGCCATTGTGCGCTCAAATTCTTTTGCTGCAAGCCAGAGCCTTCCCATATCCTCTTCGGACATACGGGTACATGCTTTTTCTATGGCAACATTTTCAAGAGCTATTCTTACCTCAAGAACATCGTTTAAATCCTTCTCTGTAATATTTGCCACCTGAGCGCCTCTTCTGGGAATCATCACCACAAGACCTTCCAGTTCAAGCTTGCGCATCGCCTCCCTGATAGGAGTTCGGCTCACACCAAGCTTTTCTGCAAGGGCAATTTCCATAAGACGCTCTCCCGGTTTTAACTCTCCCTTTAAAATTGCCTGTCTCAGGGTATTAAACACAACATCTCTAAGGGGCAGATATTCATTCATATGCACGGTAAAATCACTTGTCATTCGTATCTTCCTCCGCCTTTCTATACTCTTCTGTTAAAAACCTCTGTAGCAAAAACTGTCTTCGCCAGCTCGCCTGCACGTAAACCTTCTGCTGCACGCTCCATTTTTTCTCTGTCATCAAAAATTCCAAATACAGTAGGACCGCTTCCACTCATCATTGCACAGAGCGCTCCCTTTTCTTCCATAAAATTCTTAATTTCCTGAATCACAGGATACTCCCGGATAATTCCCGGTTCAAACACATTTGCCATCTTTTCTGTCATTTTTCTGAGATTTCCGTTTTCAATATCAGAAATCATTCCGTCAATATCCGGGTGCTTTTTAATTGTTTCCAGATTGAGATTTTCATATGCCATCTTTGTGGAAACAGAAACTGCCGGTTTTCCTATAAGAACATAGCAGGGCGGAACCGGCGGCAGTGCCGTAAGCTTCTCTCCAATTCCCTCTGCAAGAGCCGTCCCTCTCATAATGCAGTAAGGTACATCCGCTCCTACCTTCACTGCACGTTTCATAAGCTCCTCCTGGCTTAACCCCAGATGAAACAGTTTGTTTACTCCCACAAACGCCGCTGCTGCATCAGAGCTTCCTCCTGCCATTCCCGCTGCAACAGGAATAAATTTATCAAGTCTTATGGAAAGTCCTTCCTGTACATGAAACTCTTCCATAAGCATAGCTGCCGCCCTGTATACAAGATTTCTCTCATCTGTCGGAATAAACGGTACGTTCACAGTAAGAGAAATGCCCGGTTTCTTTTTTTTATGAAGCTCCAGAACGTCATACATCTGAATTGTCTGCATAATCATCTTCACTTCATGGTATCCGTCTTCTCTTTTTCCCAGAATATCAAGACCAAGATTAATTTTTGCCAATGCCCGTAAGCGCATAAAATCCCTCCATCTTTTGTACTTTGTATACAATCTTTATTATTTGTATTTTATCTGATTTTTTTCGGATTTTCAACAGGAAACTTTCTTCACAAGAAGAAGCGGCTGCCCGCTTTCAATCTCTTCCTCCGACAACTCATTTAACTCCTCAATTTCCTCTACAGTCGTATAAAAGCGCCGCGCAATATCCCACATAGTATCTCCCGGTTTCACCATATACACGGTAATCCCCGGCATACTCTGTATCTTTTTCATATCAAGAGGCTTCTCTTCCACCTTCTCGATTACGCGCACCTCTCTGCTGCAGAATACAAGCGCATTGAGGCTGACTGCCGCTTTCACCTCTATGTCGCTGCTGTCCGCCATTGTAGTAGAAAGCTGCTCCAGCTCCGCCTGCAGACAATACCTGCAGTCCTCCGTAATTCCCTGCGCCTCCACAATATGAGAAAAAGGAATCATGGCTTCCATCGAATAAAACGGCATATCATCGTTTCCCACAATATAAAGTACTTTCATATAAACAACTCCGTCTACCTGAATGCCGTCCTCCACAATCTGACTTCTGTCAATTTTTACATACCCCTGACTGTGACATATCTGAAGAATTTTCCCCTGTGTTTCTTTTACCTGAATCCTGTCGCCTACACGGCACTTGGAATAATTCCGCACAAGAAGACTTTCCAGCTTTTCTGTTTTTCCCTGAGGAATACATTCTTTTGACGGCGTATATACGTCCAAAATAATCTCATGCTCCTCTTCCTTATAAATCTTCATATCCAGTTCCAGAACAACGTCTGCCATTAAAATCCGTTCTTCCCCGTCTGAATCAGGCTTTACTTCCAGCCCCTGACTGACAACAGAAGCCTCAATATCCGGTATCATTTCCTCTCCGCAGCCGCTGCACTCCGCTTCCCCTGTAAACGGCAGGGAATATTCCAGCCACTGAAGCGGTTTTCCCTCGTCATCACCCTCATAAAGAACAAATACAAAAAGCTCGCCTTTTGCCTTTACTTTATTTTCCTCCGGTCTTAAATCAAGCCCTCTCACCTCAACTGTGCTCCAGAGAACCTCCGCAATGTTGGGCTTATTCGACGCCAGAGGAATTTCGTCCTTCACCCGAAGAGTATCCTTTTTATGTACGCAAAGACTCATAAGGCGAAGCTGTTTTTTCTTTATGGAAACACTGTCATCATCAATTCCCACAGGAAGACGCACTCCTGAAATCTCATCTACCACTGCATAAAATGTAACAATCGCTTTTATATTCAATTTTCTTGAATTTATAATATGAAGACTTAAATCCTCAATCTCCCACTTGAGACGCATTTTATCGCCCCCGGAGATTCCCTCCAGGTTCAAAACTTCCTCAAAAGGCAGTTTTGCCCCCATACTGTACACTTTTCCTTCCTCTTCCCCCACATAAAGAATATCCGCATTAAGATTTCCACGGAGAAATGCTTTCCCCTCACTTAACCGCACTTCGTCCATAGTGACCTGCCCTTTATGCTGAATCATGCGCCCTACGTCCTGTTTTGCATCCGGCACATTATAATCCACATCAAAAGTCACCTGACTTGTTGCTCTGCTTTTTGCACGAAGCATCTGAATACTTTCTTTTTTTAACTCCACTTTCCATTCTCCCTTCCTGATACTTATGATTACTGTTGCCTACCGAAATTCCACCGGCTCCTTTCTGTATTTCGTTTTCACTACAATACATGGATAAGAAGGCTCTCCGCCGGCATTTTCGGAAGGTCCCATAAGCTTTGTTTTAAAACGCAGGACCTTTCCCATGATTCCCAGCTCCTCAACTGCGATACTGTATCCTCCCGTCATCTGCCTTCCATAGCCTTTGATCAGGTACAGATCCTCTCCGCTCTGATAAGTAAGCTGAAATTCTTTCTCCCTCTTTTCCTGAATCAGAGACAGGGCTTCCGCCGGAATATCCTCCTGACTGACTATTGTATATTCTACAGGTGATACCTCCCCCTCTTCTATCCGTATCATCTGGCAACCTCCCAGTATAAAAATCAGAATTGCTGACAGAAACATAACGGGAATTTTTCTTATCATTTTATACCTCTGTCCTCTGCTGCATTACTGTTCACATTTATTCTATGCCAAAGTCAAAAGATTTATTGCAAGTATTTTTCTTATTGGGTATAATGTTAATGATATACAATCACAATATTTCAGGAAGGATTTTACTTATGATACGTTTTATTCTTGTTTGTACCTGTGTAATCGGGTATTTAATTTTATCTATTCCCCTTTTAATTGCAGAATGGATTATCGGAAAGTTTTCTCCTATGAAAAAGGATATAAGCTCTCTTCGCATTATACAGACCGTATTCCGGTTCGTTTTATGGATTACCGGTGTAAAAGTTACCGTTATTGGTGAAGAGAATGTGCCCAAAGATTCTCCTGTTTTGTATATCGGAAATCACAGAAGCTATTTTGATATTCTTCTTACCTACTGCCGCTGCCCTATCCGCACAGGTTATATTGCAAAAAAAGAAATGGAGCGCTTTCCTCTTCTTTCCAACTGGATGAGAAATCTCCACTGCCTTTTCCTTGACAGAACTGATTTAAAGCAGGGCTTAAAAACCATTCTGGCAGCTGTCGAAAAAGTAAAATCCGGTATTTCCATCTGTATTTTCCCGGAAGGCACACGAAACAAGGCAGAAAGTGAGCTGGATATGCTTCCTTTCCATGAGGGAAGCTTTAAAATTGCCACAAAAGCAAAATGCCCCATTATTCCCATTGCCATGAACAATACCGCGCAGATGTGGGAAGCACATTTCCCGACCATGAAGCCGTGCCACGTAATTCTGGAATATGGAAAACCAATTTACCCGGAAACTCTGTCAAAAGAAGAGCAGCGCCATCTTGGAGCTTATACTCAAAACATCATAAAAGAAATGCTCAAAAAAAATCAGGGACTTGTTTAAGCCCCTGATTTTCTTTTTATCTGATACTTCTTTCTTTAAATCAACAAATGCGCCAGAAGCACAGATGCGACGATTCCGGCAAATGACGCAAGCAAAGCTCCTGCCATTGTATACCTTGTTTTTTCAATCTGAACAGAACCAAAATATACGCTCATACAGTAAAAAACACTTTCTGTAGAGCTTAGGAGAATTCCTCCCATAAGCCCCTGCAGAGAATCTGTTCCAAATTCCTTAAAAATATCAAGAAGAAGCCCTGTTGCTCCGCTGGAAGAAAAAAGCCGCACAACTGCCAGAGGAACAATCTCCGGAGGCATTCCTAGCTTTTCTGTAAAATTCCCCAGAAGCTCTCCGCAAAAATCCAGAAATCCGGAAGCCCTGAGAACACCGACTGCTGTCATAAGCCCAATTAACGTAGGACAGAGATGCAGTACCATATGAAGACCGTCCTCTGTTCCCTTTAGAAAGTCTCCATAAATATCACGTTTTGATAAAAGTCCATATCCAACTATATAAAATATTAAAAAAGGTATCATAAAGCTGGAGAGATACGTAAGAGCCTTCATAATTGCCCCCGTTCTTCCTCTTTATGATACCTTATGAGTTTTTTTATTCTGTTATGCCTACATCCGGTCCAGAATCTCACTTACCTGCAAAGCGCAGTCTCCAAGAGGAATCCATGCCGCAGACAATTTCATCAGACAGGATTCATCCGGTGTTTCTCCCGGATTCTCCAGAAAGCTTCTCTCCAGTTTATAAATTTCCGCTTCATATGGAGAAACAACCTTACTTCTTGCTCTGTTTATAAGAATCTGCGTATCCATTGCGTTTTTGTCAATCATCTCCTGCAGTACACTCTCAATCTCATCTGTGTACTTACGCTCCCACGCTGCAAGAAACAGACATTTACATACCTCCTTCGTAAAAAACGGCTCATCCTGAACCATATCGAACATTTCGATAAACCGCTTTTTGTGAAGTGCTGAAACAAAGCATCTGTGTTTCGCAATTTCATCAATACAATAATCACGCCAATCCATACGGATTCCTCCCTTTTTATCAAATGACCAGTACATACGGTCTCGTTATATAAATATATTGTACCAGATGAAAAAACGAATTACAATTCCTGTTTCTTTCTCGATAGCGTAAATTTACAGTCATAATTATTCCCAACGCCATTTCTCTTTATCGACTGGCAATCTTTTTTCTAATGGCAATATATCTCCAAAGGAAATATGAGGTTCCTCCTGATACCAATATGCTGTAGAAGACCAATCATCATTTCTATTATTATTATGTCCATGTTCTATCGTCACGCGTATTAACTTTTCAAACATAATAGGATCCTTAATGTGATATCTGTAATAAGTAATCTGACCTTTCCAATTGTCTTCCCCACCCAGAATCACTCCGTGATATGGAGCACAATATTCTTCCTGCGGACACCATGCCATATTTACATAATCTTCTGTTCCAGTTCCATGCAATTCAGGCGGCCAAGATTCACCATCTATAAAAATCATATCATCTCCTTCACCTGGCCAGTCCCACAACGCACTTTTACACAAATTATGAATGTTAATATTACATCCTACGTAATGACCTCTTCCCCTGGCTTCAAGGACAACATAATTATCTTTTCCTGTAGTATTTTTACCTTCAAAGCACCAGTCTTTATGACTTGCAAACTCCTCTTCTGATTTCCCTTCTGTAGGAAACTCACGATTCCATTTTGCATGAAAACGCAGCATATCTTCCGGCATATCTTCTGTTTCTTCATAATCTACATAATAATAAAACACCAAAACAGATGCACATTCATTTGTAATCGTCATTTTGGCTCCACTTTTATACGGCATTGGAAACCAACAATTTAATCCTTTGCCGTTTTGAGGACTCATTTGTAATGGCTCACTTATAAAGTTTTTTGTAATTCCATGCCCCATTCCAAAAAAATCCCCTAAAGGAGCCTGTACACTGGGTTCCTTTTCTCCATCCCAGTAAAACTGAACATATACCTTTCTCATATTGTTTTCCTCAAACTCTTTAGGCATATCCTGATTTGCAATCGTCATCCAAATATGCGTAATCATTCCACTGCCTTCCATTTGAGCAAACGTATATGTTTCTCCCTGTTTTATATAAACTCTATCATCATTGCCTCCACTTTTATCGTAAGAAGATATTCTTTTTCTTTTACTACTTCTTTTTCTGCATATATTTCCTAAATCTGCTGGTACAAATTCTCTTTTATGCATGTTATTACCCCTTCCATTTTAATCCTTCTTCCACCATTGCCAGATAGTTTTCTGTCGGTATATAATTGGCAACAGAATTTCCTGTTCCAAGCGCAAATCTCCCCATTGGTAAACATTGAGCAATTATATTTCTTACATACATTCTCAATTCACCAACTTCCATTCTTGCTATTTTATCTATATCAATTCCACCCAAAGCAGCAACTCTGTCTCCATAACATTTTTTAAAGTCGATAATATTAAAAATATTATCTTCAAAAGAATGTTTTCCATCAATACCCACATCATCAATTAAATCATCCATAATTGCCGAAATTTGACCACACGAATGTAATAAGTACAGAAGTCCATTATCATGAGCTAATTTCGCAGCTTTCTTATGCCATGGCAGCACTAATTCCCGAAGTGCTTCTGGGGAAATAAGAGTTTGTGTATTAAATCCCATATCATCACCAGGAAAAAAGCCCATAATATTAGGTAAATGTACTACACTCTCATAGAAGTCCATTTCAATCTGCCCAACTCGTTCAAAAACAGCTTTCACCAGCTCCTGTTCGTCATACATGAGCATACAAAGATTTTCATATCCAAACAGAATCTCTGTTGGAACTTCCATAAAACCGCGGCAGGGAAACACAAAAAAGCCCATACCTTCCGGCAGATGACCAGCCACGTATTCACAGTCCCATAAATCTAAATCTTTTTTTTCAGGCCAGGGATATGTATGATATGTTTCCCAGGATGTGATCGGACCTGCTCCTTCTTCATCCCACTTTCGTTTCCCTCTGTTTTTTTCTGCAGTATCCTCTGTTTGTCTGCATTTTGTAATAAATGGGATTTTTCCATCCACCCATACGAAATCATATCCTAAGTTATAGTATACTTTTATATAGGTATCCCAATATTTCGCTCTTAATTCTTTATTTTCCTGTTGATATTCCACCCATTCCAATCCTAAATAATCTACTGCAATTTCTTTTAAAACTTCCTGATCTAAAAATAATTCAACCAGCGGCGGACGACTCGGTATCTCTTTTCCTAAAATCACTCTCTTAAACCATTCTTTATTCGGATTTGGCTTCACAAATGGTATCCTCATATATAAACCTCCTAGTATAATAATGGTGTAGTCAAGAATGACTACTGGTTAATAGTTACAAAG
>ERZ1108166.223-NODE-223-length-66112-cov-6.410327_pt1 | contig 66112 bp, 53 predicted proteins | sample MGYA00403702_ERZ1108166 | MGnify/ENA primary metagenome ERZ1108166 (study PRJEB35170, sample SAMEA104062401) | human gut metagenome | biome: human gut; feature: human-associated habitat; material: faeces | place: Denmark | collected 2012-05-01 ...
GTTGCGAGGTCTATGAAGCAGGAAGCCCATTGGCTTTAGACAATGGGTAGTTCACTACGCGCAGGAAGCAGTAAAGCTTGGAGTGGAAGATTTTATTTTAAAACCGGCAAAAGTCGGAACATTAAAAGAGGCGTTGGAAGCAGCGGCAGAGAAACTTGAAATGGTGAAAAAAGACAGGGAAGATAATTCTCTTTTACAACAGAAAATGGAAGAAATCCGTCCTCTTGTGGAAAGTGAATGTATTTATGCACTAATAGGAGAAAAAACAGAGAAAGAAATCAAAAGCAGCATGGATTTTCTGGGGTATGAGGTAAAAAGCGGGTTTTGTTTTGTAATAGAGTTTAAGGAGCGCCCCAGATTTATTTTATACAAAGTAAGGCAGGCGCTTACGGAAGTGGGTTTAAAATGTCTGGGAGAACAGTTTCATAATGTAATTGTATTTTTTGTTTTAAGTGAAAAAGAACTGGAGGAGAGAAAAACAAGAGAAGTTGGAAATTTTGTTACTATGCTTTTAAAAGAAGTAGGGATAAAAGGTGCGCGTGTCGGAGTTGGACAAATTGAGAAAGAGCTTTGTAATTTTTATTTGTCATACAGGCAGGCTTTGGCAGCTATGAAACAAAGAGAAGAACCCTGGAAAAAGAGCATATATCTTCATGATAAGGAAAATGACAGGAATGAAAAAGAGCTGTCCTATCATATAATAGAAAATCTTGTCGAAGCCTTAAAGAAAACAGATAAGGAAGCAATGCAAAGCAGTCTGAAACAGATATGCACAGAGTTCATTATGAAAACGGAAGTTTTATCTTATGCAAGAAATCAAATTTACCGTATTTTGCTGATTGTTTTGGAACAGATAAAGAAAAATGATATTTCTTTTGAGAATATATTTGAACCGCCCTTTGGATTAGAGGAAGTGTTGGAGGTTACAAATAAAAAAGAATTGGAATTGTATGCCGCATTGTGGCTGAATCATCTTATGCAGGCGATGTATAAGTATAAAAAAATAAATAATCACCTTCTGATAGAGCAGGCACTTCATTATATACAAGAGCGTTATGCAGAAAATATTATGCTGGATGATATAGCATCTTATCTGGAAGTGAGTTCTTTTTATTTAAGCAAATTATTTAAAAAGGCTACAGGAAGAAACTTTACAGATCTTTTGGCAGAGAAACGAGTGGAAAAAGCGAAAACATTATTACGAAGCCAGATGAGCGTGAAGGAAATCACTTTTGCTGTAGGGTTTAACAGTCAGAATTATTTTACAAAGGTTTTTAAAAAGTACTGTGGAGTTACTCCTACGGAATATAAAAACAAAATAGAGGAGTAAATGGAAAACAGGTGCGCGGATGGTAATGCCGCGCAATTTTTATCTCTTAATACACAAATTCCGTCTTTTATGTATCCTGTATTTACAATTTGAAGTATAATAAGTATATTGTAAATCAGAGAAAGGAAAGGGTTTGAGGGATGTATAAGATTGCAGTTTGTGATGATGAGGAAGCGGTTTCGGCTCAGGTAAAAGAGCTGATTACAGAATGGAATCCTTCCGTGGACGTAGTTTGTTTTTCATCAGGGGAAGCCCTTCTTGAAAATTATCAGTCTTACGAGGCTGTATTTCTCGATATAGATATGGCAGGTATGAACGGCATTGAGACAGGAAAGGCAATTCGAAAGCTGGATAAGGATACAAAAATTGTGTATCTGACCGCATACAGGGATTACGTTTCCGGGGCTTTTGGGGTTCATGCCTTTCAGTATTTGTTAAAGCCGGTAAATAAAAAGGCCATATGGAATGTGCTGGAGGAGATTTTTCGATATATGAAGTCTGCGGAGAAAAAAATAATCCTGGATTTTCATACAGTGGATGGAGCTCTCTGCCTTCCTGTTGAGCGTATTTATTTTTTTGAATATGAAAACAGAAAAATCCGGATTGTGACAGATGAGGAGCAGTATTATATGGCTGATAAAATCGGCAATGTGGCAAAGAGGATGGCTGAGTTTGGTTTTTCCATGCCGCACCAGAGCTTTGTAGTAAATATGTTTCATGTAAAGAATGTGAAAAATCAACAGATTTTTCTTGATAATGGAATGGAGATTCCCCTTTCTCAGAAAAAACAGAAAATATGGAAGCAGGAGCTGATGGAATATTTATCCAGGCGTCTTGAGGGGAGAGGAGAAGTAGAATGAGTGTAGTTGCAGTTTTTTTGATGGTTCTTTCCTGCTTTTTTTATACTTTCTGCGCTGTTTGGTTTCTCTGGGCGGGAGAGTTTGAGCCTAGAGGTCCAAGGTGGGTAAGGGTTCTGATTTGGGTAGTATACGGATTTTTAAACTGGTTTGTCCCCAATATGTGGCTCAATGATATGGTTACTATGATTGTGCTGTGCATATATTATATGGCGGTGGGCTGGTTCTTTTATCACAGAAGCAGGAACTGGCTTTTGTATCAGATGTTTTTTTATATGGCAACTTATGCGGCGCAGATTATCGGCATTTTTCTTGTAATAAGGCTCAGTCAGTGGATTGCTATGGATAGTATTGTAAGAAGTTATGGATTTCTTATTATGAAGGTTCTTCTTATTATAATTATCACAGCGGGGCTTCGTTTTCTTGTGAAGAAACGGGGTGTTTCCGACAGGAAGAATCTGAAGGTAAAAGGAATGATGCTTGTTCCCATTATCAGTTTCGCTCTTATTTTTTTATATCTGGGAGCAGGAGAAATCTTTTTTGTGAGATACGGCTATGAGTGGATTATTGTGTATTGTGTTCTGCTTCTTATTATAAATGGCTGGTGTATTTATGTGTGGCATGATGTGGCTGCAAACAGGGAGTTAAAGCACCGAATCGAGCTGATGGAGCAGCAGAATGAGCTGACGCACCAGTATTATGAGGAAATGGAGAAAAATTATAATCGTTCCAGAAAGATTATCCACGATATAAGAAATCACCTTCATGCACTGGAGCAGTCGGCAAAAATGGAGGACAGCCGATATTTTGAAGATGTACATGGCATGTTAAATTCTCTTGGGCTTAAATTTTATTCGGAAAATAAAATGCTGAATATTATTTTAAACGATAAGCTGAAAAAGCTTTCGCCGGAGCAGGTGGAATGCAACCTCGGCGGTGTCAGTCTTGATTTTGTGTCAGATATGGATATTACTACGATTTTTGCAAATCTTCTTGATAATGCAGTAGAGGCAAGAGATGGAAATCCAGATTTTTGGGTAAAAATACGGGGAGAGCAGATTCAGGATTTCACAGTGATTAAAATATGGAATCCTGCGTTAAGAACATATGAGCCGGGACAATCCGGAAAAACAGGTCATGAGGGCATCGGGCTTTCCAATGTGCGTCAGGCTATGAGGCGCTATCATGGAGAACTGAAAATAGAATGCAAAGACAATATTTTTTCTGTTACACTGGTATTTCCGGGACAGAGCAGAGAATAGGAGGAAGAATGAGGATGAAAAAAGCAGGAATTTTTACAGCAATGGCAGTTATGGCAGCAGTTTGTACAGCCGGATGCGGACAGGCGAAACTTCCAGAGGGATTTTCGGAGGCAGAGGTAAAGGCAGAGGCGGAAAAATCAATTGCGCTTTTTAATGAAAGAGATTACGAGGGGATAAGACAGATGGGCTCTGAGGAACTGAAAGCCGGCATTACGGAGGAACAGTTTGCATCAGCCTGCGACCCGTATCTTGACAAGTGCGGTGAGTTTAAGGAAATTACAAAGACGGTTTTTGCAGGAGGGCACGATAAAAACTCGGATATTGATTATGCAACGGCGGTGATGGTAGGCGAGTATGAAGATGGAAAAATCCAGTTTACCGTAAGCTTTGATGAGGATATGGAGCTGATTCAGTTTCTTATTAAATAATATACGGAAGATAAGACTTTGAGGGAGGATGACAGAAATGGAAAAGACAGAGAAAAAAAGATTTTTGATTTATGTCTTAACTGCATATGGCGTGACGTATGTGATGGGGCTTTTTATGTGGTATGGAAATTCGAAGGGGATGGATGTAAGCGCTTTTCCAAACGCACAGATGCTGTACCCGGCAGCAGGTGTTGCCCTTGGCGTTCTTCTTACAGGAAAAGGAGATAAGACAATTCCAAAATGGTTTTACCTGTTTTTTATTGTGCTTACAGGGGCAATGGCGGTGGTTTCTGTTCTTTCTGTTATGATGCCGGATGAGCTTGTTATCGTGGGAGGAATGGGAGTTTCTCCGTGGAGTCTTGCTATTAATTATCTGCTTATGTTGGGAAGCGTTGTATTCTGGCTCCTTCTTCTGGCAGCAGGAAAAGAGAGAAGAAGGGCTTACGGGCTGAATGGAAATATGTGGAAGAAATCAGTTCTTATGATTCTTCTTTTTGTGGCTTTGTTTTTTGGAAGAACGGCTTTGTCCTGTGCCCTTTCCGGTCAGATGGGAATTTTTACTCTTGTTTTGACAACGCCTTCTACATGGGTTATGATGGGGGTAATAATTCTTAATTTCTTCTTCGTAGTTCCGGCATTTTTCGGCGAGGAATATGGATGGCGGTATTATCTGCAGCCCCTTCTCCAGAAAAAATTCGGTCTGAAAGGTGGAGTAATTATTCTCGGTATTGTGTGGGGACTTTGGCATCTTCCTGTTGATTTCTTTTATTACACATCGCCGGAGATGGGACTTCAGGCAGCAGTGGCACAGCAGATTACCTGTATCACTCTCGGTATCTTTTTTGCTTATATTTATATGAAGACAAAGAATATATGGGTTCCTGTAATGGCACATTTCTTAAATAATAACATGGCTGCCATACTGTCAGGAGGCGGTTCTGATGCCCTTGAGAATCAGGTGATTACATGGGGCAGTCTTGTTCCGGCGCTTTTTGTAAATGCGTTGTTCTTTGGAATTTTTATATTTGCAAAGGTTTTCCGCGAAGAAGAAAGAGGAGAAACAGTAAGCGGAGAGTGAAAAATGAGAGAGATTGCAAAACGGTTTCTGGAAGACCAGAATTTTACAAAGGAAGAATTTGAAGAGCTTTTAAAGGGCTTTGAAAATAAAGAGGAGAGAGCTGCTTTTCAGGAGAAAGCAGCTTTTCTTCGTGAGAAATATTATGGAAATAAAGTTTTTACAAGAGGGCTTATTGAGTTTACTAATTACTGTAAAAATAATTGTTATTACTGCGGAATCCGAGGGGGAAATAAAAATGCAGTTCGTTATCGTCTGACAAAGGAGGAAATCCTTTCGTGCTGCAAAGAGGGATACAACCTTGGATTCCGCACTTTTGTACTTCAGGGGGGAGAAGACCCCTGGTTTACAGATGAGCGCATGGTAGAAATTATCAGGGAAATAAAAAGAAACTATCCTGACTGTGCCCTTACCCTTTCTATTGGGGAGAAATCTTATGAAAGCTATAAGAAATTTCGGGAAGCAGGCGCAGACAGGTATCTTCTTCGTCATGAGACAGCAGACGAGGAGCATTACGGAAAGCTTCACCCTTCTTCCATGAAACTTTCCAACAGAAAGAAGTGTCTGTTTATGTTAAAGGAGCTGGGGTATCAGACAGGGGCAGGCTTTATGGTTGGTTCTCCTGGGCAGACACTTTCCTGCCTTGCAGAAGACCTTGTGTTTTTAAAGGAGCTGAAGCCTGAGATGGTTGGAATTGGTCCTTTCATTCCCCATCATGATACGGTTTTTAAGGATGAGAAGGCGGGAAGTGTGGAAATGACCCTGTATCTTTTATCGGTTGTGAGGATTCTTCTTCCCAATGTGCTTCTTCCTGCCACAACAGCCCTTGGAACAATGGATGAAAAGGGAAGGGAAAAGGGGCTTCTTTGCGGAGCCAATGTGGTGATGCCCAATCTTTCTCCTTTAAGGAACAGGAAACAGTACGAGCTTTATGACAATAAAATCTGTACAGGAGATGAGGCGGCAGAGAGCCGGGAGCATTTAAGAAAACGTGTGGAGAGTATCGGGCTTCGTCTTGTAGATGAGAGGGGCGACGCCGTAAAAATATGAGTAGTTGCAGATTCTCCGCAAAAATGGTAATATAAAACTACCTATGAGTAAAAATATAGTTTAGGAGGAGAATCATTGAAACAGCCAATCGTATCTGTCATTATGCCTGTTTATAATGGGGAAACGTACCTCAGGCAGTGTCTTGACAGTGTAGTAAACCAAACTTTAAAAGAGATAGAAATTATTTGCGTGGACGATGGCTCCAGTGACCGTTCTGTTGAAATTCTGAAAGAGTATGCGGCTAAGGATGAGCGTGTTATGGTGCTGCAGCAGGCGAATGCAGGCGCAGGAGCTGCGCGGAACAACGGGCTTTCAAAGGCGTCCGGAAAGTATCTTTCTTTTCTGGATTCCGATGATTTTTTTGAAACAGATATGCTGGAGAAGGCAGTGGAAAAGATTGCGGCAGACAGGGCGGACTTTGTGGTTTTCCGATGCGATCATTATCTGAATGATACAAATACCTTCAAGAAAGCAGCATATACGCTGAAAAAACAGACGCTTCCCCCTTATACGCCTTTTAATTTCCGTCAGATTACAGACAATGTATTTAAGGCATTTGTAGGATGGGCGTGGGATAAGGTGTATGACAGAGAGTTTGTGATGAAGCACAATCTTAAGTTTCAGGAGCAGAGAACAAGCAATGATATGCTGTTTGTGTTCAGCGCGCTTGTTCTTGCAAAACGAATCACATATCTTGATACGGTGCTTGCCCACCAGAGAAGAAATAACGGGGAATCTCTTTCCAATACAAGGGAAAAGTCATGGTTCTGCTTTTATAATGCGCTGAAAGCTCTTCGCGATGTTCTGAAGGAAAAGGGACTTTATGAAGAGCTGAAGAAGGATTTTGTGAATTACGCCGTTCATTTCAGCCTGTGGAACCTGAATACGATTACCGGGGAATGTTATGAGAAACTTTATACAAAGCTTCATGAGGAATGGTTTGAAGAACTTGAGGTTACAGGTCATGATGAGGACTACTTCTATAATAAAACGGAGTATAAGCAGCTTGCCGATATTTTAAGATATGACTTTAAGGAGTACAATACAAAGCTCTCCGTAGTCATTCCTGTTTATAATGCAGAGAAATATATCCGTCAGTGTCTTGATAGTATTCTCACAAAGCAGAAAATTGCCCTTGAGGTGATTTGTGTGGACGACTGTTCTACAGATGGAACCCCTGATATTTTAAAAGAATATGAGGATAAATATGAGAATGTAAAGGTGATTCGAAACGAGACAAATCTGTATGCGGGAACATGCAGAAACAAAGGTCTTATGGCTGCAAAGGGACAGTATGTACATTTTCTGGATTCCGACGATTATGTTGTGGACAATGTGTATGAAAAGTTGTACACTCTTGCAAAGGAGAACGACCTTGACTGGGTGAAGACAACATCAGAGGGATTTGATGATGAGACAGGGGAAACAGTAGAAAATCCAAGATATTCTATGGAGAAAATGTATGAGGGCTTTTTTGGGACTCTTCTTGATTTTCAGCATTTTCCGAAGAAGTTTATGGACTATATGGCGGTTGTTCCGTGGAACGGAATTTATAAGAGACATTTTCTGCTGGAAAAGAATATCCGTTTCAACAGCCTTTTCTGTGTAAATGACCGCTCCTTTTTCGTAGATACCTGCGTAAAAGGGGAGCGTATGATGATTGCAAGGGAAAAAATCGTGCGTCACAGAATGAATGTAAGCGGCTCTCTTGTAATGAAGCGCGCGCAGCATTTTGACTGTCAGTTTGAGTCTTATCGTATTATGCGTCAGATATGCAATGAAAACCATGTAAACGATAAAGTACGTTTTGAGATTCTGGAACATGAAATGTACGATATTTTTGTATGGTACAGGAAGTTTCTGGAGCAGGGCGTGGAAACAGAGAGACTGAAACAGGATATGAAGAGTTTTCTTGAAGAATGTGACATTTCTTATTTTGAAAAATATGGGACAAAGAGCCGCTGGCTGAAATTCCGTAATCTGGCAGGGGTTTAAAATAAGTTTCGGGGAGAAACCCGGTTAAGGAGAAACAAATGGCGAAAGTATCAATCATTATACCAACTTATAATGTAGAAATGTATTTAGTGGAGTGTATGGAAAGCGTTGTGCGCCAGACACTTAAAGATATTGAAATTATCTGTATTAACGATGGTTCTACAGACAGCTCTCTTGATATTTTAAAGAGTTATGCAGAGAAGGATGACCGTATTATTATTGTGGATAAGAAAAACGGCGGATACGGAATTGCGATGAATATCGGGCTTGAAAAAGCAACGGGAGAGTATATCGGAATTGTGGAGCCGGACGATTATGTTCCCATTAATATGTACGAGGATCTTTATGAGATTGCAAAGGAAAATGAGCTGGATTTTGTAAAGGCGGATTTCTACCGTTTTAAACGCAACGATGAAAACGGGGATATGGAGCTTACTTATAATCATCTTTCTGATGATATTCAAAATTATAATAAAGTATTTAATCCATCGCAGACTCCGTCTGCTGTAAATTATATTATGAATACCTGGAGCGGTATTTATAAGAGGGAATTTCTGGAAGAATACGGCATTCGCCATAATGAAACTCCCGGTGCATCTTTCCAGGACAATGGATTTTTCTTCCAGACATTTGCTTTTGCGAAGAGAGCTATGATTATAAATAAACCATATTATATGAACAGAAGAGATAATCCCAATTCTTCTGTTCACAGCAGAGACAAGGTTTATTGTGTAAATGTAGAGTATGATTATATTCGGGAAATTCTTACAGAGCATCCGCAGGTGTGGGAGCGCTTTAAGTATGTTTACTGGAGAAAGAAATATTCCAATTACGTATTTACTTTGAATCGTATCGGAAATGAATATAAAAAAGAGTATGTGGACTGTATTTCAAAAGAATTTAAAAGAGCAGAGCAGCTTGGAGAGCTGCGCCAGGACGCGTTTCCTGTAACGCAGTGGTCAGGCGTACAGTTCCTTATGAGAGATCCGGAGGGATATTACCGTCTCTGTACAGTTCCGGGAGGTGCAGCAGCGGCGGCAGAAATTGAAAAAATCAAAAATTCCAATTCCTATAAGCTGGGATTTGCCATCACAAGCATTCCGAGAAAAATAAAGAAGAAATTAAAAGCGCTGAAAAAGAAATTAAAAAAATAAAAGAATACAAATATAGTTTCAGCAGCAGGAGGCGGCTATGATAAAGGTATCGGTAATCATACCTGTATATAATGCAGAAAAATATCTGGAAGAATGTCTGGACAGTCTTTTAAGACAAACATTTACAGATATGGAAATAATCTGTGTGGACGATGGTTCCACAGACAGTTCTGTAGAGATTTTAAAAAGATTTCAGGAAAAGGACAGAAGAATCCGTGTACTGACTCAGGAGAATCAGTATGCAGGAATTGCCAGAAATAACGGAATGAAAATCGCGCAGGGCGAATATCTTCTGTTCCTGGATGCAGACGATTTTTTTGAGGATACACTTCTGGAAAAAACCTACAGTCAGGGAAAAAAGACGGGAGCAGATATTGTGCTGTTTGGAGCAAAGCAGTATAATAGGAAAACGGGCTGCGTTTCGCCTGCATCATGGTATTTAAAAAAAGCTGCTGTGCCGGAGGAAAATCCTTTTTCCAGAAAAACACAGGATACCGATATTTTTGCTATTACGACACCGGCACCCTGGACGAAGCTTTTCAGAAAGGAATTTATAGATTCTGAAGGGATTTACTTTCAGGGACTTCAGAACAGCAATGACGTATATTTTACACTGACAGCGCTGGCAGCGGCAGAAAAAATCACATGTGTGGAGGAAGACCTTGTATTTTACGGAGTAGGAGTGGAGGAAAGCCTTCAGGGAAGCAAGAAGTTTTCGCCTGTATGTTTTCTGGAAGCGTATTGCGCTGTGTATGAGGAACTGAACCGGAGAGGGATTTACGGGGAAGTGGAAGAAGGATTTTTAAATGTGCTTCTTTCGGGCTGTGCCCATAATCTCCGCACAGTGACAGAATGGGATGCAAGAAGATGTATCTGCCAGTGTATGAATGAGCCGGAATTTATGAAAATAGGGCTTATGGAGAGGAAGGCGGAATACTTCCGTAAACCGGAAGACTTTATTTTTGTAAAAGGGCTTTTAAATGCGGCAGACTGGGAGAAACATCACCGGAAAAACCTTATGCCCACAGAAGTGGACACTGTTCAGAATGCAGAGTCAGAGAATCCGAAGGTATCGGTTATTATCCCTGTTTATAATGTGGAGAAATATATAAGAGAATGCCTTGATTCCATTGTGGGGCAGACTCTTAAAGAAATCGAGATTATCTGTGTAAACGATGGTTCTACAGACAGTTCTCTGGAAATTTTAAAGGAATACGGGGAGCGGGATAAAAGAATCACAATTATTTCCCAGGAAAACAGAGGGATTTCAAGTGCGAGAAATCACGGGGCAGAGAGAGCTTCCGGTGAATATTTTTACTTCATGGACGGGGACGATATTCTGGAAAAAGAGGCTCTTTTCAAGCTGTATTCGCTTGCGTCAGAGAAGGCTCTTGATGTTGTTTATTTTGATGGACAAAGTTTTTTTGAGACAGAAGAGCTGAGAGAAGAAAAGAAGAATTATATCGCGTATTATGCAAGAACAGGCGATTATTCCCGTGTAATGACAGGGGCGGAAATGCTTCATGAGATGCTTCTTACGAATGAATATCGCTCTTCTCTTTGTCTTCAGTTTATAAATGCGTCTTACTATAAAAAAGAAAACCTTTCTTTTGCAGTAGGAATCATAGGCGAGGATAATATCTTTACTTTTCAGTGTATTATGCCTGCCAGCCGGGTATACCATATAAAAGATAAATTTTTCCACAGAAGAGTCCGCGGAAATTCCATTATAACATCTTCCTGGAAATTTGAGCAGATATATGGAATGTTCGAGGGGTATCTTTCTGTGGAAGAAGCATTTCGGGAATTTCCTTCCGGAAGAGAAGACATATCTGTCCTTATGGAACAGAGGCTTCGTATGGCAAGAAAGCTTTACCATAATCTGGAACCGGAATACAAGCTTTGTTATGAAGCGATGGAGCCGGAAAAAAAGATATATTTTACAATGCTGGTGAAAGATTATGAGCAGGTTTGCAAAAAAGAACAGGATCTGATGGTAAAATATAAGCAGGTCTGCCGTGACAAAACGGAGAGAGGCGAGGAAATTCATACTCTCCGCCGGGAAAAACAGGAGCGGGGGATAGAGATCAGAACTCTCCGCCGGGAAAAACAGGAGCGGGGTGTGGAGATTCGCCGCCAGGCTCAGGAAATAAAAACGCTTGAGAAGCAGAAAAAGACTCTGGAAAAAGAAAAGGCAGGACTCGAGAAAACGGTTGCTTCTATCAGGGCATCTTTTTCCTACCGGCTTGGAAGAGCGCTTACAAAACCGTTCCGCTGGATAAAGAGAAAGCTGAAAGCTTAACAAGATAAAGGATAAGTGTGAGAAAATGAAAAGAGTGATTACCTATGGCACATTTGATCTGCTTCATTACGGGCATATTAATCTTCTGCGCCGCGCAAAGCAGCTTGGTGATTACCTCATAGTGGCTCTCTCTACGGACGAGTTTAACTGGAGGGAGAAGCAGAAGAAATGTTATTTTTCCTATGAGGAGAGAAAACAGCTTCTGGAGGCGATTCGTTATGTGGATCTTGTGATTCCGGAGGAAGGCTGGGAGCAGAAGCGTACAGATGTGAAGGAGTATCATGTAGATACTTTTGTTATGGGAGACGACTGGAAGGGGAAGTTTGATTTTCTGGAGGAAGAGGGGTGCGAGGTGGTATATCTGCCCAGAACTCCGGAGATTTCAACAACACAGATAAAAAGTGATTTAAACAGAAAAACAGGAGCAGAGCAAGAATCATGAATCGTTTTAAGAGTGATTTTAAAAAGTATTTTGCCTATGCAAAATTTTCAGCAAGGTCAGATTTGAAGTCTGAGGTTGCCAGTTCTTACCTGAACTGGCTGTGGTGGATTCTGGACCCCATGCTTTTTATGTTGGTCTACACCTTTATTGCCCAGATTGTATTTCGAAGTAATGTGCAGTATTTCCCTATTTTTGTATTCGTAGGTCTGACACTTTGGGATTTCTTTAACAAGACAGTACAGGGCAGTGTAAAAATGGTGCGAAATAACAGCGCTATTGTATCTAAGGTTTATATTCCGAAATTTATTCTGATTCTTCAGAGAATGATGGTAAACGGATTTAAGATGCTTGTTTCCTTTTCTCTGATTGTAGTCATGATGATTATTTTTCGGGTTCCCGTTACATTTAAGGTGTTCTATCTGATTCCGATTATGATAGTTCTCGGGCTGTTTACCTTTGGGTTAAGCTGTATTGTACTTCATTTTGGCGTTTTTGTAGACGATCTTTACAATGTGACTATCGTGATCCTTCGCTTGATGTTTTATATGTCCGGTATTTTTTATTCTATCGGAGACAGACTGGAGGGTCCTTTAAAAAACATTCTTCTGTACTGCAATCCTGTTTCCATGCTGATTGAGTCTGCAAGAATGTGCGTTTTATATTCTTCCACGCCGTACAGGAAGCTGATTGTTCTGTGGGGTGTGATTTCAGTGATTCTGTGCATCATTGGTGTGCGGACAATTTACAAATATGAAAACAGTTATGTAAAGGTGATGTAATTATGGAACGGGAAATTGCATTAGAGATAAAGGATCTTCATATCAGTTATAAGTGTCTGAAGTCTTTTTCCATTAAGAAAAGTCTGCTTCGCATGAAAAAAGCAGATGCAAAAGTATATGAGGCAGTGAGAGGAGTAAGCTTCGCTGTGCCGAAGGGAGAAATCCTTGGAATCGTAGGAAAGAACGGAAGCGGAAAATCTACTATGCTCCGTGCTATTGCGGGAATTTTCTCTCCGGACAGCGGAACAATAGATTTGAAGGGGAATTCAGTTTCCCTTCTGTCTATCGGCGTAGGTTTTCAGCCAAAACTTACAGGAAGAGAAAATATTGTTCTTTCCGGTATGCTTCTCGGTTTTTCTGAGGAACAGGTCCGTGAAAAAATGGACGAAATCATAGAGTTTGCAAATCTTGGAGAATTTATTGATATGCCGGTAAAAACGTATTCCAGCGGTATGCATTCCAAGCTGGCATTTTCCATTACTGCCATTCTTGAGGCGGATATTATGCTGATAGACGAGGTGCTGAGCGTAGGAGATGCCAAATTCAAGAAGAAAAGTTACAATAAAATGAAAGAACTGATTTCCAATGAAGACAGAACAGTTCTCATTGTTTCTCATAGTTCGGAAACACTGCAGGAACTTTGTACAAGCGTTCTCTGGCTTCATGAGGGAGAAATGAAGATGATCGGAAAACCGGAGGAAGTCCTTCCGGCTTACGATAAGTTTATGAGCTGAAAATATGAGATTAAGTGTAATTATTCCTGTTCACAATGCGGAGGAGTATCTGGGAGAGTGTCTGGACAGCGTTCTGGGGCAGAGCGTACATGATCTTGAGGTCATCTGTGTGGATGATGCTTCCACAGACGCTTCTGCAGCGGTGATTGAGGATTACTGTAAAAAAGACAGCCGTGTGCGGCTGATTAAAAATGAAAAAAACCTTTATGCGGGAAGCTGCCGCAATATAGGAATTGAAGCTGCAAAAGGAGAATATATTCATTTTCTGGACGCAGATGATAAGGTGGAAAAATCCGCTTACGAGAGATATTGGGAGCTTGTGCGTCTGTTTGACCCGGACGTAATAAAAGGTCGGGGGATTTGCTTTGATAACGGAACAGGAGAGCTTTGTGATACGCCTCCTCTTTTGAGTCTTCGTGAAGTGGCGGTGGAGGATATTGAGAAGCCGTTTTCTTTCCGGGAAAATCCGGAGATTCTTTCTCATGTCAGTGTCGTTCCCTGGAACGGGATTTACAGAAGAAGCCTTCTGATGGACAAAAATATCCGCTTTAATCATCTTGTCTGCGTGAATGACCGTTCCTTCTTTAATGAGGTGACAGTTGCGGCAGATACGATTCTGATTACAAATCAGCCCATTGTAAGATACCGCATTAATAACAGCGCTTCTTTGATGGGGCGCAGAGCAAGGAACTTTTCCTGCCAGTTTGTTTCCTATGAGATTGTGAAGGAGCAGTGTGAGAAATATAAGCTTTCCAGGGAGGCAAAGAGAATTGTTCTGGACCGTGAGCTCGCAGATGTGTTTCTCTGGTACAGAAGATACCGACAGATACCGGAGATTCAGGAAGAGATAGAAAGAGAGACTGAGGAATTTGCAGCAAAGCTTGACCTTGCGCCTTTTGGAAGCAGGGTATCGAAGCTTCGCTGGTATGCCACATATCTTATGGTTTCCGGAAAAGAGCCTTTTTATAAAAAGGCAGGGCGCAAGGTGAAATATACTCTGAAAAAATTCATAAAATAAATTATTTTTTGGGAACTCCGCCTTTTGGGTGGAGTTTTTTTTGTGTTACAACGTAAAGCTTCTGGAAATATTTTGGCTTTCCGTCGCATATGCGTACAAGACGGAGCATTTTTTTTCGTGAGCTGTACAGAAACAGCATTCTGTAAATATAATCGTTTAACAGGGTGGAAAGGTATGGATTTTCTTTCCAGTGGGGATAATATTTTTCCAGATAATCAAAGGAGCTGTTAATGAGCCTGCATTTTAACTCTTTTTTTCCTTTTTCGTAGTTTGTAATAATCTGGCGAAAACGGAACAGAAAATGTTTTACGGTAATGTATTCCAGTTCCTTTTCGTAAATAGAAAGAAGTCCATGCTCTTTCAGAGTTTTTCTCAGAAAGTCGGAAGCTTTGAAAATGTCTGTCGTTCCTTCTGTAAGTCCGCTTAAAAATCCGATTCGTTTTCTGTAGGTGTAGAGCGGTTTTTCGATATATCCAATAGAAACTGCCTTTGTCATGAGAAGGAAGGCGACAGGAAGATCTTCAAAACGGATTCCTTCCGGAAAGAAAAGACCTTCAAAAAGGCTTCGTTTTATCAGTTTGTCCCAGGGATAGGGCGAAAAAAGGGCAAGTTGTTCCGGGTGCTCTTTTACAGAAAAATTCTGTGTTTTGCATGGACAGGCGCTTACAGCAGCTTCGCCTGTTTTCTGGTTTTCTTCATAATGGGAAAAGAGGACCAGGTCATTTTCGTCCTGTTCTGCTTTTTTTATGAGTATGGAACAGGCGTCCGGCTCTATAAAGTCATCGCTGTCAATGAACCACACATATTTTCCGGATGCTTTGGAAAATCCGTAATTTCTGGCGTGACTGACACCTCTGTTTTCTGTTGTAAAAATTTTTATTTTTTCCGGAAAGCGAGACTGAAAGTCTTTTAAAATTTCAGGGCTTCTGTCTGTACTTCCATCGTTTACGGCGATGATTTCCATACATTCAAAATTCTGGGATACGAGACTTTCAAGGCAGGGTTTTAAGTAGTTTTCTACATTATATACGGGAAGGATAAGGCTGAGCTTACAGTTTTCCATAGATATTCCTCTTTTCTTGGTAATGGTATGATGCGGAACAGTTCGTCCACCGTCTTTTGACAATCATATCATAGTATCAGTGGAAAAAGAACATAGTAAGGAAAAAAGATGTGGAAAAAATGTGTAATTTCATAAAAATGCGGGAAAAACTGGACGGACTCATATAGAATACGGTATAATAGACAGGTTAAAGGGAAATCCGGTAAATACTATTCTATCAATGAATTTTCAAAGATTTTAGGAGTGTCAGCACAAACATTACGAAATTGGGATAAAAATGGAAAACTTCATCCACATCATACTTCAAGTAATAAACAAAAAGATGATTTAGAGCGTCAAATAGAGAATATGAAACAGTACTTAACTGCCCAAGGTAAACCATTTGAGATTATTAGTGATATTGGTTCTGGAATTAACTACAAGAAAAAAGGATTAAAAGAATTGATTAAACGAACTTGTAAAAGAATTAATCGAAGAAGGTGGTGAAGGAGATGATAAAAACAATTAAAGTAATGCTGATCCCGAATAATAAACAAAAGACTAAACTATTCCAATATGCTAACACTGCCAGGTTTGCTTATAACTGGGCATTAGGCAGAGAAAAAGATAATTATAAAAACGGTGGGAAATTTATTTCTGACGGAGATTTACGAAAAGAATTTACACGGTTAAAGAAAACCGAAGAATATGACTGGTTAAATGATATTTCTAACAATGTAACAAAACAGGCAATAAAAGATGCTTGTAGTGCATATAAGAGATTTTTTAAAGGTTATTCAAGATTTCCTAAATTTAAAAGTCGAAAACACTCTGCTCCATCGTTTTATCAGGATAATGTGAAGATTCAGTTTAGCGATACACATGTGAAAGTCGAAGGATTTTCCATGAACAAAAAGAAAAATAAGCAGAAGTTGAATTGGATTCGACTTTGTGAAAAAGGAAGAATACCAACCAACTGTAAATATATCAATCCTCGTTTTAAGTATGATGGATGGAACTGGTATCTTACAATAGGAATTGAATATGAAGATTCTGATTCTGCTCCTGTAAACGATGGAATTGGAATAGATTTGGGAATTAAAGATCTTGCAATATGTTCTGATGGTAACAAATATCGGAACATTAATAAGACACAAAAGGTCAAGAAATTAGAAAAAAGAAAACGTAGGTTACAACGTTCCATATCAAGAAGATATGAGAAAAATAAGAAAGGAGAATGTTACTGTAAAACAAGCAACATTATAAAAAGCGAAAAAGAACTTTTACGATTAAATCGCAAACTAACGAATATTCGTCAAAACTACTTACATCAAACAACATCTGAAATTATAAAACGAAAACCAAGTTTTATATGTATGGAAGATTTAAACGTAAGTGGAATGATGAAGAATAGGCATTTATCCAAATCAGTACAGCAACAATGCTTTTACGAATTTAGAAAGCAAATTGAATATAAGTCAGCATGGAATGGCATTCCAGTAATGATAGCTGATAGATTCTTCCCTAGTTCTAAATTATGTAGATGTTGTGGAAATATTAAAAGGGATTTAAAACTGTCAGACCGCATTTATAAATGTGAATGCGGAAATGTAATTGATAGAGATTATCAAGCAGCTTTAAACCTGAAACAATATGGAGAAAATGTTTTAAGAGAACAATCTGTGGCATAACACATTCAAGTTATTACAGATATGTACTGATACGTTAGTCAGGAATTTACGCCTATGGAGAGTACAAGAACTTGTGAGTAGTATCTGAATTCATTCAGTACAAAAGCATACTCGTTGAAATAGGAACGAAACATAAAAGTTACAACTTTTTATAAGTTTTCAGTAACGGTAGAGCTGTGAGCAGAAGAGAAGATTATAAAAGATTTATTGTATTTTGTCTGGCAAGTCTTGTAATTATTGCGCAGGCAGCCGCATTTGCTTATGTGTGGTATGATTATTACAGAGGACTGATCGAAGAGCCATTCTGGAGAAAGGGTAACTGGGCGCTGATTGCCATTTATGCTTTGATTAACACCCTGTTTTCCAAATTGTACGGCGGTCTTAAAGTGGGGTATTTAAAGAAGATAGACGTTTTTTATTCCCTGACTCTGGCGACAATCTGTACAAATGTTGTAGCATACTTTCAGATTACACTGATTAACCGCTGGTTTTTAAATGTAGGTCCTATGATTGAAATGACCTTTGTGCAGATTCTGATGATTATTCTGTGGATTTTCGGATCGCGGTTCGTTTATTCCAGACTGTACAGAGCGAGAAAGCTTCTTGTGATTTACGGTGACAGGGATCCCGGAGATCTGATTCATAAAATGAACTCCAGAAGCGACAAGTACAACATCAGCGGAAAGGTTCATATAAGTGTCGGAGAAGAAAGAATCCATAAGCTGATGAATGAATATGAAGGCGTCATTATATGGGATTTGCCGTCTGCTATACGAAACAGGTATCTGAAATACTGTTTCGACCATTCTATCAGGTGTTATATGAGTCCGAAAATTTCCGATATTATTTTAATCGGAACAACGAGGATTCATCTTTTTGATACGCCTCTTCTTATGTCCAGAAACCACGGACTTTCTGTGGAAGAGCGGGCGGGAAAGAGAATTCTTGATATTATTGTTTCGGGATTTGGCATTTTAATTACTTCACCGATTATGCTGATTATCGCCATTTGCGTAAAGGCGTATGACGGAGGTCCTGTTTTTTATTATCAGGACAGGCTCACTTACAAGGGCAAAGAGTTTAAAATCTGCAAATTCCGCAGTATGTGCGTAGATTCTGAAAAACAGGGAGCGCGCCTTGCGTCAAAGAATGACTCCCGTATTACTCCTGTGGGAAAGGTTCTTCGCAATCTTCATCTTGATGAACTTCCTCAGCTTTTTAATGTGTTTAAGGGAGATATGTCTCTTGTGGGACCGCGTCCGGAACGGCGTGTGATTATGGATGAATATGAAAAGGAGATTCCGGAATTTCATTATCGTCTGAAAGTAAAGGCAGGTCTTACAGGATACGCGCAGGTTTATGGAAAGTATAATACTACGCCTTATGATAAATTGAAGCTTGACCTTTTCTATATTGAAAATTACTCGCTTCTTCTTGATATAAAGCTTCTGTTTATGACGGTAAAGATTTTCTTCCAGAAAGAGGTTTCGGAAGGTGTGGAGGATACGCAGGTAAATGCATTGAAGGATTCCGGAGAAAAAGTTTCGGAAGAAAAACGGAGTTGAACATGGGAACAGAGTTAAGAGATTTGCAGCTTGTAGAGCTTGATATATTAAAGGAATTTCTGAGGATTTGTGAGAAATATAATCTTCGGTATTATGCCCTCGGAGGAACGCTTCTTGGGGCTGTGCGCCATAAGGGATTTATTCCCTGGGACGACGATGTGGATATTGGAATGCCGCGGCCTGACTTTATCCGGTTCGGGGAAATCGCAAAAAAAGAATTTCCCCAATATATCCGTTTCTGCACATATCAGGAAACGCCGGGATACCGGTATTATGTGCCGCGTCTCACGGACAGACGTGTAAAGGTGATTGATAGTTCTGCGGCAGTAGAGCAGGAAAAAGAAGCGTGGATAGATATTTTTCCTCTTGACGGAATGCCGGGAAACAAATGGAAGAGGAAATTCCATTGTTTTCGTCTTTTAGTTGCCAGAGCGAGAGTGAATTATTCTATGTTTTCCACAAATATAGATTTAAAGAAAAAGAACCGCCCTTTTGTGGAGAGGGCAATGATTGCTGTGGGAAAAGTTCTTCCTGTGGAAAAGATTTTCCGGACAGAAAAAGAATTTCTCCGTCTTGACAGACTGATGCAGAAATACCCGTATGATACGTCAGAATATCTTATAAATTTTATGGGCATTCATAAGTTAAAAGAGATGTTTCATAAAAAGTATTATGGCGAAGGTGCAGATTATCTTTTTGAAGATGTGGTTCTCCGGGGGCCGGCAGATTATGAGACGGTGCTGACCCAGATGTATGGAGATTACAGAAATCCTCCATCAAAAGATGAGATGAACCACCACAATACAAGAATAAAAGAAGGGGAGAGCTGATGGAAGAATATTCTGTTCTGATGTCTGTTTATCAAAAGGAAAATCCTGTTTTTTTCCGAAGCAGCATAGAGAGTATGATGAAGCAGAGGCTTCCCTTCTCTGAGTTTGTGCTGGTGTGTGACGGACCTCTTGGAAGGGAACTTGAGGAAGTGATTCAGTGGGCAGAGAAGTGCCTTAAAGACCGTTTTCAGTGTGTACGTCTTCCGGAAAACAGGGGGCTTGGAAAGGCGCTGGCAGAAGGAATTACGCACTGTAAATATGATATTGTAGCGCGTATGGACAGCGATGATCTGAGCAGGCCGGAGCGCTGCCTTCTTCAGATGGAGGCAATGGAAACAGGCGGTTACGATATTGTGGGCTGCGCTCTTGAGGAGTTTAAGGAAATGCCCGGAGATACAGGAAATATCCGGCTTTCTCCGGAGCATCAGGAGGAAATCCGCGTTTATGCAGGGAAACGGAATCCGTTTAATCATCCCTGCGTAATGTACAGAAAAAGTGCTGTGCTGAAAGCGGGAAATTATGTGGATTTTCCCGGGTTTGAGGATTACTGCCTGTGGATAAGAATGCTTCAAAAAGGTGCAAAAGCGTATAATCTTCAGCAGGTGCTTCTCGATATGCGCTCAGGTGAGGGAATGTATGACAGGAGAGGCGGCGTTTCTTATATAAAATCCGTACTTCGTTTTCAAAAATATTTAAAATGTGAAGGAATAATCGGAACAGGCACGTTTTTGAAGAACTGTGCTGTGCGCACAATAGTTGGGATAATTCCGGGAAATCTCAGAAAAGAATTTTACCGGATTTTTTTAAGAAAGAAACAATGATATGGGAAAAATAAAAAAAACAGTAAAAAAACTTGTAAATCTTACTCCTGGTATTAAGGAAGCGTCTGTTTGTGTTTATCATAAGTACAGTCAGCTCCGCTACAGGAAATATGCGAAAAAATATCCGGTGGACGCCCATACTGTCATGTTTGAGTCTTATATGGGAAGGAAATATTCCTGCAGTCCACGCTCTATGTTTGAAGCAATGTGTAAGGACAGCCGGTACAGAGATTATAAGAAGGTGTGGGCATTTACAGACCCGGAAAAGCACAGGTATCTGGAAAAATATCCCAACACGATTCTTGTAAAATACCGCTCTGAAGATTATTACAGGTATTATGCCTGCGCTGGTATGTGGATTACAAATTATCTTCTTGATTATGGAATTGAAAAACGTCCGGGGCAGATTTACGTACAGACATGGCATGGAACGCCTCTGAAAAAAATCGGATGCGATGTGCCCCGTCTTGAACTTTCCAAAAAAGAACGGGAAAGAACCTGCCGGGAATATCAGAGGGAAGGCCAGATGATTGATTTTATGCCGTCGCCCTCGCCTTTTTATACAGAAAAGGTAAAAAGTGCCTTTTGTCTTGGTCCGCAGGCCAGGGTATTGGAGTTTGGCTATCCGAGAAATGATGATTTGTTCCGGTACACTGAGAAGAAGTGCGAAAATATTAAAAAAGAGCTGGGGATTCCGGCAGATAAAAAGGTCATTCTTTATGCTCCAACCTGGAGGCAGAGCCAGCACACGGCAGGAGAGGGCTTTACTTACAGTCTTGGTATTGATTTTGATAAGATGAAGACCCGCCTTGGAGATAAGGCGGTAATTCTTTTCCGTACGCATTATTTTATCAGCAATTCCTTTGATTTCTCAAAGTACGGAGGTTTTATAAAGGACGTATCCTCCTATGACGAAATCAACGATTTGTATCTTATTTCCGATTTGCTGATTACAGATTATTCCAGCGTATTTTTTGATTATGCAAATCTGGAGCGTCCCATTCTTTTTTATATGTACGATTACCAGGCGTACAGGGAAGAGATGAAGGATTTTTATTTTGGAATCGAGCTGCTTCCAGGTCCTGTAATAAAAGAAGAGCGTGATATTTCAGAAGATGTGGACAGACTTCTGGAAGGGTTTGCTGTGGATGATACTTACCGCCGTTTTAATGAAATCTTCAATCCTCACAGGGAGGTATGCGGAGACAGGATGGTGAGGGAGATTATAAGAGAATATAGAGGAGATTATAAAAGGTAAAATAATGCAACGTAGCCGGGGTATTGTGAAGAAGTGTGCAGTACTCCGGCTGTTTTTGTCGAAAAGATTTCGTTGCAATTTTGGAAAAGGGATTTTATACTGGAATTATAGAAGGGCACACAGGCATTTGTATTCAGATGGTACTAGTTAGTGATGGAGGATAAACTTATGGATAAATTATACAAAACAAATTTACAGAAAACAGTTTCAGAAATTTTTCCAGTTTATTTACAGAAAGAATTGTTAAATCAGGCCGTAAATGATAGTGTGATAATTAATAATAAAAAGAAAACTTCGCAGCTTTCCTTAAATTTTACAGGCATTCTTGACGTGTCGGCATATAATTCTCTTGAGGAAAAAATTGATGCTATGATGCAAACGGATAGTGTGCTGAAATTTATAGAAGAGTTTGAATACAGACGCCAGTATCGACATTTTTGCTATTTTAAATGTTCTGACATTGCATCTGCGAAAATAGAAGAGCTTGTTGGTAATAGAAAAGTTAATGTATTCGATAAAAAAAGTACCGATTTGATTGACAGTTACAATAAACCTTCTTTGCACATTGTGGGAAATCAGATTTACTTAAAATTTTCCAGCCGCCTTAATAATGATACAGGAAATCAGATAAATTTTGTTGTGATTTGCGTGCTGGATAAGGAACATAATATAATTGAACTCAGATTTGACAGAGTTGGAATTGCATACAAAAATTCATATAATTTCTATCGTGATAAAATTAATGAGATTCTTGAATATCTGGAATCTGAACTGGAAATGCGAATAGAAAATATTGATTTTAAGGCGGTTATTGATTACGCTAAGTCAGAAAAGGAAAATATTTCTGTATATGCGCAGCGAATGCAGCGCAACGGTACAACTGCATATTTGGAAGCATATGATGATGGTGATGGTGTTATGCCTATTCTTGGAGAATTATCTGCTTTTATAGAACAGAACAGAGCGTTGTTTGATACGGATATAAATACTGAATTAATACGTGATAAGTTAAAAACTTTTATTAAGGAAATTGAAGTGAAATCAGATATGCCCAGAGTAAAAGTGAAATTAGATGACAGGGATATAAAGTTTGGTATCACTCATAATTATAAAGATATGGAGTATAGCTTTTTTATGTTTTACGGTGAACTGCTGGGTGGCGAGGAGGTGATGAGTTATGTCAGGAATTACCTTATTGGATGCAGTAGAGAACTTGAAAATCTCATATAATCTGACTGCATATCAAAGTAAAAAATGTGATGAATTTTTTGAGGTTGTACAGCCAGGAGATTTTATTTATCCAGGGTATTTAAAATCAAAATTATTGGTTGATATAAAAACGGCTTATTTCTTTATGGAAGATTTGAAAAAAGAGGGATTTGTAACGAATATCTATGAGGTTTACTGTAAACAGTGCCATAAAAGTAAGGGGATTTTTCTGGATACTCTTACAGATTTTAATGAAGATTATACTTGTGATTTTTGTAATAATTCTTTATCTGTTTTGGAAGATATAATTGTTTTATATAAGGTGATTCATATATGACAGATATGAAAAATGAAAATTACAATATAAAACAGTATCTTCAGGAAATTGTTAAGGAGCCGTTGAATATATTTAAGGAGCTGACTTCCTGGTCAGAAGAGGACAGGAAGGAATTTTCCGGGTTATTGGAAAAGCTGAAGAGTCCTTTTGATAAGAAAGTCAAGACAACAAAGGAAAAGGGAGAGCGTCTGGAGCAACTAGTTTCTTTTCTTATACGAAAATCTTATTTTTTTGAGGTGTATCAGAATGTACGCACAGGAACAAATGAGATTGATGAAGTGATTACTTTATCAGAGACAGGGAGGCAGGCACTTCATACCTTTCATATTTCCAGAGATACTCTGGAAATCAATACAGATATTGCTCTGGGAGAATGTAAAAACTACAATTCAAATTTGGGTGTTACTTATGTTGGAAAATTTTACAGTCTGTTGATAAGTACAGACGTCTCTTTTGGGATTATTTTTACGCAGAAGGGATTAACAGGACATGAAAATGAATTTCGCGATGCATACGGCCTTGTTAAGGTTCTGCGCATTATAGAAAAATACCGAAACAAAAGGGATTTGGTGATTCTTACATTTACAATTGAGGATTATGAAAAAATCGCGAAGGGCCAGTCCTTTTTTGAGTTGATTAAAGCGAAGAAGTTGGAGCTTCGTCTTGCTTCGGATTTTGATTATTTTTTAAAAGAATATCAGCATGATAACAGTGAATGTATAAAACGGATTATAGGCTCTCTTTCTCCAGATACTCCGTAGGTGTATACAGGGTATATTTTTTAAACACAGTAGAAAAATAGCTGCTTGTAGTAAAGCCTAAAAGCATGGCAATATCGGTAACTGACATACCTTCAAGGAGAAGTAGTTTTGAATGTTCAATTTTCTGCTGATTAATAAAATGTCTGGGGGAAATTCCCAGTTGTTTTTTAAATTTCTGTTTGTACTGTGAACAGGAAAGATTGGCGAGAGCTGCCAGCTCTTCCAGTGGGAGCTCCTCCGTAATATTATCAAGAATATAGTTTAAAGTTCGCCCTATGTCAGGAGACAGGGCGAATTTTTCGTTATTGGCAGAATGAATGAGCAGGTAAAGAAAGAGCTGAAGGTAGGAGGCAATAAATTCCGGCTCTTCATTTCTCTGCGCCAGATAAAAAGCCTGCTGGATCAGCGGGCGAATTTCTTCTGCATTTGCCTGTACTACATGATGAGGCAATGCTTTTAAATTTTCAATCATATGTATCGCAGTGTCTTCGTTCATAAATAAAAATTTTTTTGGATTGCTTACGTCAAGCTGAAACCAGTAAATTTCCCCAACAGAGACGGGAATGTCATTTGTTCCGTGTATTTCGTCAGGGAAGGCGATGAAGACGTCCCCGCCGGAAAAACGATAAGAAGAGGTTTGGGTGCTGAAAGAAAAAGTTCCTTTTGTGGAAATGGTAAACTCGAAGGAGTTTTCATGATAATGCCATTTCAGGGAAGGAATGGAGTCTTTCATAGTATGGCGTGCGAGAGCGTGGACTCCGGGAACATGGTGCTGTTCCTGAGTGTAAATAATACGTTCTTTTGTGAGAGTATACTGGTCATGCCAGTTAATAGCTGAAAACATGAGAATCTCCTCCTGGTACAGTTAGCAGCAGTTCACTGTACTGCCTTTAAATTTGTACGTTGTATGTAATTGATAGCAATATTTTTTTAATGATTGTATAATACAAACTATGAAAAGTCAATAAAACGGCCGTGACTACTCAGAGAAAAATGAGCATAATGCCCATTGAAAGAAAGGAGCTTTTTGTGCAGAATGACACCCAGAGAAAAATTTATCAAGGCATTAAAAAGGGAACCTATTACAGGTCATGTACCTCATTTTGAGCTGGTTATGTTTCTTACAATGGAATCTATTGGAAGAATACACCCTATTCACAGAGATTATTCGCAGTGGTATCAGATGAGCAAAGAGGAGCAGGAGCTTCATTTGACAGATATGGCTCTTGCTTATATTGAAATCGCAGAAAAGTATCATCACAGTGCAATTTTTGTGCATCCCAATCCAGGTGTGGTAGGAGACCTCGCAAACGACATTCCATCTACCAGAAGAATACTTGAAAAAATCAGAGAGATTTCGGGAGATAAATATTTCCTCATGGTTCATGGTGATCCTACAATGGCAATTCCAAACGGCGATAATATGACGGATATTGCAGTAATGATGTATGAAGAGCCGGAGAAAATTCATGACATGACGAAACGCCGTATGGAAATTGCGCAGAAGCAGGCTGACGAGTTTAAGGGAAGCGGACTTCTTGATGGATTTGCACTTTGCTCCGATTACTGCTTTAATACAAACCCATTCTACAGCAGAGAAATGTTTGAGGAGTTTGTAACACCGTATCTGAAGGGAATCCTGGATTATTACAGAAGTGAAGGATATTATTCTATCAAGCATACAGATGGCAATGTAATGCCGATTCTTGATATGATTGTGGACTGTAAACCAGATGCAGTACATTCCCTTGATCCACAGGGCGGAGTAGATTTAAAAGAAGTAAAGAAGCTCTATGGCGACAAGGTATGTCTCATTGGAAATGTAAACTGTGGAAAAATGCAGACAGGAACAGAAGAAGAGCTTGTGGAAGATACACGCCGCGCACTTCGTGAAGGAATGCCGGGATACGGATATATTTTTTCCACATCAAACTGCGCATACACAGGTCTTGGGCTGAAACGCTATGAGTTAATGCATCGCATTTGGTGGGAAGAAGGAATTTATAAATAATTAAAATTGAATATTGTGTTGGGTAAACTTTACAGTGAAAAAATGAAGTCTGGAGGAGACGAATATGAAGAAAAAAATGATTTCTCTTATTATGGCAGCAGCAATGACACTTTCTATGGGCGTGACCGTGTTTGCAGAAGAAAAAGAAGGAAAAGCACCGGAAGATATTAAGGTTGCAGGAGTTGTATTTCAGGAAGACCAGTTTATGAAGCTGATGCAGAAGGGGTATGAGGCAGCAGCGAAAGAGTACGGTGTAGAGCTGATGTCAAGTAATACAAACAATGACCAGGCAAAGGAAGCTGACCTGATTAATACGTATATTAATCAGAAAATTGACGGTATTGCTATTGCTCCGTTGAATGAGACATCTTCCATGCAGATGTTAAAGACAGCAAATGAGGCAGGACTTGAAGTTGCGGTTGCAAATACAAAGCTGAAAGACGCTCCGTTTGTGTGCGGCGGATACACATCTGACAACTACAATCTTGGCGAGCTTACAGGAAAAGAAGCGCGTAAATTTATTGAAGAAGAGCTTGACGGAAAAGCAAGAGTAGCAATTGTTCAGTTTAAGTCCCAGCTTCCGGAACAGTCAACAGACCGTATGAACGGATTTGTGGATCAGATTAAGGACCTTGAGGGTGTAGAAATCGTAGCAGATCAGGATGCGTGGCTTCAGGATTCAGCAGTACAGGTTGTAAGTGATATTTTAACAGCAAACGAGTCAAAGGGCGGCATTGATATTGTATGGGCAGCGAATGACGGCGGAACAATTGGAGCTACAATGGCAGTTAAAAATGCCGGCAAAGCAGGCGAAACATTTGTATTTGGTACAGATGCAGCAGAACAGCAGGCAGCTTTCTTAAAAGCAGACGACAATATCCTTCAGTGTGTAACAGGACAGGATCCATATACAATTGGTTACAATACAATGGAAGCTTTGATTAAGACAATTATGGGTGAAGAAGGCGAGTACGGAAAAGAAGTAATCGTTCCGGGTGTTGTGCTTACAAGAGACGACCAGGAAGGTGTTACTGCATTTGAAGAAGATCTTGCAGAAAAAATGGCAGAATAATCCAAACAGCCGGGCTGCTGCGTTAGCAGCAGCCCTTTTTATCTCAAAAAAGGGTAAAGCAGGCAGAAGAGGTGAGAGTTTAAAATGAGTATATTAAGAGCGGAAAATATAACAAAGATTTATCCGGGTACAACAGCCCTTAATAAGGTTTCCGTAGAATTTGAAAGTGGGAAGGTCCATGCCTTTATCGGAAAAAATGGTTCCGGAAAATCTACTCTTGTAAAAATTTTTGCGGGAGCTGTAGAAGCGACAGAAGGTGCGTTTTATCTTGATGAAGAAAAAATGAATATAAATTCACCACAGGAAGCTCTGAAAAAAGGAATTGCGACTGTTTATCAGGAGTTAAGTCTGATTCCGGGGCTTACCGTGGCAGAAAACATTTTCATGGGACGTATGCCCATGAGAGGAAAATTTATTAACTGGAAAAAAGGGTATGAGGAAGCGGAAAAGCTTCTGAAAGAACTTCAGATAGATGTTTCTCCAAAGGAGAGAGTTGCAAATTTAAGTCTCTGGCAGTGTCAGATGATAGAAATTGCAAAGGCAATGAGTTATGAACCGAAGGTTCTTATGCTTGACGAACCTACTTCATCTCTTGCAAATCACGAGATTGAACTTCTGTTCCGGATGATACGGAATCTCAAGGAGAAAGGCGTTATTATTATTTACATTTCTCATAAGCTTCAGGAACTTTGGCAGATAGCAGACACATGTACGGTTCTTCGTGACGGAGAGCTTATTGGAAAAGTAAATATGCAGGGACTTGCAAGAGAAGAGCTTGTAAAAATGATGTTCGGTGATGTGGAAATTAAAACAAGGCCGAAGGACTTAAAGGTTGGAAAAAATGTTGTTCTGGAAGTGGAGGGACTTACACGAAAGGGAATTTTCGAGGATGTTTCCTTCCAGGTTCGTGAAAACGAGATTCTGGGAATAGCAGGTATGCTTGGAGCAGGACGTACGGAGCTTCTGAAATCCATTTTTGGCGCGGACTCTTTTGACAGCGGAACGATTCGCTTTTATGGAAAAGAAATTAAAAATCCAAATCCTGTAAAAATGCGAAACGAAGGATTTGCCCTTACACCGGAGGACAGAAAAAATGAAGGCCTTGTACAGATTATGTCTGTGTTTGGAAACCTTTGTGTAGCAAGTATTGACTATCTTGGTAAGCATAAATTTATACAGCGGAAAAAAGAAAAAGATTATGTAAAACGACAGATTCAGGATTTGCAGATAAAAGTTCCGGATCCAATGCTTCCGGTTATGTCTTTGTCAGGTGGAAACCAGCAGAAGGTAGTGGTTGGAAACTGGCTGAACACAGAGCCGAAAATTATGTTTTTTGACGAGCCCTCAAGGGGAATTGACGTAAATGCAAAACAGCAGATTTTCCAGATTATCTGGGAGCAGTCAAAAAAGGGGATTTCCAGTATTATGGTTTCTTCAGAGCTTGAGGAGCTTCTGGAGGTTTGTCATCGGATTCTCATTATGAGAGAGGGCAAAATCGTAGGCGAGGTTTTGCCGGAAAATACAACTGTAGAAGAATTATATGCAGCGTCTATGGGGGATTGAAAAGGAGGGCATTATGAACAGTAAAAGTTTTGATTTAAAAAAGTTTGTAAATACATATATGATGGAATTGATTCTGCTTGTGATTTGTATTGTAGTGGCATTTACGGCAGAGGGATTTTTTACAGTATCCAATCTTCTGGGGATTTTGAGGAGCTCCGCATTAAAAGGCGTTATTGCCTTTGGTATGACAATGGTTATTATATGTGGCGAAATCGACCTTTCTATTTCTTCAACAGTAGCTCTTGCGGGTATTATTGCCGCTACAGTAGCCGGAAAGCTTGATGGCGCAGGTGTTATGGGGCTTGATGGCGGTATCTGGATTGGTATGCTTATGGCGTTTTTATTTGCAGGACTCATTGGTTTTGTAAACGGTTTTATCCGTGTGAAATTTAATATTCCCACATTTATTATTACCCTTGCCATGATGAATGTGAACTATGGTCTTGCAGCAATTATCTCTAAAGGATTTCCTGTTACAACGGTTCCTTCCTGGTACAATGTATTTGGAGCAGGAACAGTAGCCGGTTTTATTCCGGTTCCTGCGATTGTTCTTATTATCGTATTTATTATTGTACATATTGTAATGACGTATACAACATTTGGACGTTCTGTATATGCAGCAGGCGGAAATCCGGAAGCGGCGCGACTTTCCGGTGTAAATGTACGTAAGGTAAAGATACTTGTTATGGTGATTGTGCAGCTTACGGCAGCTCTTGGCGGAATTATGTGTTCTTCTCAGGTTATGTCGGCAGCACATAACTTTGGAAAAGGCTGGGAAATGGATGTTATTGCTTCTGTAATTATCGGTGGGACAAGTATGAACGGCGGTATCGGAAAGGTACGCGGAACATTTGTAGGTATTATTTTCCTGGGTGTTTTATTAAATGGCATGACACTTATGAATGTCAGTGAGTACGTACAGTATGTAGTAAGAGGCGGTTTAATTCTGCTTGCTGTACTTATTAATACAATACAGTTAAATAAACAGGGAAAAGCAGCTTGAGGATTTGTCATAATTTAAGAAAGAGGAATTTATATGACTGGAAAAGAGAGAATACTTCGCACATTGGAGTTTAACAACCCGGACAGGATTCCGGTGGATTTATGGGTACTTCCGGCAGCACGCATGGAATATGGAGAAAAATTAGAAGCGCTTCTTGATACACATGAAAGAGATATTGTATCTCTTGTAGGGCCTTTTGACCACGGTTTTACAAAAGAATATTATGAATACGGTACGTTTAAAGACCCCTGGGGAAGCGTGTGGACAAACATTCAGCCGGGAATTATAGGAGAAGTTAAAGATCCTGTATTTGACGGAGAAGAGTATGAGGGAATTGATACTTATAAAGCGCCTACAGAAGACTTTTTAAAGCAGTGGGAGAGTTACAAGGGAAATATTGAAGAGCAGATTAAAGAAATAAGAAAAACAGGCAAGTTTGTAATCGGCGGCTGGATAAGCCTGTTTGAACGCCTTCAGTATTTAAGAGGAACAGAAAATCTCTACTGTGATATTGCAGTGGAAGAGGAAGATATGTTTAAACTCATTGATATTGTGATGGGATTCCAGAGAGAGTATCTGAAAAAATGGCTGGAAATGGACATTGATGCCGTTGCTTTCGGAGATGACTGGGGTTCTCAGAGGAGTCTTTTGATTTCGCCGGATCAGTGGAGAACAATTTTCAAACCGCTTTATAAAGAGCTGATTGATATGATAAAGGCATCAGGAAAGAAGGTGTTCTTCCACAGCGACGGATATATTATGGACCTTTATCCGGAATTTATCGACCTGGGTGTAGATGCTTTAAATTCTCAGCTATGGTGTATGGGTGTGGAAAACGTGGCAGAGAAATATGCGGGAAAAATCACATTTTGGGGCGAGATAAGCCGTCAGACAACACTTCCAAATGGAACTCCGCGGGAAATACAGGAATGTGCAGATAAGATGAAAGCTCTTCTATACAAAAACGGGGGATTAATTGGGGAAAGTGAAGTAAACAGAGACGTCTCCCTGGAAAATATTAAAGCTGTTTTAGAGGCATGGAATCAGGAGGGATAAAAATGTTTGAGCCGAATTATAAAAATATTGTGGACAGTGCGAGAAATATTGAGGCAGGCAGACTTCCTCTTTACGAGCACAATGTAGATTTCGGAAAAGTGGGAGAGATTATGGGAGTTGACCTCCCCTCTCTCTTTAAAGGAGACGATAAAGATATTCATGAGTTTTTCCGTGTGTACAGTAAATTTTTTAAGGATTACGGTTATGATGTAGTAACATTTGAGTGCTGTATCGGAGAAATTATGCCGGGAAGCGGCGCTCTTGGAGACAGCCGCGTAGTGCCGGTGATTCAGGAAGAAGACGATTTTAACAATTATCCGTGGGATGAGATACCGGATTATTATTTTGAAAAATATTCAAAATATTTCCGGGCACTCCGTGATGAAATGCCGGAAGGAATGAAAGCAATCGGCGGTGTTGGAAATGGTATTTTCGAGTGTGTGCAGGATTTGGCAAGCTTTCAGGGGCTTTGCTATATAAAAGCAGACGACGAGGAACTTTACGAGAATCTCTTTAAGAAAGTGGGAGAGACGAACTTAAAAATATGGGAACGCTTTATGAAAGAATTTGGCGATATTTACTGTGTCCTTCGTTTTGGAGATGACCTGGGATATAAGAGCAGCACCATGCTTTCACCAACAGATGTCAAAGAGCTGATTCTTCCGAAGTATAAACCGATAGTGGACCTTGTTCACAGCTACAACAAGCCGTTCCTTCTTCATTCCTGCGGTAAAATTTTTGATGTTATGGACGATTTAATTTACAAAGTAGGAATTGATGCGAAACATTCCAATGAAGACCAGATTGCTCCATTCCCATACTGGGTAGAGAAGTATGGCGATAAAATTGGAAATTTCGGCGGCGCGGACGTAGATATGGTGTGCCATTGTTCCAAACAGGAGTTGAAGGAATATATTATTGATGTTATTAAAAAATCACAGGGGCACGGAGGTTTTGCCTTTGGTACGGGGAACTCTATTCCTGCGTATGTGCCTACAGAGGGGTATCTGAATATGATTGAGATTGTAAGAGAATACAGAGGAGATTTTAAGAAGTGAAACTGATAAATTATTATGAGAATCCCCAGGTGCTTCACCTGGGGACAGAAGAACCGAGAGCTTATTATTTGCCCCGGAATATGAAAGGGGAAAGCAAGAGAACATTGTTAAATGGGGAATGGGAATTTCGATTCTTTCATTCCCCATATGAAATTCCGGAGGAATTTATAAGAGAGGATTATATGGAGGGCTTCCAGATGGTTCCTGTGCCGGGCTGCTGGCAGTATTACGGAGTGGATTCCCATCAGTATATTAATATACGTTATCCTATTCCATATGACCCGCCGTTTGTTCCGGCAGAAAATCCCTGCGGCGCATACAGACATTGTTTTACATGGAAAAAAATGGACAGAGAAAGAGTATACCTGAACTTTGAGGGAGTAGATTCCTGTTTCTATGTGTGGGTAAACGGAGAATTTGCGGGATACAGTCAGGTTTCTCATTCTACAAGTGAGTTTGATGTGACCGATTTTGTAAGAGAGGGGAAAAACCTTCTTGCTGTTCTCGTGTTGAAATGGTGCGACGGTACGTATCTGGAGGATCAGGATAAGCTTCGTATGTCCGGAATTTTCCGCGATGTGTACCTTCTTTCCCGGCCGGAAAATCACATTCGTGATATTCGGATTGAGGGCTGTCCTGACGGGACACTCACAGAAGGAAAACTCTGTATTTCCTGGGATTTTAAAGGAGAGATACAGCCGGTTTCTGTAAATGTATATGACAGAAACGGGAAGGCAATTGCAAGGGGATATACGGAGAGGGATTTGGAAATGACTCTTTTTATTAACAATCCAAAGCTCTGGAGCCCGGAATATCCATATCTTTACAGCATTGAAATTACAGCAGGTCAGGAAAAAATAGAAGAAGAAACAGGTTTTCGCCGGATAGAGGTCCGTGATGCTGTAGTATATATTAATAATGTTCCTGTTAAGATAAAGGGAGTGAACCGTCATGACAGCCAGCCGGAAACAGGATATACAGTTACTGTGGAGGAGGCGGAAAAAGATCTGATTCTTATGAAAAAACATAATATTAATACAATCCGCACCAGTCATTATCCAAACGCTCCCTGGTTTTATTCTCTTTGCGACAGATATGGTTTTTATGTAATTGCAGAAAGCGATCTGGAGGCTCACGGAGGTGTGGAGCTTAAATGGGAAGACGAAAATCTGGATTATATGAAGCGCATGGCTGTGACCGTGGAAAATCCCATGTTTGCAGAAGCGATTCTTGACAGAAATAAGCGAAACGTGCTCGTTAATAAAAACCGCCCTTCCGTAATTATGTGGTCCCTTGGAAATGAGTCCGGCACAAGCAGGTATGTAGAGGCGGCCGGAAGATGGGTCAAAGAGTACGACCCCAACCGTCTTTTGAATTACGAGAGTATTTATCAGTGTGAAGATTTTCCGTATGACGCTTCTATGCTTGATGTGTACAGCAGAATGTACCAGGATTTTGAAGGAATTTACGAATTTTTGAAAACAGGGGACAGACGTCCCTATATGCTTTGTGAATTTAGTCATGCTATGGGAAACGGCCCCGGAGATCTGGAACAGTATATGGATATTTTCTTAAATCACGACAATGCTCTTGGCGGCTGTGTGTGGGAATGGTGTGATCATGCTGTATACGACGGAGAGATGCCTGATGGAAGAACAAGATTTCTTTATGGCGGTGACTTTGGGGAGGAAGAGCATGACGGAAATTTCTGTGTGGACGGACTTGTGTATCCGGACCGCAGGATTTCCCCCGGTCTTCTGGAATATAAAAATGTGCTCCGTCCTGTAAGAGCGCGCCTTGAAGATAAGGACGCACAGACTGCAGTTCTTAAAAACTGGCTGGACGTTCTTCCAGTGGAAAAGGCTTTGGATGTACACTGGGAACTGTCTCTTAACGGAATGGTTCAGGAGCAGGGCATTTTAAATGTGACAGATCATCCGGCAAGAGCGGAAAAAACATATCATATTCCGTATAAAATGCCAAAAGAACCGGGAATGGTTCATCTTCGCCTGATTTATGTCTCAAAAGGTACAATGCCATGCCTTGAAAACGGAGAGGTTATGGGCTTTGATCAGATCTGCCTCAGGGAGGAAGCCCCTGATTTTTCAATTCCGGAGGTGGAAAATCATCCTCTGAAATGGGAGGAAGACGGAAGATACCTTACCGTAACAGGAAAAAATTTCCGGTACTGTTTTGATACATTCTACGGCGTATTTACTTCTCTTTTCTGTGAGGGAAAGGAATATCTGGAGAAACCGATGGAATATAATCTGACCAGAGCGGAGACGGATAATGACATCTGTATGCGCGAGACATGGCAGAAAGCAGGATATTATCATATAAAGAGCCGTACAAAACAGTTCCGTACAGAAGAAAAAGATGGAAAACTTTTTGTATATAATACGGTATCTTTCGCTCCTCTCCATCGCCAGCCGTGTGCAGAGATTGAAAATGTATGGGAAATTAACAGAGACGGCGTGATTGCGCTGTCATCAGAAGGAAGAAGAAATCCGGTTTATCCCTGGCTTCCTAGATTTGGTGTGCGCCTGTTTCTTGCACATTCCTTTGAGAAGGCGGATTATGTCGGATACGGCCCGGGAGACGCATATTCTGATAAACGCCAGGCAGCGTGGTTCGGACATTTTGAAAACAGAGTTTCCAGTATGCACGAGGATTATATTAGACCCCAGGAAAACGGCAGCCATTTCGGCTCTTACATGGTGAAGGTGTCGGAGGAGGAAGGACGTTTTATGGAAATTACAGGACGTCAGCCGTTCTCTTTCCAGCTTTCTCATTATACTCAGGAGGAGCTTATGAAAAAGCGTCATAACTTTGAGCTGAAGGAGTCCCCGTATACGATTCTCTGCGCAGATTATAAAATGAGCGGTATCGGCTCCGGAAGCTGTGGATATGCTCCTGAAGCGAGATACCGCCTTGATGAGACAGAGTTTTCTTATGAAATGACGTTCCGAATGGGAGCTCTCTCTTAGCTTTCTTCCTCGGAGACATGCTGAAATTGCTGGCGGTATTCCCCAAGAGACATACCGAAATATTTTTTGAATCTTGTATAAAAATAATTATTTTTCTCCATACCGATCTTGTCCAGGATTTCTGTCAGGGGCAGATCGGTATTTTGGAGATAATATGCAAGTTTTTCCATACGCAGATCCAGGATATACTGGGCAACTGATTTCTGCATATACTGTTTGAAAATCTGCCCGGTATAGTTGGAGGAGAGCCCTACCTTATCTGCAACAGAGCAGAGACAGAGGGCAGGGTTGGTATATTCTTCTTCAATAATACGGGCGATTTTCTGAGCGGTAACTGTTGCGTTCTGATTCGCCGGATTTTGTTTCAGAGTTTCAACAGAACTGCATATTGTATGAAAAAACTGCCTCATGTGAGTCTGTACTTCATCGCCTGTTTCTGCTCCTTCCAGCTCGAGGAGCAGTTTTTTCTGTGCTGTTGTCAGAGTACCTTTTAACATGGGGTATTTTTCTGCCAGCCGTTCATAAATACTGTAAATAAGATAAGTGAGAGCAGACTGGATTTCATCATAATCGCAGAAAAATAAGTTCTCAGACACCTTTTCGTAGAGTGAGAAGCTTTCCTGGAAATTTCCCTCGCTGAGGCGGTCAATCAGAGGATATAGGATTTTTCCGGAAAACTGGAATGGTTCTTCCTCCGTTTCTTCAGTGGAATACGGGCTTATGATCGCCTCATGCCCCAGGCGCATTTTCAGAGTCAGGGCATGTTCCAGATTTCGGTATACGGAAGGGAGATTGGAAAGACCCTGGAATAATGTGCTGTATGTGATTGTGACTGTAAAGTGCAGATACCGGGAAATATTTTTTTGTACAGAGAGAAACAGAGTATCTAATTCTTCCTCAAGAGCGCTTAAATCCCGTTCCTGATCAAAACTCATCAAAAGCACAAATTTATCATTGTCACAACTGAAAGCGTTGCTGTCTGTCACAGCACCGGAAAGTTCTTCTGCAATATTTACGACGGCAAAGCGCACTGCCCACAGCTCTTCTGGATTTCGTTCTTTTAAAAATTCCTGATAACGGTCAATTTTTATTACAGCCATGCAGAGCTTTTGTTTTCTTAAATGAGAAAGACCAAGCTCTTCCAGATTCTTACTGAGAAGGGACGGCGCGTCTGTGTGGCGGTTTGTTACAAGATTATATAAAAATGCCTGTGTGAGAGAATAGCGGCTTTTATTCTGCAGGGTGCGTAATGCCTGATTATTTTCCTGAAGAGAAGCAAGTGAGGATACGATAAGCTGAAATTCCTTTGGTGCGGAAGAAAAGGATTCCGGCGTGATTCCCCTGCTTTTTAACTGTTTTGTTATGGATTCCATAGGCGTGTTCAGTTTTCTGGCAAAGTATCTGCATATAAAAAATGTAAATAAAAGCGCCAGAATCAGGATAATACAGCCCCCGAGGGCAGCAGACAGCGCATTTTGAAATACAAGACCTGCAGGAATAAAGTTTACAAGATACCAGTTGTTTTCGTTTGTATTTGTATGTGTCTGGAAGTATTGAACCCCCTTTATTGAAGGGAAAGCTTCCATATTTTCAATATCAGGAAGCATATTCTGTGATTTTTCGAAGATTTCCTCATTGTTCAGAGGAAAAGTTTCATCCAGAACACTGGTAAGGTAATTCCCTTTTTCGTCCAGAAGCACAAAACTTGTGTGGGAACCGGACGGACGGCTTTCCATTGTGCGGATAGAGTCAGTCAGGGTAGAAGCATACACATTAATTACGATGGTGCTGGGGTATTTCTGGTTTTTACTGAATTTATCCGGATAATAGTAAGTAAAGGTTTGAAATGCCCCTGTTTTTTCATCTTTGTGGGAGGGGATTGGTTTGCCGCTTTTGTTTTCATATAAAGAAGGATTTTTAAGATACTGCACAATTTCCTGATCTTCAAATTTTTCCGGTGAGAGCTGTGCTCCTGTTCTGGAAGAGTATAAAAGGTCGAGATTTTTGTTGTACAGATAAATGCTTTCTATATAAGGAAGTACCATAAGCTGGTCATCGACTTCCTGGCTTGCAAGCACAGGAGCCGTGGAATTCTCGTCTATAAGAGAAAGGTAGGCGGACACACCGCTGTTTCCCAGGAGGGACATAGCCACTTTATCCACATTTTCGTTCATCTGGTCGATGGCATAATTTGTCTGTGAAAGAAGCTGCTGGTTATAGCTTCTGGCAGATTTCACAGCGGAGTCCAGATAATTTCCTGTGAGAAAAACAGAAAGAACAAGTGTGGAAATAACGGCAGACGCAAAAAAGGACAGCAAAAGTGAGTTATAAAAGCTTTTGTTGTCTTTCTTATTTGTGTGTAAATGGGGTATTTCCGGAAACATATCTCAAACCTCTCTCTTGTTAAAAATATACAAAATCTGTATTTAATTATAAAAGAAAGTGATGTGTGTGTCAATGAAAGGGAAGAATTTCGTGTTTTTCAGAGTGATAATCATTTTTCGTAGAAGGATTTTCGGGGAAAGCAGAGAATGTGAAAGATGTCTTTGTTGAAAAAGAAATAAGAAAAGGCAATAATAAATGCAGACGCAGGGACAGACGACAGGTTCCTGAAAAATAAAAAAATAAAACAGGAGGGATTGGGATGAAGAGTAATGAAAGACCGCTTCGCCTGGGTGTAATCGGATACGGCGTCCGTATTGATATGCTGATGGATGAATTTGCAGCTCTTCCATTTAAAGTGGAGTTAAAAGCTGTAGCAGATAAAAATCCGGCACGTGTAAGAGAGTTGATGTTAAAAAGCGGTTCCAAAGAAGTGCAGCATGAGATGGAGATTGACAAAATTGACGGACTCTGGAGAAAATCTTCCATGAATCCGGATGAAGTTCATTTTTATGATGATGCGGAAGAAATGCTGGAAAAAGAAGAACTGGATGGCGTGATGGTTGGAACGAACTGTAACACACATACACATTTTGCAAAAATGGTAATGGAAAAGAATATTCCTCTTTTTCTGGAGAAACCGGTTGCAGTCAGCAGAGAGGAACTTGAAATTTTAAAGGAATGCGATAAGAAGCCTCATGCTCCTGTAGTAGTATCTTTTCCTCTCCGTGTGACAAAGCTTATCCAGGAAGTAAAACGTATTCTGGACAGCGGCGCAATCGGAAAGGTCGATCATATTCAGGCGTTTAATGATGTAAGCTACGGATATGTATATTTCCATGACTGGTACAGAGATGAGTCAGTTGCTCACGGATTATTTTTACAGAAAGCGACACATGATGTAGATGTGTTGAATTACCTTACAGGAGAGAGACCTGTAGAGGTTTGCGCCATGAAGTCAAAACAGATCTTCAAAGGAGACATGCCGGCGAAGCTTCGCTGCAGCGAGTGTGAACACACAGAAGACTGCATGGAGAGTACATATAATATTACTCATGAGAGAAATGATATTCCAAGAAGTGATTACTGCTGTTATGCAGTTGATACGGGAAATGAAGACAGCGGAAGCGTGATGATTCGTTATGAATCAGGAATGCATGCAGTATATTCTCAGAACTTTTTTGCAAGAAAAGGAGCTGCAAGGCGCGGGGCAAGGCTGTATGGCTATAAAGGAACTCTGGAATATGATTTCGTTAAGGATGAAATCCAGGTGTATGACCATATGAGCAGTAAAGTAACTTCTATTAAAATGAACGGTTCTTCAAACGGTCACGGAGGCGGAGATTTCCAGCTTGTGAAGAACTTTGTAAATCTGATACGTGGAAAAGAAGAGCGTTCCGTATCTCCTCTTGAGGCGGGAATTACAAGCGCTTCTGTCTGCATGGCGGCAAAAGAGTCTGCAGAGCAGAAAGAGTTCAGAAACGTATAAGACATTTACAGGAGAGAGAAAAATGAATCGAAAAAAAAAGAAATTTAAAAGACAGGTTCCTTTTTACCTGATGATGCTTCCCGGACTGTTTTTCATAGGGCTTCTCTGTTATCTGCCTTTGCCTGGGCTTGTGGTGGCATTTAAGGATTATAATCCGATTCAGGGAATTTTAGGAAGCGACTGGATGAGTCCGTGGTACAAAAACTTTGAGTTCTTCTTCTCATCGGATTCAGCGAAAACAGTTACATTTAACACACTGTTCTACAATCTTCTGGAGGCGGTTCTTGTAACGGTAGGAGCAGTGGCAATCGCTATTCTTTTAAATGAAGTAAAGAATAAATATCTTTCCGGTGTTTATAAAGGAGCAATCCTGATTCCTACATTCTTATCATGGGTTGTTATCCAGTATATTTTATTCAGCTTTTTAAGCGTTGACAGAGGTATTGTAAACAATATGCTGGGAGAGGAAATCTACTGGTACAGCGAACCGGGATACTGGCGGATTATTATGCCTCTTGCTTATGTATGGAAGAATATCGGATATTATTCTGTTTTATATGTAGCGGCTATTGCGGGAATTAACACAGACTATTATGAGGCAGCGCAGCTTGACGGCGCTACAAAATGGCAGCAGATCCGTTATATTACACTGCCGCTTATCAAACCTACAGTTATTGTCCTTTCCCTGTTATGGGTTGGAAAACTGTTTAACGGCGGACTTGGAGACTGGAACGGTTTCTATACACTTCCAAATGACGCAGGCGCTCTGTACAGTGCAACAGATGTAATCGATACATACGTTTACCGTTCGCTGAGCACTATAGGAGATTACGGAATGTCGGCGGCGGTGGGACTATATCAGTCCATTGTAGGTTTTGTTCTGGTTCTGATTTCCAACAAGGTTATCAAAAAAGTAGACCCGGACAGTGCGTTATTCTAGGAGGGGGAAGAGATGAACACAAAGAAAAAGCATATTTTACCGAAAGTTGTAATGCATACTGTTTTTATTCTGCTGTCACTTTGCTGTATTCTCCCGCTGTTTCTTGTCCTGGGAGTTTCCCTGACAGATGAAGCGACACTTATGAGTGAAGGCTACCATTTTATTCCGAGAAAATTCAGCCTGGAAGCATATAAATATGTATTTTCCGGAGCGGCTTCTGTTATCCGTGCTTATGGAGTGACCATTATTGTAACAGTTGTGGGAACTGCGCTCCATCTTCTGTTTATGTCCATGCTGGCATATGCGCTGACAAGAGAAGAAGTAACAGCCAGAAATAAGATTTCTTTCCTGGTATATATTCCGGTACTGTTTAACGGAGGACTTGTTCCTTATTATATGCTGATGACAAGATACCTGCATCTGAAAAACACAATATGGGTGCTGATTCTCGTACAGCTGGTTTCGGCGGTGAACGTACTGATTATGAAAAACTTTTTCCGTACGATACCGAAGTCACTTATTGAGTCAGCAAGAATTGACGGCTCCGGAGAGTTCCGTACATTTTTCTCTATTGTACTTCCCCTTTCCACTCCGTCTCTTGCAAGTATCGGTTTATTCGTAGCAATCGCATACTGGAATGACTGGATGACATGTTCTCTTTATATTGAAACACCAAAGCTTCATACACTGCAGTATCTTCTTCAGTCCCTGATGAACAACATCGGTTATCTTCAGGCAAATGCAGGAGCGTCTCAGTCTATGGAACAGGCAGTCCTGGCGCTGCCAAGCGAAGGTGCAAGAATGGCAACGTGTGTACTTGCCATAGGACCCATTATTTTCCTGTATCCGTTCTTACAGAAATACTTTGCAAAAGGTCTTACAATCGGAGCAGTAAAAGAGTAATGAATTTATCCGCAGGGCGGTTAAAGAAAAAGTTCAAGGAGGATTTAAAAATGAAGAAAAGAGCAATGGCACTCTTGCTTGCCGGCGTACTTACCGGAAGCATGGTAGGAGGCAGCTGCCTGGAAGTTCAGGCGGCAGAAAAACCGGTGGAGCTGACATTCTATATGATGAACAGCCCGGTAAATGACCAGGAACGTATTATGGAGAAAGCCAATAAGATTATTGAAGAGAAAATTGGCGCTCATCTGAATCTGGTTATGATTGACGGCGCAAGCTACGCAGAAAAAATGAACCTGATGATCAACTCAGGAGACCCGTGGGATCTTTGCTTTGCAGCAAGCTGGGGCAACATCAATTTTTATGAAAACGCACAGAAAGGCGCTTATGCAGATTTAACAGAGCTTCTTCCGGAGCTTGCTCCTGAGACATATTCAAGAATTCCGGAAGGTCTCTGGGAGGGCGTGACAGTAGACGGCAAGATTTACGCATCTGTAAACTACCAGCAGTGGGGCGCAGCTTCAAGAGCCGGATTTAAATTCCGTGAAGACCTGGCAGAAGAGGTTGGATTTGACTGGGAGTCCTTAAAAGGAAAACCAACTCTTGAAATTCTGGAAGCAACAGGAGACTTTATTGGAAAAGCTCTGGAAAAACATCCGGAAATGATTGGATGGGAAACATCTTCCAACTTCAGTCTGTTTGCAAACTCTCCTCTTCACTGGGATATGGAAGAAGTTGGGGATATGATGACTCCGGGATGGATTCGTTACGAAGAGCCTGATAAAGTAATCAACCAGTTTGAGACAGAAGAATTTATGGAATACTGTAAGATTATGCGCGACTGGTATGACAAAGGCTATGTAAGAAAAGACGGAGCAACTGTAAAAGATACTTCTCCTGACAGAAAAGCTGCTAAATTTATCGCAGAATCTACAACAGGATGGCCGGATTCCGTTGATTTCCCTGGCAATCCGGATGCAGAAAAAATGAGTATGACAACACATGAGACAGCTCCTGCAGTAAGTGTTTCCAATACAAGAACTGTGTTAAAAGCAGGCGCAGGCCCGAATGCTGCAGTTGCAATCAGCTCTCAGTCTCCGAACATTGAAAAAGCAGTAGAGCTTATTGAGCTTCTTAATACAGATGACGAGCTGTATATGCTCCTTACACAGGGGGAAGAAGGCGTTGACTATGTTTACGATGAAGAAGGAAATTACAGCCTTGTAGATGGAAAATACAACTTCAACTACAATGAATGGCAGATTGGTCAGTCCTACAGCCCTGAATTCACACGTGCTCTTTACAGCAAAAACGAATCAGGCGACAAACAGAAAGAATCTCAGTCTATCGTTTTTGAAGCAGATAAAGAAGCAGATGTATCTCCTCTGACAGGATTCGTATTTGATCAGTCTCCTGTTAAGACACAGATTGCAAACTGTACTTCTATTATCAATGAGATGGTTCCTGCATTAAGCAGCGGTTCTGTTGATCCGGAAAAAGCAGTTCCTCAGTTCCTGGAAAGACTGGAAGGTGCAGGCGCAAACGACATTATCGAAGAAAAACAGAAACAGATTGACGAGTGGAAAGCAGCCAAATAACTTATATATTGACCCATATACAACCTCCGAAAAGAGAGTGCTTCGGCACTCTCTTTTCTAAAAAATAAACATACAGACAGGAGAAATATATGAACTATCAGATAATTGTAAAACAGTATAAAGGAAGCGTTCCTGTAAAAGAGGAACGATGGAATATGGAAAATACGGGAGAACAGATAAAAAATCTGGAACAGTTTCCCATGAATCTGCGGTTTACCGAGCGTGGGGACAGCTTAATCGTTGAGGCGGAAATGCTGCAGAAATTTACAGAGCCAGTCTCTGTTTCTCTGGAATATGAAAAAGAGAACTGGAAAAAAACAGAGTATGTATTTTTTCCGGCTGCTGTATATAACGGAAACAGAATGGAAAGCAAAAAAATTCCGTATCCTCCCTATCATGCCGGAAAAACAGATGGAAATTGGGATATGGTAATCACGGATATTCCCCATCTTGACAGGGAAAAAGATTCCCGGATCAGTTTCCGTTCCGGAGATATGAGCACTCCGGCAATGGGATATTATGATGAGGAGAAAAAAGAGGGAGAATTTCTGCTCGCTTCTCATGAAATAAACGGACAGTATACGGGATTTTCCGTGAAAGAAAAAGATGGCTCCGCTTTCTTCTCTGTTTCTGTTCCGGCAGTGCGCGAGGAGAAGAAATATTTCTTTGGAGAGCTTCCCGATGGTTCCGGATTTTTCCCTACCTGTGAAGCGGATTCTGATGATGAAGGAATGGTTATGAGACAGGGAGAGCGCGTCTGCCTTGTTGTGAGAAAACATATTATACAGGCGGAATCTGTTTCTTCCTATATAAAAGGGTGCAATGCTCTTCGTGAGGAGCTGGAAACAGGAAACGAATTTACAGGAATTCCTTTTTCAAAAGCATATGATGCAGTAAAGGAAAAATATATCCAATATAATTTTACAGAAGAAGGTTATTACAGAGTGGGAACAGAAAATGAAGCGCCTCCTTCTTTCTGGCAGGCAGGATGGGTAGGAGGCGGTATGAATACATGCTCTTTTATCCGTGAGGACAAAGGTACTGCCAGAGAGCAGGCTCTTTCGACTCTTCGATTTATTGCGGAACATCTTCAGATGGAAAACGGCTGGTACGTTCCGATGTATGCAAAGGGAAAAAGATACGGAGACAATTTCCAGGACGATGGAAGCGAGATTGTTCTTGTGCGTAAAAACGGAGATTTGCTGTATTTTCTTATGAAGCAGATTATGGAATTAAAAACACAGGAATCTGTTTCAGACGACCTGACAGAGCTTCTTGAAGGCAGCGCAGAGAAACAGGCAGATGCTTTTGTGCGCTTTTTCAGGAAAAACGGAGATATGGGGCAATTTGCAGATACAGAGAAAGAAGAACTGCTCCAGGGCGGAACAGCCTGTGGTGCAATTATTCCGGCAGCCCTGGCTCTGGCATATGAATATTTCCGGAAAGAAGAGTATCTGGAGACGGCGGAGGCTCTTGGATATATATATTATGAAACGTGTCTGAAAAAAGGCATTTTAAATGGAGGACCGGGAGAAATCTGTCAGGCGCCTGACAGTGAATCTGCATTTGCATTTCTGGAATCCTGTGTGCAGCTTTATGAGACAACAGGAAAAGAAAAATGGCTGACAGCGGCAGACGAGGCGTTTGAGTTGGCGATTACCTGGGTTATGAGCTACGATTTTCATATGCCAAAGGAGAGTACGGCGGCGAAGCTTCATGTTCACACGGCGGGAACCGTATTTGCAAACGCACAGAATAAACACTCTGCGCCGGGAATCTGTACCCTTTCCGGAAATTCCATGCTGAAATTATACCGGTTTACAGGAAATGAGAAATATCTTTTCTGGATGAAGCGGATCAGCCATGCTCTTTCGCAGTTTGTATCTCTTAAAGACCGCCCTGTTTACACACTGGAAGATAAAAATCTTCCTTCCGGATATTTTAATGAACGTGTGCAGACAAGCGACTGGGAGGGAAAAGAGACCATAGGAGAATTTCTTTATGGCTCCAATTGGCCGGAAGTTACCATGCTTTTGACTTACACGGAAATTCCGGGGATTTATGTAAATGCAGATAAAAGAAAAGTATGGTGCGCAGACCATGTAAAAGCAGAAATTGAAGAAGTGCGGGAGGAGGAGGTTGTTTTAAAAATCCAAAATCCTTCCGCTTACGATGCGAGAATAAACGTTCTGGCAGAAAGAGACTGCAAAGAAAAACTGGGACATCTTTATTATAAAGATATGGTTATGGTTTCTGTTGGAGCAGGCCAGGAGAAGATTTTTACATGTGGGATAAGAAAAACAGAAGAGTTATAAAAGTTTTGGTAAAAAATTGTATAAAATGACGGAAAAACAAACAAATCGCAGGATTTAAAAGTTGAAAATGATGGGAGGATGCAGTAAAACAAAAACAAAGAAATACGAATAGGAGGGGTAAGGGTAACATGAAGAAAAGAAAAAAGGTGGGAAGAAAGAAAAACAGGACATTGACTCTGATGGCGCTTCCGGCGGCGGTGCTTCTTTTTACATTTGCCTATGTTCCTATTGTAGGACTTGTAATCGCCTTTAAAGATTTCCGCTATGATAAGGGATTTCTTGGCAGTGAATGGATTGGATTAAAAAACTTTGAGTTTTTCTTCCGCTCCAATGACGCCTGGGTTGTATTGAAGAATACGATTGTACTGAACTTTCTTTTTATTGCGCTGACGCTTCTTGTATCTGTGGGGATTGCTCTCATTATGAATGAGGTACGAAGCCGTCATGTGGTAAAAACAGTACAGACGATTATGTTTTTCCCATATTTTATGTCATGGGTAGTTGTAGGGTATCTGTTATACGCCTATCTTCATCATGATTATGGGATTTTGAATCAGATACTGGGATTTTTTGGCCTTCCTGATGTTTCCTGGTATGCAAAAGCAGAATACTGGCCTGCAATCCTGACATTTATGTATGTATGGAAAATGGCGGGATATTACAGTGTCATTTATTATGCGGGCATTATGGGAATCGATGATACGTATTACGAAGCAGCGGCTCTGGACGGAGCAAGCAGATGGCAGATGGTATGGAAAATTACTTTGCCAATGATCAAGAGTCTGATTATTATTATGGCGATTCTTCAGATTGGAAGAATTATGTATGCAGATTTCGGACTGTTTTTCAATCTTACAAGAGATCAGGGGGCATTGTATTCTACAACGGATGTTTTGGATACATACATATACCGTGCGCTTCGTGTAACGGGAGATATAGGAATTGGTGCGGCAGTCGGCTGTTTCCAGGCTGTTGTAGGATTTATTCTTATTATGGGTTCCAATCTTATTGTCCGTAAGATGGATAAAGACAGTGCATTATTCTAAGGAGGGGGACCTATGAAAAAAGATTTATCAGTTGGTTCTAAAGTTGCCATATATGTGTTTTTGGGGATTATTTGTCTGATATGTGTGATTCCTATTATTACAGTTGTTTCCATATCTTTTTCAAGTGATCTTGCGATCGCGAAAGAAGGGTATGGAATATTGCCTAAGGATTTTACCCTGGACGCATATAAGTACGTGTTTAAGGACGCGGCTGCGATTTTCCGTTCCTATGGTGTAACAATAGTAGTTACAGTTATGGGGCTTGTACTTGGACTTCTTTTTAATTCCATGATTGCCTATGTGCTGTCAAGACGAGATTATGCGTACCGAAAACAACTTACCGTATTTCTGATTATTCCTATGGTATTAAACGGTGGTCTGGTTCCTACGTATATCTGGCTGACAAAGTATCTGCATCTTAAAAATACAATTTGGGCGATGCTTTTGCCTCTTTTGATTGTACCGTGGTTCATTATTCTGCTGCGTACCTTTTTTGCGGAGATTCCTTCTTCACTTGTAGAGGCGGCAACTGTAGACGGCGCGGGAGAGATGACAATTTTCTTTAAAGTTGTGCTTCCTCTGGCAAAACCGGCTCTTGCCACTGTAGGAATGTTTATTACTTTGAATTACTGGAACGACTGGTTCCAGCCTCTTATGTATATTGATGAGAGAGAACTTTATAATCTGCAGTACAGACTTTATATTCTGATGCGAGATGTTCAGGAAATGCTGAAAAACGCAGCAATTTCCGGTATGGGAATGAGCATTGCGGATATGCCTACAGAGTCTATGAGAATGGCAATGTGCGTGATTGCGGCAGGTCCTATGCTTGTGGTATTTCCGTTTTTCCAGAAGTATTTTGTAAAAGGTCTTACTGTTGGAGGCGTGAAGGGCTGATGTGTTTCTCGAAGAAAGTAAATTGCACGGCAATTACTCATAACAAATTTTAAAGGAGGTAATGAGAAATGACGAAAGGAAGAAAAGTATGTGCACTTGGTATGGCCGCGCTGATGGCAGCGGGAAGTCTTACTGTAACAGGAGTGGAGCAGGTAAAAGCGGATGATGTGGTGACCATTAAAATCCATACGCCGATTCCGGAACAGACGGACAGTGACGCAGTAATGGAAGCTCTGAATGAATATACCAGGGAAAAAATTGGCGTGGAAGTAGATTATGTATTTCATGGAGGCTCCTACGGTGATAAAATTCAGACTATTATCGCATCAGGAGAGGAGTATGATGCCTGTTTCACATCAAACTGGCTGAATCCCTATAATACAGACGTTGTAAAAGGCGCGTTTATTGATATTAAAGATATGGTGAAAGAAGAAGCGCCGGGACTTCTGGAAGTGATTCCGGAATATATGTGGAAAGCTGCAACGATCAACGGCGGCATTTACGCGGTTCCCAATCAGCAGATTGTAGCCCGTCAGATTGGAGCGCTGATGCCAAAGGAATATGTGGAAGGTACAGGAACAGATATAAATTCCATTAAAACTCTGACAGACATGGGAGAGTATGCACAGAAAGCCTTTGATGAGTATGGAGCGAAAGTAGGCGGTGTCAACCGTACTCAGGCAGCAGATTACTGCGGATACGAGTATGTCAGCGACTATATGGCGGCAGGAGCCATCAAAATGGACGACGAAGAAGCAAAAGTTGTGAACTTCTACGCGACAGACGAATGGAAAGATATGCTGAATGAGCTTGTGGAGTTAAATGAAAAAGGTCTTCTTGACGGAGAGTGCGGATACATGGACGAATACTGTGAAAGCCAGCGTGTGGCGAAGAAAACATCTGCATTTTACTCAGGAACATATAAACCAGGTGTTGAGGCAGAAGAATCTGCACGTGCAGGATATGACTGTGTAATGGCAACAGCGGCAACAGAGCCTTACATTTCCACAAACAGCGTTATTGCTACTATGTATGGAATTTCTGCAACATCAAAACATCCGGAAGAAACTCTGAAATATCTGGAACTTATTAATACAGATCCATATGCAATGAACCTTGTTTCTTACGGAATTGAAGGCAAACATTATGAGAAAACAGGGGAAAACAGCATTAAGCTGATCCCAAACAGCGGATATTCTCATGGACAGGCATGGGCTCTTGGAAACGTATTTAACACATATACTCTGGAAGGGCAGCCGGAAGATGTGTGGGAGCAGACAAAAGCGTTAAATGACAGTGCAAAAACTTCTCCTATTCTCGGATTTTCTTTTGATCCGGAACCTGTAAAAATGGAAATTACAAATGTGTCAAAAGTGGTAAAAGAATACGAGAGTCTGGTTGGAGGAGAGCTTCCTGTAGAGGAAACAAATGCAGAATTCCTTGAGAAGCTTGAAGTTGCAGGCGTAGACAAGGTTCTGGAAGAAATGCAGTCCCAGATAGATGAATTTCTTGCAGCAAAATAAAAATGTATAAATGAGTACAGAAGTGCTGTGTGTTGCGAAAGCGTCAGACAGCGCTTTTGTACCGTATAAAAGAGGGAATGGGTATGGAGGCGGGAAAAAGAAAGCAGGATTATATTCTGCACAGAAAAAAAGTATTACAAAGAGTGGAACATAAGCGTACTTTCGGAAAGAACTTTTTCAGACTTTCCGTGAGTATGCTTCTTGTGCTTTTTATAAGTTTTGGTGTGTTATACCAAACAGTTAAAAATATAATTATTGAGCAGAATATTAAAATTTCTCAACAGGAATTTGAACAGGCGCAGTCTCAGTTTGAGTATGCGAGCAGTGCGGCAAACATGATCGCTACGCAGGTAATGCTTGACGATGTGTGCTCGGAGTTCTTAAATGCGGTAACAGATACAGGTATGAACAGCATTACGAGGAACAGAGTGAGAAATCAGCTTTCCATGTATGAGAATACAAATCCTGCTGTGGAATCCGTATATATTTATAATAAGGATATAGATATGTTTATTACGTCAGGTTCCAGATTTGGTGCTGTGGGAAAAGACAGCTTTACAGACAGGGAGATTGTGGAGATTCTGGAAAAACCGGAAAATTATAATGTACGGAATCTGATACCCAGAGAGCGTACTTCTTTTTATCCGAATCAGGTGGAGAAAAAGGAAAAATTATATACATATATGCTGTTTGCGAATAGAGAAAGTAAGGGAAATGCCGTTGTTGTAAATTTAAAACTGGATAATCTGATACAGACGATTCTTCAGATGGATATGATGAAAGACAGTATTCTTGCGATTATTGATGAAGAAAAGCAGTGTCTTTTAAATGTGAGAAACGGAGTTATATCAGATGAGGAAGAACTCTGGGAAACGGTAGATAAGTTTGGAGGAAAACAACAGGAATACGGGGAATATACAATAAACGGACAGCACGTATTTGTGTCCTGCCTTTGTTCGGAAGAGAGCGGCTGTTGGTATGTAAAGGCAACCTTGTATGATACGATGTTTCAGACGTTGATTTTGCTTCAGGAACGGGCTCTGATGTTTTTTGGAGTTGTGGCGGCAGCGGTAATCTTTATTGCTCTGTGGAATTCTCTGGCAATTCTGCGTCTTCACAGGACGTTGGAAACAAAGCAGATTTCCCAGAAAAAAACAGTAAATCCTCATTTTTATAAGGAACAGTTTCTTACAGATTTCATACATAACCGTAAAGTGTTCAGTCCGGTAAGTCTTCAGGCAGAAATGGATAAAATAGATTTTGCTGTAAAGGAAGGACAGACATTTACCCTTGTAACGCTGTTTCTCGAAAATTATGAGAAGTTCAAAGAAACTTTTGGAAAAAAAGGAACTTATGATATTAAATTTGGGTTTTATAATATTTTCGAGGAAACATTCCGGGAAAAATTCAGAGTTATCGGTCTTATTAACAGGGACGCTACTATGTCATTTATTCTGGAGGCAAATGAGAGGCAGATGGGGGAAATAGGGGAAGTATTTCAAAAATTCTGCAGGAACAGTGAGGTGTTCATTCAGTGGGATTTTCTGCTTTTCGGAACTGGAAAGGCAGAAAATTTAGAGAGGATTCCGGAACGAAACAGTCAGATAAGCAAGGTTTTAGGAGAAGGATTTTTTTATCCATCCAACTCATATGTGACATATAGCGAAATCCGGGAAGAGCACAGCAAGAATGCAGATTTTCAGAAACTGGACATTGGAAATCTTGCCAAAAATCTTTCGTCTGGAAAGAATGTGCAGGAAAATTACAGACTGCTTAAAGAGGAGCTAAAAGAATGCACAGTGACCGACTATATGAATGCGCTTATCTGGTTTGGGATTTCTCTTATACGCGGAGTAAAAAAATACGGAATATCAGAAGAGGAGGGAAACGAGTTTCTTGTAAATTTGAGCCAATGCGCAAAAGATGTGGAAGCAGACGAGCTGTTCGAAGCGTTTTTCAGGAAAATTACCTGCCAGCAAAAGGAATGTGCGGTTAAAAAAGGTGTTACAGGAAAAATGGATGAAGTCAAAAAATACATTGAGAATAATTTTCAAAATCCTAATATCACACTGGAAATGCTGGGCGATGCCTTTCATGTTTCTGCTAATTACCTGGGACGTATGTTTAAAAAAGAAGTAGGAATCTCCGTGGCAGATTACATTAATAACCAAAGGCTGGAGTGTGTAATGGAACAGCTTGAAAAAACGGAGCGTCCGGCAAAGGAAATTGCGGAAAACTGCGGATTTGTAAGTACCAATTATTTTTATACATTTTTTAAGAAGAAAACAGGAGTGACCCCTCAGGCATACAGGGAAATGGCTGTTGCGGGAGATAATAGTTTACAGGAGTGAAAGATGGACTGGAAGAACATACATACAGGAGAGCAGCTTGACGAAGAGCTGGATAAAAAAATACAGGAGACAAGGACACATGATTTCCGTCTTCTTATAATGGACGCAGAAGGAAAACCATGTCCGGGCGTCCGGGTAAAGGCGGTTCACAAAGACCATGATTTTATTTTTGGCGTATGTCCGAATGGACATATCAGTATGACGAATCGTCTTGCATGTGGAGAAGGACAGGAAGCGGAACTTTACTGGGAATATATCGGAAAGCTCTTTAATGCGACAACTCTGTGGTGGGGTTGGAGAGTGCTGGAGCCGGAAAAAGGGTGTTACACATATGAAGAGGAGATAGCTGGTTTTGGACCTATGGAGAAAATGGTGCAGAGAGCGGAGAGGCTGGGACACAGACTGACTGCTCACGCTGTTTTGTATCCGCGTGCCGACGTTTCACCGAAGTGGCTTTCGGACTGTACGGAAGAAGAAGCTCTGAACCGTCTGGAAGAGCATATAAAAGAACTTGGGAAACGATATGCAGACAGGATTGAATGCTGGCACCCTGTAAATGAAGCTTACGACGAAATACTTCAGGTAGGCGGTCTTAAGTTAAATGAAGGGCTTGTATATAAGTGGGTATCTGAAAATATGCCCGGAAGCTGTCTGGTAGATAATGGCGGGAATACCATTGCGCCGGATTTTTACGAAAAAGGAATTAAAAATGCACAGCGCTTCGGAAGCAGAGTGGATGAACTGGGAATCAGGGGATATTTTGAGCTGTATGATGCAGAGGCTTTGCCATTTTATGAAAGTATCTGGGAGCATTTCTCGAATCTTGCCCTCCGGTATGGAAGGAAGCTCCGTTTCACAGAAATCGGAGCTGTGTCTGCTCCGAGAAAAGGAGAATATTCTCCATGGGATGTAGATCCCACTACAGCAGGGCAGCTTGGAATCACAAATTCTGAAGCTTTCCGGGAAGAACAGCCAATTACAGAGGAAACACAGGCAGTTTTTCTTTCGAGAATGTATAAGCTGGCATTTGCACATCCGGAAGTAAAAGAATGCACATACTGGGATCTCTGCGACAGTTACACATGGAATCAGGTAGAGGGAGGTCTTCTTCGTCCTGATTTATCTCCGAAACCGGCGTATGAAGCTTTACATGAACTGATAAAAAAACAGTGGAAAACAGAGGTTTCTGTTACGACAGATGAGGATGGAAGCTGTGTTTTTCATGGATTTGACGGAACGTATGAGGTGGAGGCAGACGGAGAGACTTACAGCGTTCACTGGAACAGGGAAGAAAAGGTGCAGGTTGTGCGCATAAAAACAGTGTTGTAAGGAAGAAAAAATATAGAACAGTTTACCGTAAAAGCAGGGGAGGAAGAACATGACAAAAAGAGAACGTGTATTAGCGGCAATTCATCATAAAGAGACAGATAAAGTTCCGAAAGGAGAGCTTTACATTCAGCCGCAGATAGCGAATAAGCTTCTGGGAAAAGATTACCCTCTGGATCATCAGCATTTTGAGCGTGACCGGGCAGTGCGGGAGCTTCTTCACATGGATGTGGTCAATGTGGGAGACTGGCCGGAGTGGCAGATTGGAGAGACAGAGGACGGCAAAAAAATTGTAAAGAGCGTGTATGGCCAGACATTTCTTGTGGGGGATGAGAGCAAGGCTCTTTTAGAGCCTCCTCTTGATATTGAGGACGCAGAAGAGTATGAGGAACCGGATATTTCAAAAGTAAAAGGCGAAATGATAAGCCGTTTTGCAAATGAAACGGAGCTTTTTGTATTTGCTCAGATAGGAGGCCCTATTTCCATGCTGAACGAAATGTTTCCAATGGAAGACTATATGGTAAACTGTCTGACGTACCCGGAGGAAACGCATATGATTTCCGAAAAAGTTATTGCGTTTGAAATAAAGAAGGCAAAGCTTTTTATTGATAAGGGTGCAGACGCGATTTTGCTTGCAGACGATATGGCGTTTAATTCCGGGGTTTTCCTTCCTCCTTACGTTATGGAAGAAAATGTATACCCTTTTTATAAGCAGATGGTAAAAGAAATAAAGGCATATAAAGACGTTCCTGTATTTATCCACAGCGATGGAAACTTAAACAGCGTGATGGACAAGCTTGTGGAGTGTGGATTTGATGGGATTCAGTCTCTTCAGCCGTCTGCAGGCATGGATATTAAAGAAATAAAAGAAAAGTACGGAGATAAACTTTGTCTCTGGGGGAACATTGACCTTGATTATATTATGTGTTTCGGAACTACGGAGGAGGTACGGGAGGACGTGCGCCGAACGATAGAAATTGCATCTCCGGGAGGCGGGTTCATCCTCTCTACCTGTAATACGATGGTAGATATAATTCCTCCGGAAAATATCTTTGCCATGATAGAAGAGGCTGAGAAATGAGATTACTGTTAGATTCCAGATGTTTTGTAAAAAGATAGAATAATATATAAGAAGGTACCGGATTATGAAAGGACTTAAAAGAGAAGAGATTATTCATGTAATAGAGGGAAAAGGCGCAGCAAAAAGAGCGCCTCTTCTTATGGATGTGTGGATTTATGATAATGTGTTTGACGGGGACGCAGCAAAAAGAGCGCAGTGGTTAAGCCAGTATCCCTGTGATGTGAAAGAAGTATTTTTGCGGATGCCGGGAATGTATGAGGCGCCGGAGGAAGATTCGGACTACTGTTGGACAACCCCTGATATGGTGAAAGATGAGACAAAGGGACTTGATGCCCAGGTTGCCATTGAAGAATGGGAAGATGCGGAAGAATTTTACCGCACTTTTCCAAGTGCAGAATCAAAGGCGCTGATTCCTGCAAAAGTGGACAAGGGAGATCAGTATCTTCTGGGGCGTTGGTGGTATTGTCTTTTTGAGAGATTGTGGTCTCTTCGCGGCATGGAAAATGCTCTTACAGATTTTTATCTTTATCCGGAGGAAGTTCACAAGCTGTTCCGTCACCTGACTGATTTTTATATGAGGGCAATGGAACGTGCAAAAAAAGAACTTGGTGTAGACGGTTTTTTTGTATCAGATGATATTGGAACACAGACAGGACCCTTCTTTTCTCTTGAGATTTTCAGAGAGTTTTTTAAACCTTATTATAAGGAAATTATTGATAAAGCACATGAACTGGGAACTCATTTCTGGCTGCACAGCTGCGGAAATATAGAGATGTTTCTGGAGGATTTTATTGAAATTGGTCTGGACGTAATCCACCCAATACAGAAACATACTATGGACGAAAAAGAGATTGCAGAAAAATACGGAGACAGAATCTGTATTCTGGCAGGTTTTGATGTGCAGAATATCATACCTTTTGGAACGGATGAAGAAGTGGAGAAAGAAGTTCGTTTTCTGAAAAAAACTTTTTCAAGACTGGAGGGTCGTTTTATGCTTACTATGGGAAACGGTTCTACAACAGACTGGAAAATCAGCAGTCTTGATGTACTTTATCAAACGGCACTGGAGGAAAACTAAATGAATCCAATTATATTCAGACAGGGTGTATGTGACCCTCATATTCATATTTTTGATGGAAAAGCCTACTTATATGCGACACATGATTCTCCGGGATATGAGGAAGGTTTTCACATGGAGGAATGGCAGATCTGGTCTTCAGAGGATTTGGTCGAATGGACTCAGGATGCAGTGATAAGCCCGAAGGATTTTTATTGCGGGGCGCTGGATCAGTGCTGGGCAGTAGACGCAGCATATAAGAATGGAAAATATTACTGGTATTTTTCTACGGGAGACTGGGGCGTAGGCGTGGGAGTATCAGAGAATCCGGCAGGACCGTTCCGTGACGCTCTCAGCGCTCCTTTGATTGATTACCGCACAGAGCCGGTGAATTGCCCCAAATGGGATCCCTGTGTATTTCAGGATGAAGATGGAGAATCATATCTTATCGTTGGAGAGTGCAGACTTCCAAAACCCTGGGACTGCTATTTTATTGCGCGGCTGAATGAAGATATGATAAGCCTTGCAGAGCCTCTCAGACGAATTGAGTATCAGGATAATCCATGCCCGGAGGATAAGCCTTCTATACATAAATACGGAGGGAAATATTATCTTACCCATTCTTCTTATTATGCGGTTTCGGATAATGTTTACGGACCGTACAGACATCTTGGAAATATGGACTGCAATATTGACCACGGCAGCTTTTTTACATATCATAATCAGACGTACTTCGCGTCTGGAGGAATGGATAATCCAAACCGGTATTTGCGGGCATCCTATATTGTTCCATGTCATTACAGGAGAGACGGCAGTATTGTAATGGAACAGAAAATGATGGAATACGGATGTGGACAGTATGATGCTGCCTGGAAAAAGATAGAAGCAGAATGGTATTTTTCCGCTTCCCGGGAGTGTAAAGAAGAGATTTCGGATGGAGGCTTTGCCGTAAAGCTTCAGGAAGGAGAGAGGATTTATTTCCCTAACGTGGCAAATATAGAGAAAGATACGAGTATACAGTTTTTTGGAAAATCTCTCGTGGCGGAAAAAGCGGTGGAAATTGAAATAAGAGAAGAAAATGAAAATGGAATGCTCCTTGGAACATGCAAAATAGAAAAAGGCGAAGAATTAAAAGTTCATCAGGGTAAATTGATTTGTGGCTGGGGGACAAAATCTCTTTGTTTCTGCGCAAAGGGCGATGTTTTGTTAGACTGGTTTTCTTTTGATAACGGGAAAAACAGGAGTACGGCAGAGCCGGTATATTCTTATGTGGGGCGCGGAGCTGCCAGAATTTATGACAAAAATGCAAGCTGTCACAGAGCTCTTGGAAATATGGAGCTGAAAGGCGCTTCTTTAAGCGGCCTTCTGGACGGAGGCGCAGGAGGACAGGGTGAGCTTGTGATTCCTTATTACTGCAAGGATATGACAGGAGAACTGGAACTTTATATAAACGACGTTTATGTGAAAAAACTGGAATTTCCGGCAAATGAAAGAATATCTCTGGGCGAGAATCCTTCGGAAATCCGTGTTCCTGTGGAAGTAAAGCCAGGTGTAAATAAGCTCTGCATTCAGTCCGGAAAATATCAGTATGGAAAACTGGGAGTGGATCATCTTACGCTGGAGCTGGAAAAAGGGAGCTGCTGTACTTATGCAGCTGCAAATGGAAAGATTTTTCCAGAAGGAAACGGCTGCTGGGACGGACTTCCTCAAAGAGAAAACGATTATTTTGCTTTTGGAGGCAGAGTAGTGAAATATCTTGGAAAACCGGGCTATTCTCTTGCTGTGACAGATGTAGATGGAGGCGAAGGCGGAAGTTTTGGTCTGGAAATCCGGTACAGCAGAGGAGAGGGAGGAACTTCCCGATATGAGCTGGAAGTAAACGGGGAAGTACAGAAAAATCCGGAATTTGAAAGCACGGGAAGTTTTTCCATGAGAGAAGCGCGTATCTTGCGTACGGCAGTTGAACTTATGCCGGGACAAAATAATGTAATCTGCCTTCGGAAAACAGACGGGAAAGACAGGGGAGTTTTCGTGGATTCCTTTGCAGTTGTACCGGAAGAAATAGAATAGGAAAATCGCAAAGTCAAAAATTACCGGCCAGTGCAATGGTACAAGAATCTCCAGAGGACTATATAAAACCAAAACAGATAAAATATATATTAAAAGACAAAAAAACACCTTTTTATATCAAAAAAACACCTGTGATTTCAGGCCGGCGGACGTTAAAATGTAATTACAATAAAGCTTCAGACAAGAAAGAGAAAAGGAGAGATGAAGTATGAGGAAAACATGGAAACAGAGGCTGGCTTTGGTGTGTGCAGGAATGATGATGTCTACGGTACCGATATATGCGGCAGAAGGAGAAGATGTCCCCAGCATGAAAGAGGCTTTAAATCCGGATGAGAAAATTGAACTTACAATGTGGAGTCCCTCAACAGACGCAGACGCATTTCATAATGCGTATTTGACTGCTATAGAGGAATTTGAAGAAGAACATCCTAATATTACAATTAATATGGAAGTTTTTGAAAATGAAACATATAAAAAGAAAATTAAGTCTGCCGCAGCAGGAAATGAGCTTCCGGATATTTTTTATTCCTGGCAGGGAGGTTTTTCCCAGACATTTGCAGAAGCGGGAAAATGTCTTGACCTTGACCCGTATTATGAAACATATAAAGAAGACCTTCCAGAATCTATGGTGGGAAGTGTAAAATTTGTAGATGATTCCGTATATGGAACGGCATATAATGTCTGTTGTTCCTGTCTGTTTTATAATAAGAAAATGTTCGAAGAGCGGGGGTTAAAAGTACCGGAAACTTGGGATGAATTTAAAGAAGTATGTCAGGCGTTTGTAGATGAAGGAATTGCGCCTCTTGTAACTTCTTCTAAAGAGACATGGGTGCTGGCAGTCCTTCATGACGCATTAGGATTAAAATCAGCAGGAAATGAAAAAGTTGTAAAAACTTTGACAAAAACAGGAGGTTCTTATGATGATCCGGATTTTCTGTTTGCGGCTGAAGAATTAAAAAAACTGGTAGATATGGGAGCATTTGTGGAAGGTTGTTCCGGAATCAGCTGTGCAGAGGCAGAGACTATGCTTTTTACAGGAGTTGCGCCGATGATGGTAAGTTTATCTTTGACAGATCCTGCAAACTATGTAGAAAATGTAGAGGATTTTGATATTGCGCCATTTCCTGTTGTAAATGATAATGCAACAGCTACTGATATTGTGGGAGGAGCAAGTGAAAGTCTTATGGTTTCTTCTGATACAGAATACCCGGATCAGGCAGGATATGCAGCGTTTGAATTATCTAAAAAAATTGCAACTATCGGATATGCAGACGGTGCAGGGACTTCCCCGTGGCTCAGTACACCGCAGAGGGATGATTTGACAGAACTTCAGAAAAAGAAAGAAGATATGGTAAAATCAGCAACTTCAACTGTTTTATGGTGGAATACCGTTATGCAGGGAGATGACGCGACAGAGTATCTTTCTCTTTTAGAGCAGCTTTTTATTGGCGATATTACACCGGAAGAGTATGTGGCAGGAATGGATGCGCAACTTAGCAAATGATGAAATAGTACTTGGAAACAGGGAGTATCTGGTAAGGGCCGGGTACTCCCTTTGTTAAACAGAGAATAGGAGCAGGTTATGAAAAAAGTTCTTGGAAATAAAACAGCAATTGTAATATTTTTGCTTCCTGCCACACTGCTTTTTACAGGTCTGATTATTTTGCCCATGATTATGTCTTCTTATTATAGTTTGCTGGAGTGGGATGGAATAGGAAAAGCAGTTTTTGTAGGATTTAATAATTTTGTAGAGTTAATTAAAAACCCGACTACCGGATTTGGAAAATCGGTTATAAATTCATTGATTTTAACAGCGGCAGCAACAATTGGTCAGATTCCCATTGCGTTATTTTTCGCACTTGTATTGGCAAGGGGAGTAAAGGGAGAAAATAAATTTTTATCCATTTATTTTATTCCGGTATTGCTGTCTTCTGTAATTATCGGACAGTTGTGGATGAAAATTTATCACCCTCAATTTGGTGTTTTGAACAGTTTTTTAAAAAGTATAGGTCTGGAAGAGCTTTGCAGGAGCTGGCTGGGGGATAAGAGTACGGCTCTTGCGGCAGCTATTGTACCTATTATATGGCAGTTTATAGGCTATCACACCCTGCTTTTATATGCAGGAGTAAAATCGGTATCTCCGGATATTCGGGAAGCAGCATTGATTGATGGGGCAAATGAGCGTCAGATGGCATTTAAAATCACAATTCCTATGATAAAACCAATCTTAAAGGTATGTGTACTTTTCGCAGTTACCGGTTCTTTAAAGACATTTGATATGATTTATGTATTGACAAATGGCGGTCCTGCGCATGCAACGGAAGTGCCGAGCTTATTGATGGTAACAACTATTTTTGAGAGAAATAAATATGGAGAAGGGAGCGCCATTGCTGTATTTATTATTATAGAATGTTTTGTGTTTGCATTGATTATTCAAAAATTATTTAAGGAAAAGGAGTGAGACAATGAACTGGTATGTGAAATTAAAGAAAGCCAGAATTTATCCGGTACACATTATATTGGTATTTTTTGCAGTAATTCAGCTTTTTCCTTTGTATTTTATGTTTACTATGTCTCTAAAAGGAAATGTGGAAATTTTCGGGCAGAATATGATGGGTCTTCCAAAAGAATGGATATGGGAAAATTATGTAACAGCGTTGACAACGGGAAACGTGGCGCATTATTTCCTCAATAGTGTACTTGTCACGGGCTTTACAATTCTGATTTGTCTTACATGCGGGCTTATGGCGTGCTATGCTCTTACGCGGATGGTGTGGAAGGGCAGACAGAAAATGAACAGCTTTTTTATGTTGGGTCTTACAATTCCCATTCATGCAAGTCTTCTTCCTATTTTTTTGATTTTAAAAGAAGTAAAAATGTTGGATTCTTATCTTGCATTAATTCTTCCGTATGCAGCTTTTTCGCTGTCTATGGCAATACTCATATGCAATGGATTCATATCCAATATCCCAAGGGAACTGGAAGAATCGGCATGTATTGATGGATGCAATGTATACCAGATTTTTGGGAAAATTATACTGCCTCTTATGAAACCTGCTTATTCAACAGTGGCAATTTTTGTATTTCTTCAGGCGTGGAATGAATTAATGTTTGCAGTAGTGTTTATCAATGACAGTAAATACCGAACCCTTACAGTAGGTATTCAGAATCTTTCATCAGCATACACAACAAATTGGGGAGCTATTGCAGCATCACTTGTGCTTGCATCTTTTCCTACAATTATTGCTTATTGCTTTATGAGCAAACAGGTTCAAAAAAGTATGATAGCCGGTGCAATAAAAGGATAAAAATAACAGAACAAGGAGAAAAAGATGGACTATAATAAAATTATTAAAGAAATGACACTTGAGGAAAAATTTCATTATCTGACAGGCGCAGATATGAATTCCGGGTACAAGCTGGAACGTTTTCCTGTTGAGAGAATGCGGTATCACGACGGACCTTTCGGGCTTCGTATGAAAGTAAAAGACAGCAGCAGAAATGAAGAGATGAAACAAAAGGTGCGAACTGCTTTTCCTAATGCAGGAGAGGGACAGGAAGTTGTCTCTACTGCATTTCCTACAGGCTGTGCCCTTGGTGCTTCCTGGGATACAGACCTTATAGAAGAAGTGGGAAATGCTCTTGGCGAGGAATTTCGTGCATATGGAATCAATGCTATTTTAGGACCTGCCGTAAATATTAAACGTCATCCACTGTGCGGCAGAAATTTTGAATATTTTTCAGAAGATCCATACCTTGTGGGAAAATTAGGAAGTGCCTATGTAAGAGGAGTACAAAATCAGGGAGTGGCAGCATGTCCGAAACATTTTGCTGCTAATAATCAGGAAAATGGAAGACAGAAGGTATCAAGTGAAGTGGATGAAAGGACATTGAGGGAAATTTATCTAAAACCTTTTGAAATGATGGTAAGAGAAGCGAAGCCGTGGTCTATCATGTGTTCTTATAATCGTTTAAATGGTGTTTATGCTTCTGAACATAAGTGGCTTCTCCAGGAGGTGTTAAGAGAGGAATGGGGATTTGACGGAATTATTATTTCGGACTGGGGAGCTGTAAAAAACAGAGCATATTCATTACTCGCATCTATTGAGATGTGTATGCCTTATCAAGAAGAGGCTTTTAAGCAGCTTAAGGAAGCATATGATAAAAAAATAATTGATGATGAAGTGATAGATGAGGCACTGCTTCGGCTCTTTAAATTTTATGACAGAACAAAAGATGTTTATAAGTCAATGAACTGTGATTTTGAAAAGCATCATAAGCTTGCAGTAAAAGCAGCGAATAAGTCTATGGTCCTTTTGAAAAATGAAAATCAAGTGCTGCCGCTTAAGGCAGAAAGTACAAAAAAGATTCTGGTAATAGGGGATGCAGGTGTAAAACCATATATTGGAGGCGATGGAAGTTCCCGCGTGGTAAACCCCTCGCATATAGATAATCCAATAGAAGAATTAGGAAAAATTCTGGGATCGGAAGTACAGATTGATTTTATGGAGAGTAAAAGGATAAATACCTATTACAATGAAATTGGCCACATGGAACTGGAAATCGCACAGCGTGCGTCAAAGGCAGATGCAGTACTTATATTTGCAACGCAGAATTATGCATGTTATAGTGAAGCGGTAGACCGCAATACAATCGAGTTAGAGCCCAATATTGAATATGCCATAAGAGCCTGCAGCAGAGTGAATTCCAGAATTATTACAATTCTCAATACAGCCAGCGCTATGTCTGTGCATAAATGGGAATTTTGCGTGCAGGGAATTTTGGTAAGCTGGCTTTCCGGGCAGGGAATGGGACGCGCAATCGCAGAAACTTTATGTGGAATAAACAATCCATCAGGAAAACTTCCGGAAACATTTCCGGCAAAGCTTGAGGATGTGAAAAGTCTGGAAAATTATCCTGGCGATGAATTTAAGGTGGTTTACAGAGAGCAGTTGATGGTAGGGTATCGGCATTTTGATACAAATCATATAGAACCGGAATATGAATTTGGTTTCGGGTTGTCTTATTCGGAATTTGTGTACAGGGATCTTGAGACAGATGGTGATAGGCTTTCTTTTGTTATTGAAAATATAAGTGAATATGATGGAGAAGAAGTGGCGCAGGTATACATAAGCTTTCCAAAAAATTCCTGGACAAGTCATCCTGACAAGGAGCTTCGCGCATTCCGGAAGGTATTTGTACCGGCTCATGAAAGTGTAAAAGTAACGCTGGAATTGAAAGAGGAAGATTTTACTTATTATAATGTGGCTCTTCATAAATGGCTTACAGAAGAAGGTGTTTATAAAATAAGAGTAGGAAGCTCTTCAAGAAATCTTCCGCTTACAGGAGAGAGAGCCTTTAAAATAGGAGACCTGATTACAAATACATATGCGTTAACCTGAAAATTTTACTAAAACAGGAGAAAAAGAATGATAAAGTATTTGTCTGCGCGATTTTCAAATTCTAAGCTGAATCGAAAATTAAGTGTTGTTTATGTTGGGATTATTATTGGATATTTCGTTCTGTTTTTAAGTATGTACTTTGTTTTTTATGCGAAAGAAGTAGATGAGCAGGTAAAGAAAAACGACAAAAGCTTTGCGGAAATTTCTGTAGATGCACTTTTGTCGGAAAACAAGAATGTAAACAATATTACAAAAGCAATCAGCACAGATAATGTGGTGCGCAGATATTTAAAGGCAGATGCAGAAAACGAAAAAAGCCTGGAACGTCCTGTGTTGGAGAGCCTTTATCAGTACGTCTTTCTCCTGGATTATATTAGTTCTATCTATATTGTAAGGACAGATGGGAAATACACAGGCGTTGTGGCAGATACGACGAATGTAAACAAGGCATCTCTGGAAAATGAAAATTGGAGCGCTCTTCTGGAAGAAGCGAAGGGAGGCGCTGTTTATAAGAGAAACGGAAATGGCGCTTTTCACAGAAAAACAGGAGAAAATACTATATCTTTTATGAGGGCTATATATGACATAGATACCCTGGAACTGGCAGGATATTTATCTGTTAATATGAATATGGATTTTCTTGAAAGTTCCTGGGAGCATATTCTTGAAACAGAAGGCGTAGGAGTTTCTGTCTGGGATGCGGAAGGAAAACTGTGCAGTTTTGGTGAGGAAGTTGTATTTCCCAATCAGAAGAAAGAAGTGTACAGCGACATTATAAAAAAAGAAAGAGACAGCTACAGTGTCTACTGTACAGAGATAGAAGACTGGGGGATTTTTTACCAGATGGAGCGAAAACTGATTCCCTCAAAACAACAAAAAGAAATGATGCTGTTTCTGTTTGGAAGCACGTTTCTGTTTTCCGTTCTTACATGGGGAATCGTTCATTACATTATACGGATAAAAATTACGAGCCCTATTGAAAAACTTGTGGAATCTATGGGTAAAGTAAAAAGTGGGTGGCTTTATCGGGTAAGCATAAAGACAGATCCGGACGAAATCGGAATACTGAAAGACAGTTATAACATGATGCTTGTGGAAATGAACAAGCTTCTTACGACTCTTGTAGATAAAGAAAAAGAAAAACAGAAAATGGAGCTTGAAATCCTTCAGGAGCAGATAAAGCCTCACTTTTTATATAATACCTTATACAACATTGAAAATCTTGCTATGGAAAACAGAAATGAAGAAGTAATAGAAAGTCTTCAGATTTTAGGAGATTTTTATCGTAGATTTTTAAGTAAGGGAAAAAGGGCAGTTACACTTAAAGAAGAAATTGAAATCATAAAAGATTATTTAAAGCTTCAGTCACTTCGTTATGAAGGTACCTTTGTTTTTGATGTTTCTATGGGTGAAGGCACAGAAAATCTGATGATTCCTAAATTGACGCTTCAGCCTCTTGTGGAAAACAGTATTTACCACGGAGTGAGATTAAAAGGGGAAGAATGTCTTATATCTGTAATTACCCATGTACATGAAGAAAGCGTCTGGATTCATATATTTGACAGTGGAGTAGGGATGAACCAGGAGCAGGTATGTCAGGCTTCAAAAAAAGAAACGGGAATGGGTTTTGGAGTGAAATCTACCATTGAAAGACTGAGAAATTTCTATCACGTAGATGACGTAATGGAAATACGCAGCGAAGAAGGAGAATACACGGAAGTAATTTTGAAGCTTCCAAAAGAAAGGAAAGCTGGTGAATATGGAAGAGATTAAAGTCATGTTAGTAGATGATGAAATATCCATTCGCAATATTATGAAGCGTGTGATTCCGTGGAAACGGTATGGTATGTATGTAGCTGGTGAAGCAGGAAGCGGAGCGGAGGCATTAAATGTAATAGAAATTGTAGAACCGGATATTATACTGTGCGACATCAGAATGCCTTTTATGAATGGAATTGAGTTCAGCAAAATTGCGCTGGAACAAAATGAAGATTTATTGATTGTGATGCTGACGGCTTACGATGAATTTGAACTGGTACGGGAATGTCTTCGCCTGGGAGTAAAAGATTATTTTCTGAAACCTGTTAATGTAGAAGAGATAGAGGAAAAACTGAAAAAATTAGAGGAAGAGGTGCGGATCAAAAAACGCAGGATAAAAAAATATGCTGTGATTCCGGAAGAAGACGAGCATGAGGTAATAAGGAAAATTCAGAAGTATATATATGAAAACTATAATAATAAAGAATTAAATGTAGCTTATATAGCGAAGGTTTTTAATTTTAATTCAAGCTATTTAAGCCGGTTTTATAAAAAGGAAACAGGAGAATTGCTGGTGGATACTATAATACGTATTCGCATGGAAGAAGCTATGGGACTTGCGCAAAGCGGAATGAAAATGTATATGACGGCAGCAAAAGTGGGTATACCGGATTCCAATTATTTTGGAAAGTGCTTTAAAAAATATACAGGCATGAGTTACAGTAATTTTCAGAGTATAAATTAAGGCAGGAGGAATATTATGCGGGAATTTAGCAGGGAAGAAGTGAAGCGGGTAATTGAAGGCAAAGGACGGGCAGAAAGAGTGCCGATACTGTACGATATGTGGATATATCCCTGGATTTATGGTGAGCTACAGAAAGATTTTGAGGATTTTCTGAAAAATCAGCCGAAGGATGTTGATATTGTGGATTTGGTGCTTCCGGATAATTTCGAAGCGCCGGAAGACGCCCCTGATTACAGATGGGCGCCGGAAGGCTGGGAGAAAAAAGAGGGGGTCGGACTTGACCAGTGTGGAATTGCTGATGAGTGGGAAGATATGGAAACTGTATACGAAGCATTCCCTTCCACAGAATATAAAGGACTGATTCCCAATGTGGAAACCGGAAAAAACAAATATACTATTGCGAGATGGTGCTTTTGCTTTTTTGAGAGGCTGTGGTCTTTGCGGGGAATGGAAAATGCTCTTACAGATTTTTATCTGTATCCGGAGGAAGTACATCGCCTGTTTTCCAAGCTGACAGACTATTATATGCGCATTATGGAACGTGCCAGGGAAGAGGCGGGCGTCGATGCGATTTTTACAACGGATGATATAGGAACCCAGACCGGACCGTTTTTCTCACTGGAAATATTCCGGGAGTTTTTTAAGCCTTATTATAAAAAATTGATTGATAAAGCACATAGTATGGGAATGCATTTCTGGCTTCATACATGCGGAAATATTGATTTGTTTATGGAAGATTTTATAGACATTGGACTTGATGTTATTCATCCTATTCAAAAGTATGCCATGAATCCTCGTGAAACAGCAGAAAAATATGGCGGCAGAATCTGTTTCCTCGCAGGTTTTGATGTACAGAGGATTATTCCTTATGGAACAACTGAGGAGGTGCGTCAGGAAGTCAGAGAGATGATAGATACTTTCAGCAGAGAGGAAGGGCTGTTCATGCTGACTATGGGAAATGGCTCTACAATTGATTGGAAACTGGAAAGTCTGGAAGCTTTATATGACGAGACAGTACAGTATTCTTTAAAGAAATATGGTTCTGTGTAAAAAAATGTCGAAAACATTTTGTTGTAATTTCATAAGAAACCTTTTATACTGAAACTGCAGGGACGCATACCTGCAGTTTTATTTCTTATATACTGTATTCACAGTATGATTCCAACATTTATTTTAAAACAGCACAGGGCAGGATTTACATATATTTGCAGGTGTGCTATATTAAAAATAAGAACGAAATGTTCTTTCGAGCCTGTCCTGTACATGAGAGGAGGAAATATGGGAAAACAGGACAAAATTATGACACGTTATCTGTCAGATCCGGAACATTTTGCTGATTTTATAAATGGGACATTGTTTCAGGGCAGACAGATACTTGATGCAAAAACCATTATTCCCGTTCCGCAGAGGAAAGTGGAGAAAAGCGTTTCGCTTAAAGGCGAGCCGATGTTTTTGGACGGTACGAGAGATGCCGTTATGAAACAGGATTTTAAGGGAATATACAGCGTTTTTGCAGTGGAAGCACAGACAGGGGTTCATTACGCGATGCCTGTGAAGAGTTTGGGATATGATGTGACAGATTATATATCTCAGGTGCGTATGTTTACAAAAGATAACCGGGGGAATAAAGCATATACAACATCTGCGGAGTTTATCTCCGGAATGCGGGCAGAAGATAAGCTTACGCCTGTGTTTACGGTGGTGCTTTATTACGGAGAAAATAAATGGGACGGTCCTCTTACGCTTCGGGAAATGTTCGAGATTCCGCCGGAATTGAAGCCTTTTGAACAGTTTTTGCCGGAATACAGGGTCATGCTTGTACAGCCGGAGATGGTAGATTCGGAAAATTTCTGCGGCGACTGGAAGACTATATTTGGAACTTTAAAATGTTCGGAAAACGGCGAGAAGATGGAAAAATATATAAAGAGCCATTTCCGGGAGTATGGGGAAATGGAGGAAGACTCAGAAGAACTTCTCATGAGTATGCTCCATGAGCCTGGGCTGTATCAGAAAATAAGAAAAGAAATAGAAGATTCCCAGGAGGAAAAGGAGGGAAGTGTTGTGTGTAAGGCGTTTGATGAGATTCGGGAAAAATACAGGAATATCGGGCATGAGGAAGGTCGCGCAGAAGGAATTGAGGAAGGTCGTGCAGAGGGACTTAAAGAAGGCCGTGCAGAAGAACGAAAAGGCTTCGTTGCTTTACTCGCTGCAATGACCAAGGACGGAAAGGAATCAGAACTTTCGCGTCTTGGAGAGGAACCGGGATTTCTGGAAGAAATGCTGAAAATGTATCATTTGGAGGAGATAGTGTAAATTTTGAGTTTATTATACTGGTGTATAAGCCGTCGTTGTTTTTTGCAGCGGCGGCTGTTTTGTATGTATGAGTTTTAAATCGAAATATCTTGTACAGAGAACTTTAATATGTTTTAATATATTGTGGATGGATTAAAATATATTAAAGGAGAACGGCGTATGGCAAAAGATAAATTTATAGTTTCAAATGAAAGTATTTGAATGATCACTTTCTGTAAAAGGTTTG
>ERZ1108166.249-NODE-249-length-62144-cov-35.338804_pt1 | contig 62144 bp, 55 predicted proteins | sample MGYA00403702_ERZ1108166 | MGnify/ENA primary metagenome ERZ1108166 (study PRJEB35170, sample SAMEA104062401) | human gut metagenome | biome: human gut; feature: human-associated habitat; material: faeces | place: Denmark | collected 2012-05-01 ...
ATGTTTTATTTTACGACAAAAAGAATGCCGTATTTATGCGGCTTCTGGCGTTTCGCAAACGCCTAGTAAAAAATAATATGGAAAGGAAGTCAGATATGCTTATCAGAAATTATCAGCCATCAGACTGTAAAGAAATGGCAGAACTCTTTTATAATACGGTTCATACGATAAATGCAAAAGATTATACAAAAGAACAATTAAATGTATGGGCAACTGGTCAGGTGGATTTGGAAAAATGGAATCTGTCTTTTCTGGAGCATTACAGCGTTGTTGCTGTTGAAGGCAAGCGCATCATAGGTTTTGGCGACATAGATAAAACCGGTTATCTTGACCGTTTATATGTCCACTCTGATTATCAAAACCAGGGCACTGCCACAGCCATCTGCGATGCACTGGAGCAGACTGCACATGGAAATATTACCACACACGCTTCTATTACTGCGCGCCCTTTTTTCGAAAAAAGGGGATACAAAGTTATAAAAGAACAGCAGGTAAAACGTCAGGAAATTCTTCTTACAAATTTTGTTATGGAAAAAGAAATGACGCCGGATGAATTTAAAAAGCTCTGGAAAAAAGAAGAAGAAACTGCACATATTCACGGCTGGGATTTTTCCCATATTCATAACCGATACAGAGAAGAAGATGATTTGCCGTGGGATTACGAAAAAATCATCCGTCAATATCTGCGTAAAAATATGAAAGTTTTAGATTACGATACAGGCGGCGGAGAATTTCTTCTGACTCTCAATCATCCTTTTGACAAAACAGCGGCAACAGAAGGTTATCCTCCCAATATAGAATTATGTAAAAAAACACTGCTGCCATTGGGAATTGATTTTAAATCCTGCAATACCCCTTCCACAATTCCATTTGAATCGGAAAGCTTTGACATAATTATAAACAGACATGGTGACTTTCACGCAAAAGAATTATACCGCCTTCTGAAAAAGGACGGACTGTTTATTACGGAACAGGTTGGGGGAGAGAACGACAGAGATTTAGCAGAAATGGTGCTTCCCAATACAGAAAAACCATTTCCACATTTGAATTTAGCGGAGCAGCGCAAAATATTTGAAGACGCAGGATTTCATATTATTGAGGCAGAAGAAGCCTACCGTCCCATTATTTTTTATGATGTGGGTGCTTTCGTCTGGTTTGCTCATATTATTGAATGGGAATTTCCCGGATTTTCTGTAGAAAAGTGCTTTGATGCCCTGCTCAAAATGCGGAAAAACATTGAAAATAACGGATACATAGAAGGAACCATTCACCGGTATCTGATTGTGGCAAAGAAATAAAATATCTCGATTTCAAAAGAAGGGAGCTAGTATATCATGGATAAAAACAAATTTCTCGACTATTTTCAAAATTTTTCTTTCTGGAAACATATGTCTGAGGCAGAAAAGGAGCTGCTTCTCTCTAATATCCGCACTCTTCGTTATAATGAAGGAACAGCTATCCAATCCGGAGAACGTCAATGTCTCGGCACTCTCTTCCTATTAAAGGGAATTATGCGAGTATATCTTCTCTCCTCTCAGGGAAAAGAAGCTACTCTTTATCGACTTCGGGAAGGAGATATTTGCACACTCTCTGCCTCCTGTATGCTTTCCGCCATTACATTTGATGTACAGATTGACGCTGAGACAGACTGCGATTTGCTCCTTCTTCCTGCCCCTGTTTTTTCACAACTGATGAACAGCAATATTTATCTGGAAAGCTTTATTTATAAATTAACAGCAGAACATTTTTCTGATGTAATTTCCGGTATTGAGCGCACCTTTTTCCTTTCTCTGCCTCAAAGAATCGCTGCCTTTCTTCTGGACGAATCTGCTGAGACAGGTTCTGATACTCTTTCTATTACAAAAGAAAGTCTGGCGCGCTCCATAGGAAGTGCAAGAGAGGCTGTCAGCCGCGCATTAAAACAATTGTCTTCTGATGGTTCTATTGAGGTATCAAGAGGCAATATTTCTATCAAAAATAAAAGCCGCCTGTACCAGATGATAAATCATTCCTGATTTCATCCGGCCAGACGGCTTTCTGGCTTCTTAGAGAAGCTCTTTTAATTTTTCCTTTGGAGTCAGTCCTACTACACGAGCTGCCTCTTCTCCATTTTTAAATACAATCAGTGTAGGAATGCTCATAACCTGATACTTCTGTGCCAGCTCCATTTCCTGGTCTACATCAAGTTTTCCCACTGCATATCCTTCTTCTGCCAGTTCTTCAATAATCGGAGCCTGACGTCTGCACGGTCCGCACCATGTTGCCCAGAAATCTACCAGTACTGGTTTGTCTGATTTTAATACTTCCTGTTCAAAATTTTCTGCTGTAAATACTTTTGCCATAATTATAATCTCCTTTTTTACTTATTCTATATTTTACTTTAATGAGCGGACATATTTTCCTGCTGAAATTCCAGCCTGCGCCCCCTCATAAACCGCTTTTGCTATCTGAAGCAGCCCGCCTGTACAATCGCCTGCTGCAAACAGTCCGGGAACTGTAGTTTCCATAGAAGAATTCACCTGTATATTTCCCTTTTCTGTAAGTTCAGCTCCTATCTGTCTTGCAAGCTCTCCGCTTCCTGCAGTTCCAAGTGCTACAAACACACCCTCTGCTTCTCTGAAAGCTCCGGATTCTATATCTGCTGCCTCTACCTCTCCTTTCAAACGTATGCCGGAAACCTTCTTGTCTCCCTCAATTGCCTGAATTTTCATGGTATTAACTTCCATAGATGGATTTCTGGAAAAATCCGGTTTCTGTCCATCTGTATAAATCGTTACAGAGCCCGCTGTATTTGAAAGTTCCTCTGCCTCATGAAGAGCAAAATCACTGTTGCCAAGTACTGCCACATCTTTTCCTCTGTAGAAAAAGGCATCGCACACAGCACAGTAGCTTACGCCCCGTCCTTCAAATTCTTTTAGTCCCGGAATTTGGGGTGCTTTTCTTTTGCCTCCTGTTGCCAGAATCACACTTCGGCTTTCAAAAATTCCTTCTGTTGTTTTTATCTCAAAGGTATCAAATCCTCCAAGTCCCAAAACCTGCGCTTCTACCGTCCGGACTCCAAGAGCCTTTGCCTGAGAAAGTCCTGTCTCAAAAAGCTCGCTTCCGGAAAGGGGAGTAGAAAGCCCATAATAGTTTTCAATTTTTTCTGCCTTTTCCAAAGCTCCTGTCCCATCATATATAATAAGGGGATTCATATTTCCTCTGGCAAGGTAAAGGGCTGCGGAAATGCCTGCCGGTCCTGCACCGATGATAATTACATTTTCCAGTTTTGCCACCTGCTTTCTTATTTTTCCTTTGCTTTTCTATAATATACCTGGTTTCTAAAAAGATTTCTGTGATTAAATCACGTTTTTCTTATTTTTTTCCTGCTCTTTTTCTTTCTCTTTTTCCTTCTCCCTTTTGTCCTTCCTCCCTCTTCCCGTTTTTTGTAAAATTTACTCCTCTTTTTTTGGAATCTTCCGATACTTCTCCCTGCGCTTCCTCAGTAAGATTTCTTATCTGCCTCATGGTAAGCCCCTGTACTTCCTCCGGTGTTATATCAGGATTTTTTGCTTTTAATTCCAGAAACGCTCTGTATTTTCCCACAGATAATCCCGCTTTATGGGCATTTTCAATTTCTTCTCTGCCTGCCCCTGTACACTGCATATTTTCATTTTCAGGAAGAAGCTCCTCTATATTTTTTAACATTTCTGTATTTTTTTCCTCATTTTTTCCGGCTACTGTAATCAAAAGAAGCTCGTCGTTATCCATACACTCTTTCACACATTCTGTATACAGGATTTCCTCCAGAGCCTCTTTATAATCCAGAAATTTCACATCTGCTTCTTCTGCCAGATTTTTCCCGTCTTCATTGTACCCTTTCACGGAAATCACTCTGTCAAACGTATTCAGATTCAACTCCAAAGAAGGATTTATATCTACACTTATAACAGAAGCTTCTGTAAAATAAATACGGTATCCTCCAAACCCAGTCATCATAAGAAAAAAACATACCATAATCGGAATCCATTTATATATTCCTCTTCTTTCCGGCTTTTTTTCTTTTCTCATTTCTTCAAGAAAAGCTTTTGTATTTCTTTTTAATTCCTCTTCTGCATGAATCTCATCAAAAGCTTTCCATATGCGCTCATTCACTTCTGTCACCTCCCAGTTTTTCTGCCAAAAGCTTTCTGGCTCGGGTCAGATATGTATATACAGTATTTACATTTTTTCTCAGTATTTCGCTGATTTCTCCTGCTGTATATCCTTCATAATAATGAAGATACACCACATTTCTATACTTGGATGGCAGAGAAAGCACAGCCTCCAAAACCTCCCTGTTATCTGTTTTTTCTTCTTTTTCAAACTCTGGAAGTTCCTCAAGTGAGACTGTATTTTTTCGAAAAAAATCCCGCAGAAAATCTCTGCAGGCATTTGTGGTAACACGTATCAGCCATGCCTTTTCATGCTCGTCACTTTCAAAAACAACAGAACTCAGGGCATATTTCAAAAACACGTTCTGAAATATGTCCTGAGTATCTTCATAATTTTTCAGGTGCAGCATACAGATTCTTCGAATCATATCTGCATACTGCTCCACTGCTCTGTTTACTTCCTGTTCACTTCGCATCTGCGTTCTCCGGTTTTACAAAATTTACCTCTGCCGCATTTTTTTCCGGTTTTCTCTTCTGTGCGGCAGTTATCACAGATTCCGTCTCCGTCCTTGTCAGCAAAAGCTCTGTTTTCATCTGTACAGACACATACGTTCTCACAGTTTTCTCTGTACGCTCTCTGACGATACCCTCTTCCCGCTGCAAAAGCGGATGTGCTTCCTGCCTCCAATACAAGAACACCTGTTAATAAAATTACTGCTGCTTTTTTCATAATCATTTTCCTCCTGAATTTCAAAAACGCTCCAGCGTTTTTCCTGTTTCACTTATAATACGATTGAAACCGGCAAATCCATTCATTTGGAGAAAAAATTTTATCTTTTTTTCATGCGTTCAGAGGATATTTTTCTGTCAGCTCTTTTACAATGGCAGATGCTCTTTCCTTATCTTTCTCTTTTAACATAGCAGAAATGGCTTCTGCAATTTTATCCATATCTTCTGTATTCATCCCCCTTGATGTGACGGCTGCTGTTCCAAGACGTACGCCGCTTGTGACAAAAGGAGACTGCGGGTCGTTTGGAATGGCGTTTTTATTACAGGTAATATTTACCTCATCAAGAAGGTTTTCCATCTCTTTTCCAGTAACGCCAAGGCTTCGAAGGTCAACCAGCATCAGGTGGTTGTCTGTGCCTCCTGATACAATATTTACGCCGCGCTTTTTAAGCCCCTCACAGAGAGCCTTTGCATTCTCCACTACACGTTTTCCATATTCCTGAAATTCCGGCTCTAACGCTTCTTTAAAACACACTGCCTTTGCAGCAATTACGTGCATCAGAGGACCGCCCTGTGTTCCTGGAAATACAGCCTTGTTAAAGTTAAATTTCTTTGCATTTTCTTCACTGCTTAAAATAAGTCCGCCTCTTGGACCTCTCAAAGTCTTATGTGTAGTCGTAGTTGTCACATCTGCATAAGGAATAGGGCTTGGATGCTGTCCTGTTGCCACAAGTCCTGCAATATGCGCCATATCCACCATCAGATATGCCCCCACCTCATCTGCGATTTCCCGGAATTTTTTAAAATCTATGATTCGTGCATACGCACTTGCACCAGCCACAATAAGTTTCGGCTTACACTCTCTTGCAATACGTCTTACTTCCTCATAATCAATTACGCCCTCATCATTTACCCCATAAGAAACTGCGTGAAAATAATTTCCAGACATATTCGCCGCGCTTCCATGTGTCAGATGCCCTCCATGATTTAAGTCCATTCCAAGCACAGTATCTCCCGGCTTCAGCATGGCATAAAAAACTGCCATATTTGCCTGCGCGCCGGAATGTGGCTGTACATTTGCATACTCACAGTGAAACAGCTTTTTTGCCCGTTCGATAGCAAGACGTTCCACTTCATCCACACATACGCATCCTCCATAAAAACGCTTTCCCGGATAGCCTTCCGCATATTTATTTGTAAGCGGACTTCCCATAGAAGCCATAACCGCCTTACTTACCCAGTTCTCAGATGCAATCAGCTCAATATGAGAATTTTGTCTTTTTATCTCCGCCTGAATACACTCTGCAATTTCTTTATCCACCTTTTCGATTTCCTCAAATCCATACATAATTTTGCATCCTCCTGCTTTTTGTTATGTTGATTATATCGGATTCTTTAATTTGTGTCAATGTCAAAAAGACAAATGTCCGCACATAAAACACTTTTATTATTTTACCACTCTAACACTGTAATTTTTTCAAATATTGCTTGCAAAAATTATAAAAATATGATAGCATATCTCGTGTGGCAATTTGCCATATATGCCCAGATAGCTCAGTTGGTAGAGCAGAGGACTGAAAATCCTCGTGTCGCTGGTTCGATTCCGGCTCTGGGCATTTTCGTTGCCAGGAGTAATGAAATAATTGAATAGGGGCGTGTAGCTCAGTTGGTAGAGCACTTGACTTTTAATCAAGTTGTCCGGGGTTCGAATCCCCGCACGCTCATTGTAGAACAAGCGATTTTGCTTGTTCTTTTTGTTATATTAACTTATATTTTGATTACACCTATGCTATGCAAAAGATTCAGCACAGACATAATATGTGAAAAAGTCTGAAATATGTTGGAATATTTATTTGAATCGGAAATAGATGTGGATAACATCTAATTTACAACACAGGTATACAGAAGATATAATAAAAGCGCAAGTGATACGGATAGAAATAAATTGGAAGGATAAGCATTTGCAGAAAAATTTATGGAATACTTATATGAAAAATTAGAAGCATATGGGAAGTCGGATTATTATGGGTTTCATATGCCTGGGCATAAACGTAATTCGGATGTTACACAAGCGAATTTACCATATGGAATTGATATTACAGAGATTGAAGGATTTGATAATCTTCATCATGCGGAGGAAATCATCAGGGAAGCGGAAGTCAGGGCAGCTTCCTTGTATCATGCAGAGGAGACGCACTATTTGATTAATGGGAGTACTGCGGGCATTTTAAGTGCGGTAATGGGATGTACTAAAAAAGGCGGAAAGATTTTAATGGCAAGAAACTGTCATAAGTCGGTCTATCATGCTGTTTTTTTAAATGAATTGCGTCCGGTATATATTTATCCGGAATTTGATGAGACAATGGAACTGAATATGGCTGTGTCTCCTGAGAAAATTGAGAGGTTATTAGAGGAACATAAGGAGGTTCAGGCTGTGGTATTGACATCACCGACATATGACGGGGTGTTGTCGGATATTGAGAGGATTTCTGAAATTGTACATCAGAAAAAAATTCCGTTGATTGTGGATGAGGCACACGGAGCACATTTTGGATTTCACCCTTATTTTCCAAAGAATGCAAATACAAAGGGGGCAGATGTTGTAATACACAGTCTGCATAAAACACTTCCTGCATTGACGCAGACAGCACTGATTCACTTGAATGGGACACGGATCGATCGAAGGAAGATTCGGAATTATCTGCATATTTTTCAGACGAGCAGTCCTTCTTATGTGTTGATGGCAAGTATGGATGAATGTCTGAAGACGGTGGCAGAGCAGGGGGATGTGTTGTTTGAGACTTATGTGAAGAATCTGGAAAGCAAAAGGAGAGAGTTAAAAAAATTAAAGCATATCAGATTACTGGAGACAGAAGAATTCGACAGATCCAAACTGGTGCTGTCTGTAAAAGATACGATTCTTAAGAAAGAGAATCGAGTGTTTACAGGGAAAATGTTGTATGAGAGATTGCTTTTAGAATATCATCTGCAGATGGAAATGGCTGCAGGATCTTATGTGATTGCCATGACTTCGATTGGAGATACAAAAGAAGGAATGGATCGGCTGCTCAGTGCTTTGTTTGAGATTGATGAGGAATTGGAAAAAAATTCAGAGGAAGAGAAAAGGTATTATCTGCCCCGTCAGGAACAGGTCCTCACGAGCTTTGAGGTAGAAGGAATGCGAAGAATGGAAAACGTAAAGAGCCTGAGCTGGAAGGAGTCGGCGGGATTTATTTCCATGGAATATGCGTATTTGTATCCGCCGGGAATTCCGCTGATCGTTCCGGGGGAACGAATCACTAAGGAAACAGCAGCAATGTTAGTGGATTATCAGAACAAAGGGGTTTCTGTGGAAGGAATTAGTGTGGAAAACTATATTGAGGTGTTGATAAATGAGTAAAATTTTTTATATTATGGGGAAAAGTTCTTCCGGAAAAGATACGATTTATAAGAAAATAAGAGAAAAACTGCCGCAGTTAAAGCGGATTACTCCTTATACGACCCGACCGATCAGGGAAGGGGAGACCGATGGTGTGGAATATTTTTTTGTGGACGAAGAAAGGCTGAACGAACTTAAGGAGAAGGAACGTGTCATAGAAGTACGTTCTTATAATACAAAGTGTGGAATCTGGACATATTTTACAGCAGATGACGGGCAGATTGATCTCCAGAAGTATGATTATCTTGTGATAGGGACTCTGGAATCTTATTATGGGATGCGGGAGTATTTTGGAGAAGAACAGCTGGTTCCGATTTATATTGAGGTAGAGGACGGGATGAGACTGGAGAGAGCGCTTTGCAGGGAACGACAGCAGAAGAAACCCAAATATGCGGAGATGTGCAGACGTTTTCTGGCAGATGCAGAGGATTTCTCCGAAGAGAATTTGAAAAGAGCAGGCATTGTAAGGAGATTTGAAAATCTGAAGATGGAAAAATGTCTGAGTGAAATTACAGAGTTGATCCGGGAAGAAATGACTTCGCTTTAAAAGAAAACAGGAAAAAGATAAAAAGAGAAGCAGGCGGGCAGATTTGCCGTTTGTTTCTCTTTTTTTGCTTTACAAGGTTTTAACTTGCAATTGAAGTGATATTAAAAAAGGAATGTTATAATGACGAACGTGCCATTAAGAAAGGAAACAGTTTGATGTTAAAGAAAGTAATAGAAGAGGCATTCCCTACCGTACTGGCGTTTACCATGTCAGGAATGTACAGCATTGCGGATGGGATTTTTGTAGGAAAGGCAGCGGGAGATACAGGGCTTGCAGCGATTAATATTGCGTGGCCGATCCCGGCACTGATCACTGCGCTCGGAATTGGAATCGGAACGGGAGGAAGTGTTTTGTACTCTCATTACAGAGGGCGGGGAGAGCAGAAGGTATGTGAAAATTTGTTTGAGCTTACAATGACACTTCTGATCGGTACAGGTATACTTGCAACGATTTTGCTGTCTCTGGTACAGAAACCGTTTTTAGAAATTTTGGGAGCTGCGGGAAGTGTTCAGATGGAAGCAATCAAGTATACGGCGATCATTATTGCCGGAAGTATCCTTCAGGTGGCAGGAACCGGAATCATGCCTCTTTTGAGAAATATGAATCAGTCGCTGGGAGCAATGCTCAGCATGGCGGCAGGATTTGCAGTCAATATTCTGGTGAACTATTATCTGATGTTCCGATTGAATATGGGAATCAGGGGAGCCGCATTTGGAACGGTGACGGCGCAGGCCGTGGTAGTTATGGCAGGATGTGCGATCCTGTGGAAAACAGGTTATCGAAAATGGAGACTGTTGTGGCACAGGCAATATGCTGCAGATATTTTCAAGATTGGGATTACGGCATTTGGAACATCACTTGCGCCGACAGCTGCACTTATTTTTACAAATCTGCAGTGTCTTCGTTATGGCGGAAATGCAGCGGTGGCGTGTTATGCGGCTATTTCTTATATTGCATTCCCGGTTCAGTATTTTCTGACGGGAATCGGAGAAGGTGTACAGCCTCTGATTAGTTTTTATCATGGTGCGAAAAAGGAGACAGAGGTAAGAGCAGTAAAAAAAATCGCTTACACCGCAGAAATCATCTTAGGAATCACGGCGGCAGCAGTGACGATCTGTATGATTCCGTATATTGGAGGATGGTTTGGTCTGTCAGCAGAGTCAAAGCAGTATTTTTCTTCGGGGATGCTGATCAGTTCATTTGCATTTCTGTTAACGGGAACGGCAAAGTTGAATGTATCCTGTCTCAATGCAGTCATGCAGACGAAAAAAGCGGTGTTTATGACTTATATAGAAAGTCTGGCAGTTTCGCCAATCTGTCTGTTTTTGCTTCCGGCTGTCTGGGATATCAGAGGAATCTGGCTGGCGCTCCCGGTAACGGCAGGAATTATGACAGTGATTTACGGGTTGATAAGAAAGGATAGAAAAAATGAAGAATAAAGTAAAATTCAGGCAACTGGGCAGTGTGACTCTTTTTGTTCTGCCGGCATTCATTCCTCTGATCGTATTTTGGATTTATCCGATCCTGCGATCTGTCTATATTAGTTTCACAGACTGGGATTATATGACTCCGGACTACAATTTTGTATTTTTTGATAATTTTATTTCGTTGTTTCAGGATGCCAGATTTTACGATGCACTTTGGAACACAGTTGTGTTTACATTGGGAACGCTGATTCCGACGATCGTACTTGGTCTGATGCTGGCTCTTTTGATGCAGAAAGCATTTAAAGGAAGCGGGATCATCAAATTTATTTTGTTTTCGCCATGGATCACGCCGACTGTTGCAGTGTCGATCGTATGGACCTGGATCTACGATCCGAATACGGGAGTTGCAAATACGGTAATGAGATTTCTGCATCTCCCCGAATTACAGTGGATTAAAAGTTCAGACACAGCAATGCTCGCTGTGATCATTGTGACTGTGTGGAAGAGTCTGGGATATGCGATGATCTTTTATCTTTCCGCATTGGAAAAGGTTCCGAAAGAATTGTACGAGGCAAGCGGGCTGGATGGAGCAAAAAGGTGGCAGAGATTCCGGGATGTTACGATTCCGTGTATTTCTCCGACTACGTTTTTCCTGGTAATTATTACGATGGTAACTTCACTGCAGGCATATGATCAGATCCAGATCCTGACTCAGGGAGGTCCGTCCGGAAGCACAAGAACCTTGCTGTATATGTATTATCAGCTTGGGTTTGAAGAGTTTAACATGGGACAGGCAACTGCGGTGGCGATTGTGATGATTATAATCACCGTAGTATTATCGGCAGTACAGTTCGGTGCATCGAAAAAATGGGTGCATTATTAGAAAGAAGGACAGATTATGAAGATAAGAACAGGAATCGAAAAACTCGGAAAAGGAATGATTTTACTGATCTTCAGTATTTTCACAATCTTTCCGTTTGTATGGATGATTTTAAGTGCACTGAAAACAAAGGCGGAGATTATGGATGTCAGTTCATTTTTTCCGGCAGAATTCCAGTGGCATAACTTTTACCAGGTTATTTTTGAATCACCGCTTCTTCGATATGTCGGCAACAGTTTGTTTGTATCAGTGATCACGCTGGCGCTGCAGATCGTAACAGGTGCGATGATCGCCTATGCGATTGTTTTTATGAATTTTAAAGGTAAGAAAGCGTTGTTTGCAGTCATCATGGGAACTTATATGCTTCCGACAGCAGCAACATATATTCCGAGCTATATTATTCTGGCAAACTGGAATCTGCTGAACACGTTTACAGGGCTGATCATTTCCAACTGTGTCAGCATTTTCGGAATCTTTCTGCTTCGACAGGCATTTATGCAGGTTCCAATGGGACTGATCGAGGCAGCGAGAATCGACGGGGCAAGCTCCTGGAAGATTCTGTGGCGGGTCGTGTGTCCGATGACAAAATCTTCGTTCATCACATTTGGACTGATGAACTTTATTACCTGCTACAACAGTTATATGTGGCCTTCTCTGATCACAGATGCGGATGAGAAGATGATGGTGTCACAGGGATTGAGAAAATTCTTTATAGAAGGCGGTGCTTATGGAACAGAATGGCCCCTGGTCATGGCAGGAAGTACATTGATCGTACTGCCGCTTCTGATTCTGTTTGCATTTACGCAAAAGTGGTTTATCAATGGAATCGGCGGAGATACGGGTATGAAAGGATAATTCCTTTTTTACATAAAGAAAGCAAAGAAAAAACGATATACGATGCATGAAGGAGAAAAAAGAAAATGAAAAAGAGAATTGTATCAGCATTATTAGTTTGTGTACTTGGAATGTCCCTGGTGACAGGATGTGGAAACAATGCAAAGGCTGCAGAAACGACAAAGACGGCAGATGGAAAAATTCAGTTGGATCTCTGGTATTCCGGGGGAAAAACAGCAGTCAATGTATTTCAGGACATTGTAGATGCATTCAATGAGTCTCAGGACAAATATGAAGTTAAGACAACAACGCAGGCGGATTATACAGAGACTTATGAAAAACTGCAGGCAGGAATCGCAGGAAAGAAAGCTCCGGACATGGCACTTCTGGATACAGATAAATCCAGAAATCTTTCTGAAAAAAATCTGGTTGCAGACATCAATGAGTATGTAGAAAAAGATGATTCCTTTGAAAAAGATGATTATCTGCCGGTATTTTATGAGCAGGGGGAGGATGAGAACGGAAAATTGTTTGCACTGCCTGCATATGGTACAACACAGGTGATGTACTACAATAAAGCGGCATTTGAAAAAGCGGGAATTGACCCGGCAACGATCAAGACCTGGCAGGATCTTGCAGCGGCAGCAGAGAAAATGACAGCTTCTGATGGTTCCTTTGTGGGCTGGGAGCCAATGTGGGGCTCAGGAAATCTGATTGATGCAGCACTCAGCAACGGAGCCTCTCTTCTGAGTGAGGATGGGAAAAAAGTGATGATCAATTCAGACGAATGGGTAGAGGTATGGGAGAGCTTCCGTACATGGATTCACGATGACAAGATCATGAAAGTAAATTCCGGCGGACAGGGCTGGGAATACTGGTACACGACGATTGACGACGTTCTGCAGAATAAAGCAGGCGGTTATACAGGTTCTTCCGGAGATCAGGCAGATCTGGACTTTAGCATTGTGGGAGCCATGGAACAGCCTGGATTTAACGACAACCCTTCAGCACCAACGGCAGATGCACTGCAGCTTGTGATGCTTCAGAATTCTTCTGATGAAGAAAAAGAAGGTGTTTATGAGTTTATGAAATATTTTACAACTCCGGAAAATCAGGCAAAATGGTCCATGGGCACAGGATATGTGGCAGTACGTGAGTCTACACAGGAAGTAGAAGAGTTTAAGTCTTATGCAGAAGAAAATCCTCAGGCACTGGTTCCGCTTCAGCAGGCATCTCACGGAACACCGGCTCTTCAGGATCCGACAGGAGGAAAGATTCTGGATGCCCTGTCAATTGCAGCGGATAAGGTAGAGTTGGAAAACGTACCTGCACAGGAAGCTCTGGATGAAGCACAGAAAACAGCACAGGAAGCATTGGATGCATTATAAAATGAGAGATCAGATTAGATTTAAAATCGGAAAAGAAGAAAAAAATATTCAGGAAAAATGGATTGAAATTCCGGAAGGAACAGAACACATTCAGATGATGATAGAAATGCCCGAAGAATTTCAGTATATGGCATTCTTGTTTCTGGAAGATCCCAAAAAAGAAATTCGGTTTCAGAAGCTGCTGGGATATGGGCAGCAGAACCCGGGAATCGGAAAAAGCACAAAGGATACAACGATAGGAGGTGTTCCGGGAGAGATTTATCCCGGAACATGGAAAATCGGAATCGGCATTTTTACAGAATATGTTGCGCAGAAGCTGGGAGAACAAACCGGAGAAATTGTACTGACAGTTTCGGATCGGAAAGATGAGGTTTCTGATCCGATCGGCGGAGAATGCTGGGTGGAAAACGGACTTCATATCTCGGAAAAAAGCTATCGTTGGGAGAACGTATTTTGTCCGGAATCCGGATGGTATAAGGGTGATTTTCATACGCATACGAGGTTGTCTGACGGAAAAGAGACGATCGGTCATGCTTCTGAAAGAGCAGAGGAAAGCGGTTTGGATTTTTATGTGCCGACAGAACATAATCTGATGCATACCGGCTGGTGTAAGACTTCACTCTGTGTGCTTCCCGGAATTGAGGTAACGACAGATAAAGGACACATGAATCTGTTTGGAATTACGGAAATGCCGGAGAAAATTCTGGAGATCGTGAAGCATAACGGAGAAGAGATCATAGATACGTATATGGATCAGACGATAGAACAAGCAAAGCAAAAAGGATGGATTCGCAGTATCAATCATCCGTTTCTGACCATCTGGAAGTGGCAGTTTGAAAATACAGACCTGCGGGATATCAACTGTATAGAAATCATCAATGATCCGACATATCCGGATGGGCCGGGATCTAATGATATGGCAATTCGTTTTTTGGATAAAGTATGGAATGAAGGACTTCGTGTGTTCGGAGTGGGAGGAAGTGATTCTCACAATCTGGAGGATGAATTTTATGACGGGGCAAGCCTTCCGTCTGCGGTGGGAGATCCCGCAACATGGGTATTTTGTGACGGATTAAGTCCGAAAAATCTGATGGATGCAGTCAGAAAGGGACATCTGTGTGTGACCAGATTCTGCAAAATAGAGCCCGAAATCAAGGTGGATGGTCAGGACTGTCTTCCGGGAGATGAGATTACTGCAAAGAAGTGTGAGATTACATATCGGGCGGAAATTTTGGGACTGACAGAAGAACCGGAAGCATTTCTTGTGATGAATGGAAATTATGTGGAACTTCCGGTCAGTTCGTCTGAAAACGGAAAATATCATGTAGAGACACACTTGATTCTGGAAAATACTTCCTGGCAGTGGATCAGACTGGAAGTCAGAACAAAGAAAAAAGAATTTCTGGGATATGTAAATCCGGTATTTCGAGGAAAGAAAGAGCCGGAGAGGACCACTTTCGGAGAAATCAAAGGAGAGACAGAAGGTTTAACAGATGATTAAAGGTATTTTATTTGATAAAGATGGAACTCTGATTGACTTTTTTTCCTTATGGATGGGTGCGGCAAAAGCGGTCGTAATACAGTTTTTAAAAGAAAATGAGCTTTCGGAGGAAGTAAAGGAACGTGTGTTTTATGCTATGGGAATCGAGAATGGAGAAATCGATCCTTATGGCGGGCTTGCGTATAAGTCCTATTCAGAAATTGCTCTGGATATTACGGATGAACTTTCAAGGGAGCAGATTTATCTGGACAGCCGAAAAGTGAGGATGCAGCTGGAGCGGCTGTTTGCTGAATATGTGACGGAAAGTCAGGCACAGTATGTGGAAACAGCGGACATTAAAGCAGTCCTTGATTCGCTGAAACAGAGAAACATTTGGATCGGACTTGCAACAGCAGATACTGTGCCGTCTGCAAAAAACTGTCTGAAACGTCTGGAGGTACTGGAAAAATTTGATTATGTGGGAGCGGATGATGGTGTCCTGCGCCCGAAACCGGAAGCAGATATGTTTCTGGAATTTCAGAAAAAATTCGGACTGAAGCCGCAGGAAATCGCAGTGGTTGGAGATACATATAATGACATTCGTTTTGCAAGAGAAAACGGGGGAGTTGCCATTGGTGTTTTAAGCGGAGTGAGTCAGGAAGCAGATTTTTGCGGGGAAGCAGATTATATATTAAATTCTGTGGGAGAACTTCCGCAATTATTGGAACAGATATAGATATTAAGGAGGCATTGCTGTGGCTGAGATTCAGTTGAAACATGTATATAAAAAATATGAAGACAAAGTAGTTGCGGTACAGGATTTTAATCTTAAGATCAAGGATCAGGAGTTTGTGATTTTTGTAGGTCCTTCCGGATGTGGAAAATCGACAACGCTGCGGATGATCGCAGGATTGGAGGAAATATCCGACGGGGAGCTTCTGATCGATGGAAAAATGATGAATCAGGTACAGTCATGCGACAGAGATATTGCAATGGTGTTTCAGAATTATGCACTGTACCCGCATATGACCGTATTTGAGAATATGGCATATAGCCTCCGGCTGAAAAAGGTACCGAAAAAAGAACGCAGACAGAAGGTGGAGGAAGCGGCAAAGATTCTTGGGCTCGAAGGGGTTCTGGACAGAAAGCCGGGAGAACTTTCGGGCGGGCAGAAGCAGAGAGTGGCAATGGGACGTGCCATCGTACGGAATCCAAGAATTTTCCTGATGGATGAGCCATTGTCCAATCTGGATGCAAAATTAAGAACACAGATGAGGGCGGAAATACTGAGGCTGTACCAGAAGCTGAAAACGACGTTTATTTATGTGACGCATGATCAGACAGAGGCGATGACACTTGGAACCAAGATTGTAGTGATGAAAGACGGAGTGATTCAGCAAGTCGCATCACCGGAAGAACTTTACAACTGTCCGGCAAATACATTTGTGGCAGGTTTTATCGGAATGCCGCCTATGAATTTCTTTCAGGGGAAATGCTGCAGAGGCGGAGAATATGGAACCTATCTTCAGATTGGAGATTTTGCGGTCAATCTGACAGAAGAAGATGCCCAAAGAGTTTTCCGAAAGGGATATATGGGTGAGGTGATCACAGTAGGTGTGCGTCCGGAAGATCTGGTACTTACAGAGGAAGGAACAGAGCATGAGGTTCTGGTGTATGAAATGCTCGGTGCAGAAACCTGTCTTTATTTTACATACGAAGGGAAGGATGTGGCATTGAGGACAAATGCAGACACACCATATAGACGGGGAGACAGGATTTCTTTTTGTCTCAGAAATGATAAACTGCACTTGTTTGACAGTGACACCGGGATCAGAATATAAGAAAGACGGCGGAAGGAGACTTCTGCTGTTTTTTTTGTGCAATTGCAGGAATCTGGGTATATCTTACATCAAAATTATGCTATACTGAAACAGTAACCAGAAGGAATTCAAGAAAAGACAGCAGGTGATGATATGAGCAGTTTTAAAGACGTGGTTGGACACAAAAATATAATACAGTATATTGAAAATGCGGTAAAAACAGATAAGGTTTCCCATGCATATATTTTGAATGGGGAAAAAGGTTCCGGAAAACGACTTCTGGCAAATTTGTTCGCTATGAGCCTGCAGTGTCAGAACCGGGATGAAGACGGAGACGCATGCGGAAAGTGCCAGTCCTGCAAACAGGCAGCATCGAATAATCAGCCGGATATTATCAGGGTGACACACGAAAAACCAAATACGATCAGTATTGATGACATCAGAGAGCAGATCAACAATGATATTGTGATCAAGCCATACAGCAGCAAATATAAGATCTATATTGTACCAGATGCAGATATGATGAGTGTACAGGCGCAGAATGCGCTGTTAAAGACGATCGAAGAGCCGCCGGCTTATGCGGTGATCCTGCTTTTGACAGAGAATGCTGAGATTCTTCTTCCCACGATTCGTTCCAGATGTGTAATGCTGAAGCTGAGAAATATCAAAGATCAGCTGATCAAAAAATATCTGATGGAACAGATGGAGATTCCGGATTATAAAGCAGATGTGTGCGTGGCATTTGCGCAGGGAAATATGGGACGTGCGATCATGCTTGCGACATCAGAGCATTTTAACGAGATCAAGGAAGAGGCAGTTCATCTGCTGCGTGAGATCAATGACATGGATGTGGATGCGTTGGAGGCAGCGGTAAAACGAGTGGTTTCTTATAAGATGAATATCACGGACTATCTGGATGTGATCTCGGTATGGTATCGGGATGTGCTGATCTATAAAGCCACAAAGAATGTGGATCAGGTTGTATTTTCTGATCAGCTCAGATTTATCAAGGACCGGGCAAGCAAGAGCTCTTACGAGGGAATCGAGAATATTCTGGACGGAATTGAAAAGGCAAAGGCCAGACTAAAAGCAAATGTCAATTTTGAACTGACGATCGAATTGCTTTTATTGACAATAAAGGAGAACTGATAGAATGACAAAAGTGATTGGAGTAAGGTTTCGGACAGCCGGAAAAATCTACTATTTTTCACCGGGAAAGTTTGAGATCAAACAGGGAGACCACGTGATTGTGGAGACTGCGCGCGGTGTAGAGTATGGAAAGGTTGTGATCGGAACCAGAAAAGTAAAAGATGAAGAGGTGATACAGCCGCTTAAGTCTGTCATTCGGATCGCCACGGAGCAGGATCAGAAGACAGAAGAGAAAAATAGAGAAAAAGAAAAGGAAGCATTTCAGATTTGTCTGGAAAAGATCAGAAAGCATGGTCTGGAGATGAAACTGATCGATGCGGAATATACATTTGACAACAATAAAGTGTTGTTTTATTTTACAGCAGATGGGCGGATTGATTTCCGTGAGCTGGTAAAAGATCTGGCAGCAGTATTTCGCATTCGGATCGAGCTGCGTCAGATCGGTGTAAGAGATGAGACGAAGATCCGGGGCGGAATCGGAATCTGCGGAAGACCATTATGCTGTCACACGTACTTGTCCGAGTTTGCTGCGGTTTCCATTAAGATGGCAAAAGAGCAGAATCTGTCGCTGAATCCGACCAAGATCTCCGGAGTGTGCGGAAGGCTGATGTGTTGTCTGACGAACGAGGAAGAGACTTATGAAGAATTAAACAGCCAGCTTCCGTCAGTAGGAGATACGGTTACGACTTCAGATGGATTGACAGGAACGGTTCATTCTTTAAGTGTTCTGAGAAAACTGGTGAAAGTAGTTGTAAATCTGGAAAACGATGAAAAAGAAATCAGGGAATATCAGGCGGAAGAATTAAAATTCCGTCCGCGTAAGCGAAAAGCGAAGGTCTCAAAAGAAGAGATGCGCAAGCTCGCGGAACTGGAAAAGGGAGAAGGAGCGTCAAGATTAGATGACAAATAATTTAAAATCCGGAGAGCGTCTGGATGATCTGCAGCTTAATGGGCTTCAGATCATCCAGGATCCGGAACGATTTTGTTTTGGGATTGATGCGGTGATGCTTTCTGATTTTGCCAGGGTCAAACCGGGGGAGAAGGTTCTGGATCTGGGGACCGGAACCGGGATCTTACCGATTTTATTGTCCGAGAAGACCAGAGGAGAGCATTTTATCGGACTTGAGATTCAAAAAGAAAGTGCTGATATGGCGCGAAGAAGTGTAGAGTGGAATCATCTGCAGGAAAAAATTGAGATCGTGCAGGGAGATATTAAAGAGGCGGCAGCGTTATTTAAGCCGACTTTTTTTGATGTGATCGTGACCAATCCACCGTATATGCTGAACCAGCATGGTCTGCAGAATCCGGGAGATGCCAAAGCGATCGCGCGGCATGAGATTTTATGTACTCTGGATGATATTTTACGAGAGAGCAAACAATTACTTGCGGACGGGAAAGGACGGTTTTATATGATACACAAACCATTTCGTCTGGCAGAGATTCTGACGAAGATGAGAGAATATAAGATTGAACCGAAGAGGATCCGATTTGTGCATCCTTATATTGACAAGGAACCTACGATGGTGCTGATCGAAGGTCTTCGAGGCGGAAAACCTAGGGTAACGATCGAACCGCCTATTATTATGTATACCCGGTGAGGGTGAGAGAAAGGAAACAGCATGACAGGAACGTTATATTTGTGTGCAACTCCAATCGGAAATCTGGAGGATATGACTTTTCGTGTGATCCGTACACTCAAAGAAGTGGATCTGATCGCAGCGGAGGATACAAGAAACAGTATCAAGCTGTTAAATCATTTTGAGATACAGACACCAATGACCAGTTATCACGAATACAATAAATACGAAAAAGGAAGAAAGCTGGTAGAAAAGCTGTTGGAAGGACAGGATATCGCTTTGATCACAGATGCCGGGACGCCCGGAATTTCGGATCCCGGAGAGGAACTCGTGAAGATGTGCTATGAATCCGGAATTTCGGTAACATCTCTTCCGGGGGCAGCAGCCTGTATTACGGCACTGACAATTTCCGGGCTGTCTACCAGACGATTTGCATTTGAAGCATTTTTGCCATCGGATAAAAAAGAGCGGGAACAGATTTTAAAGGAGATGGAGACAGAGACGAGGACCATGATCGTATATGAAGCACCTCATCGTCTTGTAAAGACTCTGAAATTGTTTCTGGAGCGGCTTGGAAACCGGAAGATTACCGTATGCCGGGAGTTGACAAAACGTCATGAGACAGCTCTTGCAGTGACTTTGGAAGAGGCAATGGCTCATTATGAGGCAAATCCTCCAAAAGGAGAATGTGTTCTGGTGATTGAGGGGAAGAGCCGGGAAGAAGCCCGGGCAGAGGAGAGAAAACAGTGGGAAGAAATGACCATTGAAGATCACATGGAAGTATACACAAAACAGGGAATGGATAAGAAATCAGCAATGAAAGCTGTCGCAAAGGACAGGGGAGTGTCCAAGCGGGATATTTATCAATATCTGGAAAGCAGAAAATAAAAAAGAAACGCAGGGATCAGGAAAGATTTCTGCGTTCCTTTTTTGTACGATGAGCTTATGTGATTCAGATTTTTCTGATATCCACGATCTCTCCGTCTCTCATGGAGATTACTTTTTGTCCTGCAATCTCAGTTTCTCCCCGCTTGTTAGTTACATAGAGGACTGTAATGCCAAGCTCTTTGTTGATGCGCCGGATATCACGCATCATTTCTTTTCTGCGATGTTCGTTCTGTCGGGCAAAATCTTCATCGACCAGAAGGACTTTTGGTTTGCATACAACAGCACGTCCAAATGCAACGCGTTGTTTCTGCGCCTCATTGATCACCCGGATCTTTTTCTCAAGAATGTCCGTGATATTGAAAAAATGTGCTGCCATTTTCACACGGCTGTCAATAATCTGCCGCGGAAGATTGCGAAGGCGCAGTCCAAGCGCGATATTGTCATACACGTTTAAGTGAGAATAGAGCTGATAATTCTGAAACGCCATGGCAAGACTACGGTCACGGGGCAGAATATCGTTGAGCAGATCTTTTCCGAGATAGATTTCACCGGATGTAATATCCTCCATACCACCGATCATGCGAAGTATGGTGGATTTTCCGCAGCCGCTTGGTCCGAAAAAGGTAACAAACTCTCCGTCTTCTATATGCAAAGAAAGATTTTTGACAGATACAAATCCGTTGGGATATGTCTTGTTCAGATTTTCAAGAGTAATACTCGCCATCAGAACACCTCCTTATGTCTAACATCAGTGTATCATATTCAAACCTGCAAAACAATCTATTGCAGCATGAATTGAGCAAGGACCACGCTGGCTGCAAGTCCGGCGAAGGTGGCAATCAGCGCTCCAGTCAGTGTGTAGCGGGAGTTTTTGATCTTTGCGGTCATGAAATAGACACTCATAGTATAAAAGATGGTCTCTGTACAGGACATGGAAATGGATGCAATCAGTCCGATCAGAGAATCCGTACCAAACTCTTTATAGAGATCCAGAAGAAGTCCGGTAGCGGCTGAGGAAGAGAACATTTTGACAACCGTAAGAGGAACCAGTTCTCCGGGAAATCCAATGGCAGCAGTAAACTGCCCAATACAGGAGGAAATCATCTCCAGAAACCCGGAAGCGCGGAGAATACCCACTGACACCATAAGTCCGATGAGTGTGGGCATGATCTTGAGAACGGTTAAAAATCCGTTTCGGGCACCTTTGATGAAATGTTCATAGACGTTGATCTTCATCAGAAGTCCATAGACGATGATGGCAAGGATCAGAAACGGGACAATAAAATTGGTGAGGTAGAGAAAAAGATTCATGAATGACTCCAAAATAAAATCAGATTTTTAAATCTATATGCGGTTTCAGAGAATAACATCCCTCAAGAACTCATAAGATAAAACAAAATCGATTTTGGGAGTTTGCCATGTCAGATCGTTTGCGAAAGAGCACAAAAAAGCAAGTCATCTCGATCATTCTTGTTCTTACCTTGCTGTTGTCTGTGATATTGTCCGGATGTCACGGGCAGTCTTCAGAAATCCAGAATAAAAAGTTCAGAAAATTTACCGAAACTTTATTTTGTCAGGAAGTGGCGTCAAATACGGTCAGTCTGCATTATACACTCAAAGATCCCGGTCAGTATGGGATTCAGGATTCCCCGGTTACATTCGGATATTTTAATACGGATAAAGGAACCCGAAAAATTTCCACAGAAAATACACAGGCGGCATTGAAACGATTTTCCTATCGGAAATTATCAAGGGAAAACAGGCTTACATATGATGTGTTGGATTATTATCTGGAGTTATCTAAAAAAGAAAGTGACTATCTGCTGTATGAAGAGCCCATGGGGACAGTCAGCGGTGTGCAGACACAGATTCCGGTACTGTTGTCAGAATATCAGTTTCAAAGCAAAGAAGATGTGGATGCTTATCTGGAGTTGATGAAAACAACACCCGATTATTTTAATTCCCTGATCGCATTTGAACAGGAAAAGGCACAAAAAGGGCTTTTTATGGCAAGCTATACGGCGGACACCGTAATTGAACAGTGTCAGGCATTCATTGATATGGGAGACTCCAACTATCTGATTTCCACGTTTGTTGATCGGATCCAGAAGCTTACAGATCTGTCCGAATCGGAGAAAAGTGATTATATCCAGAAAAATGCATATATGCTGCAGACCTATGTGTTGCCGGCCTATCAGCAGCTGATTAAAACCGTGGTGGAGTTGAAAGAATCCGGTAAGAACGAAGAAGGACTCTGTTATCTGCCAAACGGCAAAGAATATTATGAGCTGACAGTGCAGGCGTCCACAGGATCTGCAAGAACAGTTCCTCAATTACAAAAACTGACAAAGAATCAAATGAAAGATGATCTGGCGGCAATGAAAGCTGTGATTGGACTGACAGCAGAACAGGCAAAGGAAACAGCAGTGATGGAATCTACCGATCCAAAAGAAATATTAAACAGTCTGAGTCTGGATATTCAGAAGACGTTTCCAAAACTTCCTCAGACGAGTGTAGAAGTAAAATATGTGCCAAAAGCCATGGAAGCACATCTAAGTCCGGCATTCTATATGATACCGGCACTGGATGACACAGAAGAAAATGTCATCTATGTCAACCAGGCCCAGATGGGTAATAAGCTGACACTGTATACAACACTGGCCCATGAGGGGTATCCGGGGCATCTGTATCAGACGGTTTATTACGCATCAATAAAGCCGGATCCGCTGCGAAGTATTTTCAATTTTGGCGGATATGTGGAAGGCTGGGCAACGTATGCGGAAATGGGGGCCTACTATCTGGCGGATTCTCTTACCAGAGAGCAGGCGGTTCTGCTTCAGAAAAACAGTTCCATTTTGCTGGCATTGTATGCGCTGGCAGATATGGGGATTCATTATGATGGGTGGAATCGGATGGATACTGTAAAATTTTTCAAAGAATATGGAGTCGGAAGTGCGGAGATCGTAAATCAGATTTATGATCTGATCATTGGATCTCCGGGAAATTATCTGAAGTATTATATCGGCTATGTAGAATTTCTGGAATTAAAGAAAAAGTGGGTAGAAAAGAAAGGGCAGGATTTTTCGCAGAAGGAGTTCCATAAAGCAGTTCTGGATGTAGGTCCGGCGCCGTTTGAAATCGTAGAGAAATATATGTGGCAGGGAGTAAATTAAGGAATGTTGAATTATTTATGGGCAGGTATGATCATCATTGGAATTGTATATGGGGCATTTACCGGAAAAATGCCGGATATCACAAATGCAGCATTGGATTCTGCGAAAGAAGCGGTGACATTATGTATTACCATGGTGGGAGTGATGGCATTCTGGATGGGCATCATGGAAATTGCATCCAGAGCAGGGATCATTGAAATGGCATCGAAAAAAATGCGGCCGCTGATCCGATTTTTGTTTCCTGATATTCCGAAAGAGCATCAGGCAAATCAGTATATTACAACAAACTTTATTGCAAATTTTCTGGGGCTTGGCTGGGCGGCAACGCCTGCCGGACTTCAGGGAATGCAGGCACTGGCCGAATTAGAACAGGAAAGGCGGATGAAAAGAGCGCCGGGAAAGGCAAGAAAGCCCGGCGTGGCATCCAACGAAATGTGCACATTTCTGATCATGAATATCTCTTCGCTGCAGTTGATCCCGATCAATGTGATCGCCTACCGGAGTCAGTATGGAAGTATGAATCCGGCGGCAATTGTAGGTGCGGGGATTGTGGCGACAACGGTGAGTACGCTGGCCGGGATGGTGTATTGTAAGATCATGGACAGGACGAAATGAGTCCTGTCTATAGTGATCCTGTCCGTGCATACTCCAGCAATTCTTCTTCCACTCGTTTCATCAATTCCTTTGTCTCAGGATGGGTATACGGAATCCGCGCAATAATCCTTGGAATGTAGTTCCGCTCTTCAATGATATCCAGACTTTCTCGAAAATTAATATCATAGAAATAGGCGAGATAAGAAATCCAGTAATCCATCGGAGTCACCCGATCAGAGGAAAGAATGCATTCATGACGTAAAATAGAGTCTTTTACTTTTGGAGAAACCACGGAGGCACCTGTCTCCTCTGCAGAAGTATCCATAAAAGTTTCCAGTTTATCTTCCAGTTTTACACGGCAGTTGTCCAGTTTATCGGCATCCCGGATGATCTTTGCATGAAGCAGAGTACGGGAATCGGAAATTCCTTCCAATTTAAAATCACTGTGTTTTGCAATGGAAATCCGGATGATCTCATCAAAATCTGATTCTGGAATAAAGTTACGGATCAGATTTTGATGAGGCGCATTGTCGAACAGAATTTTGACTCCGTAAGCTGCGTGATCCATCGTGTCCGGAAGAAAGCTGTCGAAGCGTTTTAACTGCTCAAAACGTCCGATATCATGCAGCAGGGCGATCATCTTTGCAAGTGTGGTATCTTCCTCAGATAACCGCATACGGGCTGAAATGTCAGTACTTTCTTTTACAACGCCGTAAGTGTGTACGATCTTTAAACGGATTTTGTCATTGTGGCAGTCGTAGTCTTTTAAATAATTGTTGAATTGTCTTTTGGCGGTGTAAAAATCCATAAAAGTGGCACTCCTTACAAATTACGTTGTTCTTCTAACTGTTTCTTAAGCTGCTCAAGTTCTTTTTCTTTTTGTTGCAAAAGAACTTCCTGAGATGCAAGCAACTCATTTTTTTGAGCAATAGTATTCTGTTGTTCATCAATCGTATCCTGCATTTGATCGATCATTTCCAGATTGCTATATCTTTATTGTGACGGGTTTCCCGATAGATGTCAAGTGGGATGAAAACGAATTCCAGCAGGTAATATTTAGGGGGTACATCTTCAAAAAAGATTATGGTATAATAGTACTCTTATAAGAAATCAAGTCAGGAAAATGATATTTTATAGCAAAGGGGGCAGAGGATGTTGCGTGTAGCTGTTGTAGAAGATGAAACAGAATATCGTGGATTGATACAGGAGATGGTGGGCAGATATGCAAAGGAATATGATCTCCAGATTCAGATTACAGCATTTCAGGACGGCAGAGAGCTGGTTCAGAATTATCACAAATTTGACATTCTTCTGATGGATATCGAAATGCCTCATCTAAATGGTATGGAGGCAGCCCAGAAGATACGGGAGCTGGATAAGGAGGTAGTGATCGTTTTTATCACTAACATGGCGCAGTATGCAATCAAGGGCTACGAAGTAGATGCGCTGGATTTCATTTTAAAACCGCTGAACTATTATACCTTTTCCATGCGTTTTACAAGAGCTGTGGGAAGAGTGAAAAATCGGGAAGGAAAACGGATCTGTCTGAATCTCCCGGATGGACCGAAGTTTCTGGACAGCAGAGACATCTATTATGTAGAGATCCAGAACCGGATGCTTCACTATCACACGAAAGCAGGCGTATTTACGATCCGCGGAGCATTAAAGGACGTGCAGGAAGAACTGGAAGACTGGCATTTTGTAAAATGCAATCAGTGTTATCTGGTAAATATGAAGTATGTTTCCGAAATTAGAAAAAATATTGCGGTTGTGGGTGGCGATGAGCTGGAAATCAGCAGAAGAAACAGACCTGCATTTCTGAGTGCAGTGGTAGATTTTCAGGGAGGCTGATCCAGGAAAGGGAAGAGGAAAACGATGAATGAAAATCTAAATCTGAAAATTGAGAGCCTGTGGTATGGGATCAATTTGTGGACCTCCTGTCTGGTGTTTCTGCTTCCGCTGAGAAGAAAGACACATTTTAAAGTCAGACTGATTCTGTCGGGAGCAGTATGTGTTTTAATTCTGTCCGGAGTATATTATTTTATAGAAAATCTTACAGACTGGGGCTACTGGGGGCAGGTTCCCCTTTTATTCATCACGTATTTTAGTGCGGTTCTGATTTTTTACAATTGTGTGAAGGGCAAGGGATTTGCCCTCTGGTATTGTGGTGTATGGGGAACGATGACATTTTTGTTGGTACTGGAAGCCAGCTATGTACTTTGCAGTCCACTGCTGGGAGATTTGGGAAACTGGCTTTTGAAAATTTTATTTTCGATGGCAGTAAATGTGGCAGTAGGACTGACACTGGCTCGATGGATGCCGGAAAAGGGGCAATATCAGATTGGGCCGAGGCAGATGGTTTCTGCATGGGTGTTTTGTATTATGTCAGAAAATTTGTTTATTTACGCAAAGGTCGATCTGGGGGCCGCATTATTCAACATTGTGTTGCAGTTTTATTGTATCACCTTATTGTATCTGCAAAGTGCATTGTTTAAAAAGAGTAGTATGAGAAAAGAGCTGGAAACCATTCAGCTTCTCTGGCATCAACAAAAAGGGCAGTATCAGCTGTCCAAAGAAACGATAGAGCTGATCAATCACAAATGTCATGATCTGAAGCATCAGGTACAGGCAATACGTGCTGTCAAAGATGAAAAAGAAAGAGAAACATATCTCGAAAAAATTGAAAAATCCGTGCAGATTTACAGTGCTATTGTGAGAACAGGAAATGAAATTCTGGATACCATTTTGACAGAAAAAAGTTTGATCTGCGAAAATAGTGGGATTCATATCAGCTGTGTGGCAGATGGCTCTCTTCTGGCTTTTATGAACCCGGTAGATTTGTATACATTGTTTGGAAATGCTCTGGATAACGCAATTGAAGCGGTGAGAAAGCTGGAAAGCAAAGAAAAAAGAGTGATTGATATCATGCTATACGAAAGACAAAGATTTCTGATGCTTCAGATAGTCAATCCGATGTGCGGAGAAGTGAAGTTTGAGGATGGACTTCCGCTTACGACAAAGGCGAAGAACGGATATCACGGATATGGAATGAAGAGCATGCTCCATACCATTCAAAAATATGAGGGACATTTGACAACAGAGGTAAAAAATGGATGTTTTTATTTCAACGTTATGCTTCCTCTTGAAAGAGATTCCAACAAAAAATAGAAGAGACACAAAGAGTCTGGCCGGTGAGCCGGGCTTTTTTGTTAAAAATTTGACCACTTACTCCATAAGAAATACCACCTGAACAAAAACGGTTGTATTTGCAAATTATAGTAGATATAATCATTTCGAAATAAATTGAGAGGTGTAAGAAATAACAAAAAACATGGAGTAATTACTATGCGAACCAGTAAAATGAGAAGAGAAATTGAACTGAAGAAAGGCTGGGTATTCACAGGGCGTGACGGAAAAGCGGTCAAAGTGGATTTACCGCATACCTGGAATGCAGTGGACGGACAGGATGGAGGAAATGACTATTATCGAGGAACCTGTCATTACAGCACTACATTTGCAGCCCCGGATTTTGACAGCAAGACCCAGAGAGTATATCTGGAGTTTCAGGGAGTAAATTCCTCTGCCGAGGTGGAGTTAAACGGTCAGAAGGTGATGAGTCATGATGGCGGATATTCCACATTCCGTGCAGATGTGACAGAGTTTTTAACAAAAGAAAACAAGTTAGAAGTAGCAGTGGATAACAGTATCAACGACAGAGTATATCCTCAAAAAGCAGATTTCACATTTTATGGTGGAATTTACAGGGATGTTCTCCTTCGTATTGTATCAAATGAACATTTTGAGATGGACTACTACGGCGGAGATGGTGTAATGGTAACGCCGACAGTAGAAGGAAAAGATGGAAAGGTTCATGTAGAGAGTTTCCATAAGGCAGAAAACGCGGAAGTAGCAGTAACTTTAATTGATGCACAGGGAAATCCTGTAGCAAAAGGTGAAGGAAAAGATGTGACGGTTACGATACCGGATGTACATCTTTGGGATGGAGTAGAAGATCCATATTTATATACAGCAGTAGTAGAGTTGATGAAAGACGGAGAAGTCAAAGACGACGTTCGCATTCCATTTGGTGTCCGTACATTCAGCGTGGATCCGAAAAAAGGATTTTTCCTGAACGGACGCTCTTATCCTCTGCATGGAGTATCCAGACACCAGGATCGGAAGGGAATCGGAAATGCATTAACAAAAGAACACCACAGAGAAGATATGGAATTTATCCGTGAGATTGGGGCAAATACAGTTCGTCTCGCGCATTATCAGCATGATCAGTATTTCTATGATCTATGTGATCAGTACGGAATGATTGTCTGGGCGGAGATTCCATACATCTCAGAACATATGCCAAACGGACGGGAAAATACCATTAGCCAGATGAAAGAGCTGATTGTACAGAATTACAATCATCCAAGTATCGTTACATGGGGAATATCCAATGAGATCACGATTTCCACAAAGGATAATAAGGATATGCTGGATAATCACCGTGAACTCAATGATCTGTGTCACAAAATGGATTCCACACGTCCTACAACACTGGCCTGCTATGCATTGTGCGGTCCTTTCAACAAGGTAGCACATCTGTCTGACTTAGTAAGCTGGAACTTGTATTTGGGATGGTATGTTCCAGGGTTGTTTTTAAATGACTGGTGGATTAGCTTTTTCCATCGAGTGTACCCTAACAGGTGTTTGGGATATTCTGAGTATGGTTGTGAAGGAATGCCGAATTTACATTCCTCACGTCCAAGAAGAGGAGACCATACAGAAGAATATCAGAGTCTCTACCATGAATTTATGCTGAAATGTTTTGAGCGTCATCCGTATATGTGGAGTACCCACGTATGGAACATGTTCGATTTTGCGGCAGATGCGAGAGATCAGGGTGGAGAGCCGGGAATGAATCATAAGGGACTTATGACATTCGACCGGAAAGTAAAAAAAGACAGCTTCTACATTTACAAAGCGTACTGGAGCAAAGAGCCTTTTGTACATCTTTGCGGAAGCCGCTACGTAGACAGAACGGAAGCAGTCACTACAGTTAAGGTTTATTCGAACCAGACAAAAGTTGCATTATATGCAAACGGCAAGCTGCTGGAAGAAAAGACAGGCAATAAAGTCTTTGAATTCCGCGTTCCGTTAAACGGAGAAGTTCGTCTGGAAGCTGTGTCCGGTCAGGCAAAAGATACGAGCACAATTCGCCGTGTCAGCAAGCCAAACCCGGATTACAAGCTCAAAAAGAGCAAAGGAAAGAGCCAGAACTGGGTATAAAAGTGACGAGATAATTTTACATTAGGAGGAAACAGGAATGAAGAAGAAAGGAACAGGGGTCAGAAAATGGGGGATCCTGACAGGAGTAACAGCAGTACTGATGATTGCGCTGATCATTGGATCCACAATCGCTTTTCGGTATACAACAACGATCAATGTAGCTTTGGATGCATCTACTTATAAAATTATAAAAGGTGATACGGATACAGACACAGAATATTTTAAAAGTGATTTCGCCTCAGACAAAGAACGAAAAGCTTATGAGGAAAAATTGTGTGCAACGATAGAGGCAGAGGGAGCCGCCTTATTGAAGAATGACAATCAGGCATTGCCATTGGCAAAAGGGGAAAAGGTAAGTCTCTTTGCGCATGGTTCTGTAGATTTGATGTATGGAGGAACAGGTTCCGGTGCAGTAGATACAAAGAGTGCACCAAGTCTGAAAGATGCACTGACAGAAAATGGAATTGAAGTGAATGAAAAACTCTGGGATTTTTATTCATCAGATGAAATGATGGAGAAATATAGCCGTAAAACTCCGGAGGCAATTGCAGATAAACTGGAAGCAAATACACAGTATGGTGTAAACGAGGCTCCATGGAGTGAAGTAGAAAAAGCAGCTTCCGACAGCTTTGCAGATTATGGTGATGCGGCAATCGTCGTGTTGTCACGTTCCGGTGGAGAGGGTGCAGATCTTCCAAGTGGAGAAAATGGAACAGATGCAGATTACATTTCAGGTATGGAAGGTGATGGAAACTATCTGGCATTGTCTCAGGAAGAAAAAGATCTGCTTGCAGGTCTGAAAGCACTGAAGGATAAAGGAACATTCAAAAGCATTATCGTACTGCTGAACTCTTCAAATGCAATCGAACTGGACTTTTTAAATCCTGAAATCTGCGGTGTAGATTATGGTGTAGATTCCTGCATGTGGATCGGTGACGTAGGACAGGCAGGTATCAATGGAGCAGGACAGCTTCTGTCCGGTGCAGTAAGCCCGTCCGGAAGTATTGTAGATACATTCTGTTATGATAACCTGACAAATCCGGCAATGTATAACTTCTATTCTCAAGAGTATCCAAATGCAGAAGAGTATAAGCTGAACACAGACGGAAGTGATGTTCAGGGTATGTACAGTGTATACCAGGAAGGTATTTATCTGGGATACCGTTATTACGAGACACGTTATGAAGATGCAGTGATGGGAACCGGAAACGCCGGAAGTTATGACTATGATCAGACAGTTGCTTATCCATTCGGATATGGACTCAGTTACACAGATTTTGCTTACAGTGATTTTAGCGTAGCAGAAACAGATGATGGATTTGATGTAACTGTAACAGTTAAGAATACAGGTGACACTTATTCCGGGAAGAAGAGTGTACAGGTTTACTTCCAGTCACCATATACAGATTATGACAAAGAAAACGGAATCGAAAAAGCATCTGCAGAGCTTTGTGGATTTGCAAAAACAAAAGAACTGGCTCCGGGAGCTTCCGAGAAAGTAACGATCCATGTAGACAAAAAAGAACTGAGAACATATGATTCCAACAATGCAAAAACTTATATTTTAGATGCCGGCAACTATTACTTTACAGTTGCAGAGGGTGCACATGAAGCAGTAAACAATATCCTGGCTGCAAAAGGATTTACACCGGAAAATGCAAAAAATATGGATGAAGCAGGAAATGCCGCTTTAACCTATAAATGGAACAATGCAAAATTAGATACTACAACTTTTGCAAAATCAGAAGCAACAGGAACAGAAATCACAAACCTGTTTGATGAAGCTGATCCGAATAAGAGTAGTGATGCTCCGGGAGAAGTAACATGGCTGTCACGTTCTGACTGGGAGGGAACATTCCCGACAAAACCTGCAGAACTGAAAGTAAATGATAAACTGGCAGAGTCACTTGTATTTACAAGATATGATGGTTCTTTGGCAGATTCTGTAGAAATGCCGACAATGGGGGCTGACAATGGACTTGCACTGGCATCTCTTATCGGTGCGGATTATGATGATCCGAAGTGGGATGATCTTCTGGATCAGCTGACTTTTGAAGAAATGGTAAATACTATTACACTTGGATTCCATAATACAGCAGCAGTACCGTCAATCGGAAAAACAGCAACAAAAGATGAAAACGGTCCGCAGGGACTTACAGCAGCATTGACAGGTGGAAAATCTGCAATGTGCTACACATCAGAAGATGTGATGGCAGCAACATTTAATAAAGAATTGATGGAAGATGTAGGACGCTGTATCGGGGAAGACTGTCTTGCAATGGGATATTCCGGTCTGTACGGACCAGGTGTGAATATGCATCGCACAGCATACTCAGGAAGAAACTTTGAGTACTACTCTGAAGATCCGTTTATCTCAGGAGAAATCTGTGCGGCAGAAGTACAGGGAATTCAGTCAAAAGGTGTTTATGTATACTTAAAACATGTAGCGTTAAATGATTCAGAATCCAGCAGACGTGGAGTGAATACCTGGCTGAATGAGCAGTCAGCAAGAGAAATTTATCTGGAAGTAGCAGACAAAGCAATCGTAGATGGCGGCGCATGGTGTACAATGAACGGATTTAATCGTTGGGGATCTACATGGTGTGGTTCTTATGAAGCACTTCAGACAGACTACTTAAGAGGAGAGCTTGGAATGCGCGGTATGAGCATCACAGACTACTCCGGATCCAGCAAATATATGGATATGTGCGATGGTCTGATCGCAGGAACAGATATTTGGGATAGCCCGGATCAGACGATTCATACAAAGAATGCTCAGAAGTATGAAAAAGATGCATATATCGTAACAGAAATGCGTGAAGCAATGCACAACATTCTGTATACAGTAGTAAACAGTAATGCCATGAACGGATTATCCGGAGCGGATCGTCTGAAACCTATCACACCATGGTGGCAGACAGCTCTGTTTGCAGCGATTGGACTGTTTGCAGTTCTCACTGTAGTAAATGCAGTAATGCTTGGACGTGCGATCAAGCGTAAAAAAGCAAATGCAAATCTTGCAGAAGAAATTGAAATAAGAAACGAGTAAATCGGATGGCCCTCTGCTTTTTATAAAGCAGAGGTGCTGCTTTAGGCAAAGAGGCAGACCGCCGTATCCGGGCGGGAGAATGGAGAATAATATGAAACAGGAATCCACTCAGGCAACATCTGTCAATGCTCTGAACAGGGCAAAGATGTATCAGCTTGTTCTTTTCCCCATGAATAATGGGGCGACAAATGTCTATTATATTTTGACAATGAACTTTATTGCATATTATGCAAACGGAGTTCTTGGCTTATTGCTGGCATTTGCAACTACAATGGTAACATTGATGCGTGCGGGAGATGCGTTCATTGACCCGATCATTGGAGCGATCATGGACAGAACTTCTACCAAATGGGGAAAATTCAGACCGTTTATGGTAATCGGAAACCTGATTATGATCGTATCCTCAATTTTACTGTATTTTGGAACCCGTATCATTTCTGAGGATATGATGTGGCTGCGTTATTTATGCTTTATTTTATTCTACGCACTGAATATGGTTGGATATACATTCCAGACATCGGTTACACGTTCAGGACAGACATGTCTCACAAATGACCCGAAACAGAGACCTCTGTTTACAATCTTTAATACGATTGCCAGCCTGATCGGAATGGGGCTTGTACAGTTTCTTGCGCCGATCGTAACCGGAGGAAATTACAGAACAGAAGAATTTTTTAATATCATGATTCCTCTGGCAATGATCGTATCAGCGATCATGACTGCACTGGCTGTTATCGGTATTGCAGAAAAAGACCGTCCAGAATTCTTTGGACTTGGTGGAGAAGGCGGAAAAGAAAAAGTTAAAATAAAAGAATATGTAGCTATTTTAAAAGCAAACAAAGAATTACAGAGACTGATGATCGCTGGTGCAGGATGTAAGCTTGCATTCTCGATCGCAACGAATATGACGGTTCTGGCGATGCTTTACGGAGCGATGATGGGAGATTACAAAGGTCTGTATCTTCCGATGATGATCGTCGGATATGTATTTTCCGTTCCATTCTTCCTGTTGACAGTACGTACTTCACAGAAGAAAGGACAGAAGGCATCTTTAATGCTCTATATCAGCGTTGCACTTGTTATGTACATCGGTGTTTTAGTATTGCTTCTGTTGTGGAAACCGGAAGTTGCAGCGATGAATGTGAGTCTGACAAACCTGAATCTTTATACGATCCTGTTTATCCTTTTTTTCGGAATTGGATACGGAGCATATTATGCAACAGCAGATATGCCGATTCCAATGGTTGCAGACTGTTCAGATTACGAAACATTCCGCTCCGGACGTTATATTCCGGGAATTATCGGAACCTTATTCTCACTTGTGGATAAGCTGGTAAGCTCTCTGGGATCTACAGTAGTGGGAATTGCAGTGACGATCATCGGACTGTCAACACTTCCGGATGGAACAACCCCTTATTCAGAGGGAATGCATACGATAGTAATTATTTTATTCTGTGTTGTTCCGATGCTTGCATGGATCGCAACACTGGTCGCAATGCGCGGATATAAACTGACCGGTGCAAGAATGAAAGAAATTCAGGCGATCAATGCAGTGCGTAAGGATGCGATCAGTAAAGGAATGAGCGTAGAAAACGCAATGCAGAAGTGGCAGACGATTGATCAGGTGCCGGATGAATTTAAAGTACACTAAAAGTGAAAAAGTAAACATATAGGAAGGAATATCCTTTCATCAGACGGTAGACAAAGTTGGTGCTGGAGTTTAACTTCAGCACCAACTTTGTCTACCGTCTGGGGAACAAACCTGCGGATCAGGTTTGTTCCATTATCATTATTGAACAGAATTTTCACACCGTAAGCGGCATGATTCATCGTGTCCGTAAGAAAGCTGTCGAAGCGTTTTAACTGCTCAAAACGTCCGATATCATGCAGCAGGCCGATTATTTTTGCGAGTGTGGTATCTTCCTCAGATAACTGCATACGGGATGAAATGTCAGTACTTTCTTTTACAATGCCGTAAGTGTGTACGATTTTTAAACGGATTTTGTCATTGTGATTGTCATAGTCTTTTAAATAATTGTTGAATTGTTGTCGGGCAGTATAATAATCCATAGAATTTGTATTCTCATTGCACATTGTTTTGTTGTTTTTGGGTGTTGTCCCATTATAGGGAGCATGCTATTTAAGATGATATGCTCCCCTTTGTGTTTCTTTTATCTTTCGTCCTTAAGATATGCATTTCGAAGAGATTCTAGTTCTAAATGAGTATTGGTAATGGCTTGTTGAATATCAATTTTACAATCTAACAATTTATATATCCAATCACAAACAACAGCATCAATTTCGTATTGAGGGATCACTTTATTATTAGCTAATTTTGGCGGGATTGTAGGCTTGGTATATTTATAAATAGAATGATATAAAGAAAGCCAAGGATACAATTCTGTTAATTCATCATTGGTATAGGTACTATTTAGTGCGGAAAGCCCGCCTAATAAAGAGGAATAGTTTGTGATCTGTTCATCACAAGTCCATTTAATAAATTCAAAAGCTTCCTCTTTTTTATTAGAGTGACTATTGATACCAAGACCCCAACCACCAAGCAAAGGAGATCGACCAGGAATTAAGTGATAACCTATCGAGCCGACGATACTATTTTTCCTCAAGTCAGTAACATCGGATAAAAATGATGGGTATGAGATAAGCATTGCAGTCTCTCCATTTAGAAAATCTTCGACAACACTAATATCTGTAGCAGTTCTATAATCCGGTTTTGCATTTTTTATAGATCTAACAAAGTTGATATATGCTTTTAACGAATGATCTGAGTCTAAACAAACATTTCCATGCTGATTGAAAAGACTGCCGCCATATGATCTGAGACGCATATATATTTCGGGAGTTAAGCATTCACTATAGGCAGTCGGTATGGAAGTTCCATATGAAATTGCAGAGGTTTTGTTTGTAAAGAAATCAGCAATTGTATTAAATTCTTTCAACGTACTGGGTGGACGAAGCGAAATATTATTTTCTCTTTCATAATCATTTTTTAATGCCGGATTTTCAAATAAATCTTTTCTGTAATAAAAAACTTGTGGAGCATACATAAAAGGAATACCGTAATAACGTCCATTAAAAATACTGTAATGCTTCAAACAGTTAGGAAGAAAGATGTCAGGATTAATGGAATTGAATTGAGTAGTTATATCTTCTAATATCTGTTCGGAGGCAAGAGAAGGAAGCCAGGGAATATCATACATAAATACGTCATAAGGCTTCCCATTGTTTGAACGGTATTTTTCCACAATGGTTTCATACAAGCGGTGATGTGGAAGAATCGTTACATTTGCGTGAATACCTGTTTTGTTTTCGAAGTTTTTTAATAAACTTAGCAGAGAGTGAACTTGAGAAGTATCAAGCATCAAAACACGAATTGTTTCTTTAAACTCTTTTTTTTCTCTGCTGCTAATCTGTAATTTGTCACATGAATTATTTCTATAATTGTAAAATTTTCCACCGCTTAAAATAATTTTTTCAGTTTCTTTTGTTAAAGGCGACTGGAGTTGCTCTAAGAGAAGTTTAGAAGCCAACTGACCAAGTTTCATTGCAGGGCGCACGGTAGATGCAGAGGAAAAGGAATGTGTATGAAGGTTCCAGTGCTCTTCACCCAAAGTGAAAACAGGAATATTATCTGTTGTATAACCTAGTATTTTGATACCTTCAATAATTCCAGCAGCTAAAGATTCGGAAGTTGTAACAATTACTTGTGGAATTTTTGATCGGAGAAGACGAATGGTTTTTCTGAAAGCATCTTCTTTACTCATATCTGTTTGAAAAAAAGCATATGCAGGTGGTGATAAATTATAGTTTTTAAAGGCATCACAAAACCCACGTATGCATTCAAACTCACAACTATAGCTTTCTGGACCCGACATGAGATAAATATCAGTAAAACCAGATTGCAACAAGGATTCTATCATGTTTCTCAAAAGGATTCTATTATTGAAAGAAACAAAATTAGCATCCAAACTGTGAATGTTCCTATCAATTAAAACAAGAGGAATATTCTTAGATGTAAAATTATCATAATAGAATTTCCAATTCATGGGTTGACAGGAAACTAAAATCAATCCACATACTTGTTTTTTTAATAAATTATGAACAATGTTTTTTTCAAATTCAGGTATATTTTCAGAAAAATCTAGATTCAAATAGTAATTTGTATTCTGAAAATATGATTTGATTCCTTGGAAGAGCTGCACGTAATAACTATCATTCAAACTAGGTAAAATCACACCAATATCTGTATTTATTTTAGATTTTAAATTTTTGGCATTTAGATTTATGGAATAGTGAAGCTCATTAACGGCATCCTGTATTTTTTTTGAAATTTCTTTACTGACAGGTTTGGTATTATTTAAATAGTTTGAGACGGTAGCGATAGAAACGCCAGCTAGATTTGCAACATCTTTGAGAGTCGCCATAATCGTGCCCCCTTCCTTGAATTAAAAATATTTATACGCTTAACAAGAAAATTAACTAACTTTTTTTCAAAATACCATAAAAGTGTGAAAAAGTAAATCGAATACAAGAAAATATTGTTAAAATTAAACGTTTAAATTTAATAGAAAGAAAATTTAAATCAAAGTATTGAATTGATCGAACTTAATATATAGAATGAAGATAAAGTTAAGCAAGAAAATTATTATTGAAGGAGGAAGAAAGTTATGAAAAAAAGATTTCTTGCAATGTTACTGGCAGGAGCAATGGTTATGGGACTTGTTGGATGTGGAAGTTCAGAAAGTCCGAAGGAAACAACAGATGAAAAAACTGGTGCGGAAAAGTTAAAAATTGGAGTCTCTATTATGGAGTTAACGGCGTACCCGTGGTTCCAGGGAGTTGTAGATGGCTGTAATCAGTGGGAAGAGGAAAATGCAGCAAACAAAGGAGTAGAAATTAAATTCGATTTCGAAGATTCCCATTCGGATGTACAGACAATGTTGACAAATTTGGATAATATGCAAGTTGCAGGTTGTAATGGTATTATTCTTTTTCCGGCGGATGCATCGTCTGCTATTCCAACTATGAAAGAATGTGTAAATAATGAAATTCCTGTTATTGTAGGTGATTATGTCCAGGAACCGGCATCTGAAAGTGATGTAGTATGGTCCACGTTTGTAGGACATGATATGAAGGCTTTAGGCAGGGAGGCTGGAAAGACAGCAGTTGCTTATTTGGATACTCTTGGAAAAGACGACCCTGTTTGTTTATTCATTTCAAGACCAACATCAGGAAAAGCCTCTTCGGACAGATTTGATGGATTTAAGGAAATCGTATTAGAGTCATATCCAAATGCAAAAATTATTGAAGAAGGAGACACTGGAGCAGGAACAAGAGATTCAGCCCAGACGCTAATGGAAAATATTCTCCAGAGAGAATCTGTAATTGATGTAGTATGTGGACATAATGATGCAGAAGTAGTTGGTGCATACAATGCAGCAGTAGCACAAGGAAGAAATGAAATTAAATTTATTGGTATTGCGGGGGATAAAGATGTATTAGGATGGCTTGAAGAAGGAAATGAAGCATGGTTAGGAGAAGTCCTTCAGGATCCTGTGGTATTAGGATATCAGGCTACAGATGCTATGATTAAAGTTTTAATGGATAAAGAAAAATTGCCAGAAAAATACGATTTGCCAGATCCAGAGGTTATTACAAGTGAAAATATTAAAGATTATGATTGGAATAATTGGAAATGGCTCGGCTAAACTGAGTTAGCAAAAAATAGTAGCTGGCGATATAGTGATACTCGCCAGCTATTTAGAATAATGGAGGGATGTCGTGTGATTCAGTTATTACCAGAACCAAAAGTAGTACACGAAGATGGAAATAAAACAAAAAAGTTTAAAAATTTGTGGCTAAAATCTGAAAAAGGAATTTCAGAAGAACTAATTGAATTGTCAAGAGAACGTTTTTGGAATTATCAAGAAGTTAAAATAAATGAAACGAAAGAAAATACTTTAGAAGTAAATTTAGTTGAATCTCTTGATAACATTGATTCTAATCAGACAAAATTGTTTCAAGAACAAGGATATGACATAAATATAAGCAAAGAAAATGTAATACTTCGTTATGAAAATAGAGTTGGTTTTTTGAATGGAGTTACTACTCTGAAGCAATTGATGGAAAAGAGTAAGGATGAATTTATTTTACCGACGTGTCATATTACAGACTGGCCCTCATTAGAAGTCCGAGCAATTGCACAGACATTTTCCTGGTATGCGGGATATGGAAGGTTTGGATTTGACAGTCAGTTATGGGGATTTGAAGAGTGGAAACAATATTTAAATATTTGTTTGGATAATAAAATTAATCAGTTTAATTTGGTTATGTATGGATATTGGCCGTTTGAAATGGAAGAATATCCGGAAACGGTATTTCGAAATGTGCCAATTAAAATTTGGAATGCCGAAAATAGAAGATGGTTGACAGTAAGATATACACATCCTAATTTAGAGGAGCCGTTTTTGAAGCAGTTTATTGAATTATCTCATAGATACGGGGTGAAAATTTTTGCTTATGTTGGTTTGAATTCATATAACGGAGGATTTACGATCAAACATCCGGAAGCAAGAATGAAACCACCGAAAGATAGCGATTTTAGGAATGATTTTGATTCGCTTTGTTTAAGTTATCCAGGGAATGTGGAGTATATTGTAGAATCTATGAAGGAGATTGCAAAGCTAGGATTTGATGGATACACACTGGAAGAAAGTGAAGAAGGATTTTGGTTTTGTGAATGTGATGAATGTAAAAAGAGATGGCATGCAATTTCCGATAGCCCGGGAGAAGCAAAACATAAAGCAAACATGTGGCTGCTGAAAAAAATTTATGATGAGGTCAGAAGTATCAATAAAGACGCTGTCATTGGAATTAGAGCGTTTAGACAACCGCCACTTGAAAAAGATCCTATGTTCCTAAAAGAATGTGTTGATTCAATGCCAGAGGATATCATGTTATTTTGGGCACCAGGTTTGTATGTACCAGAAAGTGAGTTTCAAAAATGGTGCGATGCATTTGGAAGAGATCGAATATGGGCGAGGGACACAGAATCTAATTCAATTACTTCTACAATGGGAAGATTGTATCGAACATTTAAAAGCAATGTGATTCGTTATGAAGATGAGACAAATGAGCAGGTAATTGAAACTGATATCAGGCAGCATAGAGGAAGCGTGAAAATGGGAGTTCATGGTATCAATGGTTTTATGTTTGAATGGTATGGTTTGTTTATGCATTTGTTTGCTCACGGCAATTATGGATGGGGTTCTCAGATGGACAATGAGGAATTTTACTACTTGGCATGTAAACAGAATTTTGGAGATTTAGGGGAAACTGTTTTATATGTTATGAAAAATATGGTTACTATACATGAAAGTCAGATTCCATTGTATACAACACCATTCCCATTCCAGAAAAATAAAATGCGGCAAGATGATATACCTGCAATTCTGAAAGCAAAGCAGAATCATGAAAATATTTTAAGTAAGATAAAGATGTTACAAAAAGAGACTTATTTGAATGAAAAATTGAGACCTTGGCTACCTCATTTTGATAAATTAGAAAATGCGGAACGTAGAAATGCGGTTATTTACGATATGGTACTTGCGGCATTAGCATATGAGGAAGAAGAAGATAAAGATAAGAAAGAAAAATTGCTTGACGAAATTTTATATTATAACGAGCAAGATTTTGATATCGTAAAAGAAATGTTTTTTGACATCAATCCTGTAACAGAAACGGGGGTAGGAAGTTGCATGTTTCCATATCATGAATTAAAGAGAATTATACATAATATAAGGCATCCAGAAGATAAAGATGAAGATGTTATCAGCTCTGGGGTAGAAGCATTTGGGTGGTTATGGTTGTAGAAAGGAGCAAATGATGGCAGAAGGTAAAACAAAAATGACTCCTTTAGTGGAAATACATGATGGTGTTATGGAATTTCCAGGTGTAAAGGCATTGGATCAGGTTAATTTTACACTAATGCCTGGGGAGTGTCATGCTTTGGTAGGGGAAAATGGAGCGGGCAAATCCACATTGTCAAAGTGTATTACAGGCGAAAACCAAATGACCAAAGGTGATTTATTAATTAAAGGAGAAAAAATTAAGATTCCATCATATAACGTCAGAGAATCTCAAAAGAAAGGCGTTGCAATTGTACATCAAGAGTTTACTTTAATGGGAGATATGACGGGGGTAGAGAATATTTTCGTAGGAAGATATGAAAAAAAGCATGGTCATATTGATTGGAAAGCCTTAGATAAGAGAGCAAAAGAATTGCTGGAGTATATGCAGTGTGATGTTAATTTAAATATTCCGGTGAAACATTTGCGCACGGCGGAGCGACAGATTATTCAACTTGCAAAGGCCTTATTGGATGATCCTAAAATATTGATTTTTGACGAATTGACTGCTGTGTTGCAGGAGAAAGATATTGAAAATATTTTTAGAATTATATCTGTTCTTAAGGAAAAGGGCATTGGAATTATTTACATTTCACATCGATTAGAAGAAGTATTTGAATGCTGTGATTCATATACAGTATTGTGTGATGGAAAATATATCAATTCTGGAAAAGTAAAAAATATCGATTATGATGGTCTTGTCAAAATGATTATCGGAAGAGAGCTGGAAAATGTATATCCACCTATCAATGAAGAATTTGGTGATGTAATTCTCGAAGTAAGGAATTTGACAGCGCCAAAGGCCTTTAGAAATATTAATCTTCAGGTAAGGGAAGGTGAAGTCATTGGACTGGCAGGTCTTTTAGGAGCAGGAAAGACGGAATTAGTTCAGGCAATATTTGGAAATCATAAAGTGACAGATGGTGAAATATTGGTTAAAGGAAAACCAGTGAAAATTAAATCACCCCAGCAGGCTATTAAGTTAGGAATGGGATTAGTTCCTGATGAAAGGCGGACATTAGGATTGGTTATGAAATTTGATATTAAAGATAATACCGTTTTACCATCTATGAAGCTTTTTAGAAAAGCAGGATTATTTCAGGATCATAAAGCAGAGATGAAAGCAGCATATGAAATTAATGAAAAAATGAATTTAGCATATCATTCTTTATGGCAAAATGTAAAAAAACTATCTGGAGGAAATCAACAAAAAATTGTAATCGCAAAATGGATGCTTCGTGATACAGAAATTTTCCTTTTAGACGAACCTACTAGAGGAATTGATATAGGCGCTAAGTTTGAAATTTACAATCTGATTCATGAGCTGACACAGCAAAAGAAGGCAGTCATATTAGTATCGCCAGAAATGGAAGAGCTTATTGGACTGTGTAATCGAGTATATGTCATGTATGAGGGAGAAATTTTAGATGAGGTAGAAGGTGAACGAAAAACCCAGGAAGTTATTATAAACAATTTGTTAGGAGTGAACGCGGAATGAATGATTACAAAGTAAAGTCAAAAAAATATAGCGGTGGTGTAAAAGCGCTGTTAAGTGATTGGATGATCGCATTTTTGTTTGTTGTACTATTTGCTCTATGTTGTTTCAATGCAAACTTTAGAACAACAACGAATATTATGAATGTATTACGTCAGGCATCATTTGTTGCAATTATCGCAATGGGAGAATTTTTCGTAATATTGATTGGTGAAATGGATATGTCTATTTCTTCAACTATTGGTATGGTATCGATCTTTTTTGCTGGATTTTCCGTAAGAAATGGATTACCACTTGGAGCAGCATTTATTTTAGTACTTTTAATGTCAGCTGTAGTAGGAGTTGTAAACGGATGTCTGGTAGTATACGGGAAAATGCCATCTTTTATTGCAACACTTGTCGTAATGAATATGTTAAAAGGTATTAACTATATTTATTCAGATGGCTTACCGATTTCAGGTCTCTCTGAAACATTTGGAAAACTTGCATTAGGAAAAATTGCAGGTATACCAATTGCTGTAGTTCTTATGCTGATTGTTGCAGTTATTTTATATTTTTTCACTGCCCATACGGCAACAGGAAGAAGCTTTTTTGCAGTAGGCGGAAACAAAGAAGCGGCAAAATTATCTGGATTAAATGTTAAATACATTTCAATTCTTGCTTTTGTAATATGTGGTGTTTTATCTGCAATCGGTGCGTTGGGACTTACATCCAGAACACAATCAGGAAATGTATCATTAGGAGATGAACTTCTATTTGATGTCATGACAATTTGTGTACTTGGTGGAACTTCTTTGACAGGTGGTAAAGGAAGAATTGCAGGAATTGTTATTGGCGCATTATTCCTTCAGGTAATTTCCAACATCATGGTTTTGATGGGAATCAACACATATTGGCAGTGGGTTGTGAAAGGAATTATTCTTGTTGTCGTTGTACTGATTGATTCGTTTTCCAAAAAGGAGTAAAAATGGAGATAAATAAATTTGGTCAAATAGGAAAGTTAAAAGAAGAAAAAATAGAGGAATATGAAAAACTTCATGCTGATGTTTGGCCAGGCGTATTGAAGAAAATTTCGGAGTGTAATATTAGAAATTATTCAATATTTAGATTTCAATCTTACGTATTTTCTTATTTTGAATACATAGGAAGCAATTATGAAGAAGATATGAGAAAAATGGAAGCAGATCCTATCACAAGAGAGTGGTGGATGCATACCCATCCATGTTTTCAAAAATACAGTATGGATGAGCAAAGTGAATTCTTTCATGATATGAAACAAATTTTTAATTATGCTGGTTAAGAAAAAGGAGGTAAAAATGACATACGGTAGTAAAGTTTGGATATTTCCAGATGCAGAACTTCCACCAGAAGGGGTAAATAGTATACCAGGGCATGAATCAATTATTATTACAAATGTCAGTGATGAAGATGCATATATTAAAATAACGCTTCTTTACACAGACAAAGAGCCTGTATCGGATTTGGAAATATGTGTAAAGGCCAGAAGAGTACGGTGTCTCAGAACAAATGAAGAAAAGGATTTTGGAAAATATACAGCAGAATTTGGTGAACAGTATGCGATTATGCTGGAAAGTAATACCCCTGTAGTTGCACAGTATGGAAGGGCAGAGCCTAGAACAGTAGCATTTTATACAACGACAGGATATTCAATTTAAAAAAGAAATTAGGAGGATAATTAAATGTCAAATCATGGTAAAATTTTTATTCCGGATCACGAGTATAAGGAGAGAGTTACAAGAGCGGCAAAAATATTGCAGAGAGAAAAGCTTGATGCAATGATTGTTAATTCAAATGAAGCAGATTATGCAAATGCAAGATATTTTTCAGGATTTTGGCCATTGTTTGAAAGATCAGGGGTTGCTATTTCAGCTTCTGGAGATGCAGCTTTAATGGTAGGACCAGAAAGTAGAGAATTTGCAGCAGATCGTTCTCGTTTGGAAAAAATTTTTGTATTAAAAGAATATAGGGAAAGTGCAGATCCAGCATATCCAGAGTTGAAAGCTGATACATACCAGGATGTGTTTCATGCAATCGGAGTAAATGGAAAGAAATTAAGAATTGGTGTCGCCAGCTATTTGGATACTTCAGTTATTATTATGGAAGGTATTAAAGCAGCATTTCCAGAAGCAGAAATTGTAAGAGCAGATCATATAATGGTAGAATTACGGTCTATCAAATCGGTAAACGAGATTAATTGCTTACGAGAAGGATATCGAATTGCTGAACTGGCGACTCAACAGGTAATTAAAGAAATTCAGCCTGGAATGACAGAACTTCAAATGGTTGGAGTTGCAGAAAGAGTAGTATATGAGCAGGGAGCAGAATATGAAGGACTTCCTATGTATGTATTTTCAGAAGCATCGACACGACACGCAATTTCCAGATCATCATACAGAGAGTTTCAGAAAGGAGATATTGTTCAGCTGAACTTGTCGGCTAAAATCGATGGATATTCTGCAGCAATCGGATATCCAATTGTTTTAGGAAAATTGGAAGGCAAAAGAAGAGATGTTGTAATGTTTGGACTTGAAGCTCATAAATGGACACAGCAGCAGGTAAAAGCAGGCATTCCGGCTTCCCAGATTGCAGAAAACTTCTATAAGTATTATGTAGAAAATGGTTACAAAGAAAACTTCGTATATGGTCCATTACATGGAACGGGAATGATTGAAGTAGAGGCTCCATGGGTTGAAACGACATCTGATTATGCTTTGAAACCAAATATGACATTCCAGATTGATACATTTATTTCAACAGATACATTTGGGGTACGTTGGGAAAAGGGTATCGCAGTAACAGAAGATGGATGTGATGTTCTTTCCCCGGAAATTGGAAAGTTATATGAACTTGAGTTTTAGATGGTATAAACCTTAAAAAGGAGGATGTGATATGCAATTAATTGATATGCTTTTTGATGAAATTGAAGATGCAAAACGCAGAAAAGTGCCGTTTATTATACCAATCGGAACAATTGAATATCATGCTCATCATGCAAGCTGTGGATGTGATACAATGGTTATCAATGGAATCTTTAGGGAACTGGAGAAAACAAAAGAAGTTGTAGTTTGTCCTCCGATTTGGTATGGAGTTGCAAGCTATGCAGTAGGAGGACCTGAAACAGGGACGATACAAGTTGATGTTGATGTATATGAACAGTATATTTACAATATATTGAAATCGTTATTATATGGTGGCGTGAAAAATATATATTGTGTAGCTCATCATCAAACTGAGGAAGCAGGTCTGATGCCGATGACTTTAGCATGTCATAAAGCAGCAAAAAAATTAACTATGGAATATATGGAAGATACTCGCGGACGTGGTTGGTGGGGAAGTAATGATTATGCCGATTACTATGAAAATCTTGGTTCTGGAGATGACCCATTTTCCTATATCAAAGTGATTCCATTGATCAGCCAAGAAGCGCAGCATAAGTGTGGTGGATTTGATCATGCCGGAAAATTTGAAACTAGCTTGCTATATGCTCTTTATCCAGATCATGTCGATTTAGAAAAAACGAAAGAAAATACAGAATGGTTCGCAGAAAGTGCAAAAGAAGCAAGCAAAGAACTGGGAGAGCATATGATAAAATGTACTCTGGAAGCACTTGAAAAAATTATTAATTAATGTATTAGAGAAAAATAGAGCAAAGAATTAAGAGTCGAAGCAAGTAATGCAAAAAGTTATGAAAAGCATTACTTGCTTTTGTATTGGAAAAGAGTTTAAATCAAAAAAATTATAAAAAATAGAAGAACTTCGTGTTATAATAATACAGACACAAATTAACGATATACGGAGAGAATTATGCAGTTACGATACGAGATCCCGGATACATTCTGGAGCTTGTTCCGCTCAGTAAACCGGGAGATTTATATGGAGTCGCTGCTGGTGATCAATGAGGAGTATCAGTACAGTAATTATTTTCTGACAAAAGAAATCTGCGTGCAGGTGTTAAGCGATATGAATGCGCAGAAACGGATTTCACTGGAACGGGAAGAAAATGAGACGGACTTTGATATGTTGGAGACAACGGCATCCCGTATTTTGCGATGGCTTTTGAAAACCGGATGGCTGAAGAAGATAGAAGATTACAGTACGATGACGACCAACATTGTGATACCGGATTATGCGGCAATTTTTATTGAGGCGTTTGAGCGTCTGACATCGGAAGAACTGGAAGAAACCGAACTATATATTCAGAATGTATATGCCACTCTATTTTCATTTCAAAATGATTCCAGAGTTAATTTAAACATGCTTCGTACCGCTTTGATCAACACAAGAAAGTTGAACAAGGCTCTTCAGGATATGCTCCACAATATGGATAAATTTTTTGAGAGGCTTTTGGATCAGGAGTCATATGGGGAGCTTTTGCGGGAACATCTGGACGGATACGTGGAAGAAATCGTCAAGAAGAAGTACCATATTTTGAAGACATCGGATAATTTTTATATCTATAAAATGGATATTAAGAAATGTCTCCGAGATATGAGAGAGAATGAAGAATGGATCGAAATGATCCGGCAGAGGGCAAAGGCAGTCGGCGATACAAAAGAAGATGTGCTGGAACTTCTGGATCTGATCGAGAGAGGATTTGATGATATTGAACACCGAATTGCCAACATGGACAGAGAACATTCGAAATATGTACGGGCAACGGTGAGCAGGATGAACTATCTGCTCAGTGGTGAGACTGATACAAAAGGGCTGGTCGTACAGCTTTTGAATAAAATTTCCGCACAGGAAGATCCGGAATCTTTGATTCAGGAGACAGGAAAACGGATGAATCTGTCTTTGTTTGAGATGATTTCTGAAAAATCGCTATATAAGAGAAGAAAACCGAGGACAGATTTTATCAGTCAGATGGGGCAGGATGAAGAATTTGAAGATCTGGATCGGGAAGACGTGCTGAAATTGAACCGGATCCAGATGCGCTACAGCAGACAGGAAATCGAAGATTTTATCGAAAGTCATATGGAACAGGAAGTGATGGATGCGGGAGCGCTTCATATTGCTGAGGAGTCAGAATTTGAAAAGCTGATCCTTGCATATGATTACAGCACCAGAAAGAACAGCAAATATCGGGTATTGGACGAGGATGAGGAGATCATCCAAAGCGGACAGTATCAATATCCGGCATTAAAATTTGTACGAAGGAGACCGCAATGATCGAATATTACGAACAGCTTTCGGAGGAAGAGCAGGACGAAATCAGACATGTGATCCAGACACTGTATCGTCAGACTTTTCTTTTGGAACGGAAATTTGAAAAACGGACCGGCCGGATGGTTCCGGTTCGAGAATATCGTGTATGCAGCAAACATAAAGAATTTTTGGAATCGTATTTTGCGGTTGCGGGAATCAGCCTGCAGGAGAATCTGCATATGGGAGTGATATATATCCAGGGAGAGACCCTCTGGGGCGAAAAACTTTCCAGACTTGCTACGATTTATATTCTGGTGTTAAAGCTGATCTATGATGAACAGATGGCGGCAGTATCATCCAGCAGTCATATTGTGACGACGCTTGGCGCTGTAAATGGAAAAGCAGGAGAGTTTCATGTATTAAACAGTCTTCCATCCCCAACAGAGATGCGCCGAACAATCGCATTTCTGAAGAAATATCAGATTATAGAGCCGGTGGATGTGATGGAAGAACTGGATGAAGACAGCCGATTGGTGATCTATCCGTGTATCAACGCAGTGCTGCTTGGAGATGATATCAGAGAACTATTAGAGACGTTCAGTGAGGAGGAAGACAGTGGAGACAAAACAGGCGTTCAAAGCGCTTTCGAAAATCTGCCTGAATAACTGGCACTACATAGACCGAAAGATCCTGACATTAAATCAGGGAATCAATTTCTTTACGGGACATTCCGGAAGTGGAAAATCGACGGTGATCGATGCCATGCAGATCGTATTGTACGCGAACACGGACGGAAGAGGGTTTTTCAATAAGGCGGCAGCTGATGATTCGGATCGTTCTCTGATCGAATATCTGAGAGGAATGGTAAACATCGGAGAAAATAATGAATCTCAATATCTGAGAAATCAGAATTTCTCCAGTACGATCGTTTTAGAACTGGAGCAGACCGATACAAAAGAAAAACAGTGCGTGGGAGTGGTGTTTGATGTAGAAACAGCGACCAATGAGATCAATCGTCTGTTTTTCTGGCATAAGAGCGGGCTTTTGGAGAATCAGTACCGTGCGGACAAGCGTTGTCTGACAACATTTGAAGTGAAAGAATATCTGCAGCGGACATTTTCAAAAGAAGAATATTACTGCGGACCAAGCAACGAAAGATTCAGAAGGCAGATGTACGATATTTATCTGGGCGGTCTGGATATTGAAAAATTTCCACGGCTGTTCAAAAGAGCGATCCCATTTCGGATGAATATCAAGCTGGAAGATTTCGTGAAAGAATACATTTGTATGGAACAGGATATGCACATTGAAGAGCTGCAGGAAAGTGTGATGCAGTATGGAAGAATGCGCGGGAAAATCGAAGAGACCATGGAAGAAATCGGGTATCTTCAGGAGATCCGGGGTTCCTATCGGCAGTATGAAGAAAAACAGGAAGAGACGGCGTCCTGTACCTATCAGATTTCCAGGCTGGAAATCCTGCATCTGCAGAGTAAGATCCAGGAACTGAATGACCGGATGAAAGAGACACAGACAGAGATTGCGGGACAGGAAGCGAAAAAAGCCAATCTGGAGAAAGAGCAGGCAGAACTTCAGAAAGAATACGAAGCAATAATTTTGAAGATTGCGGACAGTGGTTATGCAGCCATGGAAAAAGATCTGGAGAGTCTGAACGAAGCCCTGGAACGGCTGCAGAACAGTAAGGCAAGATGGAAAAAGACTGCAGATGGTCTCAAAGAGTGGAAAGAAAAAGATGTGACGCCGAATCAGACCTTGTGGGATATTGACCGGTTTGTTTCTGGAAAGATCACGGAAGGTGAGCTGGAACGGCTGCAGACAAGTCTGACACAGATCCGGGAAGAACTGGAAGAAGAGCGTCAGGAGACGGATGCCAGACTTCGTGCAGTCAAAAAAGAAGAAAAAGCGGCACGGGAAGAATTAAAAGAGCTGAAACAGGGAAGAAAAGCCTATCCAAAAGAACTGGAAGAAGCGAGATATGAGTTGAGAAACCGGCTGCATGAGAAGTGCGGCAAGTTTGTCAATGTGCAGATTCTGGCGGATCTTCTGGATGTGCGGGACGAACGCTGGCACAATGCCATCGAAGGATATCTCGGAAACAACAAGCTGCTTCTGGTCGTGGAACCAAAGTACGCGAAAACTGCCATGGAAATCTATCAGGACATGGATAAGAAGAAATTTTTCCGGGCAGCAGTTCTGGATACAGAAAAAGTACAGGAGACAGAATGGGAAGTAAAAGAAGGAGCCCTGGCACAGGAACTGATCGCAAAAGAGCCGTATGTGCAGGCATACATCAATTTCTTCCTCGGAAATGTCATCAAATGTGAAAGTATCGAAGAGCTTCGTCAGAACCGGATCGGAATCACTGCAGACTGTGTGCTGTACCACAGTTTCCGTCTGCAGCATATCAATCCGGAAAATTATACGAGAAGGGCATATATCGGAGAGACCAGTATGCGTCAGAGAATCCGCCGTCTGGAAGAAAAATGTGAGAGTCTTCAGGAGGAACGGATTCCGCTGCAGGAAATGCTGGAAGAAATTCGCAGGATCTCTCAGCTGGAAGGACTGACACAGCCTCTGGAGGATTACAGACAATGGCTGTCTGATCTGCAGAAAATTCCGGAAAAGGAGGCAGAAAAGGCCAGACTTCTGGATACAATGCAGAAGCTGCGAGAGGAATCCGTTCTGGTGTGGGAGCAGCAGAAACAGGAAATCCAGCAGAAGCAGGAAGCAAAGAAAGCAGAGATTGAGGCAGTTCAGAAAACCATCTGGAATCATCAGGAAAACGGAAAACGATTCCAGAACATGCAGGTAGATTTTAATGAACAGTTAGTGCAGAAAGAAAATGAATTCCGGCAGCAGGACAGAGAAAAATATGAGCCGGAATTTCAGGAGTATCTGGAGGGCAGACAGAGCCGCAATTATGAGTACCTGATGCGGGAACGTATCAAGAAAAAACAGCCTTTGGAAGATGCGCAAGAAAAAGCATATGAAAAACTGGTAGAAGCAAGGAGTGCATATCTTCGAAAATATCCGAACAGAACCTATTCTGCAACGATCCGTGACAATGACGTGTACGAAAAGCAGCTTTCAAATCTTGAGTGCGATAACCTGGAAAAATACAGGGAAGAAGCACAGGAACAGGCGAGAGCAGCAGTGGAACACTTTAAAGTTGATTTTGTATCCAAGATTCGTTATGCAATCAAAGAGGCATATCAGAAAAAAGATGAATTGAACCGGATCATCAGCCGTCTGGATTTCGGAAAGGACAAGTATCAGTTTGTCATTACGAAAAACAAAGGTCCGGACGGACGATTCTATCGGATGTTTATGGATGACGCATTGGATATCAATCCGTCTCAGTTGAGTGACCACATGGAAAATCAGATGAACCTGTTTACCATGGAGCATGAGGAAGAATACGGAGATCTGATGAATGAGCTGATCGAGATTTTCATTCCGCCGGAGAATGCCACCAGGGAAGAGCTGGAGGAAGCCAGAAAAAATATGGATAAATATGCAGATTATCGCACGTATCTTTCCTTTGATATGCAGCAGATCGTGCAGGGAGAAAAGGATATGCGGATCGGTCTGAGCAAGATGATCAAGAAAAATTCCGGTGGAGAAGGTCAGAACCCACTTTACATCGCGCTTCTGGCAAGCTTTGCACAGATTTACAGAATCAATCTGTCTCCGAAGATCAAGCGTCCGCCAACCCTGCGTCTGGTTGTCCTGGATGAGGCATTTTCCAAAATGGATGCAGAGAAAGTAGCAAGTTGTATTTCTCTGATCCGGGGACTGGGATTTCAGGCGATTATCAGTGCAACAAATGATAAGATTCAGAACTATCTGGAAAATGTAGACAAGACATTTGTGTATGCAAATCCGAATAAAAAGCATATTTCAATACAGGAATTTGAACGAATGGAGTTTGAACAGCTGCAAGGGGAAGAATGATGACGTGGATATTGGGAAATATCGTAAAACAGATTGAATCCGGGACAGAAAGCTGGCGGGCAGAAAGCCGAGGTGGAAAAAGTCTGGCCAATGAACATGGGGAGCTTTATGATAAAAAACATTTAAAATCAGATGTGCTGCAGGAGGCAGAGCAATTGCAGCACAAAAATCTGATCCAAATTAAATGGGCAGATGGATATCGGGGAAGTGATATTGAAAGAATACGCTACAGATTAGAAGACAAAGAAAAATTTTATGCATTATATCAGCAGGAAGTGGATGCAGAATTTCTGCCAAAACAGGAGAAAATCCGGTTATATCAAGAATTTTTAAGAAACCAGCTGGCACAAGTAAAAAAATTGTGGATTCGTGCATATTACCAGGATTTGCTGGAACGATCGGAAAATAAACGAAAAAAAGATCTTCTGGAATTATTAGCGGATGAGAAAAAATATGCCCCGTGCTTTGAAGGTCTGGATCAGCTTACAGAATCTGTTTTTAAAAGGATTTTCAGTAAAAAATATTTGGGAAATACAAAAACATTTGAACAAGAGATGCAAAGTCATGTCATCAGTACTGCGAAAAAATTCTGTCCGGATGTAGAAAAAGAAATGGATGACACGACAGTGCTTCAGCAGCTGTGGATCGAAGAATATGCACAAGAACTGTCTTTAAAAGGGAAACTGCATTTTTGTCTGAAAGAAGAAAATGGAAGCACTCAGGAGATTAATACAGAGTGTTATCGGTTCGGTACTACATTAAACAGTCAGACACTGGAGCATGCCGAGATAAAAGAAGTACAGAATATTCAGAAGATCGTGATATTTGAGAATAAAGCCAATTATATCTCTGCACCGTATAAGGATGGTATTCTATACTTATTTAGTCACGGATATTTTTCTCCAAAAGAATGTAGATTTTTAAAGCAGCTGCATCAAGTGTTAAAAAATCAGACATCCTGTGAAGTGCAATATTTTCACAGCGGAGATCTGGATTACGGTGGAATCAAAATTTTTCAGTATATACGCAAAACAATCTTTCCGGAGTTAGAGCCGCTTCAGATGGATGTTGAGACATATGAAGCATATCAGGAATTTACAGAAGTGATAGATCCGGAAACACTGGAAAAACTAAAGCGTGTTCAGGATGAAAATCCAAAGCTGCAAGAGCTGATCAAAAGGCTGATAGAAACAGGAAAAGGAATTGAGCAAGAGTGTTTTTTAATAGAGAAAAGAGGGAATCACATATGAAATTAATGATCGCATCAGATATTCACGGTTCTGCATATTACTGCAGAAAAATGCTGGAGGCATATGATAGGGAGAAGGCAGATAAACTGCTTTTGTTAGGGGATATTTTATATCACGGCCCCCGCAATGATCTTCCGAAAGAGTATGCGCCGAAAGAAGTCATTACCATGTTGAATGCAAGAAAACAGGAGCTCTTATGTGTCAGAGGAAATTGTGACACGGAAGTGGATCAGATGGTTCTGGAATTTCCGATTCTGGCGGACTATTGTTTTTTGAATCTGGATGGACAGAATATTTATGCAACACATGGTCATGTGTGGAATCCGGGAAAGCTGCCGATGCTGAAAGCAGGGGATATTCTGCTGAACGGACACACACATATACCGGCATGTGAAAAGATTCATACGGAAGCAGATCAGAGTGTCATGTACATGAATCCGGGTTCTGTGTCGATTCCAAAAGAAAATTCAGAACACAGCTACATGATCTGTGAGAATGGTGTGTTTGAATGGAAAAATTTAGAGGGAGAGGGTTATCAAATATGGAAGAGAGATACGCGTTGCTGATCGATGCGGACAATGTTTCAGCAAAATATATCAAACCGATACTGGATGAGTTATCCAAGTATGGGAATGTCACGTACAAGAGGATTTACGGGGACTGGACCAGCACCTACAATTCCAGCTGGAAAGAGGTGCTTTTGCAGAACTCAATCACACCGATCCAGCAGTTCAGCTATACTCATGGGAAAAATGCGACCGATTCGGCAATGATTATCGATGCCATGGATATGCTGTACACAAGCGAGCTGGAAGGATTCTGTCTGGTGTCCAGTGACAGCGATTTTACAAAGCTGGCAAGCAGACTTCGGGAAAGCGGAAAAATGGTGATTGGAATGGGAGAAGATAAGACACCGCCGCCGTTTCGAAAAGCCTGTGATATTTTTACCGTATTGGAATTGCTGTTAGAAGACAGCATGCTTGAAAAACTGGAAAAAGCAGCGGCACATGCAGTTATAGGAAAAGAGTCCAAAAAAGAGTCTGCCGGTGCAGTCTCCAAGAGTCAGATTGAAGAAGCGGTCGTGAAGATTATTACAGAAAATCAAAACAACGATAAGGAGACAGGACTTGGAGAGGTCGGAAGCCGTCTGGTCAAACTGTACCCGGATTTCGATGTGCGAAGATATGGATACAGTCTGTTGTCCAAGTTTCTGGAAACATTTCCAAAACTGAAGCTGTTACAGGATGGAACGAAAGTATCCGTGACATTGTATGAAGATAAAAGTCAGCAGGAGCGTATTGAAGAATATATTATGTACCAGTTGAAACAGGCGGGATGTCAGGGAGTATCTCTGGGAACTCTCGGAAATAAGATTCGAAATAAGTTCGGGAATTTTAAAGTGAGAGATTATGGATATTCGCAGTTTCAGCAGTATATCAAAAGCTTTCCGGATGTAGATTTAAAGGATGACGGAGAGCAGAAGTGGGCAGTGTTGAGAAGATAAGCGGAACAGTCGTGTGAGAAAAAATCATGCGGCTGTTTTTTTATCCTCTTGACAAAACCAAAAACCTAGTGTACTATCTAACTATAGCACTGATACACGAGGCGGAAGGAGGAAGAAGATGAATTACAATGCAGAGATACCGATCTATCTGCAGGTCATTCACGACTTGAAGAAAAAGATGATCCAGGGAAAGATACTTCCCGGAGAGAAGCTTCCATCCAACAGAGAGCTGGCGGTTCTTTATAAGATCAATCAGAACACTGCAGCAAGGATTTACAGAGAGATGGAGACTCATGGATATTGTTATACAAAGCGGGGGATTGGAACATTTGTGATGGAGGAAGAGACGATGTTCGAGACGATAAAAAAAGAAATGGCAGAAGAATTGTTGAGCAGCTTTATACATGAGATGCAGGATCTTGGATTTGAAAAAGATGATATTATCTCAAAAATTGCAGACTACAAGGAGGAGAGAAGATGATTTTAGAATGTCGTGATTTAAGCAAATCATTTTACACAAAAAAGGCGCTGAATGAAGTTTCGCTGAAACTGGAAGGCGGAAAGATCTATGGTCTGCTCGGGGAGAACGGAAGCGGAAAGACCACATGGATGAAGATCATCTCCGGTCTGACAAAGCCTACATCCGGAGAGATTTTGTTCAAGGAACATCCGTGGTTCTATGGAGATAAGGCAGAGATCGCCTACATGTCTACAGAGCCGTTTTTCTACAGTTTTCTGGATGTGAACGGAGTCGGACAGTACTATAAAGATTTCTTCCCGGATTTTGATGAGAAGAAATTTCACGAGATGGTAAGAAGGATGTCCCTGGAAGGCAAGATGAAGGTCAAAGAACTGTCCACCGGTATGACAGCAAAGCTGAAGGTGATCGCAACACTGAGCCGCAAAGCAGAGCTGTATCTTCTGGATGAGCCGTTCAATGGAATTGATTATAAAGCAAAAGAAGAGATTCTCGGGATGATCCTGGAGTCAGCAAATGAAAAAAATACCTTTGTAATTTCCACACATATGATCGATGAGATCGAGAGTTTTATCGATGAGGCAATCTTTATCAAAGACGGAGAAGTTGTGCGCCGGATGTCAGTGGAAGAAGAACGGATGCAAAGTGGAAAATCCGTGGCAGATATTTATCTGGAGATCATGTAGGAAGAACAAAGGCAGAATGAGAAAAGAGAAAGAGAGGAAACAAAATGGGACGTTTGATCAAATATGAGCTGAAAAAACAGCAGACATCCAGAAACATCATACTGGCGCTGCTTCTGGTGTTTTTACTGGCAGTTGTAGTTGGAACCTTTACAGAGAACGGGAATACAGTTGGAATCAGTGTAATGCTGGAAATATTTGTCGGAATGTTTGTATTTTTCTATATGGGAATTGAAAGTCTGTTGATATTGAACCGTGACCTGAAAACAAAGCAGAGTCATATGCTCTGGATGGTGCCGATGCAAAGCTGGAAGATCCTGGGAGCAAAGTACATTGCAGCAATTTTACAGATTTTCTTTATTTCAGCAGCATACGTGCTGGCAGCAATAGCCTGCATTTTGAGTTTGATTGCAAAAATGGATGCATGGGAAGAGCTTTTTAAAGGGCTTCGCATTGGTGCAGAGTGGCTTTTCCAGGGAAATATGGATTGGATCACACTTGTGGCAATCTTTCTGTTTTTCTTCCTTGCATGGACCTGTGTGATCGCAACCGGATTTCTGGCAGTTATTGTATCCAGAACGGTGTTGATCAATTCCAGATTTGCGGGCATTGTTTCATTCATTTTGTTCTTTGTGATCAATGGAATTGTGGAATATATTTACAATCTGTTTGCCAAATACGGACTTATGGGAATCCATAGCGGACTCTATATAGGAATTGGAGAATGTGTATTTTATATTGTTGCATGTATTATACTATTTGTGATTTCCAGTGTTCTGGCTGAAAAGAAATTAAGTGTATAAAATATGGAAGGTACAGTCTGTTAAATCGGATTGTATCTTCTTTTTTAATTTTACAACTGTCTTGTCATATGTAAAGTCTTGTGCTATAATGGTCAGCAATTAACGATAAAAATTTAACAATTCAGGATAAGTGAGGGAATAGAAGATGACAATTGTGGAAGAAATCCAGAAATTGAAGCAAGAAAAAAATGCAGTCATTCTGGCACATTATTATGTAAGGCCGGAGATTCAGGACATTGCCGACTACATCGGAGATTCTTTTTATCTGAGTAAGGTTGCAGTTGGATTGAAAGAGCAGACTATCGTATTCTGTGGCGTTTCTTTTATGGGAGAGAGTGCGAAGGTACTGAACCCGGAGAAAACCGTATTGATGCCGGATATGCATGCAGACTGTGCAATGGCACATATGGCAGATGCAGATACGATCCAGAAGATGCGTGATACATATGAAGATCTGGCAGTGGTGTGTTACATCAATTCTACTGCAGAATTGAAGACACATTCCGATGTATGTGTGACATCTGCCAATGCAGTGAAGATCGTAAAAGAACTTCCGAACAAGAATATTTTCTTCATTCCGGACAGAAACCTGGCGCATTTTGTGGCAGAGCAGGTACCGGAGAAGAACTTTGTATACAACGAAGGCTATTGCCCGATCCATGAGAAGATGCAGGTGGAAGAGATCAAAAAAGCAAAGGCACAGCATCCGAATGCAGAAGTATTGTCCCATCCGGAATGTCCGAAAGCAGTGCTGGAGATTTCCGATTATGTGGGAAGCACATCCGGGATCATTGATTATGCAGCAAAAAGCGAAAACGAAGAATTTATTATCTGTACGGAAAATGGAGTTCGCTACAAACTGGAAAAGGACAACCCGGGCAAGAAGTTTTATTTTACAGAGACAGAGCCTGTCTGCACAGATATGAAGCTGATCACATTAGAAAAAGTTCTTCACGTCTTAAAAACAGGAGAGAATGAAGTGCATTTGAGTGAAGCATTGAGAACGGACTCCAGAAAACCATTGGAAAAAATGCTGGAGCTGGCAAAATAGAGTGTCTTTTTGAAAAAAGAGACTTGCCGAAAGGAAAGAGAGTATTATGAAGAAAAAAGCAGATGTTGTTATCGTTGGAACCGGTGTAGCGGGATTGTTTTCGGCGTTGAATCTTCCGGATGACAAAGAAATCATCATGATCACGAAATCAGATGCCGAGAGCAGTGATTCATTTCTGGCACAGGGCGGAATCTGTGTACTCCGGGATGAACAGGATTATGACAGCTATTTTGAAGATACGATGAGAGCCGGTCATTATGAAAACCGGAAAGAATCTGTCGATATTATGATCCGCAGTTCTGGAAAAATCATTGAAGATCTGGTAGGATATGGAGTAGAATTTGAAAAGGACGGAGAAGCGTTTGCCTACACAAGAGAGGGGGCACACTCCAGACCGAGAATTCTGTTTCATGCAGATGTGACAGGAAAAGAGATCACCAGTAAGCTGTTGGCGCGGGTAAGAGAAAAGAATAACGTAACAATTTACGAATATACAACCATGACAGACATTCTTGAGGAAAATGGAAAATGTGCGGGAATCACCGTGAAGACGCAAAGTGGTGAAGAGTCCTCTATTTATGCAGATTATACCATTCTGGCAAGCGGAGGAATCGGCGGGCTGTACCAGCATTCCACAAATTTTCCGCATCTGACAGGAGATGCACTGGAAGTAGCGAAAAAACATCACATTCGTCTGGAGAATCTGGATTATGTACAGATCCATCCGACTACATTGTATTCGGAAAAGCCGGGCAGACGATTCCTGATCTCCGAATCCGTCCGTGGGGAAGGCGCACTTCTCTATAATAAAAACATGGAGCGTTTCGTAGATGAACTGCTTCCGCGAGACGTGGTGACCAGGGCAATCCGGGAACAGATGGAAAAGGATGGAACAAATTTTGTGTGGCTGTCCATGGCGCTGATCGAGAAAGAGACGATATTGAGTCATTTTCCGAATATTTACGAGCATTGCCTAGAGGAAGGCTATGATGTTACAAAAGAGTGCATTCCGGTCGTTCCGGCGCAGCACTATTTTATGGGCGGTATCTGGGTAGACAAGAACAGCCACACGTCCATGCCGCAGCTGTTTGCAGTGGGAGAGACAAGCTGCAACGGTGTGCACGGAGCGAACCGTCTGGCAAGCAACTCTCTTCTGGAGAGTCTTGTATTTGCAAAAAGAGCGGCAAATCTTATCAAAGAGCAATGGTGCCTGGAAAAAGAACAGGCTGTATAAAATGAAAGAATAGATGAAACATAAAGGAGAAACCAGATGAATCAGATTACAATGAAGCTTCAGGCAGATCACCTGATCTTAGAAGCGTTAAAAGAAGACATTTCCAGTGAAGATGTGACAACCAATTCAGTGATGAAAGAGGCAGTGGCAGGTGAAGTAGACCTGATCTGCAAACAGGATGGAATTATTGCGGGACTGGAAGTATTTGAGCGAGTGTTTGCACTTCTGGATCCGGATACAAAGGTCGAATTATACTGCAAAGACGGAGAGGAAGTAAAAAATGGACAGCTGATGGGAAAAGTCAAAGGAGACATCCGTGTCCTTCTTTCCGGAGAACGAGTTGCGCTCAACTATCTTCAGAGAATGAGCGGAATTGCGACCTATACCAATTCTGTTGCAAAACTTCTGGAAGGAAGCAAGATCAAACTCCTCGATACAAGAAAAACAACACCGAATATGCGTATTTTTGAGAAATATGCAGTTCGTGCAGGCGGCGGATACAACCACCGTTACAACCTTTCTGACGGTGTGCTGTTAAAAGATAACCACATCGGAGCAGCAGGAAGTGTGACAAAAGCGGTGCAGATGGCAAAAGAGTATGCACCGTTTGTCAGAAAAATTGAAGTAGAAGTAGAAAATCTGGATATGGTAAAAGAAGCGGTGGAAGCCGGCGCAGATATCATCATGCTTGATAATATGTCACCGGAGGATATGAAAAAAGCAGTGGAGCTGATCGACGGAAGAGCCCAGACAGAGTGCTCCGGAAATGTGACAAAAGAAAATATCGCGCGTCTGACAGAGATCGGAGTTGACTATATTTCCAGCGGTGCGTTGACACACTCCGCTCCGATCCTAGATATTTCTTTAAAGAATCTGCATGCAGTGGAATAAAGATGCAGAAAAAGAAAGAGAGGAACAGTATTTATGACAGGTTCTGAACGCAGAGATCAAATCATAAATCAGATTAAAAAAAGCAGTATTCCGGTATCTGGGGCGCAGCTTGCAAAAGAATTTGATGTCAGCCGGCAGGTGATCGTGCAGGATATTGCACTGATCCGGGCAGCGGGACATGAGATCATATCCACAAACAGGGGATATCTTCTGAATACTCCACATTCCGTGAACCGGATCTTCAAAGTGAATCACACGGATGAAGAGTTGGAAGACGAGCTGTGTACGGTAGTGGATCTGGGCGGAAAAGTGGTGAACGTGATGGTCAATCACAGGGTGTACGGTCACATGGAGGCAGAGATTAACATCACATCCAGACGAAAAGTGATGGAATTTGTAGAGGATATTAAGCGGGGAAAATCAAGTCCTCTGAAAAATATTACCTCCAATTACCACTATCATCTGATCGAGGCAGATTCCGAAGAGACACTGGATCTGATCGAAGAGGCATTACGGCAGAAAAAATTTCTGGTTGAAGTGGCCGCTGGATCGTAATAAGACAAATTTTTAAAAGGTGCAATCTTGACTTATCATTCCGGCTGTGATACGATTTTCAACGAGAAAGTGTGTATTTTATACACATATCTGGTAGAAAAATCATACGGAAAATGCAAAGACGGAGAGAGTAGGTTATCCGAAATTTTACAGAGAATTCCCGGAAGATCCGAGAAAGGATCCGATGCTGAGAGGGATGAACGGAAGATGATCGAACATGGCTCCCGAGCGGCGCAGCAAGCATGATGTGAACTGCGATGGGTTCGCCCTTTACAGCGAGAGAGTGTTTTTGGCAGCACTCACAGAGGTTTCAGCCGTGAGGCTGAGATAAATCAGAAGTGGTAACACGGTATTCACCCGTCTTCTTGGCAGCAGGAAGACGGGATTTTTTATGAAGGAGAGAAGAGAGATGGCAGACAAGAAACCATATTATATCACAACAGCGATTGCCTACACATCAGGCAAACCGCATATTGGAAACACTTATGAGATTATTCTGGCTGACGCGATCGCAAGATACAAGAGAAGTCAGGGATACGATGTATTTTTCCAGACAGGAACTGATGAGCATGGTCAGAAGATCGAGCTCAAAGCAGAAGAGGCGGGAGTAACACCAAAAGAATTTGTAGACAATGTTTCCGGAGAAATCAAGAAAATCTGGGATCTGATGGATACTTCTTATGACAAATTTATCCGTACAACAGACGAAGATCATGAAAAACAGGTACAGAAGATCTTTAAAAAACTGTACGATCAGGGAGATATTTACAAAGGTCACTATGAAGGAATGTACTGTACTCCATGTGAATCTTTCTTCACAGAATCACAGCTTGTAGACGGCAAATGTCCGGACTGCGGACGTGAAGTACAGCCGGCAAAAGAGGAAGCATACTTCTTTAAAATGAGCAAATATGCAGACAGACTGATCGAGCATATCAATACACATCCGGAATTCATTCAGCCGGTATCCCGTAAAAACGAGATGATGAACAACTTCCTGCTTCCGGGACTGCAGGATCTGTGTGTTTCCAGAACATCATTCAAATGGGGAATCCCGGTAGACTTCGATCCGAAACATGTAACTTACGTATGGCTGGATGCGCTTACAAACTATATCACAGGAATCGGATACGACTGCGATGGAAACAGCACGGAGCAGTTTCATAAATTATGGCCGGCAGATCTGCATCTGATCGGAAAAGATATCATTCGCTTCCATACAATTTACTGGCCAATCTTTTTGATGGCACTGGATCTTCCGCTTCCAAAACAGGTATTCGGACATCCATGGCTGCTTCAGGGAGACGGAAAAATGAGTAAATCCAAAGGAAACGTCCTTTACGCAGATGAACTGGTAGATTTCTTCGGCGTTGATGCAGTTCGTTACTTTGTTCTTCATGAGATGCCATTTGAAAATGATGGAGTTATCACATGGGAACTGATGGTAGAGCGCATGAATTCTGATCTTGCCAACACACTCGGAAATCTGGTCAACAGAACCGTTTCCATGACAAATAAATATTTCGGCGGAACTGTAACAGACAAAGGTGTGGCAGAAGAGGTTGATGCAGATCTGAAGGCAGTGACAGAAAGCACACCAAAAGCAGTCGAAGACAAGATGGAAGAGCTGCGTGTGGCAGATGCAATGACAGAAATTTTCAATCTCTTCAAACGCTGCAACAAATATATTGACGAGACAATGCCATGGGTACTGGCAAAAGATGAAGCAAAAAAAGACCGTCTGGAAACAGTTCTCTGGAACCTCATTCAGAGCATTTCCCGCGGGGCAGAGCTTTTGGAATCCTTTATGCCTTCTACAAGCAAGAAGATTCTGGAACAGCTTGGAAATGGTCATGTAACAGAAAAACCGGAAATCCTCTTCGCAAGACTGGATCTGGAAGAAGTTCTGAAAAAAGTAGAAGAGCTGCATCCACCGGTTGAAGAAGAAAAAGAAGAGGAAGATGTGATCGATATCGAAGCAAAACCAGAGATCACATTTGACGATTTTGGAAAAATGCAGTTCCAGGTCGGAGAAATCATTGCCTGCGAAGAAGTGAAAAAATCCAGAAAACTCCTTTGCTCACAGGTGAAGATCGGAAGCCAGGTAAAACAGATCGTATCCGGAATCAAAGGTCATTACACAGCCGAAGAAATGGTCGGAAAGAAAGTGATGGTTCTTGTAAACCTGAAACCGGCAAAACTGGCCGGAGTATTATCCGAAGGAATGTTGTTATGCGCAGAAGATGCAGAAGGAAATCTCGCATTGATGACACCGGAGAAAACAATGCCGGCAGGAGCAGAGATCTGCTAAGAAAATAGAGAAAATGAATAGATCCCCCCGGATTTCAGGAGAAAGAAGCCTGACATCCGGGGGATGTGTTTTGCAAAAATTATTTAGCCTCTTCAATCCATTGTTTTACAGCTTCAACATCAACCCCAGTCAGCTGAGCAATCTGCTCCAGGGAGTTGCCGGACTGGAATAAACGTAAGGCAATTTCCTGAGCCATTTGAGTGCGACCAAGATCAAGCCCATCCTCAACGCCCTCTTCATATAAATCTTTCTCATAAGCCTTTTGATTAAATGATGTCAGAACCATACTGATTACCTCCGCTTTATGCTTCACCAGTACATCCCGAAGAATCCCTTTTTTCAATCCATTGTTTTACAACTTCAACATCAATTCCGGTCAGATGAGCAATCTGCTCCAGGGAGTTGCCGGACTGGAATAAACGTAAGGCAATTTCCT